>ENA-UEOI01000787-UEOI01000787.1-human-gut-metagenome-genome-assembly--contig:-NODE-787-length-31147-cov-4.084969_pt1 | contig 31147 bp, 19 predicted proteins | sample MGYA00242883_ERZ507882 | MGnify/ENA primary metagenome ERZ507882 (study PRJEB26167, sample SAMN06115502) | human gut metagenome | host: Homo sapiens | place: China:Chongqing | collected 2015-07-29...
GGGTAGATCGTCTTTTCGGTTCACCGTGAAACCCAGCTTGCGGGATAGCTGTGCGGTTTTATTTTTCTGGATGGCGAGTTGTTTGGATGAGGTACAGGACGAAAAAGCGAGGACCAGCAAAAGAATCCCGATATATAGCGTGTTAAATTTAAATGTTCTATTCATATTCAATTAGTTACCAATAATGTCAACAAAGATAGGGAATTCGGGAGAAGGGTTTGTCTTTTTTTGTTATTTTTGCTTTTGGATTCGTGTTAAAAAAAGTCCGAAAAACTTGAAACTTGTTATTAGATAAAAACGTAAACCAAGGAATGAATTATTTAGCACATATATTTCTCTCGGGAGATGATCGGAGAGTTCAGATCGGAAATTTTGTCGGGGATGCTGTTAAGGGACGGGCTTACGAGAATTATCCGTTGGGTTTTCGGGAGGGTATTCTGTTACACCGGGAGATTGATGATTATACGGATCATCATCCCGTGGTTCGGGAGGTGGTAGATATGTTGCGAGGTGGTTTCGGGCGTTACTCGGGCGTTTTGACGGATATTTATTTTGATCATTTATTAGCAAGGAGTTTTCAGAGTTATTCCGGGCAGTCGTTGAGGTGGTTCGCTTTTGGGTTTTATAGGGCATTAGTTTTGAATTATCGTCATTTACCGGAACGGTTTAAGGGGTTCCTTTGGCATTTTATCCTGACGAATCGATTGGTGCGTTATGCGTCCCTTTCTGGACGGTAAGCGAACCCGAAGAAATACAATGGTGTATCGATCACGGTGCCGATTACATCACGACAAACAACCCGGAACTGGTACAGAAAATGATCAAAGATCCATTATAACCATACAAAAGATACTTTATCACAACATCCGGATGTCTTTGGCCAAAACATGGGGATGTTGTGATTCTGAACATGGGGATGTTGTGGTATAAAACATCCCCATGTTTTGCATATTAAGAAATCGATTTTCAACAATACAAGAATATCTATCCTTCTCTATTCATTATTATACTTGACCGACATCAGCTTATTAATTGCTTGACCATATCCATCTTCCCAACATGAGAAACACTCAAAATTCCAGCCTTTTTGAACAGAAAATCGGGAAAAGGCAAACTATACACACAAAAGTCACTATATTTGTGTTAGAGAAAATATAATAACGTCTATCTTTGAAGTGCAATAGATAGATTCCATACGTGTTTTGAGAAAGGTATGCCCTACAATGACCGGACATACCTTTTTTTATTTGTAAAATATACCCGCCTAATATTTTTCAATCGAATCAATTCTCTTTATCATATATTTCTCTAACTTTGGCACCACTATTAAAAACACCTCTTCTTTATGGATGAAAAATACATTTTAGGTCTCCGAAAAGGATCGCATGCCGACTTCAACAAACTATACGATCTTTATGCCGACAGATTGTATGGCTTTGCCTATAACCTGACACATTCGTCCGAAATGGCGGAAGAGATTGTTCAGGAGGTTTTCCTGAAAATCTGGCAAATGCGAGAACATCTGTCGCCCGAATATTCTTTTCGTTCTTTCCTCTTCACCATTGCCAAAAACAAATTTCTGAATGATCTCAGAAACAGGCTTACCCTGCTCTCTTATGACGAATATACTGCACAACTGGACGCTGCCGAAGAGGGTGCAAACACTACCGAGAACGACTTTAACTTTCATGAACTGAACGAACAGATTCTTCAGGCGAAAGACAAACTGAGCAAACGGCAAAGAATGATATTTGAAATGAGCAGGGAAGAAGGGCTATCCAGCCAGGAGATCGCTCTAAAGCTCGACATCTCCGAGCAGTCTGTGAGAAATCAGCTAAGCAGTGCACTCAAAGTACTCAGAGAAGAGCTCATCAAGACAGGCCTTTGCTTTGCTATTCTTTTCATGAATTAATGGTAATACTTAAAAAATATTAATAACAGGAAGTACGCATGTTACAGGTTTGCCGTTTCTGTGTACTACCTATAAACGGACAGGATCGATTATGGAGAAAAATAATAATATACTCGAAAAATATATTCACGGTAGCATCAACGAAGAAGAATACAAGGAGCTACAGCAAAAGATTCAGGATGATTCCGACAGAAGTATCCCGAATATGCTCGATGACTGCTGGCAGAAAGACATGAATATTCACGTTATGCCTCCCAGCGCTAAAGAGCGTACCCGCAGACGCATTGACGAAGAGATAAAGAAAGATCTCAGACGGATGTGGCTGAAACGGGTATCTACCGTTGCCGCTTCTCTGCTGATACCGATCCTGATTTTCTCCACCGTTTATCTCTACCGTGAGATGGACCATTATAAACAAATACCCAATATCGTATCCGTCAACAGAGGACAACGTGCCGGTATCACGTTACCGGACGGGACAATCGTTCATCTGAACAGTGAGTCTAAATTAACGTATACCCCCGAATTTAACGGGAAATTGAGAGAGGTGTCCCTTGAAGGAGAAGCATTCTTTGAAGTTACTCCCAATAAAGAAAAACCGTTTATCGTAAAGACCTCCGTTTTCGATGTGGAAGTATTGGGGACTTCTTTCAATGTTTCTGTTTACAACGATGAAAACATTGTAGAAACGGCGCTTATAGAAGGAAAAGTCAAACTGACCATGAACGGTTATCCGTCCAAACCTGTTTATCTGACCCCGTCACAAAAATTCGTCTATTCCAGAAATGAGCAGAAAGGTAACATTTCCATTATGGAGGAGGATTCGGAACTGGCATGGAAACAAGGCATACTGGCATTCAATGCCGTACCGTTGACGGAAGTTTTCAAACGTATGGAAAGATGGTATGGGGTCACTATACACTATGATAAAGAAAATCTTGTGAACGATAAGTTCACCGGACAATTTAAACTGATTTCCATACAAGAGATGATGAATATATTGCGTATACACTATAACCTGAAATTCAAGATAGAAAACAATGACATATATATAATCTAAAAAAACAGAAAAGCGCATGAAAAATACAAATTAAATCCACTCATTCTTAACAACTTACTAATGTTGCAAAAGATATTATAATCTCTTTTGTCCGTTACTTTTTTGTCCTTTTTCTTACATCCGATTCGTTTTAAAAAACTCAAGAGGGAACCTTCGCAGGTTGGTTCCAAGCCATTGTCATACCCTTTTTTAAACAAAAAATGCTTATGAAGAAATTTATATTGTATATTACGCTATTAATGATGCCGGTTCTCTGTTCGGCCAAGAAAGCTTTTGTCATAGAAAAAGACCGGACATTTATAGTGACCGGCGAGCAACCGTCTCCTTCGGCAATACTTGCAGCGCATGAACTGCAACATTTCATCAAACAATCTCTGGATATTCATCTGCCTATAGTCAGCGAAGTTCCCCAACAGCCGTCGAAAATCATCTTTGTAGGCGGTAGTAAATATACGGAAAAAGTTCGTTTCAAGGAGCAAGAATATCTTATAGAGATCACTCCGGAGACAATTACGCTCATGGGACAGGACGAAAACTTCGACACAGACGGCGGACGTGACAATAACGGTATCACTCCTTCGAAAGACCGGACGAAAATCAATTATTCCCAATCCACTGGTGATCCGTCAGCTACTGCCGAACTCACCCTTCCGTCTATTTATGATGCGCAGGGCACCTGCTATGCCGTGTATGACTTCTTGGAGAACTACTTGGGTATCCGTTTCTACGGTCCCGATTCACTGAATATCATCGTTCCAAAACAGAAAAACTTAAAACTCTCACCTGTCAGAATAATGCGTGCGCCCGTTCTCAAATACAGAGACGGCAGTTATTCTTTCGATTGGCCGATGATGAAAGAACAATATTTCAACGCAACTTCGGAAAATTTACAGCTATTTCTCAGACGCATCCGGTTCGGTGGTGAAAAGTGGGCAGCCAACCATGCTTTCACTGCCTATCAGGACCGCTTCCTGCAAAAGAATCCGGAACGGCCGGAATTATTCGAAAGCTATCATCCCGAATACTTCGCAGCAGGACGTACGGGTGGCCCTCACGAACGTCAGTTCTGCTATACCAACCGGGCATTCATCGAGCAAGTGGCCCAAGATGCCCGCGACTATTTTGACGGTAAACCTTTGAAAGGTGAACAAATCGCTTTAGGAGATTATTTTGCAATCGTTCCGTTGGATAACGCAAACTGGTGCCAATGCGAAGAGTGCACCCGGCAGTTGGCAATCGATAAAGACAACATCCGTGGAGAGCATTTCAACTGCGGTACCGCCACTCATTATCTCTGGACTTTTATTAACAACGTGGCCAAAGAGGTTAAGAAAACACATCCAAACAAAAAAATATCGGCTTTAGCTTATCATGTGTATGCCTATATGCCGGAAGACATGACACTGGAAGACAATATATCGGTAGCTCCCTGTCTGCATCCAAGAAATTACTGGGCACCGAAAATGAAAGAGAATGAAGTAGATTATTACAAGAAATGGATAGAAGAGAGTAAAAAGAGCGGCCGCCCTGTCTACCTGTGGAATTACTTGTGCTTTCCAACCGAACGCGGTCTGGTACAAAACTTCCATGTATTCCCGGGGTTCAGTATCCATGAAGTAGCCGGACAAATAAAAATGTATGCAAAAGATAAGGTACGGGGAATCTTCCTGTGCGGTATCGGCGAACAACTGGATTTCTACATCACCATGAAACTATATGATAATCCATCATTAGACCCGGACGAACTGATCGACGAGTTCTTTACCTCTTATTTCGGCAAAGCAGCCAAACCGATGTCGGATTTCTATGACAAGATAGAAAGCGTTTATAGCGATTCGAAAAACTATCCGTCGGATATCCAGACCAAAGACGCACAATTTCACCAGACGGAGTCCATCGCCTGGGAATACCTCGGTACGGACAAAGTGATGGAAGAACTGGAAAAATTGGTACATAAAGCACAAGCGGCTGCAAGTACCCCCGTAGAAAAAGCCCGGGTAGACTCATGGGTAACAGGTGTATGGGAATATATGACAACAGGCAAAGCCAAATACATATCTAAAAAAACAAGTAAATGAAGATCATCAATCATTTCGCTCTTCTCCTTCTGTTCGGATGTGCAGTCAGTTGTACCCAACCGGAGAATAGCATATCCAACGAATCCATTGGGATTATTCCTCTGCCGAGTACGTACGAACTGAAACCGGGTACCTTCTACATAACCGGGCAAAGCAGCATCGGCATAGACAAGTCCGATCCGGAAATGACGGCCTTAGCAAACTACTTCAATGAAGAAATCAGTGACGCCACAGGCTTTTCCCTGCCGGTAAACAACTCCGGTACGATTATTTTCCAGTTAGGCGAACACAAAGAACTGGGTGAGGAGGGATATCAGCTCTCGATATCGTCAGATCAACTGATTTTGAGCGCATACAAGCATCACGGAATATTCAACGGTATACAATCCGTACTTCAGTTACTCCCGCCGGAAATAAAGTCGAAAACGGTACAGGCAGACGCCACCTGGAGTATTAACTGCATAGAAGTCACTGATAAACCCCAATTTGCATGGCGGGGACTGATGCTCGACGTCAGCCGGCATTTCTTCACCAAGCAGGAAGTAAAGAAATTCATCGACCAGATGGCCGAATACAAATACAATGTATTCCATTGGCATCTGACCGATGATCAAGGATGGAGATTAGAAGTAAAATCACTGCCCAGACTCACTGCCATCGGTGCATGGAGAGCGCCCCGCGTAGGTAATTGGTGGGAGCGGGAACCGCAACTGCCGACCGACTCCCTGAGTTACGGAGGATATTACACAACAGAAGATATCCGGGAAATTGTAGAATATGCACAACAGCGCTATGTAACCATCGTGCCCGAAATAGATATTCCCGGACACAGCATGGCAGCCCTGTCGGCCTATCCGGAAATATCCTGTACGGGAGGACCGTTCCACGTCAATGTAGGCAACACTTTCTATACCAAAATAGAAAACTCCCTGTGTGCCGGCAATGAACAGACATTTGAAGTGCTGGACAGCGTATTCGCCGAAGTCGCCCGCCTCTTCCCTTCTCCTTATATCCATATCGGCGGTGACGAATGCTATAAAGGATTTTGGGAGAAGTGTTCCAAATGCAAAATGCGTATGCAGAAAGAACATCTTAAAAACCTGGAAGAACTGCAAAGCTACTTTGTGAAACGTGTGGCCGCGATGGTTCAAAAAAGAGGGAAACAGGTTATCGGATGGGATGAAATATTAGAAGGCGGCTTGGCACCGGAAACTATCGTCATGTCGTGGAGAGGTATGAAAGGAGGTATAGAAGCTGCCAAGCAAGGACATTCCGTCATCATGACCCCAACCGACCATTGCTATCTGGACTTTTATCAGGGAGATCCGACAGTCGAACCAAACACCTATTCCATGCTGCGCCTACAGGACTGTTACAAATATCAACTCATTCCCGATAGTGTGGACGCTTCCCTGATCATGGGCGGGCAAGGAAATCTCTGGACGGAATCCGTCCCCCACTACCGGCAAGTGGAATATATGATCTGGCCCCGTGCCCTGGCGATATCGGAAACCCTGTGGACCGATGCCCGGTTGCGCAACTGGAAGTTCTTTGTAAACAGGGTGGAGCAACAGTTCGAACGTTTCGACCGATCCGGCGTCAATTATGCCCGCAGCATCTACGATCCTATCATTTATCCCCATTGGGATAAAGAGCGCCAACTGAAAATAGCAATGAAGACAGAAATAGAAGGATTAAGCCTGTTCTATACATTCGACAATACCATCCCCGATATCTATTCCAATATGTATACAGACACTCTTTCTATCCCCAAAAATGCTTCAATGCTTCGTGTAGCCGCCTACAAAGGGCAAGAACAAGCAGGCCGGCTGATCGATATAACCATCGATGCCTTGAAAAAAAGGGCTGCCGAGGGAGAAAAGAAATAACCTGCTATAAAACATAAAAAAACAAATGTTACAAAAAGAATAAATATGTGTACTACTTATAGAACGGACAAGGAAAAAAAGAAAAAGAAAACTTCAAACCAATAAGTAAAAAACACCTTAAAGAATGAAATACTTTAAAACAGCCATGATCACAGAAAAATTTCGTATCATATTCTTTTTATTACTAATGAACGGATTCATGGGCATTCTGAATGCCCAGAATCTTCAGAATGCACCGGAGCCGAAGCTCTCTCTTTCGCTTAGCAATGTCACACTCAAGCAGTTCTTCGAAGAAATCCAACACAAAACGGATTACTATTTTTCGTATCGCGAAGGAGTGGTGGACAATCGGAAGGACATTACCGTATCTGTACAGGATCGAAGCCTGACGGAGATTCTCAAAACGGTTCTTGCACCGAGAGGACTGAGTTTTAGCATACAGTCCAAATCAGTCATCATTACTCTGCAACAAGCCGTTGCAAGTAAGCCCGTCATCATCAAAGGAAAAATTACAGATGCCATGGACGAACCGCTTGTCGGTGTCACCATCCGGGTTAAAAACGGTAATGAAGGTGCGACCACCGATATGGACGGTAACTATTCCATCCAGTTAAAAGACAAAAACTCCGTACTCCAGTTCTCTTACATCGGTTATAAGCAGAAAGAAGTAAGAACGAAGGACAAAGCGGTTATCAACGTTCTGATGGAAGAAGACAGCCAGATGCTCAATGAAGTAGTGGCAATCGGCTATGGAGTCATGAGAAAAAAAGACCTGACAGGTGCTGTTGCCCGCTTGGGAGGGAAAGATATAAACAATATCCCGACCGTACGTCTCGATCAGGCACTTACCGGTAAAGTATCGGGTGTACACGTTACCAATACTTCCGGCGAACCGGGTGCGGCAACTAACATCCTTATCCGTGGCGGTAACTCCATCTCGGCAAGTAACCAGCCGTTGTATGTGGTAGACGGATTTATCGGTGCAGGCGATCTGAACCTGATCGACCCGAACGATATAGAATCGATAGAAATCCTGAAAGATGCTGCCGCCACCTCCATTTATGGTGCCAGAGGTGCCAACGGGGTAGTTATCATCACTACGAAAAGAGGAACAGAAGGAGGCAACAGCGTCACAGTCAATGCCTATGTAGGCGTTCAGCAGGTTGCCAAACGCCTGGAAATGCTCAATGCCCGCGAATATGCCGAGATGTTAAACCAACAGGATGTCGCCGCCGGCCAGGAACCGTCTATCGAAAACCCCAGCATCTATGAAAAAGGAACCGACTGGCAAGACGAAATTCTCCAGACAGCATTGATGCAGAATTATCAGGTAGCCGCTTCGGGAGGTAACAAAGACACCCGCTATTATCTGTCATTAAGCATGTTCGATCAGGAAGGTGTAATCAAAAAATCGGGAATCAGACGCTATCAGACCCGTCTTAATTTGGACAGGAAGATCGGTAACAAAGTAAATATCGGTGCCAATTTCCAGTTCTCGCATTCTGCCCGAAAGCCCAATCTGGTAAGCCTGGGAGGTTTCGACTACCAAAGTTCCGCTTTGGCAACTCCGCCGACCATGCCTATCTATAACGAAGACGGTTCATATGCCGCCGACAGCCCTTCACGTGTAGTGAGCAATAAAATCGATAACGTAGTTGCCCAACTCAATCTCCGCAAAAAAGAAGAAAAGTCGACTACCGTATACCTCGGTGTTTTCGGAGACTGGGAGCCTATTAAGGGATTAAAGTTCAAAACCTCCTTAGGTCTGAATGCCAGTACCGCCAAGACGAGTGAATATAAGCCCGGATCTCTACCTACCATGATGCAGAATAAAACCAAAGGCGAAGCACGGATCAACCAGTCGGAAGGATATTCCATCTTGTGGGAAAACACAGCCAACTATATGAAAGAGATAGTGGAAGGCCATCACCTCACTGTTTTGGGAGGATATACGCTCCAATTCGGACGCAACGAAGGATTGGATCTCTTCGGAAAGAACTTCACCAACGACCTGCTCGACTGGAATAATCTCTCCGATGCCGAAACCAAAACCCGTCAGATAGGAAGCTCGGCTTCCGAATGGGCCATCATCTCTTATTTAGGACGAATCAACTATTCCATCCGCGACCGCTATCTGATTACCCTTACAGGCAGATATGACGGTTCGTCACGTCTGGGCAAGGACAACCAATTCGCATTCTTCCCTTCGGCAGCCTTAGGCTGGAGAATCTCGGAAGAGAAATTCATGAAACGTTTCACTAAACTGAACAACTTAAAAGTAAGACTGAGTTACGGTCTCTCCGGAAACCAGGATATTGCCCTGTATCAGACCTTGCCTCTGATGAGACAACAGAATGTCATGTTAGGAGAAATTCCGCAAATCGGCTACGTCCCCGACCGTTTGGGTAACGACAAACTGAAATGGGAAACAACCGCCCAAGTCGATTTCGGTATCGAGGCCTCTTTCTTCAATTCACGCCTGAACGTAGAACTCGATTTCTATTCCAAAAGAACCAAAGATCTCTTGCTGGATGTGGAATTCCCTTATGTTTCGGGCTTCAAGAACGGCTTTATGAACGTAGGAAAGATTTCAAACCGCGGTGTGGAATTAATGATCCGTACTACCAATATCATGACGAAAGATTTCACATGGTCTACCGAATTCAACATCTCGACCAATAAGAATGAAGTGCTTGCCATGGGACCGGATAAAGACTTCGAATACACCTTCCGCCCGGGCTTGGGAACCCATCCTTATTCCTGGCTGAAAGTAGGTCAACCTGTCGGTGTATTCTATGGCTATATCATGGACGGTATCTACCATTCTCGCGAACAGATCGATGCCGGAAATGAACCGACAGCCTCTCTCGGACAGAAAATATACCGGGATATCAATGGCGACGGTGTCGTATCGATTGAAGACCAGACCACCATCGGTGACCCGAACCCCGACTTTTTCGGAGGTATCAACAATACTTTCACCTACAAGAATTTCACCTTAAGCATATTCCTGCAAGGAACCTATGGCAACGATATATTGGCCGGCGGTGACTTCCTGTATGCCACAGTCGATCCCCGGTTCGTAAACCAATATAAGCGGATAAAGGATTTCTGGTCGCTCGACAATCCGCGTGCGGCTTATCCCAAGCTCTATTCCAATGACGAATACCAGCCCTCCACTTATATGATTCATGACGGTTCACATCTGAAGATTAAGAGCATCAGCCTGTATTACAATTTCCCGGTGAAGAGCTGGAAGAAAAATAAAGTAATTCAGGATATGCAATGCTACGTTACCGGAACTAACTTGTTCACATTTACCTCTTATAAAGGATACGACCCGGAAGTAAATACGGGAAAGGAAGGTGGATATAAAGTTTATTCGGCAAATGTACTCCGGGGTATGGACTTCACCGCATACCCATCGGCAAGAACGTATACTTTTGGTTTTAAGATTACACTATAATGAAAAGAATCATGAAAAGATTAAAAATAATGGTATTATGCACCCTGACAGTGACGTTAAGTTCGTGTCTGGATATGCTGAACAAAACACCGATATCACAACTGAGTGTCGATAAACTATTTGAAACGGTAGACGGAGCCGAAGCTGCCGTAGCCGGATGTTACAGCTTCCTTTACGGAACCGGCTATTATAGCCAGGACAGATGGTGTTTCGCTTTCGAAGGCACCGATATATCCGGTAGTGCGGGCGGTTCCGCCAATTATCAATGGACTTCGGGCGAAAACAGATGGAGTGACTGGTGGCTTACCACTTATCAGGCTATCGGTGCCTGTAACACAGCCATAAGCCGCATAAAAGAATCAACGTTCGATGAAAACAAACGTATTCTTCTGTTATCAGAAGCCCGTTGCCTGCGCGCTTTCTATTACTATCACGCATTGACATACTGGGGAGGCGTGCCGTTGCTACAAGATGAAATCACCTCATTGGATCAGGTGAAGAACGTAAAAAGGGCTACAAAGGATGAACTGGCCAAGTTCATCATTGACGAACTCGAAGAGGTGTCTCCACTATTGGAAAAGAACCCCACCGTTGTAGCCAGAATCAGTAAAGGTGCCTCCTATACCTTATTAGCGAAAATGTATCTATTACAAAAACAGTGGGAAAAAGCGGCAGGTGCATGCGAAGAAGTCATGGGATTGAATAAATACAAATTATTCGACAATTACAGCGACATCTTCTCCCAGGCTTTTGAAAATGAACAGGAACACATTTTCTCCATACAATTCAATGCCGATTATACCGACTTCTCAGCCCGCATGTTGTGGTATTTGGGCCCGAGCAAAGAGGAATGGGACAAATTCAACGGACTGGGAGGCAGCTCCGCCCCAACATCCTTCTATAATAAATACGACGAATGGGATTTACGTCTCGAACACAATCTGGCCAAAACGTGGCGCGGGCAACCTTTCAAGGACAGCCGCATCGCTGTTATCAAATATTGGGACAGAACCGGCAAGCAGATGCTCGACCATGACGGTTTAAATTTCCCCGTATTTCGTTATGCCGATGTTCTCTTGATGTATGCTGAAGCACTGAACGAATGGAAAGGCGCCCCTACCGAAGAGGCCTACGATGCCGTAAATGAGATCCGTCTACGAGCCGGTATAGACGAAGTGGAGGATCTGAATTACAAGCAGTTCCAATCCCTTATCCAAGATGAGCGCGCCCGCGAACTCTGCTATGAAGGACACCGCCGGTTCGACCTTGTACGATGGGGAATACTCGTAGAGACCGTAAAAAGAGTCAGTAAGGAGATCAACTCCAAAGGTGGCGAATATGTGAGCGAAGCGCACAACCTTTGCCCCATTCCTCAAACAGAAATTATCAAAAATTCAAATTTAGAGCAGAACCCGGGATATGAAACCACTCAAAAATAATAGCAAGATGAAAGCAACCGTAAAATTAATACTCTTTCTGATCACTTTTTCTTTTGTAGCCTGCGATAAAGACGAGGATGACTTTTCGAAAAAGGACAGCTATCTCTACGTATGGAACGTACGCACCTGGGAGGTTGGTAAAGAAAGCAAACTATCTGACATCAAAGTCACCTATTTCTTCAAAGGCGATACCACCCGCGTACAGAATATCAACTTCTGGATAATCAAAGAGAAAAGTACGCTCTATGCCGAAGACGCGATGGAGCACACCGACAAGGCTTTTCAGATAAGCCGTCTCCAGAAAGATCCCGACCAGAAAGAATTTAAGAACCAGTGTTCGTTCCGCTTCGACGAGAGCATCACTACCGATTTCGACGGTGACCCCATCGTAGCCGGTGGAAAATACCGCTTGGTAGTGAAAGCCATCGCCACCGACGATCTGGTAGTAGACAGCCCCACCATCGAATCGGGCGTATTCGAGATTTATGACCCCAACAAACCTCAAGAATAAACTTTGTGTAACTTAATAATAAAAGAACAATGAAAAAGAATCTATTTTTATGTCTATTTGCCTTGTTAGGCTTTCTCAGTGCAGCCACACAAACAACGGGAAACAAAGGTTTTAAACTGAACGTTAATTCCGGTGATGCTTATCTGGATTGCGGAGATATAACACAACTCAACAAAGCAGGTGCCTATACCATCGAATCATGGGTAAATATAACCCTGGATGATCTGGACGACCGTTTCATTATTTTCAAGAAAGAACAACCCGACGAACGTAACCGTATCAAAGTACAGGTAGAGAAAAGCGGGCAGATCTATGTAATGCAAGCCAACGGAGCAGACGGTGCTTATGCACAAACTTCTGCCGGATGTTATCCGAAAAGCGGCTGGCATCACATCGCCTTAGTCTACGACGGAACCAAAACAAGTACCGATGAGGGAGTCATCATTCTCTATATCGACGGCATCCGCCAGGCTTTCTCCAATGCATTCTTTAAACCGACCACCGGTGATATCGATGCTTCTTTCGTATTGGGCGGTGCTTCTCTTGCCTGTTATGACGAGGTCAGAATATGGAATAAAGCCTTGGATCTGGAAACGATCTCTAAATGGAAAAGTTATAAAGTGCTCGATTCTCACCCGGAAAAAGCTAATTTAGTAGCTTACTACGATTTCCAGAATGTTTCCGAAACGACTGTTCCCGATCTGCAAGGTGCTTATCCGGCCACTTTCAAAACAACGGAAGCGGAAATTAAGGACATCGACCTGAAAATATTCGAAGAAGTAGGAGAAATGACAATCGAAAGTGCCATGGTTTCTCAAAAAACCGGTAATGCTTATGCTAAAGAGGAAAATATCGAATTGCTTACTTTAAAAATCAATACAGTCGGTGCCGGTGAACTTTCACTTAGCGGACTGGACATTTCTTTGGACGGTACTACCAAACTTACCGATATTGCCAGCATTAACGTATATTATGCCGGTGACAAAGCCCAAATCACAGACGAATCGTTCACGATGAACTATCAAGCACTCCGTCCGGGAAACGGTAAGTTAGAACTGCGTGACGAAGTAAATGCCGGAAAACAAGCGCTTCTCGTTGGTAATAACTTCTTTATCGTTGCCATTCGATTAAAACCGACTGCAACCGATGGTGGTAAACTGGACGGCCAAATCACCAAACTGTATTTCAGCAACGGTAACAGCATCACTCCCGAAAACCCGAATCCCAATGGTGATATGACCATCCGTCAGATCAATGAACTGGATGAGGCTGCCTATACGCAAAAATGTAAAGATTACAATAATAAAATCGTTTTCGGCTGGTTCCCCTGGTTCAGTGTTACCACCATCGACAAGGTAGACTGGAAAGGACTTACTCATGTGGCTCCCATCGGTTTTGAAATCGACAAAGGCAACTATACTCCGACTTTCGAGGATAAAGGTATCGACTTGAAATGGCCGTGGATCGATTTTATCAATGACGCACACAAAAACGGTGTGAAAGTACTTGCCGCCATCACCGGTAATGTGCGCGACGGAGGAAACACCGCCTTCTATGTAGATCTATTCGGAGATTCCCAGAAAATGCGTACGGCTGCTGCCGCCATCGCCAAGTTTACAGACAAATACAATCTGGACGGTATCAACATGGATATTGAAGAGTTTTATAACTCTGTGCCCAATCACGGTGCTAAATACAATGAACTGATCAAATACATCAAAGAGGAATTGGATAAGATCAATCCGGATTTCGAGCTCTCCGTAGCTACCTACCCGGGCAATGAAAGTAACGAATGGGACTTCAAAGGCATGCTCCAAAGTGCCGACTATCTGACCATCATGATGTACAACATCGGGCAAACTTTTACCTGCCCGTTGAACGATGCGCAAAGAAGAATCAAACAATTCTGGCTGGATATCAATATCCCGGCATCCGATATCGTCATCGCATGGCCTTATTACGGCAATCTTTATAAGAACGGTTCCAAAGTCGGTACAGCCACTTTAGGTGATGTGCCCAAATATTCTAAAGACAATAACATCACTTGGGACGATGCAGCCAAAGGTAATGTTTACAAGTACACCGATGAAGACGGTGCCAATATGACGGCCTATACGGAAGACCTCCAGAGCCTTCGCCTGAAATACGATTATACCATCAAAGGCGGTTTCAAAGGTATCGGAATCTGGGCATTAGGCCAAGATGCCGGCATGGAAGAAGAAGCTTACGGATTAATTCGTGAATTCTATGATTCTACTTATCAAGGAACAGGAATCAGCACTACCCAATCCAGTGGCAATATATCCGTATATCCTACACTGGTTGAAGACGAGCTGTTCGTCAACCTCAATGGCAATGACGAAACCAATCTGACAGTTACCGTTTACGGAACGATGGGACAGATATTAAAACAAGAAAACCTGTCCGACGGCACACGCTTCATCCACCTCAACAACTTGTCTACCGGTTATTACGTGGTAAAAGTGCAATGCGACTCGGAAACAGCAAGCTTTAGAATTATCAAGAAATAAAAAAACACTTCGTTTTTTTATACGATTCATAATATACCCGGGTTGGAATCCGTTTTTATTCTAACCCGGGTTTTCTTCGAAAAAGTTTTCAATAAATAGAGATACAATGAAACACAAGCTCCTTCTATTCGTCCTGCTAACAGCCAGTTTGCCTATTTTTGCAACCGGCTCTATCAAAGAACGTTTATCCCCCAATGAAACGTTATGGTTCACTTATCCCGCCCGAAACTGGTCGGAACAAGCTTTACATATCGGCAACGGCTATATGGGAGCTTCCTTTTACGGTGACGTAGAAAAAGAACGCTTTGACATAGCCGAAAAGACATTCTGGACGGGAGGCCCTCACTCTGTTCCCGACTTCAATTACGGAGTTGTCAAAGGAGGCAAAGACAAGATTGCCGCTATCCGCCGGTCCATCACAGATCGTCGTTTTGCAGAAGCCGATTCTCTCTCCCGTCTCTATATGGTGGGTGACTATACAAACTACGGTTATTTTTCAATGGTCGGTAACCTGTTTGTGGACTTTGGAAAGAAAAACCAGCCGGTACAGAATTATCTGCGTGGTATTGATCTGTCTACTTCCCGAGGGTTCGTCGAATATACCCAAGGAGATGTCCGGTTCAACCGCGAATACTTTTGCAGTTATCCCGACAAACTGATGGCACTCCATTTCACAGCCGACCAAAAAGGGAAGATCAGCTTTTCCCTTTCCCATTCACTTGTTTATCAACCCGAAAAAGTAACAGAAGGCAAGGATGAACTCATTTTCAACGGAATCATCCAAGGAAACGGACTGGGCTATACCATCCGTATGAAAGTACTTCACCAAGGCGGAAGTATCAAAGTGGGACACCAGCAAATTACAGTCGAAGGAGCCGACGAAGCTACCGTCTTTTATACGGTCGATACCGAATATTCCCCCGTATATCCGCTTTATAAAGGAGAAAAGCCTCGTCAAACAACCGAGAAAATAATAAAAAGTGCTATCACTAAAGGTTACGAAACAGTCAAACACACCCATATATCCGATTATCAGACATTGTACAACCGTGTTAAATTCACCCTTTCCGGTGACACCGCTTCCGAAAAATTACCAACCGATATACGCGTAAAGCAATTACAGCAAGGATTTACCGACGACGCTTCCCTCAAAGTATTGTGGTTCAACCTCAGCCGGTACCTGCTGATAAGCGCCTCCCGCCCGGGAACATTACCCTCCAATCTGCAAGGTGTATGGAATACTTTTGAAAAAGCACCCTGGAATGGTAACTTCCAAAGCAATATCAATCTTCAGGAGATGTACTGGGGTTGCGGACCTACCCAACTTCCGGAGTGCGAAGAGGCTTATCTGGAATGGATCGAAGGTTTGGTAGAACCCGGACGAAAAACAGCCGGAGAGTATTACGGAACCAAAGGCTGGGTCAGCCACTCCACCGGAAACATCTGGGGACATACCGTTCCCGGTGACGATATCCTATGGGGACTTTATCCGTCAGGAGCCGCCTGGCATTGCAGGCATCTGTGGGAACATTATGCTTTCGGCGGAGACAAATCTTATCTTGAAACCAAAGGATATCCTATCATGAAAGAAGCCGCCGAGTTCTGGTTGGAAAATATGGTAGAATACCAGAAGCATTTCATTATCGCCCCCTCCGTGTCGGCCGAACACGGCATTGAGATGAAAAACGGTTCTCCGGTAGATTATTCTACCGCAAACGGTGAACAAACCGCAGGACGCATCTTCACCCTACCGGCCTATCAAGATATCGAAATGGTCTATGATTTGTATACTCATGTGATAAAGGCATCGGAATGTTTAGGAATCGATTCCGCATTTCGTGAGAAAGTGACTATTGCCAGAAACAAGCTATTACCTTTGAAAATCGGTCGCTACGGACAACTACAGGAATGGATAGACGATGTAGACAACCCACGCGATCATCATCGGCATATCGCCCACCTCTATGCCCTGTATCCGGGAAATATGATTTCATACAGTCAGACCCCTGCACTGGCACTGGCCGTCAAAAAATCATTAGAGATGAGAGGAAAAGGAAAGTTTGGCGAAAGATGGCCCCATACCGGCGGTAATTGGTCTATGGCATGGCGTACCGCTCTTTGGACAAGACTTTATGAAGGTGATCAAGCCATCGGCACTTTCAACCAAATGATTAAAGAAAGCGGTTATGAAAACATGATGTCGAACCAATCGGGAAACATGCAGGTCGATGCCACAATGGCAACTTCCGGGCTCTTTGCCGAAATGCTCCTACAATCGCAGGAAGGCTTTATCCACCTCTTACCGGCTCTGCCTACTGAATGGCCGGAAGGAAAAATCGAAGGTTTAATGGCAAGAAACGGTTATCGGGTAAATATGGAATGGAAATACGGGAAGTTGATGAAAGCGGAAATCATACTCCCGCACAAGGCGGATAAACCGATGGTGAAAGTGCAAAGCAGTTACTTGCCGGAATCAGACAACAGGGTTGTTTTTATCCAAGATTCGGGCATAAACAACTGATAATGAGCACTTATAAGAGTATATACTTTTACACTGCAAAAATATACACTATTGCATGATAATGGTATATACTCTTGTATATTAAAAGTACATACTATTCTGAAATAGCAACTACATGATACAAACAAAAAGAAAATATGACAAACATAGTGTCCCCAAATGGATGTGCTGCGATGTTTTTGACAGAACGATAAAACTGTTTTCTACCGATACGTTTTCAAAGCCGTAATTTACAATAGCTATAAAAGATGAAGTGGAGTTATTGGTTTCCACTATTGAACAAGCTTTTTGAGAATGCCTGCTGCTTACACCACAACAAATACAGATAATTAATATGGAATCAGCAACTAGCTATTCCTGCTTTCGTATTTATGAGAGTTGTTGTCTTTTAAGAATATTCAACTCGTTTCTCGGTGAGAAACGCTCCGTTGCCCGTAGAGAATCGGTGCGTTTCTCTACGACAAACGCTTCGATTCTCACCGAGAAAAAAAGGAAACATATAACTTGTTGGTATTCAACAATTTGACCAGCAGCAAAAGAGTCATCTATTTTCAACTGTCAAATCATATCTTTATCCCCCTATTTTCTCTATAATTACATATCAGAAATCACAACATTCATTCAGGCTATTCGAATCATCTACCGGATAATTGAGAGATTTTTATAAGTTATGATAAATAAAACCACTATATTTACGATATTTATTAACCATAACTTATAAAAAATGGACTTTTTCGATCTCCTATTCGGGCCGATTGGGCCCTCACTTCAATTTATTTTCAAAATCGGATATATACCCAATGAAAATGATTTCTTGGAACTTACAGAAGACCAATATGCTGCATATGTCAAACAGTGTGGCGAGATAAAAGGAAAAATTTACATGTTCTCTCCACAAAATCCACATTTTTCCATGGATGATGACTATAACGAAATTTCATGTCTTGATGAGGAGGACTTACGAGGATTTAAAGATGCGGAACAGCTCATACAACACTATTGTGATAACTCCAAACAAATCTTCAAAACGACTGAAGAAAAATTACAGTATATGGCTTCAGCTTTGCCAGAGGTATTTTCCAAGGATACTCCCTATGAGAAATACCATCACATGTCAATTCATTGAGTTCACTAACCTTAGCTATTCACAAAGCACTTCACACACCTTGTCCTGAAATTCTCTGGCTTTTGCGGCCGAGAGAACATTCTGATTCATGATGGCAAAAGCTATTTCATGCCCGTTGACAGCTTTCAGATAACCGGCTAACGCATTGATAGCGGTATAGGAACCGGTTTTGGCATGGACATTCTTATACGCTTTACTCTGCTTCATCCGGTACTTCAATGTCCCGTCTACACCGGCAACAGGAAGTGCTTTATAGAGTTTCCGGAATACTTCCGTGCGGGAATATGCGAATTTCAAGAAATCGACTAAAAGGGCAGGGGAGAGGTAGTCATAGTTGGAAAGACCGCAACCATCGGCTATTTTGTAACGGTCGGGGTTGTGTCCCAACTGTTTTATCATTCTATTTATTTCGGCAATCCCTTCTTTGGCGGACACATATCTTTTACCGGTAGCCTGTGCCCCCAAACGACAAAACAAAGCCTCCGCACTCAAGTTATCACTCTCTTTCATGACCTGATTCAAGACATCCTGCACCGGACGCTCCCAACGAACCATGCAAGCCGACAAACTACCGGGAACAAAGACCGAAAAATCACATTCACGAGACACATCGATACCGCGATCACGAAGTTTCTCTAAAAAAGCATGCATAAAGAAATCCTGTGAAGAAAAAACATTGATATCGACACTGCGTTTTCCTTCTACATTACCCGTGACCGTGATGTTGTTCTTATTCTGAAGCCATCCCCGGGTCACGGCAAACTTTCCGGCAGAAGGAGTACGCGTCTGTGCTGTGTTGTGAAGAGAATAATAAGAGGATACAGGATAACAGGATACCTTTGCAGTATCACCGGGAGCAGCACCGGGAGCAACTGTAACCGTAACCATCCCTTTGTGGTACATCAAAGGAGAGAGATAAGGCTGATAAGCTTCCGGCGTATCATCCCATGCCCAGCCGGCACCCCAATAAAGAGAATCTTTCATGGAGATATCCCCGTAGATTTTACCACTAATAACGGAAAAAGGGAAAGTGATGACATTATCCACCAATGAATCCATGCTATGTTCGTCAAATTCGGGATCGAACCCTCCTATCACATATAAATCTCCGCGAAGCGTGTCATGCTCAATCGTTCCTTTATACCACACTTCAGTACGGAACGGCTCATCGGCATCGGGGCGTGAAAGAGCCGTAATGGCAGTCAGCAGCTTCATGGTCGATGCAGGCCGCGAAAGTTTCGTATCCCGATGGGTATAGAGGGATTTCCTTGCAGTAAGGTCATACACGGATATGCCGACTTCGGAACCTTCGGGTAAAGTTCGCAATAAGGCGTTGATACGCGAAGAAAGCACCTCCTGCCCCCATAAAACGGGAAGGCAGGAGGATAGTATAAGGAATAGGAGTAATCTTTGCATAAATTTGGAATCTTGATCAAAGGGCTTCTCTGAATATTTCGGCTACCGTGGGGTGGGGGAATACGATTTTCTTCCACTCCGCAACGGTCAGTTTCATTTCTACAGCCATGCCGGCAAGGGTAATGATCTCGGAAGCCGGATTGCCAAGGATATGAGCCCCTAAGATCGTCTTATCTTCACCGATAAAGACTTTACACATACCGTTCACCCCCTCGTTCTCGGCTACGAAGCGACCGGAATAGGCCATCGGTAATTTAATGACATGAAAAGGAATTCCTTTGGCCAACAGGCTCTCTTCGGTCTGGCCTACCCCTGCAATCTCCGGATTGGTATACACTACACCGGGGATGGCACGATAACTCATCGTATCTTCTTTATCGAGAATGGCATGTACGGCGACTTCCGCTTCGCGAACAGCCGTATGGGCCAGTAGAGAGAATCCCGTAAGATCGCCACAGACATATACTCCCGGCACGGAAGCCTGCATCTTATTATTGACAGCGACATTACCGCGTTCTGTCAGTACCAGTCCCAGATTTTCCAATCCGAAGCCTTTGGTTACAGGCCGGCGGCCGACACTCATCAGGATCTTCCCTGCAACCACGCTTCCCGTACCTTCGGCATTTTCATAAGCCACAGCCACGCCACCGTCATTCGGTGACAAAGAGGTGACTTTCGTACTAAGCAGGAATTTTACCCCCCGTTTGGCATATTCGGCACGAAGCAGGGCAGAGAGCTCTTTGTCCATTCCATTCAATATTTCGTCGAGCATCTCGACAACCGTCACCTGTACACCGAGACTACTGAAAAAAGAAGCAAATTCCATTCCGATGACACCTCCGCCCACAATGGCTAATGAGGCCGGCAACTCTTTATTGTCGAGCGCATCCCGATGTGTCCAGTAATCCACGGTATCGATGCCTGCAAACGGCGGGATAAATGTTTCCGAACCCGTACAAATAATCAGATTCTCACATTCGTAACTGTCTTCACCGCAACGGACGGTATTCTTATCGATGATATACGCTTCACCGTTCACAACCGTTACGTTGTTGGAAGTAAGCTTGCCTTTTACACCCAATACCAATTTACGTACTACCTTACTTTTACGGGCAATTATCTTTGCCAGATCGAAAGAGACTTCCGGCACATTCACCGCATATTTAGAGGCATGCCTAACTCCGTCGTACGTCTTTGCCGAATAAAGCAAAGTCTTGGTAGGGATGCATCCTTCATTCAGACAGACTCCGCCTAAATTCTGTTTTTCGAAAAGCAAAACGCTCAGTCCGGCCTTACCGGCGGCTTCGGCAGCTGTATAGCCCGCAGGGCCGCCTCCAATGATAATTACCTGGTATTTCATATTATTCATTATTAGATTGGATTCTTCTCTTCTCCACCGACTCGATGAATTCCCGTTCTTTGACAGGCATTACCGATGCATATTTCTCTTGGCCGTACTCTATGAGCAGATACTCCGTCACTGAAAACCGGCCGAATTTCATCGAATGGTGCTTCCGTATGGAAATGATATCTTTGATGGGAATTGTTTTTTTACGTGTAAAACGTCCATAAGAAAGGATCAGTTCTCCTTCCGGCGTAACGGTATAAGTGGTGTGAATCACCTGTTCGATCACCACGATCAACAGCAACATCATAAAAACAGCAAGCAGAATATACTTGCACCAGAGAAAGCCAAACGCATTTGCTCCCAATACAATCAGCAGGAAATATTGATACCAGGCAATACGAGCATGGAAGATTCGGTTCATTTTGTCAGATTTTTGCTGCCAAGTTAGCAATTTTATGAATTAATGGCAACGAAAAGTACAATGAAAACAGTTATTTTGTAGTTTTGCGGTAATAAACATTTAGATTATGGTTAAAAAGTTCGATTTCCTCGTCATCGGTTCCGGTATTGCCGGAATGAGTTTTGCCCTGAAAGTGGCACACAAAGGAAAAGTAGCCCTTATCTGTAAAAGCGGTTTGGAAGAAGCCAACACCTATTTTGCACAAGGAGGAGTAGCCTCGGTCACCAATCTGCTGGTAGACAATTTCGATAAACACATAGAAGATACGATGATTGCCGGTGACTGGATAAGCGATCGCGCCGCCGTAGAAAAAGTCGTACGCGAAGCTCCCGCACAAATTGAAGCGCTCATCAACTGGGGAGTGGATTTTGATAAAAATGAAAAAGGCGAGTTCGACCTGCACCGCGAAGGAGGGCACTCGGAATTCCGCATTCTCCACCACAAAGACAATACCGGCGCCGAAATACAGGACAGTCTTATCAGAGCCGTACAACGGCATCCCAATATTACGGTTATCGAAAATCATTTCGCCATTGAGATACTGACACAGCACCATTTAGGGGTAACCGTTACCCGCCAGACACCGGACATCAAATGCTACGGTGCTTACATTCTTGACCCGAAAACCGGAAAGGTAGATACCTATCTGGCCAAGGTGACGTTGATGGCAACCGGCGGCGTAGGAGCCGTATACCAGACAACGACCAATCCGTTAGTAGCTACCGGAGACGGCATCGCCATGGTTTACCGTGCCAAAGGAACGGTGAAGGACATGGAGTTCGTACAGTTTCACCCGACAGCGCTCTATCATCCGGGCGACCGTCCGTCTTTCCTGATTACCGAAGCCATGCGTGGATACGGTGCCGTGCTCCGTACGATGGACGGTAAAGAGTTCATGCAAAAGTATGACCCGCGCCTTTCACTCGCACCACGGGACATCGTAGCACGTGCCATCGACAACGAAATGAAGAACCGGGGAGACGACCATGTTTACCTCGACGTGACCCATAAAGACCCGGAAGAGACCAAAAAACATTTCCCGAACATCTACGAGAAATGTCTCAGCTTAGGCATCGACATCACAAAAGACTATATCCCGGTAGCCCCGGCAGCCCATTATCTATGCGGAGGTATCCTGGTGGACCTGAATGCACAATCATCCATCGAACGCCTTTATGCGGTAGGCGAATGTTCCTGCACCGGCTTGCACGGTGGCAACCGCCTGGCATCCAATTCACTGATCGAAGCTGTGGTCTATGCCGATGCGGCCGCCAGACACACGTTAGAGGTAATAGACCGGTATACCTACAACGAAGAAATTCCCGAATGGAACGATGAAGGTACCCGCTCACCGGAAGAGATGGTACTGATTACCCAAAGCATGAAAGAGGTAAACCAGATAATGAGTACCTACGTGGGTATCGTCCGCAGCGACCTCCGGCTCAAACGCGCATGGGATCGTCTGGACATCCTTTATGAAGAGACGGAAAGCCTGTTCAAGCGTAGCGTAGCCTCCAAAGAGATCTGCGAATTGCGCAACATGATCAATGTGGGTTATCTCATCATGCGTCAGGCTATGGAACGCAAGGAAAGCCGTGGATTGCATTACACGATCGATTATCCGCACGCCAAGCAATAAGGCCATTACAGATACACTTATTTCGCAGATTACACGGATCCTTATCGCACCATCCGTGTAATCTGCGTTTAAAAAGAGCATATCACTCTTTTTACATACCCTCACGACACCGAATAATCACCTCTAAAACTACCCGATCATGAAGATGAAAAACATATATCCTCTGCTGGCAATCCTATTACTGCCCCCGTCACACGCAACGGCAACAGACCACGAAACCACCAAGGACGGTGTCATCATCCGGCTCAAACAGAAAAGACCGGAAGATGTACAATCCATCCGGCTACAAGTTATCAACGAGAAGATTATCCATGTATCGGCTACTCCCGAACGAACCTTTTCAGCGAAACCCAGTCTCATTTCCGTGTTCGATACCGGAAAACATCATCCCGACTTTACCGTCAAAGAAGAAAAAGAGTCAATCATTCTGTCTACCAGATCCTTGCATGCACGGGTAAGCCTTAACACCGGGGAAATCGGCTTCACTGACCCGGCAGGAAACCCTATCCTGAACGAAAACGAAGGGGGAGGAAAAACATTCCGCGCCATCGAGGTGGAGAACACCAAAGGATACGAACTCCGGCAGGTATTCGAGAGCTCCGACGATGAAGCATTCTACGGATTAGGACAGCATCAGGCCGATGAATTCAACTACAAGGGAAAAAACGAGGAGCTGTTCCAATACAATACCAAAGTAGCCGTACCTTTCGTCCTTTCCAATAAGAACTACGGGATCTTATGGGACAATTATTCATTGAGCCGTTTTGGCGATCCACGGGACTATGCGCAGCTAAACGAAGCATTCCGGCTGTACGATAAAGAAGGCCGGGAAGGAGGACTGACAGGAACCTATATTCCCCATCCGCAAAGAGGGAAAGATACACTGGTGCGTACGGAACCTTTTCTCTATTTCGAAAACTTGAAAGCCAACCGTGAATACCTCCCCGAAGGCTTTCCGCTGATGGGGGCCAACGTTACCTTTGAAGGCGAACTGGAAGCCTCAGAGAGCGGTTTACACCGCTTTCTGCTCTATTATGCCGGATATGTAAAAGTATACCTCGACAACGAATTGCTGGTACCCGAACGCTGGCGCACGGCATGGAACCCCAACAGCTATAAGTTCACTGCCAACCTGCCAACCGGAAAACGAATCCCCCTGCGCATCGAATGGAAGCCCGACGGCGGTGAATCGTATTGCGGCCTGCGGGTGCTTACTCCCGTAACGGACAAGGAACAGAACAAGCTGTCGCTATTCAGCGAAATGGGTAATGAAATCGACTATTACTTTATCTACGGCAATTCCATGGATGAAGTGATCAGTGGATACCGTACACTGACAGGCAAAGCGCAGATCATGCCCAAATGGGCGATGGGATTCTGGCAGAGCCGCGAAAAATACAATACCCGCCGCGAATTGCTGGATGTACTCTGCGAGTTCCGCCGTCGCCGAATTCCTCTCGACAACATCGTCATCGACTGGAACCACTGGCCGGAAAATGCCTGGGGAAGCCACGAATTCGACTTGAAGCGTTTCCCCGACCCGAAAGGAATGGTAGACTCCATACATGCCCTGAACGCCAAAATCATGATCAGCGTATGGCCCAAGTTCTACACAAATACCGGACATTTCAAGGAATTCGAGGAAAAAGGATGGATGTATATGCAATCGGTGCGCGACAGCCTGCGCGACTGGGTAGGACCGGGATACAGATACGGCTTCTACGATGCCTACGACCCGGAAGCCCGGAAGCTATTCTGGAAACAGATGCAGGACCATTACTGTCCGTTGGGCATCGATGCCTGGTGGATGGATGCCTCGGAACCCAATGTACGCGATTGTACGGACATGCAATACCGTAAGGCACTTTGCGGACCGACCGCTCTGGGGCCGTCGACCCAGTACTTCAACGCTTATGCCTTGATGAACGCCGAAGCCATCTACGACGGACAACGCAAGATGGATCCCGATCGCCGAGTTTTCCTACTCACACGCTCCGGATTTGCCGGGCTGCAACGTTACAGCACAGCCACTTGGAGCGGAGACATCGCCACCCGGTGGGAAGATATGAAAGCACAGATCTCCGCCGGACTGAACTTTGCCATGAGCGGCATCCCCTACTGGACGATGGACATAGGAGGATTCTGTGTAGAACGCCGCTACGAAAAGGCACAGCGCGAATGGAACCGGACGAAAAAGGAAAATGCGGATTACAAAGAGTGGCGCGAACTAAACGCACGCTGGTATCAATTCGGTGCTTTCTGTCCGCTTTACCGCTCGCACGGACAGTTTCCTTACCGCGAGATATGGAACATCGCCCCGGAAGGGCATCCTGCTTATCAATCAATGGTTTACTACACCCGGCTGCGATACCGGATGATACCTTACATATATTCATTAGCAGGCATGACACATTTCAATGATTATACGATCATGCGCGCGCTGGTCATGGACTTCGGCAAGGACAAGAACGTATTAGACATCAGCGACCAGTTCATGTTCGGCCCTGCATTGATGGCCTGCCCAGTATATACCTATAAAGCCCGCCAGCGCAAAGTCTATTTCCCGGATGGCAACGGATGGTATGACTTCTACACCGGAAAGTACATTACAGGCGGACAAACACTTACCGTAGATGCCCCCTATGAACAGATTCCGCTCTATGTCCGTTCGGGCGCCATCCTCCCTTACGGTCCGGACCTGCAATACACAGGTGAGAAAACAGCTTCCGAAATCATTTTATACGTTTACACCGGACAGGATGGGGCATTTACTCTCTACGAAGACGAAAATGAAAACTACAACTATGAAAAAGGCCAATATTCCATGATACCTTTCAAGTATGACGAAGCCACCCGTTCGCTGACCATCGGCAAGCGTCAGGGAGAATTTTCCGGGATGCTAAAAGAGAGGACTTTCCGTATTGTTACGGTAAGCCCTACCCAAATGCAGGCTTTCGACCCGGATGCATCCGGCAAAACCATCACTTACAACGGAGGCAAACAGACCATCCGGCTTTGACCTTACAAATCTTCGCCCAGATTCTCGTAAGTGCGTTCATCCCGTGACGGTTTGATGAGTTTTATACTGTCAGTATAATACTCTTGAGAAAGCTTAAAATACTTTTTAAACAGACGTTTGACTATATCGACCTCATCCCCTTCAGTCGCGGGGATACGCGCTTTCCCATAGGTATCTACATAAGATAGTTCCCACTCTGCCAGTGTATGATAAAAATCATTGGCACGGAAAGCCTCTCTGCCGTAAATCTGTGGCAGACCGGCCTCCTCATAAGAAGTCCCTTCATCCAGATGTTGCTGCAACATGGTATAGAACTTCTGCCATCGCGGAAGATAATAGCCGTTTATCAATCCGGCCCATTCCCGCCATGAATAATCAAAAATACGCGGATCTCCATCGGCTCCCCAGATAGTGACCAGAGAAGTGGCATCGCGTTCCATCTGATTCTTTTCCTCTTCCGTCTCTCCCCAGCTACGGGCCTCGGTCAGCCATCGGTCGAAACTATATTCGCTTCGTGTACGCAACAAGGTATCCATATCGGCAAGCATTCCGAGAAAACGTCCCGAATGAAGTGTAAAAGCCTCCCGGTCTTTACTCCGGAACGCCTCGGCAGCCTTACGATGAATGAGTTGTCCCAAATTAGTCATCATCTGCCGTTGTACATCTACAAGATCGAAACGATAGGGGCGGGAAGCCGATAACTTGTCGGCATCTTCCAGCAACAAGCTCTGGGCACGAATAATCAAAGCCGGATCATAAGGAATCTCAAGACCGGCATTCGGACCGGACTTTTTCACATCCAATGCAGGGCGTGCGGCAACAATAGAACTTTTCTCCGTCCCATTCGTTCCCTGACGGTACGGCCCCTCGAGCAACAACATCCACGCTTTCTGCGTGGCCGGTGAAAAAGCACCGTAACGGCGGGTAGCATACTGCTTCAACCAAGCGCGCAGATCAATACTGTCCGGATGGCAAGGCATTTCAAAAGCCAATTCATAATATACCGGATTCTGCTCGATAGCTTCCATAAACAGCCCCGAACCACAGACAGCAGGATTCAAACGTTTCGCTTTACTGTATTGATTGGAAGCAAGAAGTGCCAGATCACCATGCATATTGATACGTCCGCCGAAATTATGCAGATTCCCCACCACAGTAGGATATCCCCAGAATTCCGCTTTCGAAGTACTGCTGCCACGTAAATCGAGAATCAGCAAAGCCTCTTTAGGGACGGCTTTTACAATAGCTTCGCGCAAGCTCCACGACTGCATTGCCCAAGTGCTTTGAGGATCGAACTCCCGGAAAAGACGATGGATGGTTTCCCCCACAGCTTTCAGGTATTCGGGCGTATCTACCGGAGGCGCACTTTCATGAAAAGGATCGGCGGCATAAACTCCGTGAGCGCCAAACAAACGGGCCTGCTCCTCAAGAAAAACCCGCCCCATACGGGTAAACAACGAATCGGTAGGATCCAACTGGGCCGCACCTTTGAAACCGCACCAGGAACGTTGTTGATTGATATTTGCCGTGGGGTATTTATCTTTTAACTCACGGGGAACGTAACCGGAAAATCCTTGCTGGATAGGCTGCATACCCAATTCCAATTGCCGTGCTATGATTTTCTTCCCTAAAGCGGCATGCCTGTCAATTACGGATTTCGGAAGAGGACCGCCATAACTTTGCAGGTTCTGCATCCATTGCCAGGCAGCATGTCCGGGCCCGGCAAGAAAGGCACGTGCTTCTCGGTCACTGAAATTGAAATGCAACAATGTATTGTACCATACCGCATCCAAACCGATGGTGAAAAGCGGCATATTAACGGAATTCATAGCCATGAAATCCAGTTCTTTTTGCCAGTGTTCCCAATCCCACCAGGCAGCAGTGTAGCTGACTGTACAGTAATTCATGTATACGCGATAACGCCCGTTGATAACACGGCGTTCCCTTTCGCGAGGCTGAGGCAGTTTCTCCGGAAGGTTCAACTGATTGCCAAACCAGGAAACATGTGCCTGACAGGTATACTTCAAATACCAATTGAAAGCAGTGGCCAAAGCAACAGGAGTATTACCACGCAAAATGATTTCTTTACCGTTTCCGTCTACTTCATAAACATCGACGCCATTATCCGGTGCAATGATCTCCAACCGGTATTGGGAAGAATAGCCGGGAGTAACCCGTTCGATAAGCTCATAGATTGCTTTCGTATCTTTATTTGCACCATAAGCCGGTAACAAAAAGATACTAAACAAGAAGATGAAAGTGATTTTGTTTTTACTGATTAAATTCATGGTGTCCAAATATTAAAATTGCGCATCTTTATCCTATATTATATACATTGCTGCATATCAACGGACAAAGATGCGCATTCTTTTTTAATTATCCCAATTATATCCTAATACCTTATGATGTAAACCGTCTCCGGCATTTCAAAATAAAGATACTTATTTATTTAACTATTACCTTACGGACTGTTTCTCCGTCTGCTGTTTGCAGCTTCACAATATAAAGCCCGCCGTCAGTAAGACTGATAGTATCAGCTCCTCCATCAGTAGTTTTCTGAGCAACCATCGAACCCAATGTATTAAATACGGTTACCATACCGGCTGCACCTTCAAAAGAGATGCCGTTGTCAATAGAGCGGACTTTGAAGTCATCTTTCTCAGAAGATACATCGATGATACTTACACCTTCAGGAATTTCACCATAGCCTACTTCCAAATCGTCGATATAGCGAACTCCATTGCTTCTGAGCTGAATATCGAATGAAGTAAGATCGAGTTTGGCAAGCTCTACATAAATACCATATTGTTTCCATTCGGTAGTAAGCTCTACATAAGGAACTTTAGACCACGCATCACTATCACCACCATTGTTTTTCGGGTCGTACAACTGAGTAGCTCCAATATACATTTTCGTCCCGTCCGTATCACTCTTTGCCCAAAATGTATAATAGAAATCATCTCCTCTGTCTATAAAAAACGGATCGGCAATATAATCCTCTGCATAAACACTCGATACTTGAGTAACACCTACATGCCAACTAAACCAAGTAGATACAATACCGGTAGCGATAATCTTACAAGCCTTATCAGCTTCCCCGTCACGGTTCTCTGCCTTTTCAAAAGTCACTTCTACCTTATTGCTACCCGAAGTCCAGTTATTGTTTGAAGGAGATACCCAGCCGGCCGGTCTCACACCTATTACATTTTCATCTGCATCCTTGATGTCTACCCAACTATCAAAACTGGTATTATAACCATCTACAAAATAAGATTGTGCATTCATGTTTGCACTTACCAATAACAATGCTACTGCGTAAAATAATTTTCTCATACGAATTGATTTAAAAAGTTAATAATTATGTTATTGAAATTCATTTCTTCGAATTGTAATGTTCATACCGGTTCAAAGCTTCCAGAAAATAATAATCGGCATAAACCAAAGGGACATCGATCTCCTGACCGTGAGGTATACTACCGACGCTATGCATCAGAATAAAGTTATTGTTAGTGCCCGGTACCGCCCGGTAAGCCGGAGAAGAGAGCGACTTAAGTATCTTCACAGCCGCATCGTAGTACGTATCTTCATTCGGTACGTACGTAGCCAGTTCCAGAAAGGCAGAAGCAGCAATAGCCGCTGCCGATGCATCACGGGGAACTACTTTGAAACGGTCGGGATCATATTTCCAATCGGGAACATAGCCTTCCTGCCCGGCATTAAAGTCCCAATACGGCACCCCGTCTTCCGGAAGATTCGGATGGTTGAGCCAATAATCCGCTGTATGTACGGCTATTTCCAAAAAATTAGGATTCTTCGTTTCACGATAAGCCATTGTATAGCCATAAATAGCCCATGCCTGTCCGCGTGCCCATGCCGAATTATCAGAAAATCCCTGACAGGTAGCCTGATGAAGTACTTTTCCCGTCAACGTATCATAATCTACCACATGATAATTGCTATAATCTTCGCGCAACTGATTCTTTGCAGTCGTCTCCGCATGAGTGGTTGCTATCTTGGCATATCTCGTATCACCTGTTACTTTAGAAGCAAAATAGAGCAGCTCCAAGTTCATCATATTATCAATAATCACCGGATAAAACCATTCATCCTTTCCATTCCATGCCTTACGATAGTTCCATGATTTGATACATCCGGTCACTTCACTGAAACGGGTAGTTAAAGAATTGGCAGCTTCAATAATTACATCCTTATATTCTTCTTTACCTGTAAGCCTATATCCGTTACCAAAACTGCAATAGATAAGGAAACCGATATCGTGATGGCTTGTCAGCTTTTTCATCGGTTCCAAAGCTTCCGTCCATTTGACGGCACTCTGTTTCCAACTCTCTTCACGGTTATGTTCATAGATATACCATAGACATCCCGGATAGAATCCTTCCGTCCAGTCATTCTTCGGAGTGGCAATCAACTGTCCGTCCTTGCCCGTAGTACGTGGGTACACAGTAGGTTCGGGAACCGCTTTCAGTTGATTACTCAAATGCTGTTCGGCAACTAAAAAATCATCTTCAATGAGTGCTTTCTTCTTATCCGCTTGCATGCAAGACATGCAAAGAGAGCAACTCAACAATAATAGTCCAATAATTCGCATATAGGTTGACATTTTCATTATATATTCTTTCTCAGTAGCTGTTTAGTAGTAGTCAAGTAGTTAAGTAGTTATCACTTCGTTAGTAGTAAGTAGCAGATAGTATATAGCTTAACAATCAGTAGT
>ENA-UEOI01000819-UEOI01000819.1-human-gut-metagenome-genome-assembly--contig:-NODE-819-length-30521-cov-11.404710_pt1 | contig 30521 bp, 22 predicted proteins | sample MGYA00242883_ERZ507882 | MGnify/ENA primary metagenome ERZ507882 (study PRJEB26167, sample SAMN06115502) | human gut metagenome | host: Homo sapiens | place: China:Chongqing | collected 2015-07-29...
GGCGCGTGGGGACGCAGCAGAGGCACGGCCTGACGCTGCATGTTGGCGCCCATCAGGGCGCGGTTGGCGTCGTCGTTGGGCAGGAAGGGGATCATGGCCGTCGCGATAGAGACCATCATCCGGGGGGACACATCGATGTAGTCCACCCGCTCCTTGTCCACCTCCACGATCTCGTCCCGGTGCCGGGCCGTGATACGGGCGTTGATGAGGCAGCCGTTCTCGTCCAGAGGCTCAGCAGCCTGGCCGACGATGTAGTTGTCCTCCTCGTCGGCGGTCATATAGACAATCTCGTCGGAGACGTGGAAGGTCTCCTTGTCCACCGCCCGGTAGGGCGCCTCAATAAAGCCGTACTCATTGATCCGGGCATAGGTGGCGAGATAAGAGATCAGGCCGATGTTGGGACCTTCAGGGGTCTCGATGGGGCACATGCGGCCGTAATGGCTGTAATGGACGTCGCGGACCTCCATGCTGGCACGCTCGCGGGAGAGGCCGCCGGGGCCCAGGGCGGAAAGACGCCGCTTGTGGGTCAGCTCCGCCAGGGGGTTGGTCTGATCCATGAACTGGCTCAGGGGGCTGGAGCCGAAGAACTCCTTGATGGCGGCAGTGACGGGGCGGATGTTGATGAGGCTCTGGGGGGTGACCACATCCAGGTCCTGGATGGTCATGCGCTCCCGGATTACCCGCTCCATCCGGGAAAAGCCGATGCGGAACTGGTTCTGCAGCAGCTCGCCCACGCAGCGCAGGCGGCGGTTGCCCAGGTGGTCGATGTCATCCTTCACGGAGATGCCCCGGGCCAGGCCGTTCATATAGTTGATGGAGGTGAGGATATCATCAATGATGATATGCTTGGGCACCAGATCGGCCCGGTGCAGGCGGATCTGGTCCTTCAGCTCCTCGCCGCTGTACTGGCCCAGCAGCTCCTGCAGCACGTCGAAGCGCACCCGCTCCTTGATACCGCACTCGGCCAGGGGATCGAAGTCCACATAATGGCTCAGGTCGCACATCTTATTGGACATGACCCGCAGGGGCGCTCCCTCCACGTCGATGGTGACCTCTCCCACGCCGACCGTATCCAGCAGGCGGGCATCGTCCTTGGTCAGCAGATGGCCCTCATCAAACAGGAGCTCACCGGTGGCAGGATCTGCCACGGGATAGACCAGCTTGTAGCCGGGGATGCGCTGCCACAGGGACAGCTTCTTGTTGAACTTGTACCGGCCCACGGTGGACAGGTCGTAGCGCCGGGGGTCGAAGAACAGGTTGTGGATCAGGGTCTCGCTGGCCTCCACCGTGGGGGGCTCGCCGGGACGCAGGCGCCGGTAGATCTCCAGCATGGCGTCCTCGTAGTTCTTGCAGGGGTCCTTCTCCAGGGTGGTGACGATGCGGGGATCGTCGCCGAACTGGTCCAGGATCTCCTGGTCCGTCTTCAGGCCCAGGGCCCGGATCAGGCAGGTGATGGGGAGCTTGCGGTTCTTGTCGATGCGGACCCAGAAGACCTCGTTGGCGTCGGTCTCATACTCCAGCCAGGCGCCCCGGTTGGGGATGACAGTGGAGGTGAGGATGGGCAGGTCGGTCTTGATGTCCGTCTCCTTGCCGTAGTACACACCGGGGGACCGGACGATCTGGGAAACCACGACGCGCTCGGCGCCGTTGATAACAAAGGTGCCGGAGTGGGTCATCAGCGGGAAGTCGCCCATGAAGATCTCCTGCTCCTTGATCTCCTCGGTCTCCTTGTTCCGAAGGCGGACCTTCACCTTCAGCGGCGCGGCGTAGGTGGCATCCCGGGCCTTGCACTCCTCCACGTCGTACTTGGGCGCCTCATCCATCTTGTAGTCGATGAAGGTCAGCTCCAGGTTGCCCTGATAGTCCGTGATCGCGCCCACGTCGTTGAACACCTCCCGGAGGCCGGTGTCCAAAAACTCCTGGTAAGACTTCTTCTGGATCTCCAGAAGGTTGGGCATGGGCATGACTTCCTCGTGCCTGGCGAAGTTCTTACGAAGGGTCTTTCCGTAGTACTTGTCTTTGGCCATCTTCTCATTCACCTTTCTTCTGTGCGCCCCGCCCTGTCCTGCCGGGCGCGTGGTTTTTCGGGTGGCGCGGCCAGGAATGATACGCACGGTATCGTTGTTAAAATTCCTGCATCCCGCTCTTGCATTGTTCTGGGAAATATGCTATCGTTATCTCAACGATAAAAAATGGCGGAATATCCTCTGCCATCATATAAGCGTCTTATTTTACCATGGTTTTTTTCCTCTGTCAAGGGGAATTTCGTTGCGGTTGGGGATTTCTTCCAGCCGTTTTTTGTTGCCCTGTGGCGGAAAAAACGCAGAAAAGGGCCCCATCCATCTGGATGGGGTCCTTTTTATGCTCTGGATTACTCGTAGAGCTCTTCGTCGGCGTAGTCGTCGTACTCGGAGCCGAATTTCCGGGCCAGCCGCTTCTTCATACCGCTGTATCCCACGCTGAGGTCATGCCAGCCGCCGATCAGCAGGCAGATAACCGCTGCGAATGCCAGGCTGGCGCCGATGATCTTCAAGACCATGCTTGCCGTTTTGTTCATAATACTCCTCCTGTTTCGGTTCTCTGGCAGTGACCGCCCTGATTTGTGATTTATCATACACCCTCAAACTGTGTTTGACAACTGTTTTATTCTTCAGTCCTTGCGGAATGATCTCTTTTGAGATATTTATGTTGGCTCCTTCTCACCAGTCTCTTCTTCAGGCAGCGTCCTCCGCCAGGCGGCAAACTTTTTCTGTTCCTCCGGGTCCAGAATCCATTTTTGCAGGATCATCATGCGGGAGAGCGGCGCAAGAAAGCTGCCATGCATCGCACAGTTTTTGACAATATAGTCTCGAATATACGCATCCTCTTCCAGCCGGGTCAGCCGCAGCGCGGCAAATCGCTCCTCCACAAGGTTCTGGTCCACTCCCAGAATCTCCGCCGCCTTTTTCATATCCCTCCGAAGCACCATGGAATAGTTCTCATGCGTCCGCTTATACCGGACCCACGCGAAAAAGAGCTTCGCGTCCGTCGTATCCGGAGATTCCGCGTGACATTGCGGACACAGCAGAAAATAATTCTCGGGTTTATCCTCTCCATTCAGGGACTTTTCCAAAATATGGGACCGCTGTAAAAGTGTGTCTCCATTCCAAAGTCCGCTGAGTGTCCGATGTGTCCCCTGTTGATACGGCGGCATCTGACAAGCCCAGCAAAAAATCTCATCAGGAAATTCTGTTATGGAAAGTGCGTCGTCCTCCTTCGTGCACGCGGACACCGGCTTGATTTCAAATTTTTTCGTGATGGCTTTGTCTTTCCAGTAGTCATAAATCCGGAATTTTGAAACTGCCATTTTGGTCAACTCCTCTCCAGCAGCACCACGCTCTCAACATGCCGTGTGGCGGGAAACATGTCCACTGCACAGGCCCGGACGGCCCGGTAACCCAGCTCTCCGAACCGCTTCACGTCCCGGCCCAGCGTGGCGGGGTCGCAGGAGACATACACCACCCGCTCCGGCCCCATGGCCGCGATGGAGCCGATCACCTCCGGCGCCAGCCCTTTCCGGGGCGGGTCCACGGTGATGACGTCCGGCCGCAGGCCCTCCGCCTCCAGCCGTGCGGCTGTCTCAGCCGCGTCGCCGCAGAAGAATTCCGCGTTTTCAATGTGGTTCCGGGCGGCGTTCTCTTTGGCGTCCCGGATGGCCGCCGGCACGATCTCCGCGCCGATGACCCGTCCAGCCCGCTTCGCCAGGCACAGCGTAATGGTGCCGATGCCGCAGTACAGGTCCAGCACCGTCTCCCGCCCCGTCAGGCCGGCATAATCCAGGGCCTTGCCGTACAACGCTTCCGCCTGATCCCGGTTCACCTGGTAGAAGGACGGCACCGACAGCTTGAACTCCAGGCCGCAGAGGGTGTCCATCAGATAGTCCCGCCCCCAGAGGGTGCGGTACTTCTCCCCCAGGATCACGTTGCCCCGCTTCGTGTTGCTGTTCACCAGCACCCCCGCGGTGTGGGGCACGGTGGCGCAGACATAGGCGGCCAGCTCCGGCTCCCGGGGGGCCTGCCTGCCGTTGATTACCACACAGCAAAGGCTCTCGCCCTTCCGGTTCACCCGGACGTACACATGGCGCACCAGTCCCTTTCCGGTGGCCTCGTCGTAGGCGGGGACCTTGTAGCGCCGCATCCACTCCCCCACCGCCGCGGCGGTTTTGTCCGCCGCCTCGGGCTGGATCAAGCACCGCTTCACCGGCACCACCTGATGGGACCGGGCCCGGTAGAAACCGATGGCGCCGTCCGCGCCCACGGGGTACTGGCTCTTGTTGCGGTAGTGGAGGGGGTTCTTCGCCCCCAGGATCTCCTCCACCCGGATGTCTGCGCCCCCCAGGCGGGTCAGGGCGTCCTGGACCCGCTGGCGCTTGGCCCACAGCTCCTCGGGGTACGTCAGGTGCTGGAAGTCGCACCCGCCGCACCGGCCGTAATCGGGGCACTCGGGCTGGGCCCGGTCGGGAGAGGGCTTGTGGATCTTCACGATCTCCCCTGCGGCGGCGGTCTTCATCACCTTGGTGATTTTCAGGTCGATGGTCTCCCCCCGGACGGCCTGGGGGACGAACACCACGGCGCCGTCCAGGCGGACGATGCCCAAACCCTCGCTGGAGTAGGATTCCACCGTGCCGGTGTAGATGCGGTTTTCATGAAGTCTGTCCATAGATACCTCCAGGGGGTGCGTCCCATTGGACGCTGGAATTTCAGCCATGCTGATGGCTAGGCAGATGCGCCCCCCATTCTCTTTTTGGTCTTACCCAAAAAGAGAACGCGCCGCGCCCGGTGTAAGAGAAAAAGGCGCTTTGGCCGCAACTTTGCACGTGCGTGCAAAGTTGCTGTACGGGGGTCGGCGTGAGATGGTGCCTGCGGGTCTGCGATGGCTCCCCGACGGGCGCGGCGGGGTGCGGTACAGGCTTGATGGCGGATTCCCGCGGCGCGGGTGCGTCTTGGGTCGGGGTGCAAGGACGCATTTGACCGGCTCCTCTTTCCGCGCGTTCCGCTTCGCTACGCGCTACCCGGGTGGTCGTAGGGGTTTATGCTTTCGGGCGGATGTCCACATCCGCCCGTTGCACCAGTTCCCGCGCGGGACGGCCAGCGGCAGCGAAAAGAGAAGCAGAGACAATGCGATGACCACCCCGACGACCTCCGCACCATCCGCCACGGGACGGCAGTTACAAAAATCGCAGAAGAGCATAGCGTGCCCGAAGGCAGGCCAAAATCGGCGCTTGCACCGATCCGCCGACCCTCGTCGCGCGGAGGCACGAACGCGCCGGAGCGCGTCTAAGCGGTCTTTTCTTTTGGACCGTGCACAGCCCGTTTTCTTTTCCACAAGAGGGAAAAGAAAATGGGGGGTGCATCCCGCTGGACCAGCCCCCTGCGGGAGCAGAATCCCCCGTGGCCGCCGGACGGCGGCCCATCCCATGTTACCCCCGCACGTCGCTCCGCCCCAGCAGATAATCTGTGGTCACGTCGAAGTAATCCGCCAGGGCCACCAATTTCTCATAGTCCGGGCGGCGGTCGCCGCTCTCATAGCATTGGTAGGAACGCAACTGGATACCCAGAATTTCCCCCATGTCCTTTTGTGTGACATGACGTTCTTTCCGCAATTCACGCAGTCTCTCCGCAAATTTTATCATAAAATCTCTCCCGAGCCTCTTGACACACGCGTTTTGCACGTATATTATGAATACGTGCAATTCGCGTGTTTAGGGGGCGTCTTTTGATTATGACAGACCTGATGCAAGTTCTCTACGAATACGCCAAGGAGGAGCTTCTCCCCTCCTATCTCCCCTCCCCGGAGTACCGGGAAGTCTCCCGCCTGACCGCCCGCCTGTCCCTGCGGCTCCGGGACCTGCTTCCGGACGACAGCTGGAACACCGTCGAAAAATACGAGGATGCGGCGGCGCAGCTCCACAGCATGGAGCTGGAGGCCGCGTTCCAGGCCGCCTTCTCTCTGGCAAGGGAGCTGCCTTAGCTCTCCCACTTCTCCAGCAGCTGCCGCAGCTGGTCCGCGAACCGGGCCAGGGACTTGTTGTCCCGCCCGCGGCTGCGCTTGATGCTCTCCATAAGCATGTTGCCCACGGCCACCAGCCGCTCGTAGGCCGCGCTGGCCCGCATACCGCCGGTGGTCCTGGCCTTCCGCTCAGGCAGGTAGCCGGGCTCGGTCACCTTGTCGGCGATCAGGTCGTACACCTCCGTGTACTGGGGCGCGTGGGCGGTGAAGCCCAGGCCCTGGATGGTCTTGGCGAAGAAGGGCGCCACCTCCCGGTCCCCGTGGACCACGAACACGTGCTGGGGCTTGGGGGCCTGGATGGCCTGGATCCAGGAGAGCAGGTGGTTCCGGTCCGCGTGGGAGGAGAGACCCTGGAAGTTCACGATCTGCGCATGGACGGCGATCTCCTCGCCGAAGAGCTTCACGCTCTTCACACCCTCCAGCAGGGTGCGGCCCAGGGTGCCCTCCCCCTGGTAGCCCACGAACACCACGGTGCACTCCGGCCGCCAGAGGTTGTGCTTCAGGTGGTGGCGGATGCGGCCCGCGTCGCACATGCCGGAGGCGGAGATGATGACCTTGGGGGTGGGGTCCATGTTCAGCATCTTGGACTCCTCGCTGGTCTCCGTCATGCGCAGGTTGGTGAAGTTGAACATGTGGGTGCCGTCCTGCACCAGCTCCAGCGCCGCCTCATCCAGATAGCCCCGCAGGTCGCCGGTGAAGATGGTGGTGGCCTTCTTGGCCAGGGGGGAGTCGATGTACACGGGGAAGTCCGGGTCGCTCTTCACCATCCCCTTGTCCTTGATCTCCCGGATGAAGTACAGCAGCTCCTGGGTGCGGCCCACGGCGAAGGAGGGGATCACCACGTTGCCGCCCTTGGCGATGGTCTCGTCGATGATCTTCGCCAGATCGTCGGTGTAGCTCCACACCTCCGTGTGGTTGCGGTCGCCGTAGGTGGACTCCATCACCACGTAGTCCGCGCCGGTGAGGTAGGTGGGGTCCCGGATGATGGGCTGGTCCACATTGCCGATGTCGCCGGAAAAGACGATCTGTTTGGTGATGCCGCCCTCCGTGGCGGTGACGAGGATGGAGGCGGAGCCCAGCAGATGGCCCGCGTCCACGAACTCCACCCGGACGCCCTCGCACAGGTCCAGGGGCTGGTTGTACTCGCAGGTGGTCATGTACTGGCTCACCCGCTGGGCGTCCTCGATGGTGTAAAGGGGCTCCACCCGGGGGGCGCCGGACCGCTCCGCCTTGCGGTTCTTCCACTCCGCGTCGGACTCCTGGATGTGGGCGGAGTCCTGGAGCATGATGTCCATGAGATCCGCCGTCAGCCGGGTGGCGACGATCCGGCCCTGGAAGCCCTGCTTCACCAGCATGGGGATCCGGCCGGTGTGGTCGATGTGGGCGTGGGTCACCAGGACGAAGTCGATGTCGTTCGCGGCAAAGGGAAAAGCGTCGTTGGACACCTCGTCCCGCCCCTGCTGCAATCCGCAGTCCACCAGGATGCGCCTGCCGTTGACCTCCAGACAGTGGCAGCTGCCGGTGACGCACTGGTCGGCGCCGTAAAAGCTGAGCTTCATGGGGGAACCTCCTTTTTTGCTCCTCCCCGCCGCGGCGGCGGGTGGGGCTTTTTTGTCAGTTTAACACAAAGGAGCGGGCGGGGCAAGGGGCGGCGGGGATTCCGGCGGATTTTGTAACCACTTTTGCCTTGCTTTCCCCCGCGCGGACCGGTATGCTGGGATAAAAGGAGGTGGCCGGGATGGCAGAGCGGAAGACGCTGCTGATCCCCTCCCTGCTGGACGATTGGTTCCCCCTGCTGCAGTACGCCTTTACGTCGGAGGAATGGGAGCCGGTGCTGCTGACGGAGGACGATCCCCATCTGGCGGAGCTGGGGCTGAAATATTTCCACAATGAGCTGTGCTATCCGGTGTTCCTGGTGGCGGGGCAGGTGCTGTCCGCCCTGCGGTCCGGGCGGTACGACCCGGCCCGGTGCGGGGTGCTGTTCGGCCAGGCGGGGGACGAGTGCCGGGGCTCCTGCGGCATCCGCCTGCTGCGGCGGGTGCTGGACCGGCTGGGCTACGGCCGGGTGGAGACCCTGAGTCTCAATGTCCGGGGCATCGACCGGGGCACCGGGCTGCCCATCACCGCCGCCATGGTCCGCCGCTGTCTGGCCGCTGCCGTGTGGGGGGACACGCTGGCCCTGCTGCGGAACCAGACCCGGCCATACGAGGCAGTCCCCGGCACGGCGGAGGCACTCTGGCGCCGCTGGACGGAGGACCTGGGACAGGATCTGGCGGGGAATCGAGGACTCACCCGCCGGGAGATCCTGCGCCGCTGCCGGGAGATGGCGGCCGAATTCCGGGCGGTGGAGCGGGTGCCCCGTGAAGTCCAGAAGGTGGCTATCGTGGGGGAGATCTACACGAAATACTGCCACCTGGGCAACTGGAATTTGGAGCGGTATCTGGCGGCGGAGCACTGCGAGATCGGCGTGGGCGGCATCACCTGGTACGCCCTGTACTACATGGACGGCCACGCCCTGAAAGGCTCCGCCCCTGCCCGGCGGGTGTATCGGCTGCTGGCGTCGTACCTGGCGGAGATCCAGCGGGATATGCTGTCGATTTTGAATCAGGCGGGCTATCATGCCCTGCCGCCGCTGCCGGAGCTGAAGCGGCAGGCGGAGGGGTATGCTCCCCTGCGGGTGACGGTGGCGGATGGGTGGCTGATCGCTGCCGAGGCCGTGGGCTGGGCCCGGCTGGGATACCGAAAAATTCTCTGCGTCCAGCCCTTCGCCTGCCTGCCGGGCCACATCTTCGGCAAGGGGCAGTACGCCGCCCTCCAGCGCAAGCTGCCGGGCGCCCGGCTGGTAAGCGTGGACTACGACGCCTCCACCGGCGAGGGCACGGTCCTCAGCCGCATCCGGATGCTGCTGGACGAGGAGCTGGATCCGGAGCTCCTATGACTGGGCAATCGATTGCCCGGTTGGGAAGCGTTTGTTTCTTTTCGCTGATTTCCCCGCCGCGTCCTGTCGAAAAATCATGGCTTCTGCCGGACATGGGCCGCTATTTATGAACTTTTTTTACAAAAGTTGTTTTTTCTTTGCATTCCACCTGCGATTGTGGTATGCTATTTCTGCTTTTTCGTGGGGACTGCCCCACCTTTTATAAATAATATGGATCAACGGGCCTTTCTCCAGCGCTCCGCCATTCCGGCGGGCCGGAGGGACCGGCCCGGAAAGGAAGTATCACAATCATGGGTCTGATGAAAAAGATTTTTGGCGATTACAGCTCCCGGGAGCTGAAATCCATCTACCCCATCGTGGACAAGATCGAGTCCATGGCCGACGAATACAAGGCCATGAGCGACGAGGCCCTGCGGGCCAAGACCACGGAGTTCAAGGAGCGCCTGCAGAATGGCGAGACCCTGGACGATATCCTGCCGGAGGCTTTTGCCACCGTGCGGGAGGCCGCGGACCGGGTGCTGGGCATGCGGCCCTACCGGGTGCAGCTGGTGGGCGGCATCGTGCTGCACCAGGGCCGGATCGCCGAGATGAAGACCGGCGAGGGCAAGACCCTGGTAGCCACTCTGCCCGCCTATCTGAACGCCCTGACCGGCCGGGGCGTCCACATCGTCACGGTGAACGACTACCTGGCCAAGCGCGACAGTGAGTGGATGGGCAAGGTCCACCGCTTCCTGGGCCTGAAGGTGGGCCTGATCGTCCACGGCCTGACCACCAAGGAGCGGCAGGCCGCTTACGCCGCGGACATCACCTATGGCACCAACAACGAGATGGGCTTCGACTATCTGCGGGACAACATGTGCATCTACTCCACGGAGCTGGTGCAGCGGGGTCATGCCTTCGCCATCGTGGACGAGGTGGACTCCATCCTGATCGACGAGGCCCGGACACCCCTCATCATCTCCGGCCAGGGGGAGAAGTCCACCCAGCTCTATGACATGGCAGAGATGTTCGTCTCCCGCCTGAAGAAGCAGGCGGTCGTCCAGGTGGACAACAAGGAGGAAGAGGATCCCGCCGAGGCGGACGCGGACTACATCGTGGATGAGAAGGCCAAGACCGCCATGCTCACTGCCCGGGGCATCGCCAAGGCGGAGGAGTTCTTCCACGTGGAGAATCTGTCCGACCCGGAGAACGCTACCCTCTCCCACCACATCAACCAGGCCATCAAGGCCCACGGCGTGATGAAGCGGGACATCGACTATGTGGTGAAGGACGGCGAGGTTATCATCGTGGACGAGTTCACCGGCCGTCTGATGTTCGGCCGGCGCTACTCCAACGGCCTGCACCAGGCCATCGAGGCCAAGGAGCACGTCACCGTGGCCAGCGAGAACAAGACCTTGGCCACCATCACCTTCCAGAACTACTTCCGCCTGTACGACAAGCTGTCCGGCATGACCGGCACCGCCATGACGGAGCAGGAGGAGTTCGGCACCATCTACGAGCTGGACATTGTGGAGATCCCCACCAACCGGCCCAACCAGCGCCACGACCACCACGACGTGGTGTACAAGACCGAGGCAGGCAAGTACCGGGCGGTCATCCAGCAGATCAAGGACTGCCACGCCAAGGGCCAGCCCGTGCTGGTGGGTACCGTGTCCATTGAGAAGAACGAGCTGCTCAGCGGCCTGCTGGCCCGGGAGGGCATCCAGCACAACCTGCTGAACGCCAAGAACCATGAGAAGGAAGCGGAGATCGTGGCCCAGGCGGGCAAGTTCGGCGCCGTCACCGTGGCCACCAACATGGCCGGCCGCGGCACCGATATCATGCTGGGCGGCAACGCCGAGTACCTGGCCCGGGCAGACCTGGTGAAGGCCGGCTACTCCGATGAGGTCATTGCCGACGCCACCGGCTACGCCGAAACAGACAACGAGGAGATTCTGGCCGCCCGGAAGCTGTTTGCCGAGAAGATGGCCCAGCACAAGGCGGTGATCGCGGAGGAGGCGGAGAAGGTCCGCGCCGCCGGCGGCCTCTTCATCATCGGCACAGAGCGCCACGAATCCCGCCGGATCGACAACCAGCTCCGCGGCCGCGCCGGCCGCCAGGGCGACCCCGGCGAGACCCGGTTCTATATCTCCCTGGAGGACGACCTGATGCGCCTCTTCGGCGGCGAGCGGATCCAGAACATGATGGAGAAGTTCGACCTGGACGAGGACACCCCCATCGAGAACAAGATGCTGACCAAGGCCATCGAGAACGCCCAGACCACCGTGGAGTCCCGGAACTTCCAGTCCCGCAAGTCCGTGCTGGAGTACGACGACGTCATGAACAAGCAGCGGGAGATCATCTACCAGCAGCGCCGGGAGGTGCTGGACGGCAAGGACCTGAAGGACACCATCCTGTCCATGACCCGCAACGCCATCGCCGACCACGTGGCTATGGCCTTCGGCGAGGCCCAGGCCCTGGACGCCGCCGGCTGCCGGGAGATGCTGCGCGGCCTGGAGGGGCTGTACTTCCCCAAGGATACCTTCCAGTTCACGGAGGACGACGCCGCCGACAAGACCCAGCAGGACTTCACCGACCTCTTCCTGGAGGCCGCAGAAAAGACCTACGAGGCCAAGGAGGCGGAGATCGGTACGCCCCTCATGCGGGAGCTGGAGCGGGTCATCATGCTGCGCGTGGTGGACGAGTACTGGATGGACCACATCGACGCCATGGACGACCTGAAGCAGGGCATCCGCCTGCGGGCCTATGCCAACACCGACCCGGTCATCGCCTACAAGCAGGAGTCCCTGACCATGTTCGAAGAGATGGTCTCCGCCATCCAGACCGAGACGGTCCGCCGCATGTTCTCCGTCCGGCTGAAGAAGGACGAGGAGGTCAAGCGGGAGCGGGTGGCCAAGGGCATGGTGGAAAACGTGGGCGGCGACGGCACCGCCCCCAAGAAGCAGCCTGTCAAGGTCAACAAGATCGGCCGCAACGACCCCTGCCCCTGCGGCAGCGGCCTGAAGTGGAAGAAGTGCACCTGCAAGGAGTACCACGACAACTGATTTCGAGGGGGAGCAGGCTCCCCCTCGACCTCCCCCACCACCAGTCTGCGGACTGGTGAACGCGCCCAAGGCGCTTAGGTCAAAGTATTTTCGCCACGTACACGCCGCGGCGAAAATGATTGGAATTTCTTGATCTGCCTTCGGCAGATCAACTGGGGAAACCCGGATGGGTTTCCCCTAGCCCCTTTCCTTTTGGGAGCATCTCCTCACTCTCCACTCTATCTTTTATCCTTTGTCTTTTCATTTTTATCTCTTCCGCTCCCTGTTCTCTCCTGCCGGAGGGCAGGGGGCGGTCTTTTCACAGAAGGGAGCTGCTTCCGTGGGTGAAAATCAGGAGAGCATCCGCCTGCTGCACACGATTCGAAATATGCTGATCGGCATAGGTCTGATGGTATCTGCTCTGGGGCTGCTGGCCTTTGGATACCTATTCGCCGAAGGCACCAACCTTTTTACAGCCCTGTTCCTCGTCAGCGCCCTGCTGTTTCTGACTGGTACCATCTGGTGGTGGGGTTCCCGCCGCCTTGCGGACCCGGTGAACGATCCCCAGGAACGCTCCTGACGTCCCTTTTCATGCTCAATCAAAGGAGGCCGCCATGTCATTTGTCACCCATGAACAACAGAGTCTGGTCTGGCTCGCCTCTCCCCTGCTGGGCGGGGTGCGCCACGGATTCTCCACCCGGCGGGGCGGGGTGTCTCCGGCGCCGTGGGATACCCTGAACCTGGGCCCCGGACGCGGGGACGCGCCGGAGAACGTGGAGGAGAACTACCGCCGCTTTTTCGCCGCCCTGGATATGGACTCGGCGTACCCCGTCCTCTCCCGGCAGGTCCATCGGGATGATGTGCGGCTCTGCACCGCCGCCGACGCCGGGAAGGGTCTGATCCGGGACCGGGACTACGACGCCGACGCCCTCATCACCGCTGAAAAAGGACTGCCCCTGGTGGTGTTCTCCGCCGACTGCGGCATCCTTCTGCTCCATGACCCGGACGCCGGGTGCGTGGGAGCGGTCCACGCCGGATGGCGGGGCTGTGCCGCTGGAATCGTGGAGAAGACCGTCCGGGAGATGGTCCGCCTGCTGGGCGCCAGACCGGAACGCATCCTGGCTGCCGTGGGGCCCTGCATTGGGAAATGCTGCTTTGAGACCGACGGCGACGTACCGGAGGCCATGCGGGCCTCTGCCCTGGGGCCGGAGGCGGAGCCGTATCTGGAGCGTCGAGGGCCCAAATACCATGTAGATTTGGCGGGTCTGAACCGTCAGTGGCTGCTCCACGCCGGTGTCGCGCCGGAGCATATCGACATCTGCGGCCTGTGTACCGCCTGCCGCCCCGACCTCTTCTGGTCCCACCGGAAGATGGGCGAGGCCCGGGGCGCACAGGTGGCCGTGATCTGCCTTTGAAACACTCTTTGCCGGAGGGCCTGTGCCATGACCAAGACCAAGCGCATCCAGATCCTGTGCCTGCTGGGGGCAGTGACCCTGCTGCTGTCCGGCTGCTGGACGGAAGCCCCCGTGGAGTCCGCCAACGGCCTGCTGGGGGACCAGGAGCCCGCCGACCAGCAGGAGGAGGTGATCCTCCCTGCGGCGTTCACCCTTCCCTATGACCCGGACCAGACGCTGGACCCGGTGACCTGTGCCGACGGTATGCAGCAGGTGGCGGGCTCCCTCATCTACGAGGGACTCTTCCGCCTGGACCGCCAGCTGGAACCCCAGCCGTGGCTGTGCCAGAGCTACACCTATGACGCCGCCTCCCTCACCTACACGTTCACCCTCCGCAGCGGCGTCACCTTTTCCGACGGGTCCCCCCTGACGGCGGCGGACGCGGCGGCCACCCTGCGGCGGGCCAAGAGTTCCCAGCGGTACAGCGCCCGGCTGGCCCATGTGGCCGCTGTCTCCGCCGGGGACGGGGTGGTAATCGTAACCCTGTCCCGCCCGGACTCCAGCCTCCCGGCCCTGCTGGACATCCCCATCGTCAAGTCCGGAACCGAGGAAAGCCTCACCCCTGTGGGCACCGGCCCCTACTATTTCACCACCGATGAAGCGGGTGCCTGTCTGGCGTCCCACAGCGGCTGGTGGCGGGGAGAGTCCCGCCCCGCGGAGCGGATCGCCCTCTCCGCCGCCAGGGACCGGGAGGCCATACTGTACCAGTTCTCCTCCCACGAGGTGCAGTTGATTACTGCCGACCTGATCGGCACGGAGCCCATCACCGCCACCGGCAACATCAGCTATGAGGATGCGGATACCACAGTGCTTCAGTTCCTGGGCTTCAACACCGCCCGCGCCCCCTTTCAGGACAGCGCCGCCCGCCGGGCCCTGGGCCTGGGCATCAACCGGGAGACGCTGGTGAGCGCCGTGCTGTCCGGACACGCCCGGGCGGCCCAGTTCCCGGTCTCCCCTGTCTCCCCGCTCTACCCGGCGGAGCTGGAGTCCCTATACTCCTATGACGATTTCGCCGCAGCGATGGAGGCAGCGGGACTGAACACCGGCCGGACCCGCACAGTGACCCTGCTGGTGAATCAGGAGAACACTTTCAAGGCCTCCGCTGCGGAGCATATCGCCCAGGCCCTGTCGGATTTCGACCTTCAGATCCAAGTGGAGGCCCTGCCCTGGGAGGAGTATGCCGCCGCCCTGGCCGCCGGGAACTTCGACCTGTACTATGGCGAAGTGCGGCTGCCTGCGAATTGGGACCTTTCCGCCCTGGTGGGCACCGGCGGCAGTCTGAACTACGGCGGCTGGGCGGATCCCCAGACGGAGCAGCTCCTGGCCGCCTGCGCCGCAGCGGAGGACCGGGCCGCAGCTCTGTCGGACCTGTGTGCCTATCTTCAGCAGCAAGCGCCTATTCTGCCCTTGTGCTTTAAGTCCTCCTCCGTCCTGTACCAGACCGGGGCCGTATCCGGCCTGACCCCTACGGCGGCAGAGCCCTTCTACGATCTGCCCTCCTGCCAGATCCACCAGCGGCAGCCGTAAATCCGCGCTGTCTCCACGCGCCGCGCCCGGACCGGGATTCCCGGTCCGGGCGCGTTTTGTGTTTCCTTCCCGCCGGGGGAAACGCGGTCCCAGCTGCACGGCAGCGGGCATCCTAAGTCATGGGATAACTGCTGCCAATGGAAGATTTCCCCGGAAGGGCCGTTCCAGAGCAGCCTGCGGGCAACGGCCCTTTTCGTCCGGCGTGGTCAGGGGACCGGGCATCCGGGGCCTGCGGGGCAATCGCTGTCCTGCAAGATGGTGTGCTGACGATCTTCATAACCGCTGATGTGTCGGTCATATTCTTTTGCCAAAAGAAATGCCCCCGCCATTGAGTGGGATATGTCTCGTTGCGTGTATCAAACAAGGCGCTGTGGGATGGTGGGCCAAAGTACCTTTGTTTGATGGCGGGCGCGCAGTCAGCTTTGTCGGAGCTGTCAACGCATTCCTCCATTTTTTGTCGATTTCGCCAAAGCTCCTGGGGACGGCGGAACGATTTTAGGCGGTCCCACAAATTTTCCGTCTGTGGGGATTCCGGGCCCCCAAGTGTCTTGACAACACCGCCTTAAAGTTCGTATAATAATAGCACTGAGAGCAAAGGCGCCCTTTGGCGGTATCCTTTGCTCTTTTTTCTTTTTAAAATTTTTCGCGGAGGGGCGCTCCGCGTCCATACACGGTCACCATCGGAAAGGAGTCAGGCTCATGCGTCACTACACCAAGGAGGACATCATCCGGCTGGTCCGGGAGGAGGATGCCCAGTTCATCCGTATGCAGTTCACAGACATTTTCGGCCAGCTGAAAAACGTAGCCATCACCGCCTCTCAGATCGGGCGGGCGCTGGACAACCAGATTATGATGGATGGCAGCTCCATCGCGGGATTCGTCCGCATTGAAGAATCAGACCAGTATCTCTGGCCGGACCTGGACACCTTTGCCATCCTGCCCTGGCGGCCCCAGTACGGCAAGGTGGCCCGGCTGATCTGCGACGTCCACAACCCCGATGGTACCGCCTTCGCCGGTGATCCCCGAGGTGTGCTGAAGCGGGTGCTCCGCCGTGCCGACGCCCTGGGCTTCACCTGCAATGTGGGAGCGGAACTGGAGTTCTTCCTGTTCCAGACCGATGAAGACGGTCAGCCCACCATCCGGACTTCCGACGAGGCCAGCTATTTTGACCTGGGCCCTCTGGACCATGGGGAGGGGACCCGCCGGGAGATCTGCCTGAATCTGGAGCAGATGGGCGTGGCGGTGGAGGCCAGCCACCACGAGGTGGCAGCCGGCCAGCACGAGATCGACCTCCAGTACACCGACGCCCTGCGGGCTGCGGACAACATCATGACCTTCAAGCTGGCGGTGAAGACCCTGGCCCAGAAGAACGGCCTCCACGCCACCTTCATGCCCAAGCCCGTCAGCGGCGCCGCCGGCAGCGGCATGCACGTAAATATGTCCCTGTTTCGGGATGGGAAAAATGCCTTCTATGACGAGGCGGATCCCCGGCACCTGTCCCCGCTGGCCTATCAGTTCATCGCGGGACTGCTGGGACACGTACGGGGATGCTGTGCCGTCACCAATCCACTGGTGAACAGCTACAAGCGGCTGGTGCCCGGCTACGAAGCCCCCTGCCATCTGGCCTGGTCCACCGGCAACCGCTCCGCCTTGGTCCGCATTCCAACACCGCGGGGAAACAGCACCCGGGTGGAGCTGCGGAGCCCTGATCCCGCCTGCAACCCCTATCTGGCCCTGGCGGCGTGCCTTGCCGCGGGACTGGACGGGATCGAGCAGCAGATGACGCCCCCCGCCCCCCTCACCGGCAACCTTTACAAGGTGGGAGACGCCTCCGGCATCCAGCGGCTCCCCGGCTCTCTGGAGGAGGCCGTCCGGGCCCTGGAGGCAGACAGCGTCATTACGGACGCGCTAGGTGCCCACGTGACGGAGCAGTATCTAGCCGGAAAGCGTCGGGAGTGCCGGTCGTACGCCGCCCAGGTGTCCCAGTGGGAGCTGGAACAGTATCTAGTGGCGTACTGACCTGCCGGCCCTTCTGACAGGGCCGCAGAGAGAGGAGGGGGGCAAATTCCATGGACAGGATCATATTGGCGTTTGCCTCTGAGAAAGCCCACGCCCAGATCACCCGCATTCTGGGCTCCGGCGGCCTCGCGCCGTCCATCTCCTGCTTCAGCGGCGCGGAAACCATCCGAGCCGCCCGGAAGCTGGGCGGAGCCGTCGTCATCTGCGGTTTCCGGCTGCGGGACATGACTGCGGAGATGCTGGCCGTGGACCTCACGGGCATCGCCCCGGTGCTGGTCATCTCCTCTCCCGGGAATCTGGAGCTGTGCGGGGACAGGAACCTCATCAAGTTAGCGGTCCCCTCCTCCCGGGCGGAGTTCTTCGCCTCGCTGGATCTGGCCCAGGGAGTCCTTGCAGGCGGCGCCCCGGCTTCCCGGCTTCATATCCAGCGAAGTGCCGAGGAGGAGCGGCTGATCTGCCGGGCCAAGGCGGTGCTGATGGAGGTAAACCTCATGAGCGAGGCGGAGGCCCACCGCTTTCTGCAGAAGTACAGCATGGACACGGGGCTGCGGCTTGCAGAGACCGCCCGGCTGATCCTGGAGCGGTACACAACAGGCTGAAGCCTGACGATGAAACGACAAGGGAGGCAGTCCCAATGAGTGGACCAGCGCAGAACATACACAATATCTATGATCCCCTGTGGGAGCACGACGCCTGCGGCATCGGCGCCGTGGTGAATTTGAAGGGCACGCCGTCCCACGCCACAGTGGACAGTGCCCTGAAGATCGTGGAAAAGCTGGAGCACCGGGCAGGTAAAGACGCCACCGGCGAGACCGGTGACGGCGTGGGGCTGATGATTCAGGTGCCACACAAGCTGATGGTGAAGGCGGCCTCCGCCGAGGGCATCGCCCTGGGCGGCCCCCGGGATTATGGCGTGGGCATGTTCTTCTTCCCCGCAGACGCGCTGAAGCGGGCCCAGGCCCAGAAGATGCTGGAGATCATCGCGTCCAAGGAGGGGCTGGACTTCCTGGGCTGGCGGGATGTGCCCACCCATCCGGAGGTGCTGGGCCGGAAGGCCCTGGACTGTATGCCCTGCATCTGCCAGTGCTTTGTGGCCCGGCCTGTAGACTGCGCCCGTGGCCTGGACTTTGACCGGAAGCTGTATGTGGTCCGCCGGGAGTTCGAGCAATCCAATGTGAACACCTACATTTGCTCCTTCTCCAGCCGGACCATCGTGTACAAGGGCATGTTCCTGGTGGGGCAGCTGCGGAAGTTCTACACGGACCTGACGGAGCCGGATTGTGAGAGCGCCATCGCCCTGGTCCACTCCCGGTTCTCCACCAACACCACCCCCAGCTGGGAGCGGGCCCATCCCAACCGCTACATCCTCCATAACGGTGAAATCAACACCATCCGGGGCAACGTGGACCGGATGCTGGCCAGGGAGGAGACTATGCACTCGGCCGTACTGGAGGCGGACATGGACAAGATCCTGCCGGTGGTAGACCAGAGCGGCTCCGACTCCGCCATGCTGGACAACACCCTGGAATTTCTGATGATGAACGGCATCCCACTGCCCCAGGCGGTGATGATGTGCATCCCGGAACCCTGGGCCAACGACCGGAAAATGAGCCGGGAGAAGCGGGACTTCTACCACTACTATGCCACCATGATGGAGCCCTGGGACGGCCCGGCGGCCATCGTGTTCTCCGATGGGGACACGGTGGGCGCGGTGCTGGACCGGAACGGCCTGCGCCCCTGCCGGTGGTATCTCACTACCGACAAGCAGCTGATTCTCTCCTCCGAGGTGGGGGTGCTGGACATCCCGCCGGAGAAGATCGTGAAGAAGTCCCGGCTCCAGCCGGGGCGGATGCTGCTGGCAGACCTGACTGCCGGTCGACTGGTGGACGACGCCGAGGTCAAGGAGCGGTACGCCCGCCAGCAGCCCTACGGCGAGTGGCTCGATGCCCACTTGGTATACCTGCGGGATCTTCCCATCCCCAACCGGCGTGTGGAGCGGTCCTCCCAGGAGCGGCGGGACCGGCTGTACAAGGCCTTCGGCTACACCTATGAGGAGGTGAAGGACGCTATCCTCCCCATGGCCCGGGGTGGGGCGGAGCCCACCTCCGCCATGGGCGTGGACACACCGCTGGCGGTGCTGTCGGAAAAGCACCAGCCCCTGTTCAGCTACTTCAAGCAGCTCTTCGCCCAGGTGACCAACCCGCCCATGGACGCCATCCGCGAGGAGATCGTCACCGACACCACGGTGTATGTGGGCTCCGGCGGCAATCTGCTGGAGGAAAGAGCGGAGAACTGCACAGTCCTCCAGATCCACAACCCCATCCTCACCTCCGTGGATCTGATGAAGATCCGCTACATGGACCGGCCTGGCTTCCATGTGGAGACCATCTCCCTGCTGTACTACAAGGGCTCTCCCTTGGCCAATGCCCTGGACCGGCTGTTCGTCAACGTGGACCGGGCCTACAAGAATGGCACCAACATCCTGATCCTGTCAGACCGTGGGGTGGACGAGAACCATGTAGCCATCCCCTCTCTGCTGGCGGTGTCCGCCCTGGAGCAGTATCTGGTGCGGACGAAAAAGCGCACCGCAGTCTCCATGATCCTGGAGAGCGCCGAGCCCCGGGACGTCCACCACTTCGCCACCCTCCTGGGCTACGGCGCCCAGACCATCAACCCCTATCTGGCCCAGGAGTGCGTAGAGGAGCTGGTGACCCTGGGGATGCTGGATAAGGATCCCACTGCGGCCGTCAACGACTACAACAGCGCCATCCTCCACGGCATCGTGAAGATCGCCTCCAAAATGGGCATCTCCACCATCCAGTCCTACCAGTCCGCCCAGATCTTCGAGTGCCTGGGCATCAACCGGGACGTGGTGGACAAGTACTTCACCAACACAATCAGCCGGGTGGAGGGTATCGGCCTGGCAGAGATCGAGGAGGGCGTGGAGTGGAACCACAGCCAGGCCTTCGATCCCCTGGGCCTGGGCTACGACTCCACGCTGGACTCCACCGGCATCCACAAGCTGCGGTCCGGCCCGGACAAGGAGGACCACATGTACAACCCCCGGACCATCCTGCTGCTGCAGAAGGCCGTCCGGGAGGGCAGCTACGAGACCTTCAAGGAGTATTCCGCCCTGGTGGACGAGCCTGCCAAGCCCCATACCCTGCGGGGGCTGCTGGACTTCCAGTTCGATGAGAGCGGCGGCATCTCCATCGACGAGGTGGAGCCTGTGGCGTCCATTGTCAAGCGATTCAAAACCGGCGCCATGAGCTACGGCTCCATCTCCCAGGAGGCCCACGAGTGCCTGGCCATCGCCATGAACCGCATCGGCGGCAAGTCCAACTCCGGCGAGGGCGGCGAGGCCGCGGAGCGGCTCCACGACGAGCGGTGCTCCGCCATCAAGCAGGTGGCCTCCGGCCGCTTTGGTGTGACCAGCGAATACCTCTGCAGCGCCAAGGAGATCCAGATCAAGATGGCCCAAGGCGCCAAGCCCGGCGAGGGCGGCCATCTGCCCGGCAAGAAGGTCTACCCCTGGATTGCCAAGACCCGCTGCTCCACTCCCGGCGTGACGCTGATCTCCCCCCCGCCCCACCACGATATCTACTCCATCGAGGACCTGGCACAGCTGATCTACGATCTGAAAAACGCCAACCGGAACGCCCGCATCAGCGTGAAGCTGGTCAGTGAGGCAGGCGTGGGTACCATCGCCGCCGGCGTTGCCAAGGCCGGCGCCCAGGTGGTCCTCATCTCCGGCCACGACGGCGGCACCGGCGCCGCCCCCAGAAGCTCCATCCACGGGGCAGGTCTGCCCTGGGAGCTGGGCGTAGCGGAGGCCCATCAGGCACTGATCGCCAACGGTCTGCGCCGCCAAGTGATCCTGGAGGCCGACGGCAAGCTGATGACCGGGCGGGACGTGGCCATCGCCTGCATGCTGGGCGCCGAGGAGTTTGGCTTTGCCACCGCTCCCCTGGTGGCCCTGGGCTGCTGCATGATGCGGGTGTGCAATCTGGACACCTGCCCCGCCGGCATCGCCACCCAGAATCCCCAGCTGCGGGCCCGGTTCTCCGGCAAGCCGGAATACGTCATCAACTTCATGGAGTTCGTGGCCCAGGAACTGCGGGAGTATATGGCAAAGCTGGGCATCCGCACCGTGGAGGAGCTGGTGGGCCGCAGCGATCTGCTGCGGGTCCGGGACAAACTCATCACCCACCGGGCGGAGACGCTGGACCTGAGCGGACTGCTGCAGAATCCCTACGGCGACCACGTGCCCCACTTCGACCCCAACGCCGTCTATGACTTCCACCTGGAAAAGACCCTGGACGTCAGCGTGCTGCTGGCAAAGCTGGGCAAGAGTCTGAAGGGAAAGCGGTCCGGAAAGCTGGACCTCTCCGTCTCCTCCACGGACCGCTCCTTCGGCACCCTCTTCGGCTCCGAAATCACCCGCCAGTGCGGCAACACGCTGCCGGACGACAGCTATGTCATCACCTGCCACGGCGGCGGCGGACAGTCCTTCGGTGCCTTCATCCCCAAGGGTCTGACCCTGGAACTGGAGGGCGATTGCAACGACGGCCTGGGCAAGGGCCTCTCCGGCGGCAAGCTGGTGGTCTATCCCCCCAGAGCCAGCCGCTTCAAACCCGGCGAGAATATCATCGTGGGCAACGTGGCCCTCTACGGTGCCACCAGCGGCAAGGCCTTCATCAACGGCTGTGCCGGTGAGCGGTTCTGCGTCCGCAACTCCGGCGCCTGCGCCGTGGTGGAGGGCGTGGGCGACCACGGCTGCGAGTACATGACCGGCGGCCGGGTGGTCATTCTGGGCCCCACCGGCAAGAACTTTGCGGCCGGTATGTCCGGCGGCATCGCCTATGTGCTGGATGAAAAGCACGATCTCTATATGCGCCTGAACAAGGAGCAGGTGATGACGGACACCCTGACCGAGTCCCACGACATCGCCGAGCTCCGTGCCCTCATCGAAGAGCACGTGGCTGCCACCGGCTCTCCCCGGGGCAAAAAGATCCTGGCGGCCTTCAAATCCTACGTTCCCTGCTTCAAGAAGGTCATGCCCCGGGACTACGACCGGATGCTCCGCTCCATCGCCCAGTATGAGGAAAAGGGCATGAGCCGGGAGCAGGCTGAAATTGAGGCGTTCTACGCCAACACCAAAGTTTGAGAAAGGAGGGCGAACAACATGGGAAAACCCACTGGATTTTTGGAATACGCCCGGAGGGAGGACCCCCGGCGCAGCCCGGCGGAACGGGTCCGGGACTGGGAGGAGTTCCACATCGCTCTCCCCGATGCGGTGCGGGAACAGCAGGGCGGCCGTTGTATGAACTGCGGTGTTCCCTTCTGCCAGACCGGTATGCTCTATGAGGGGAAGGCCTTCGGCTGCCCCCTCCACAACCTGATTCCGGAGTGGAATGACATGATCCTCTCCGGCAACCGGGGCCATGCCCTGAGCCGGCTGCTCAAGAGCAACAACTTCCCGGAGTTCACGGGCCGGGTCTGCCCCGCGCCCTGTGAAAAGGCCTGCATCTGCGGCATCTACGGCGACGCCGTCACCATCCGGGACAATGAGCTTTGCATCATCGAGGACGCCTTCGCCACCGGCCGAATCAAGCGCCGCCGGCCGCCCCAGTGGTCGGGGAAGAAGGTCTGCGTGGTGGGCTCCGGCCCGGCAGGTCTGGCTGCCGCGGACCAGCTCAACCATCGGGGGCACTCCGTCACAGTGGTGGAGCGCTCGGAGCACCCCGGCGGACTTTTGACCTACGGCATCCCCAACATGAAGCTGCCCAAGTCCGTGGTGCAGCGCCGGATCAGCCTGATGACCGATGAGGGCGTCAGCTTTGTCTGCGGTGTGGATGCCGCAGACCCCAAAACCGCCCATCGGCTGCTGGAGGAGTATGACGCCGTACTTTTGTGCTGCGGTGCCGGGGTTCCCCGTCCCCTGGGCTTTGACACCGCCGGTGTGGGCGGCGTGTGCTACGGCACGGAATATCTGAAATCCGCCGTAGAACGGGCCCAGTTCGGCAAGGAGGAGACCCAGGTTCCCTCCGCCGCGGGACTGGATGTGGTCATCATCGGCACCGGCGACACCGCCAGCGACTGTGTGGCCACCGCCCTGCGGCAGGGCTGCCGCTCCGTCACCCAGCTGGTCCGGCGGCCCCGGGCAGACTATCTGAACGATCAGGAGCAGCTGCCTCTGGACTACGCCCACGAGGAGGCGGAGGCCGTCTTTGGCACCGATCCCCGGCGCTTCGGCGTGCAGGTCCAGTCCCTGGTCACGGGCGAAGGCGCTCTGACAGCGGTGGTCACCACCGAGGGCGACACCCTGCCCTGTCAACTTCTCATCGGCGCAACCGGCTTTGCCGGCTGCGAGAGCGACGTGTGCCGCGCCTTCGGTGTGGAGGCAGACAAGACCGTCCAGACCCTTCCGGGCAGCTTTTCCACCGGCGTGGAAAAGGTCTTTGCCGCCGGTGACATGCGCCGGGGCCAGTCCCTGGTGGTTTGGGCCATTGCGGAGGGCCGCTCTGCCGCCGCGGAGATCGACCGGTACCTGATCGGCTACACAAACCTGGTGCCGAGTCTATAAAAAAGCTAGAAATTTCCAGCTGCTTTCCAAAAAGTCTTGGTGAAACGGACAGTTGACGCTCCACAGCGGACCGTGGTAAAGTATGTAGCATCAAAAAGGCAAAGGCGCCTGGAGAGATGGTTCTCTCAGGCGCCTTTGCCTTTTTCGTTTACAAGGAGGGACTGCTATGTATTCATCTGTCAACACCATCTGGGTCCTGTTGGGTGCAGCACTCGTCTTTTTGATGCAGGCGGGCTTTGCCATGTGTGAAGCAGGCTTCACCCGGGCCAAAAACACTGGCAATATCCTGATGAAAAACCTGATGGACTTCTGCATCGGAACGCCCACCTACTGGCTTCTGGGTTTCGGATTGATGTTCGCCAGCAGCGGCGCGCTGATCGGCGGACTGGACCCCATGGTTCGGGGAGATTATTCGTCCATCCTCCCCGCAGGAGTCCCGCTCTTCGCCTACCTCATTTTCCAGACGGTTTTCTGCGCCACCTCGGCCACTATTGTCTCCGGCTCCATGGCGGAGCGTACTAAATTCGTCTCCTACTGTGTGTACTCCTTCTGCATCTCCGCATTCATCTATCCCGTCTCCGGTCACTGGATCTGGGGCGGCGGCTGGCTGAGTCAGTTAGGTTTCCATGACTTCGCCGGTTCCACGGCGGTCCACATGGTGGGCGGCATCTGCGCCTGCATTGGCGCGGCCATCCTCGGCCCCCGCATCGGCAAGTATGAAAAGGACGGTACTCCCCGGGCCATTCTGGGGCATAACCTCTCTCTGGGTGCCCTAGGCGTCTTTATTCTGTGGTTCTGCTGGTTTGGCTTCAACGGCTGCTCCACCGTGGCCATGGACAGCGACGATGCCATGGTCTCCGCCGGACTGATCTTCGTCAACACCAACATGGCGGCAGCGGTTGCCTGCTGCGTGACCATGCTCTACACCTGGCTGCGCTACAAGAAGCCGGACGTGGGCATGACCCTCAACTCCGCACTGGCGGGCCTTGTGGCAATCACCGCCGGATGCGATATGGTCTCCCCCGCCGGTGCGGCCATCATCGGCATTGTGGCTGGCTTACTGCTTCCCATTTCCGTTGGCTTCTTCGATAATGTTTTGAAGATCGACGATCCGGTAGGCGCCATCTCCGTTCACGGCGTGTGCGGAGCCACCGGCACCCTGCTCACCGGCCTTCTGGCGGTGGACGGCGGCCTCTTCTACGGCGGCGGTGTCCACTTCTTCCTGATCCAGTGCCTGGGCGTGGCTGCCACTGCCGTATGGGCCGCAGTGACCATCACCATTGTCTTCCAGATCCTCAAGCACACCATTGGCCTCCGGGTTTCCGAGGAGGAGGAGCTCAAGGGTCTGGATATCACGGAACACGGCCTGCCCTCTGCCTATGCCGGCTTTGCCTTTGCCTATGATGACACGCCGGATGATGAGTCCGCTGCTCCCATTCCCGCTTCTGCGGCGGCTGTTCCCATGGATGCCGCAGTCGTCGTGGAAACTGCTCCCGGGACTACCCAGGACACCACGCCCGGCAAGAAGATGACCCGTGTGGAGATTCTCTGCAAGATGGAGCGGTTCGACGCTCTCAAGCGCGCCATGTTCGACATCGGCATCACCGGTATGACCGCCACCAACGTCATGGGCTGCGGCGAGCAGCGGGGCAAGACGGAGGGTTACTTCCGCGGCGCCAAGGTGGAGGCCTCCATGCTGCCCAGCATCCAGGTTTCCATCGTGGTGTGCAAGGTCCCGGTCTCCCTGGTGGTGGATACCGCCCGGAAGGTCCTTTATACCGGCCGCATCGGCGACGGCAAAATCTTCGTCTCCAATGTGGAAAATGTCATCAAAGTCCGCACCGGCGAGCAGGGTTACGACGCCTTGCAGGACGAGGCTCTCTGAATGCCGCCTGTGCGCTTTGTATACACACACTCTACTCCTCTCCCAAGTCAGGGGGCCGGCAGTTTGCCGGCCCCCTGACCGCATATTTTCCCGCCTGCCGGAAACACTGTTGGAAGATTCCACTGGGAGGCGGTTTTTATGGAATATCTCAACGCATTTCTCTGCGGGGGGCTGATCTGCGCCATCGGTCAGATCCTCATCGACAAAACACAGCTGACTCCTGCCCGCATCCTCACCGGCTATGTGGTGACCGGCGTGGCGCTCAGCGCACTGGGGCTTTATGAGCCCCTTGTAAAGTGGGGCGGTGCCGGCGCCACCGTTCCCCTCACCGGATTCGGGCACTCTCTGGCCCAGGGGGTAAAGACCGCCGTGGCCAAGGATGGCTGGCTGGGAATCTTCACCGGTGGTCTCTCTGCAACCGCCGGCGGCATCGCGGCAGCTGTGGTCTTCGGCGTTTTGATGGCGCTGCTGTTCAAGGCGGGGGACAAACGATAACGGACAGGCAGGAAAGTCGTAACCGCTTTCCTGCCTGTTTCTTTGTTGTGATGAATTTGTCATTCTTTTGTTTCGATTTTTCCGACAAAAAGGCGCTATACTGGCTCTGCAACAAAATTCGACAGAAAGGACCCGACTGCTATGCGCCGCATTGCCAGTTTTTTATTGCTGCTGAGCCTGCTGATTACCCTGTCCGGCTGCGGACTCTCCGGTAACTCCGGAAAGACACAGGACTCCTCTCAGGAATCCGCTGAGGAGACCCCTCCCACACCGGAACCCTATACCATCCTGGACCCCACGGTCCAGCCGGAGGGCGGGGAGCGGGACGGCGTCCCCTATGTCGCCTACGACGGTATGGTGGAGCATCTGTTTTTTCACCCGGTGGTGGCCTATCCGGAGCTGGCCTTCGATGGGGACAGCAAGGCCAACGGCATCGATGATTACATGGTCACCGCCGATGAGTATAAAAAGATCCTTCAGAGCGTCTACGACAAGGGGTATATCCTGGTGGACATCAACAGCGTCTGGAGCGAGGTTACCGGTGAGGACGGGCAGCCCCACATGGTGAAAAACACCCTCTACCTCCCAGAGGGGAAAAAACCGCTGGTGCTCTCCTTTGACGATACCAATTACTATGAATACATGCTCTCCAACGGCTTCACCTGGAAGCTCGTCCTGGGGGACGACGGCAAAATCGCCTCCTGGGGCAAGGACCCCCAGGGCAATGAGGTGGTTTCCCGGGATCTGGATGCCATCCCCATTCTGGACAAGTTTGTGGAGGACCATCCCGACGTTTCCCCTTTCGGTGCCAAGGGCTGTCTGAGCCTTACGGGCTATGAGGGCATTCTGGGCTACCGCACCCAGACGGACACCAAGAGCTGGACCCAGGCCCAGGAGGAAAACCGGCAAAAAGAGACTGCGGCCGTCAAGCCCATCATCGCCGAGCTCAAGCGCACCGGCTGGACCTTCGGCAGCCACACCTGGGGGCATATCCGCCTGGGTAGCAAATCTCTGGAGGCCATCCAGGCCGACACCCAGCGCTGGTTTGATGAGGTGGGCAGCCTGGTGGGTCCTACCACGATTTTGTTCTATCCCCACGGGGAGCGGCCCGACGGCAACGACTGGCAGAACACCGGCCCCGTCTTCCGCTATCTCCAGAGCCAGGGTTTCCGGGTATTCTGCTCCGTAGGGATTGAGAGCTTCAGCTATATCAAAAAGGATATCTGCGCCGTGATCTGCGACCGGCTCCATCCCGACGGCACCACACTGCGCTACTCCCGGGACCGATACTTGAAATTTTACGATGCCAAGGATATTATGGATACAGCGGTACGTCCCCAGCGGGAGATTGCTTGGTCATAACTCTGGCACAGGTTGCCTGGAAAGGGCCGGCAGGCCGCCGTTCAACCGTCTCAGCAATGAGCAAAGGAGTGCTTCCCATGACCCGTGAAGAATTGAGGGCCGCGGCTGTCGCCATGCTGGATCGGGCCTACTGTCCCTATTCCCATTTCCCGGTGGGCGCCGCCCTGGAGTGCAGCGACGGCACGGTGTTCACCGGCTGCAACATTGAAAACGCCAGCTATACCCCCACCATCTGCGCCGAGCGCACCGCTGTGTCCAAAGCCGTCAGCGAAGGGCACCGGGATTTCGTTCGCATCGTGATTGCCGGCCGCAGCAAGGACTTCTGCGTCCCCTGCGGCGTGTGCCGCCAGGTGCTGCGGGAATTTGCCCCCGATCTGGAAATCATCTGCCTCAACGGTGCCGGGGAAGAGCAGGTCTTCACGCTGCCGGAGCTGCTGCCCCACAGTTTTGGTCCGGAGTATCTGCTATGAAACTGAGCCATGAGGAAATCGCGGCCCGTTTGGCCGCGTCGCCGGAGCACGACGTGTGCGTACTGCGCATCGAAGAGGGGGATTTCGGGTGTGAAGAGCACCGGAACCCGCCCTGCCTGTGGCTGCTGACAGAAAATGCCGCCGGGGAACGTCATTCCCTGGAACTGCCGGAACCCCGGGTGGAGGCCCTGGGCCTGGCAGAGGGATGTACCTGTCGGCGCGCAGATCTGCATCCATAAAAAAAGAAGCGGCTCAGCCGCTTCTTTTTTTGTGTTATACCAGCTTTTCAAAATAGAAGAACGTCTCATCCTCGCCCTTCTTCCGCATACAGGAGGAGAGCATTTTATAAGACGCCTGATTTTCCTTAAAGCACTTCGCCACTACTTTGGAAAGGTGCACCCGGTAGAGTCCCCAGTCCGCCACAGCGGCAAAAGCCTCGGTGCCGTAGCCGTGACCGGCATAAGCGGCATCGATCCGGCAGCCCAGCTCCGCACCGCCCCGGCAGTCAAACCGGTAGAGCACAGCCTCGCCGATGAGCTTGCCATCCAGCCGCACGGCAAAATTCACCGCCTGCCGGTTCTCAAAGTCCCGCTTGGCCACCTCGAAGAAGCTCCGCTCCTCCACCGGGCCGCCCAGGCCGCCCACATCGTCATAGCCCCACCAGCGGTTCCGGTCCCCATCCAGCACCAGGGCATTGTAGGCGGGAATATCCGCCTCCGTCAGTGCGGAGAGGGTCAGTCGCTCCGTTTTCAGCTCCGGGATCACAGGGACATGGCGCAAAAGCTCGTTCTGGGGCTCAAAGCGGTACTTAGGGGCCAGCTTTGCCGGGCCGTACTGGAGTTTAGACGTCCGAAGGCCCCGGTCCGCTGCGTCATCTTCCCGGTTGATCCATTGGCAGCCGTCGCCGAAGGCGTCGGCAAAGGCCTGGACCAGCGTGGGATAGACGCCGGTATAGGAGTAGAGTGCTTTTTCGATGTGGATGATGAGGGTATCCCCGCATTTTTCCGCCAGAGAGAGGGCAATGAGCTTCTCCCCGTCAAACATACCGCCGGCACAGAAATAGGGTTTGCCCACCAGCGTCAGCATCTTCTTTGCCAGCTCCAGCTCGTCCCGGGCTTTGGCGTTGTCCCCCTTGGGGAACTCCGCCTCATAGTCCAGCCAGAATTGCTCGATGACATCCTTATCCTCCGCCATCAGCGGCCGGAATTCCGCGTCCGGCCACTTGGAGCGGAACTTGTTGATGTGGTTGCGCTGGCCGGAATAGCGCCGCCCGGCAAAAAACTGCAGGTCCTCCCGGTAGTAGACGTAATCCCGCCAAGTGCGCACATCACTGACAGAGACATACGGATACCGGGCCAGCAGGCGGGCCGCCTTGGATTCCGGGACCACCGAAATCACCGGCGGAATCCCCTGCTCCAGGCAGTCCGCCTCGATGGCCTCCAGAGCGGCATCCTCGTCGCCCTCGGGCCCGGGAACCGGGTAATCAAATACCACCTGCCCATCGATGCAGTTGCGCACCACCAGGCAGCCTGCCGTCTCGGTCCAAGCCGGGTGCAGATTTTTTTTCCACATGAGTTTCGTCCCTACGGAGTACTCGCAAAGCCCGTAATTGCAGGTCTCGTAGTACTTGCGCAGCTTGTTTCCGTCCTGTCGGGTCACTGGTTTGAACTGTAACATAAAGTCCTTCCTTGTCCGTCATTGTGAAAAAAATGTCCTTCTACGAAAAACATTTCCTTGACGTAGTCTGTGAGAAGTAGTATGGTTAAAAGAGAATTCGAATTGAGAAAGAGGGGAATTTTATGGAAAACAAACGAGACAGTTGGGGCAGCAACCTAGGGTTCATCCTAGCTGCCGTAGGCTCCGCCGTCGGCCTGGGAAATATCTGGGGCTTCCCGTACAAGATGGGCAAATCCGGCGGCTTCACCTTCCTCATCGCATATCTGCTCCTGGCCGTTTTTGTGGGCTTTGTGGTCATGATCAGCGAGCTGGCCATGGGCCGCCACGTAGGCAAAGGCGTCATCGGATGCTATCACACCCTCTCCAGGAAGTTCAAATGGGTGGGGTGGCTAGCTGTTTTCTCCCCCTTCATCATCATGAGCTTCTACTCTGTTCTGGGCGGCTACTGCATTGAGTACATGGCCCTGAACATGAGCAACCTGGCCTTCGCCGGTGCGGAAATCTCCGCCGGTGCAGACCTGTTCACCTCCATGCTGATGAATCCCTTCGGCAATGTGATCTTCACGGTTTTGTTCCTGGTGATCTGCTACCTGATCAATCGGGGCGGCATTTCGGGCGGCATTGAGAAGTTCAACAAGGTGGGCATGCCAGCTCTGTTCGTCATGCTGGTCATCGTCATCATCCGCTCCCTGACGCTGGACGGCGCCGTGGAGGGACTCAAATTCATGTTTGTCCCTGGCTACGCGGTAGAGGGCGGCTTCATCGCGGAGGAGCCCAACTTCATCACCGTGCTTGCCACCGCCGGCGGCCAGATGTTCTTCTCGCTGTCTCTTGCCATGGGCGTCATGTTCACCTATGGCTCCTACCTGAGCAAAAAAGAGAACCTGGTGAAAAACGCCGCCCTGATCGTGTTCTCCGATACGCTGGTAGCTTTGATGGCGGGCCTCGCCGTTATTCCTGCCGCTGTGGCCATCTCCGGGCCCAGCGCCACCCTCAGCGGCCCGAAGCTACTGTTCATCACACTGCAGGACGTATTC
>ENA-UEOI01000823-UEOI01000823.1-human-gut-metagenome-genome-assembly--contig:-NODE-823-length-30383-cov-4.404474_pt1 | contig 30383 bp, 33 predicted proteins | sample MGYA00242883_ERZ507882 | MGnify/ENA primary metagenome ERZ507882 (study PRJEB26167, sample SAMN06115502) | human gut metagenome | host: Homo sapiens | place: China:Chongqing | collected 2015-07-29...
GCGCAGCACCCGGGCGCACAGCGCGTCCAGCGCCGCCTCGTCCAGCCTGCCCGCGGCCAGGTCCCGCTCGAAATAGATATCCAGAAACGTGCTCACGCGGCCCAGGCTCATGGCCGCGCCGTTCTGCTCCTTGATGGCCCCAAGGTAGCCGAAGTAGGTCCACTGCACGGCCTCGCGGGCACTTTGCGCCGGGCGGCTGATGTCGCAGCCGTACAGCGTGAACAGGCTCAGTAGATCGATGCTGATCTGATCCGCCGTCTTGCGGCTGTCGGTATCCAGCGACGCCAGAAAACGCAGATCCTTTTGCCTGTCGAACAAGCCCACGGAGATGTTGGAATTGCCAATATCAATGGCTAACAGCATACATACGCCCTCCCTTTCCTGCCTGTATTCTTCCTTGTCTATATCATACCACGGCCCGGGACGGTTGACAAGGGCGGCAGACGGAAATATCCCCCGGCCTGCGGCCGGGGGATAGAAAGCATAGACGCTTACGCCTGCTCTACAAAGGCATCTGCAATATCCACGGTGTGCATATGCTCCAGCATACGCACCACCATATTGCTGTAGCCCCATTCGTTGTCGTACCAGGCTATGAGCTTCACGAAATCCTGATCCAGCTGGATGCCGGCGGTCTCATCGAAGATGCAGGGGCAGGGATTGCCGATCAGGTCGGTGGATACCACCTGATCGCGGGTGTAGCCGATGATACCCTTCATGTACGTCTCAGAGGCGTGCTTGATCTCATAGCAGATGTCGGCATAGGATGCCGTTTTGCTGAGCCGGGCGGTCAGGTCCACCACGGAGACGTCCGCCGTAGGCACACGGAAGGCCATGCCGGTCATTTTACCCTTTAGCTCGGGGATCACGCGGCCCACGGCCTTGGCAGCGCCGGTAGAGGTAGGGATGATGTTGTTCAGGATGGAACGGCCCGTGCGCCAGTCGCTGCCGCCGCGGGAGTCCACGGCCTTCTGCTTGGCGGTGGAGGCGTGAATGGTGGACATGAGGGATTGCTCGATGCCGAATTCCTTGTTGATGACATAGGCCAGGGGCGCGAGACAGTTGGTGGTGCAGCTGGCATTGGAGATGACCTGCATATCGCTGCGGTATTCGTCGCTGTTGACGCCGAATACAAACGTGGGTGTGGCATCGTCCTTGGCAGGCGCGGTGAGAATGACCTTCTTCGCACCGCCCTTGAAGTGCCGGCTGGCCTTGTCCGTGGTGTTGTTCGCACCGGTGGATTCGATGATATACTCCGCGCCGCAGTCCGCCCAGTTGATCATGGCGGCGTCGGACTCGCTGTAGACCTTGATCTTGCGGCCGTTGATCACCAGATCGCCGCCGGCGTGCTCCACGATACCGGGGAAATTGCGGAATACGGAGTCGTATTTCAGCAGATACACCATGTAGTCGATGTCCGCCTTCCGCAGGTTGATGCCGCACACGTCAAAGCGCTCGGGGTCATCCGCCAGAATACGCATCACGACACGTCCGATACGGCCAAAGCCGTTGATACCGATTTTAATTCCCATGTCCTGTTCCTTTCCTTCTCGTGCCGCCCGGGGCGGCTGTATTTGTTCCAAGTACATTATAACAGCTTTACAGAATTTGTCACTATAAAAGTAAAATTTATTCAAGTTTTTTCAAGGTTTTTCCATGCTTTTTCAAGTGAAAAATTCAAAAAATACACCAATCAGAGCCGAATGTTCCATACGTTTCAAACCTTGGAAATGTGCCGGTATACCGCTCTGATACGGCAAAACGGGCGGCATACAGCCGTCCGTTCTGCGCTATGGAGGTATATCGTACAGGTCACAGAATGATGCAGATCAGGCCGCCCCCGCCCTCGTTTATGATGCGCTCCAGGGCTTGCCGCAGCTTGCTTTGCGCGTCGGCGGGCATCCGTTTCAGCTTGGCCTGCAGGTCCTCGCTGACGATCTCGTGGAAGCTGCGGCCAAAGATATTGGACTGCCACAGCTTGCCGGTATCGCCCTCAAACTCCTGCAGAAGGTAGTTGACCATGTCCTCGGATTGCTTTTCATTGCCTACGATAGGCGAGACCGTTGTTTCTATATCGGCGCGAATCAGATGGATGGACGGCGCGCTGGCCCGCATACGAACACCATAGCGTCCCCCCTGCCGCACGATTTCGGGGTCTTCCAGATTCAGCTCCTCCACCCCGGGCATCACGATCCCATAACCCGAGTCGCGGGCCGCCTGCAGTGCCGGAGCAAACTTGTCATATTCCCGCTTGGCGGCGGCGAGCTCAGAGATCATCTGCATCAGATCTCCGTCATCCTCCACCTTCAGCCCGGAGCGCTGAGACAGCGTGTCGTAGAACAGGTACTGCGGCAGCTGGATCTCCGCCTCCGCCACGCCGCTGCCCAGGTCAACGGCCCGCGTTTCCGCGCTCTCCACGTTCTCCTGTCCCGCCAGGGCCTGCAAGCAGGGCTGTAAGCAGCAAATACGGGCCAAACCCGATGTTCCCTCGGCTATGCCCTGGAACAGCCCGCTCTTGATGGGATGGTCTCCGGGCAGCGCATCCACCCAGGCCGGCAGGAAAAAGTCCAGCTCCTGCAGCGGAAATTGATACAGCAGGTCGCGGATCAGCGCGGAGATGTCCTCCTCTGTCAGCGTCAGGCAGTTCACCGGCACGCAGCGCACACCGTAATTCTCCTCGATCTCCGACGCGATAGAAGCGGCACGCTGACTCTCCGGCTGCGCCGAGTTCAGCAGAACGATAAACGGCTTGCCGATGGCCTGCAATTCCCGTATGACGCGCTCCTCGGCGGGCTGGTAGTCCTCTCGCGGGATGTCCGTCACCGTACCGTCCGCAGTGACGACTACCCCTACAGTGGCGTGATCAGTGATGACCTTCCGCGTACCGATCTCCGCGGCCTCGGTCATGGGGATCTCGTGGTCAAACCAGGGCGTCATCACCATGCGGGGCGCTAAGTCCTCAAACTGTCCCACAGCAGAATCGACCATGTAGCCTACGCAGTCCACCAGCCGTACAGAGAACCGAACGCCTTCCGCCAGCTGGATCTCCACGGCCTCCTCCGGCACGAATTTCGGCTCGGCCGTCATGATGGTGCGACCAGAACCGCTCTGCGGCAGCTCATCCTGCGCGCGATCCCGGCGGTACATGTTGTCGATATGTGGCAGCACCTGCGTCTCCATGAACCGTTTAACAAAGGTGGATTTGCCGGTACGAACAGGGCCAACTACGCCGATATACACACTGCCGCCGGTGCGGGCGGCCATATCCTGATAAATGGATGCGGTATTTTCCATAATGGCTTCCTCCGATTTTCAGCTGTTGTCACATATCTATGCGCCGGAATGCTGAATTATACGCTGTAATCAGTCCGGATGGCGAAAAAGCACTTGCGTTGGCCGCACTTTTTGTGCTAAAATCAACATACAGTCAATTAACCACCGAAGGGAGTGCTGAACGCCGTGGAGGAGCAAAAGATCGATCGCCGTGTCCGAAAAACAAAGTCGCAGCTGCGTCAGGCGCTGATGCAGTTGATGACGGAGAAGCCGTTTAAGTCCATTTCTGTCCGTGAACTGTCAGAGCGGGCGGACATCAATCGTGGTACATTTTATATTCACTACCGGGATGTCAGCGATCTGCTGCAGCATCTGGAGGATGAGATGGTGGAGCGTCTGATCACAGTCTGTAGGAAGTACGCCTATACTGATACAGCGGTCGAGGCTTTCCCCTATCTGACGGAGCTGTACCGCTTTGCTCAGGAGAATGCAGATCTGTGTCAGGTGCTGCTTGGGCCGAATGGCGACCGCGTCTATACGGAACGCATTTGCAGCATCCTGCATAGCTACTTCCTCCGGGATTTCGTCGCCCGTTTCTACAGTGGCGACCGGGATCGGCTGGAATACTTCTGCCGCTTCATCGTGTCGGGAAACCTGACGCTGACGCTGCAATGGCTGTCCAGCGGCACAAAGGAGACACCGGAGGAGATGGCACAGTTGGCCGGCGGCATCATTATGGACGGCGTGAGAGCGCTGTGAGCAAGACACCGGAATCAAACAGATAAGCGAAAGGCGGCCTGATGGCCGCCTTTCGCTTATCTGTTTGTATGTGTGTGCCCTCAATCCTGCTGCCAGTTATGCCAGACGTTCTGCACGTCCTCGTTGTCCTCCAGCATATCCAGGAGCTTGGTCATGCTGCGGACATCGTCCTCGCCGGTCATGGTGATGTAGTTCTGAGGAACCATCTCGATCTCGGCGCTGACAAAGGTATAGCCCTTGGTCTCCATTGCCTTGACAACATCGTTGAAGCTGTCGGGATCAGTGGTGATCTCGAACACCGGACCGTCGGCCTCCATATCCTCCGCGCCGGCATCCAGCGCGTCCATCATGACGGCATCCTCGTCCAACTCACCCTCTTCATTGTCAATGACGATGACGCCTTTGCGGTCGAAGGACCAGCTGACGCAGCCCTGGGCGCCCATGCCCTTGCCGAACTTATCGAAATAGTGGCGGATCTCGGGAGCGGTACGCTGGCGGTTATCGGTCAGCGCCTCCACGATGACGGCCACGCCGCAAGGGCCGTAGCCCTCGTAGGTGACGGCTTCGTAGTTATCCGTGTTGCCGGAGCCCAAGGCCTTGTCGATGGTGCGCTTGATATTGTCGTTGGGCATATTGGCGGCCTTGGCCTTAGCCACCACGGTGGCCAGGCGGGAGTTGTTGGCGGGGTCGCCGCTGCCGCCCTGCTTGACCGCCACGATAATCTCCTTGGCGATCTTGGTAAAGGTGGCGCTGCGCTTGGCGTCAGCCGCACCCTTTGTCTTTTGAATATTGTGCCATTTGGAATGTCCGGACATTGTTTACTTCTCCTTTATGCAGTATTGGATGACCTCGCTGCTGTGCGCGGCCGAAACGGAAACGGTGGCTGCGGGAAACGCCCTCCGGAGATACGCGGCCAGCGGCCCGCAGATGACGTTCTCTGTGGGGAAATGGCCCGCATCGATGAGGTTGATACCCTCGGTGTCCAAAAAATCGTTATACTTCAGGTCAGAAGTCACGAAGGTGTCGCAGCCTGCGGCAATGGCCTGAGGGATGTAGCATCCGCAAGCGCCGCCGCCCACCGCCACCCGGTGTACGTCTTTACCGCAGGATACATAGCGCAGACCATGACATCCTAATGATTTTATCACAAAGGGTAGGAACTCCACAAGAGGTAATTCGCATTTTAATGTGCCGACACGGCCAATTTTTTCCTCCGTCAGCATTTCCAGGTCTTTCAGTTCCAGCGTGCGGGCCAAAATGTCGTTGACACCGCCCTCCGCCGCGTCCAGATTGGTGTGCATACAGATGGCGGCAATGTTGTGACGCACCAGATCCGTCAGTACCCTCCCCTGCCGGTCATCGGTGCGCAGCGTCTGCACCTGATGCCAGGCGCAGTTCATCACCGGGTGGTGGGCTACGATAAGCTGGCAGCCGGTATCTGCCGCTTCCCGCACTACGGCGGGCGTGATGTCCAGCGCCACCAGGATGCGGGATACGGGGGCGTCCGGGTCGCCTACCAGCAGCCCCACATTGTCCCAGCTCTCCGCCAGCTCACGGGGCGCCCAGTCATACAGCGCCTGTTCCACAGCTCGTACGGTAGTCATAGCGTATCCCGCTCCTTTTCCAGTTTATTCGCCAGCAGCTCCAGTGCGGCAGCGCGGTGGGCGGCATTCACCTGGCGGCTGCGCCGCAGGCCGGCAGCGGTTTTGCGCAGTTTCTCTATATGCTGGGAAAGATACTCGCCGTAAAGCGGGTCACCCGCCAGCTTTATACCGCACAGCAGCTGCCCCTCCGTCAGAGGCGGACAGCTTCCGCCCCGAACACACAGCACCGGATACAGATGGCCCTTATCCCAAACCAGTCGTTCTCCTGTAAAGTGGTATCCGCTTACAGATAGCCAGCGACGTAAGTCCGGCGCTTTTGTCATGGGCTGGAGCAGCAACTGGTGGACACCGTCCCTTGTCCAGGGCGCGTTTTCTAAAATATGGATGATCGTCTCGCCGCCCATGCCCGCGATGGCGACAACATCCACCTCGTCGGGGTGAATATCAGACAATCCGTCGCACAGGCGCAGCTCCAAACCGGTCACGCCATACTCCTCCGCTGTGCGGCGGGCGTGCTCCAGCGGCTCTACTCCGATATCCGCGGCGATGGCGCTGCGGATGTGTCCCTGCTGGAGCAGGTACACAGGCAGATAGCCGTGATCCGTACCGATGTCCGCCAGACGGCAGCCTGGCGGCACAAGCTCCGCCAGCAGCGCCAAACGCGGCTGCAGGGCCAGTTGCTTCTGTTCCATTTCTCTCCCTCAACACAGAAAGCGCCACGCATACAGCCGTATGCGTGGCGGCTTGTTTGTTTACTCCGCGATGGGCTTGTTGGCCTCTTCGTTCACGATCTCCAGCAGCTTGTCCACGTCAACGCCATGAACAGCGCAGGCCTCCTCTACCGTCTCACCGCGGGAAGAAGGGCAGCCCAGACAGTGCATACCGATGGACAGGAAAATGGGTGCGGTCTGGGGGGCAACATCCAGAATATCACCGATAATGGTGTCTCTCGTGATCTCAATCATGTTGGAAAACCTCCAAATATAGTATTGTGATTATAGTATATCCCAAAATGTAAAAAGTTTCAACAGGATTTTTCATCACGGGACGCACAAAAACCGCCCTCCGGCAGCACCGAAGGGCGGTTTTTTTATCTACTTAACAGTGTGCAGTCAGCAGATCAGCCGTTCTCACGCATCTTGGCGAAGCAGTCGCTGCAATAAACAGGACGATCGCTCTTGGGCTCGAAAGGCACCTTGGCCTCGCCGCCGCAGGCAGCGCAGACAGCGGTGAAATACTCCCGGGGACCACGGGCAGCGTTCTTACGGGCATCGCGGCAGGCCTTGCAGCGCTGGGGCTCATTCTGGAAGCCGCGCTCTGCGTAGAACTCCTGCTCACCGGCGGTGAAAACGAACTCGTTGCCACACTCTTTGCACACTAAGGTCTTGTCTTCGTACATGATTTTACCCTCTCTTTGAGAAAATATATTGCGCTCAGCCGTTGCTGATGTCGCCGGATAAAAGCTGCCGCGCTATTTTGCGGCGCAAACGCTGCACGGCATTGTCCACGGATTTGGTGGACTTGCCCACAGTCTCTGCTATCTCACGGCAGGTGAGACCGTCCAAATAATACCCTAAAATCTTTACCTCGAATTCGGACAGCAGCTTGCGCGTATTCTCCAGCAGAGCGGCAGTTTTTTCGCGGTCGATGAGCAATCGCTCGGGATCGACTTGGGCAAAGGACAGATTTGCGTCAAAGAAAGAGGGATTCAAAGGAACGGCTTGGTTCAGCGGTGAATGCTTCCCGGAGGCTGCGGACCGCAGCACCGAGTACAGCCGATGGCGGATACACGTCTCGGCAAAGGTGCAGAAGGATGCATCCCGGTTGGGATCGTACTCGCGGATGGCCTTGATCAGACCGAACATCCCCTCCTGAGAGAGATCCTCGCTGTCTCCCCCCGCCAGGAAATATGGTCGGGCACAGGAGCGCACCAATCGGTGGTATCTGCTGACCAGAAGCTCCTCGGCATCACGGCTTCCCTGCTTTACCAGGGCGCACAGCGCCTCGTCGGTCAGCTTATCCAAATCGCCGCGATCAGCCTTAAACTCATTCACCATACAGTATTATACCTTTTTACAAAATAATTTGTCAAGAGACCTGCGAAAGTTTGTCAAAAACATCTCAAAAGTGACGTTCTTTTTATGGTATTTAGACAATTATTGCACCCTAATCCCTGCATAACGCTTATAATTCCAGCTGCTCCTGGCCAGTAAACGCCATGTGCAGGTGCTCGTAGGCCTTCCGTGTGACGCAGCGCCCACGGGGCGTGCGTGTCAGAAAGCCCAACTGCATCAGGTACGGCTCATACACATCCTCCAGTGTCACGGACTCCTCACCGATGGTGGCCGCCAGCGTATCCAGCCCCACCGGACCGCCTCCGTAGTTCTCAATAATGGCCCGCAGCATACGCCGGTCCACGTTGTCCAGACCCAGCGCGTCCACCTCCAGTGCCAGCAGCGCCTTGTCCGCCACATCCTTGGTGATGACGCCGTCCGCCACCACCTGGGCAAAATCCCGGACGCGGCGCAGCATACGGTTGGCGATACGGGGTGTTCCCCGGGAGCGTTTGGCGATCTCCATTGCGCCGTCCGGCTCGATGGCCACATCCAGTATCCCGGCGCTGCGCTTGACGATCTCCTGCAGCTCCTCCGGCGTATACAGCTCCAGCCGTAATGTGACACCAAAGCGGTCACGGAGCGGCGCGGACAGTGATCCGGCCCGTGTGGTAGCGCCGATCAGGGTAAACTTTGGCAGATCCAGCCGGATGGAATTGGCGGACGGGCCTTTGCCGATGATGATGTCGATGGCGTAGTCCTCCATGGCCGGGTACAGGATCTCCTCCACCGCCCGGTTCAGGCGGTGTATCTCATCCACAAACAGAATGTCATTTTCGCTCAGATTGGTCAGCAGCGCCGCCAGATCACCGGGCTTCTCGATGGCCGGGCCGGAGGTGATGCGGATGTTGACGCCCATCTCCTGAGCGATAATGCCCGCCAGTGTGGTCTTGCCCAGTCCCGGGGGGCCGTGGAGCAGCACGTGATCCAGCGCCTCCGTGCGCCGCCGTGCGGCCTCGATAAAGATGGACAGGTTCTGCTTGGCTTTCTCCTGTCCGATATACTCTTTCAGCGTTTTGGGGCGCAGCGACGTCTCTCCTGTGTCTTCGCTGAGAAGTGTCTTGGACACGATGGGTTCTTCGTACAGCTCTGCTCCGAAATCAATGCTCATGTACGCCACTCCCCTACTTCATCATTTTCTTCAGCGCCTGCCGGATAACATCCTCCAGTGACAGCGCATCCATGTCGATACCCTTCAGCGCGGCGGCGATCTCCGCGCTGCCGTAGCCCAGCACCGCCAAAGCCGCCGTGGCCTCGCTCTTTTTACTGTGAGGCAGACCGCCGATTGTCACGGGAACGCTGCCCTTGCCGGAGACAACGGCTTCCTCAGCAGCCAGCTTGTCCTTCAGCTCCAGGATCACCCGCTGGGCGATCTTTTTGCCGATGCCGTTGGCTGCGGTCAGGGCTTTCTCGTCACCGGCGACCACCGCCAACGTCAGCTGCTGGGGCGTGACGGCGGACAGAATGGCCAGCGCGGCCCGAGGACCGACACCGGACACGGAGATCAGGAGCTTGAAGCTCCGCAGCTCGCTCTGATCCGCAAAGCCGAACATCTCCATGGCGTCCTCGCGGACGTTGAGATATGTATACAGCTTGGCGGGCGTTCCCTTTTTCAGCCGGGACAGCGTATAGTTGGTGGTGGCGCAGGCATAGCCCACGCCACCGCAGTCAATGACCGCCAGACCCGGCTCGATGTCCGCCACCGGGCCGCTTACATAGTAAAACATATCACACGGTCTCCTTCACGTTGGGGTCTTTTCGCCGCAGCAGGCTGGTGGCGCTGCGGGCGTGGCAGATGGCGATAGCCAGCGCATCCGCTGCGTCATCCGGCTTCGGAACGGCCTTCAGCTTCAGCAGTCGCCTGGTCATGTCCATGACCTGCCGCTTCTCCGCCAGACCATAGCCCACCACCGCCTGCTTCACCTGCATGGGCGTATACTCAAAAATGGGTATGCCCAGCCGCTCCGCCGTGCACAGCACCACACCGCGCCCATGGGCCACGGCAATACCGGTGGTGATGTTCTTGCTGAAGAACAGCTCCTCAATAGCGATCTCATCTGGCTGAAGCTGCCGGATCAGCGCGCGCATATCATCCTCGATCTGCACCAGCCGCGTGGCCAGCGGCAGCCCTGCCTCGGTGGTAACAGCACCATATTGCAGCATCCGCATATTTCCGCGGTCTGACTCGATCAACCCGAAGCCTACGATGGCGATGCCCGGATCGATTCCCAAAATACGCATAGACGCTCCTCCACCCCATACTTTGATCGTATTATACCAAACCTGCGCCAAAATAGCAACAAGAAACCGCCCGGACAAAGGCCGGACAAAGGCCGCCTGACACAAGAAAACACACGGTTTTACCTGTGTCAGGCGGCCTAATCGGGCGGTGTGTATGCTCAGGCGCGGGGATGGGCCTTGTTGTAGACATCCTTCAGCTGTTTTTTGACGACGTGGGTATATATCTGGGTGGAGCTGATGTCGGCGTGCCCCAGCATCTCCTGGATGGACCGCAGGTCTGCGCCGTTCTCCAGCAGGTGTACGGCGAAGGAGTGCCGCAGCGTGTGGGGTGTGATGTCCTTGTCGATTTCCGCCTTTTCCTGATAGTATTTGATGATTTTCCAAAAGCCCTGGCGACTCATACGCTCACCGTTCATGTTCACGAACAGCGCGTGCTCCTCCTCGTCGGCGATGATGCGGGGGCGGATGTTCCGGACATAGTCCTCCAGCGCCTTTACGGCGGTATGGTACAGCGGCACGATGCGCTCCTTGCCGCGGCTGGTGCAGCGGATAAAACCGGCGGACAGGTTCACATCCTCCACGTTCAGCCCGATCAGCTCGCTGACACGGATGCCGGTGGCATACAGGAGCTCCAGCATGGCATGATCGCGGAAGCCCTTTTCATCCACGCACTTGGGCTGCTCCAGGAACAGCTCCACCTCCCGGTTCGTCAGGATCTCCGGGTATTTGCGCTCTACCTTCATGGCGGCCACGGACTTGGCGGGGTTGGCCTTGATCGCGCCGGATTGCAGCAGGTAGGCGTAAAAGGACTTGATGGAGGCGGTGGATCGGGTGACGGTGGCGGGACTCTTGCCTATTTGCGTCATGTGGAGCAGATACTCGTTGATGGCTTCCTTTTTCACCTTCCGCAGATCCGTGATGCCGCTGCCCAAAAGCCACGTGCGGAACTGGTTCAAATCGCGTATGTAGGAGCTGAGGGTATTGGCGGACGCATGCTTCTCCTGGGCCAGATAGGCCTGATACGCTGCAATATAGTCTGCCATATAGCTCACTCCTCTCTACCTGATCTTCTTATGCTATGCGCGGCAGCAGCAGCGCAAACAGCTTCGGTACAAGGGCGCACTCGGCCACCGTACCGGTCAGCAGCACAAACAAACACAACATCAGACGCCGCCGGTCTCTATGCTCCGGCTTCTGCTTTTCCGCGCGGCACCAGGCGGACTGAAAGCTGTCCGACGCCGTGACCAAAAGACACGGCAGCACGAACAGACACCGCAGGCCCAGCGCCGCCAGCGCCAGCGTTACCCCGCCGCGCCCCAGAGAGGCGGCAAAGCAGTGTACGCTGAAAGACAAAAAGAACCCCTGCGCCGTACACAGCAGCGGCAGCAGCATAACGCCCCAGGCTGTAAAGCCTAACAGAAACGCCGCCGCAGGGTAGCGCAGGTAAGCCCATACCACACTGATGATGTCCGCCGGCTGCTGTGCTGTCAGCGCCGCATAATCGCTGAAATAACTGCCCAACGCCAACAGGTCGTCCGACTTCACGGTGCGCCGCGCCAAAAAACCGGCCAAAATGCCGGCAGCAAAAAATAGACACAAAAGCCATGCTCGCGTCTGGGGCGGCTTGGTCAGACGCGTCCGGCGATGTTGCAGCTTCATCGGCTCACCTCACCACAGCCTATGAGTCAAGCTGTCGGAATAGAAGCGCCGAATACACTTATAAATATATGGCAAAATCACCAAATTCGCAAGCCTTATTTCGTAAAAGCAGTTTTTTTGTAAATTATGTCAAAATGTTATGTAAACATTATTATGTAAACCTTATAAACCGATTGGTATTGCCGGCACCGGCACATTGACGAAACGGCGATATGTGGGAAATAGCGGCCACGACAAGCACCACATATAGAAAAAAGCGCCGGAGCGCATCTTACTGATACAGTGCGCTCCAGCGTCAAGTTATTTTCCGGTGAAAAATGCAATTTCGTTATTTTAACTATGCTTTGCTTTATGTCACCGCCCGTTTCCGCCGTTTGTCGACCACACGGCGCTTCCCCCTCGGCACGGTCTTTCTCCTGCGTTTCCCCTGCCCCATGATCCCGGCCAGCGTCCCTCCGCCCCAAACAGCGGCCGTGAGCCACAATCCGTTTTGACCGAAGGACACCTGTGCATCGCCGCCCAGCACTGTGAGCCACATCGCCCCGTAGACGCAGGCGGACACCGCCAGCGCCCGGGGCAGCGGTCCACCCTCACCGCCCCTGACGGCAATGCGCCCGCCGAAAAAGCAGGCTGCTGCCGCACTGATGTACGCTGCCGCAGGTATGGCGCTTTCCGGTATGACGCCCCGCAACAGCAGCAGCGACGCGACACCCAGCAGCACCAACAGCACCGCAGCCGCCGCAGCCATGCCCAACCACGTTCCCTTTCCCGCCAATTCCTTCCAAGACATAAAAAGACCTCCCCTGTCGGCTGTACCACAACCTATGCAGGGAAGGTCTTATTTTATGCAGAAATCACTCGGCGTCAGTGCTGTCGGTCTCCTCGGAGGCCTTCTCCTCCACAGCGGGAGCTTCCTGGGCCTTGTCCGCCTTCTTGTCTTTCTTGGCGGGGCGCTGCTGGGCGGCAGCCTGCTCGTCCAGCGTACCGACCTGGCCGATAGCAGACTTCAGGAACTCCACGCGGACGCGGTCCTCGCTGGTCTCGATGACCACGGTGCGGTCGGTGATGGCCACGACACGGCCATACACACCGCCAATGGTGGTCAGCCAATCGCCCTTCTTCAGAGAACTGCGCATCTCTTCAGCCTGCTTTTTCCGCTTGTTCTCGGGGCGGATCATCAGGAAGTAGAAGATGGCGATCATCAGGACGATCATCAATACGGTAGAACCCATACCGCCGGTGGCGGCGGTGGAGTTGGCAGCAGTTGCGTAAGCGATCTGGATCATGGAACGTTACTCCTTTATAATCAAATTAGCCCTATTATACATAGTTCTTCACCGTTTGGCAAGAGGTTTCACGCCTTCTCCGCCAGTTTTTTACTGTAAACAGCCTGGAACTCATCGAATGTATTGTTATCCAGGCTGTCGCGGATGCGCTGGGTCAGCTTGTTGTAGAAGTACAGGTTGTGCATCACCGCCAGCCGCATCCCCAGCATCTCCTCCGCCGTAAACAGATGGCGCAGGTACGCCCGGCTGAAATTCCGGCACACGGGGCAGTCGCACTCCGGGTCGATCGGCCCGTCGTCCAACTTGTATCGGGCGTTCTTGATGTTCAGCGTGCCGCTCCAGGTGAACAGCTTTCCGTGACGGGCGTTCCGTGCCGGCATGACGCAGTCAAAGAAGTCCACGCCCCGGGCCACCCCCTCGATGATGTTGCTGGGCGTGCCCACACCCATGAGATACCGGGGCTTGTCTGCCGGCATATAAGGCTCCACCGCGTCGATGATGTCATACATCACCTCCGTCGGCTCGCCCACCGCCAGCCCGCCGATGGCGTAGCCGTCGCAGTCCAGCTTGGCAATCTGCTGCATATGCCATATCCGCAGATCCCGGTATGTCGCGCCCTGGTTGATGCCGAACAGCATCTGCCCCGGGTTCACCGTGTCCGGCAGTGCGTTGAGCCGGTCATGCTCCTTTTTGCACCGTTCCAGCCACCGCAGCGTCCGCTCGCAGCTGGCTTTTGCGTAGTCGTAGGGCGCGGGGTTCTCCACACACTCGTCAAAGGCCATGGCGATGTCGCTGCCCAGGTTGGACTGGATGCGCATACTCTCCTCCGGGCCCATGAAGATACGGTGGCCGTCCAGATGGCTGGCGAAGGTAACGCCCTCCTCGCTGATCTTCCGCAGTCCGGCTAAGGAGAACACCTGAAACCCTCCGGAGTCCGTCAGGATCGGCCCGTCCCAGCGCATGAACTTATGCAGACCGCCCATGGCCCGCACCACATCGTCGCCTGGCCGCAGGTGCAGGTGATAGGTGTTGGACAGCTCTATCTGCGTACCCAGCTCGTTTTTCAGGTCAAGGGCGCTGACGCCGCCCTTGATGGCGGCCTGTGTACCCACGTTCATAAACACCGGTGTATGTACCTCGCCGCCGTGGGCGCAGGTGAACACACCGCGCCGGGCGCGGCCTTGCTTTTTAATGACTTTGAACATTTGCTTCCTCCCGTCAATGGATAAACATGGCGTCACCGAAGGAGAAGAAGCGGTAGCGCTCCTTTACAGCCTCCTTGTAGGCGGACAGGACGTGCTCCCGGCCCGCCAGGGCCGATACCAGCATGATAAGCGTGGACTCCGGCAGGTGGAAGTTGGTGATGAGCGCATCCATCACCTTGAACCGATAGCCGGGGTAAATGAAGATATTCGTCCAGCCGCCGGTGGCGGTCATCGTGCCGTCCTCCCCGGCCCAGCTTTCGATGGTGCGGCAGCTGGTCGTGCCCACGCAGATGACCCGGCCGCCGTTTTTCTTCGTCTCATTGATGAGATCTGCCGTCTCCTGTGGTATCACGCAGTATTCGCTGTGCATATCGTGGTCGGTGATCTCCTCCTCCTTCACGGGGCGGAACGTGCCAAGCCCCACATGAAGTGTAACATATCCAACCTTTACACCTATTGCCTGTACTCGCTCCAGCAGCTCCGGTGTAAAGTGCAGCCCCGCCGTAGGTGCAGCCGCCGAGCCGTTGACCTTGGAGTACACCGTCTGATACCGTTCGCTGTCCCGCAGCTCCTCCTTGATGTACGGCGGCAGGGGCATTTTGCCAAGCCGCTCCAGTACCTCCAGGAAGATGCCCTGGTACTCAAACCGCACCAGCCGGTTGCCGCCGGGCAGCTCATCCACGATCTCCGCCGTCAGCTCGCCGTCGCCGAAGGATACCCGCGCGCCCTTCCGCAGCTTTTTGCCGGGGCGCACCAGGCATTCCCAAACATTGTCGCCCTTGTCGATGAGCAGCAGGATCTCGCACGCACCGCCGCCGGGCACACGGTGTCCCAGCAAGCGGGCGGGCAGCACCCGGGAGTTGTTCAGGATCAGGCAGTCGCCGGGGCGCAGGTACTCCGGCAGGTCGTAAAAATGACGGTGCTCCGTCTCCCCTGTCGCCTTGTCCAGCACCAGCAGTCTCGATCCGTCCCGCCGCTCCAGCGGTGTCTGGGCGATGAGCTCCGGCGGCAGCTCAAAATAGAAATCATGGGTCTTCATACTGTATCACTCATTTTCTCAGAATTTGCACACTGCGGCATATTATAGTATACTTCCCGCCGTTATGCAACGGTTTTCCCGGGAAAAACCTTTATAGGCGGAGAAAAGCCGCGGCAGAGCCGCGGCTTTTCCCAAAGATGGAGATTACATATGATGGTAACATCATATACGGAAGTAATGCGGCGCTTACACCAAAACGGCCCGGTGGAACACCTTCTTGCCCTTCTTGATGATCACGCCCTCGCCGGTAAACTGCTCGCAGCCGAAGGTCGTCTCGATAGCGTCCACCTTAGCGTCGTTGACAGTGACGCCGCCCTGCTGCACCAGTCGGCGGGCCTCGCCCTTGGAGGCGGCCAGACCACACTTCACCAGCAGCGTCAGTACGTCGATCGCGCCGCCGCCGAAATCGTCGCTGGTCAGCTCGGTGGTGGGCATATGCTCCGTGTCGCCATCACCGGCAAACAGCGCACGGGACGCGGCCTTGGCCTTCTCGGCCTCCTCCTCGCCGTGGACCAGCTTCGTCAGCTCATAGGCCAGGATCTCCTTGGCCTCGTTGAGCTGAGAGCCTTCCCACTTGTCCATTTTGTCGATCTCCTCCAGCGGCAGGAATGTCAGCATACGGATGCACTTCAGCACGTCGGCATCGCCCACGTTGCGCCAGTACTGGAAGAACTCGAAGGGACTGGTCTTGTTGGGATCCAGCCACACGGCGCCCTTGGCGGTCTTGCCCATCTTGTTGCCCTCGGAGTTCAGCAGCAGGGTGATGGTCATGGCGTGGGCATCCTTGCCCAGCTTCTTACGGATCAGCTCCGTACCGCCCAGCATATTGCTCCACTGGTCATTGCCGCCGAACTGCATATTGCAGCCGTAATGCTGGAACATGTAGTAGAAATCATAGCTCTGCATGATCATGTAGTTGAACTCCAGGAAGCTCAGGCCCTTCTCCATACGCTGCTTGTAGCACTCGGCACGGAGCATATTGTTGACGCTGAAGCAGCCGCCTACCTCGCGCAGCAGCTCAATATAGTTCAGGGGCTTCAGCCACTCGGAGTTGTACAGCATCAGCGCCTTGCCATCGGAAAAGTCGATAAACTTCTCCATCTGACGCTTGAAGCACTCCGCATTGTACTTGATGGTCTCCTCGGTGAGCATCTGGCGCATATCGGTACGGCCGGAGGGGTCGCCGATCAGGGTCGTGCCGTCGCCGATCAGGGCGATGGGCTTGTTGCCCGCCATCTGCAAACGCTTCATCAGACACAGCGCCATAAAGTGACCTACGTGCAGAGAGTCCGCTGTGCAGTCAAAGCCGATGTAGAACGTGGCCTTGCCGTTGTTGACCATCTCTCGGATCTCTTCCTCGTTGGTGACCTGTGCGATCAGTCCGCGGGCCACCAGTTCCTCATAAATACCCATAGCTTTTATTTCCTTTCTTATATTCTCATCAGTTGTACTTGTCAGGGAAAAAACAAACGCCCCCTGTCCCTGGACAGAGGGCGATATAAACGATCGCGGTACCACCTCATCTTCGCCGTGTCCTCACGAATACGGCCTCATCGGGTGCAGTCACACCCTATCGCTGTAACGGGCGAACCCGACACAACCCTACTGATCCATTCAGAAGTTCGGGAGGCTGCTCCAGGATGTATTCACACGGTCCGCCCTCTCCTCCTTACACCACCCGGAGGCTCTCTTGGCAGGCGCAGAAGCGTGCTACTTCTTCCCTTCATCGCTGTTGCGGTATCAAGTTGAGGCTATTGTAGCAGATTTTTTTCGTTTGTCAACCACTTTTTTCATATTGCGAAAAAAGATTTACAGCCCTGCACGGAACGCCTCCGCCTGGGCCAGCAACTCCTCCGCACCGTCCAGCATAGTCTGAGACACGTGGCTGCCGCCGGTGAGCCGCGCCAGCTCCTGCCGCCGCTGCTCCCGGTCCAGCCGCCGCACCTCTGTATAGGTACGTCCGTCCCGCTCCCCCTTTTCCACGGAGAAGTGGGTGTCGGCCATGGCGGCCAGCTGGGGCAGATGTGTCACGCACAGCACCTGCTTGCTTCGGCTGATTCGGGCCATCTTCTCTGCCACCTTCTGGGCGGCGCGTCCGCTGACGCCGGTGTCTACCTCGTCGAACACCAGTGTAGACACCTTGTCCTGCTCGGAAAGCGCATTCTTCATGGCCAGCATGATACGGGCCAGCTCGCCGCCGGAGGCGATCTTGTGGATAGGCCGCAGCTCCTCACCTACGTTGGCGGACATGAGAAACCGCACCGTGTCCGCGCCGTCGCTGTCCAGCGGTTTTTTCGCAAAATCCACCGCAAAGCGGATCTTGCCCATGTCCAGCTGCCGCAGCTCCTCCAATATCTGCTCGCTCAGCCGCAGCGCCGCCGCCCTCCGCGCATCGGACAGCGCCTGCGCCGCCTGACGGGCATCACGCTCCGCCGCCGTCAGCTCACCGGCCAAGCGGGCCAGCGTGTCACCGGCGTATTCGATCTGCTCCAGCTCCGCCTCGCAGCGCGCCTGATACGCCAGCATATCCTCCACCGTAGCGCCGTATTTCTTCTTCAGGCGGTAGAGCTGATCCAGCCGACCCTCCACCCGATCCAGCTCACCGGGCGAAACATCCAGTTCGCTCCGCTTGTCCTCCACGCCGGCGGCGATGTCGTACGCCTCGCTGTAAAGCTCACCCAGCCGCTCATAGAGCTGGCCGAAGCCGTCGTCCAAATGCCGCACACCGCCCAGCGCGTCGTGGGCTTGCCGCAGCGCGCTCAACGCGCCGCCGCCGTTATCATCCCCGTTGAGGGCATAGTCCGCCTCCGCCGCCGCCGACAGAAACTTCTCCGCGTTACGCAGAAGCCCCCGGCGGCTGTTCAGCTCCTCCTCTTCGCCGGGCCGCAGCTTTGCCCGTCGCAGCTCATCGATCTGATAGCGCAGCGTGTCCACCCGGCGCTCTTTCTCCGCCTCGTCCATCTCAAGGGTCTGTATCTGCCGCTTGATTTCTGTAAAGAGTTTATACTTTTCAGTATATGCGGTTATAAGGTCTTCCGTTTTTCCAAAGCTGTCCAAATACACCAGATGCTGCTCCTCATCCAACAGCGCCTGTCCGTCGTGCTGCCCATGGATATTCAGCAGCCGTCCGCCCAGTGCTTTCAACTGACTCACCGTGACCGGCCGTCCGTTGACCCGGCAGACGTTCTTTCCGTCGCTGTGTATCTCCCGCTGGAGCAGCAGCGTGCCATCCGCTTCCGGTGCGATACCCAGCTCCTCTGCCAAGGCGCTGTCTACGCCGGAAAACGTTGCGCCCACAAACGCCTTGTCCGCGCCGGTGCGGATCAGTTCCCGGCTGGTGCGCTGCCCCAACACGGCGCTGAGTGCGTCGATGACGATGGACTTACCCGCGCCCGTCTCGCCGGTCAGCGCATTGAAGCCCCCCTCGAAAGAGATGTCCGCCTCCTGAATGATGGCAATATTCTCGATGTGCAGCAACTCCAGCATGCAAAGCCCTCCTCAGTGCAGCATCTGCCGCACCTGCTCACAAAAATCCGCCGCGTGACTGCTGTCGTGGAACACCAGCAGCACCGTATCGTCGCCGGCCAGCGTCCCCACGATGTCCGTGCCCTCCATATTGTCCAATGCAAAGGCCGCCGCGTTGGCCATACCGTTCAGCGTTTTCAGCACAGCCAGATTCTGTGCATTTTCCACCGTCAGCACGCACTCCCGGAAGATGGTACGCAGCTTCTCCTCAAAGTTCAGCCGCGTTTTCTGCTCCGACACGGCATAGCGGTAGTTCCCGCGCCCGTCCGGCACCTTCAGAAGGTGCAGCTGCTTGATGTCCCGGGACACGGTCGCCTGAGTGCAGGCGAACCCACGTTGGGCCAAAAGCTGCATCAGCTGCTCCTGGGTCTCCACCGTCTCCTCCTCGATGACCTGTAAGATCATGGACTGCCGGTCATTTTTCATGCTTCAGTACCTCCGTGCCCATTTTGGAATCCAGTATTTCGCAGAAGCTCTTCTTGCTCAGCCTCACCAGCTTTGTGACGAACCTGGACTGCCGCACCCGCACCTTGTCCCCATTTTTCAGAGAAAATGCCTTGCCGCCGTCTACGGAGAGATATACAAACTTCCGGTTGGCATCCGCCGCCTCGATGGTGATGGTGTGATCCGGCGACAGCACATAGCTGCTGGCCCGGGTGGAGTGGGGGCAGATGGGCGTCAGCAGCAGATTGCGGGCCGTAGGCTCGACGATAGGCCCGCCTGCGGCCGGGGAATAGCCGGTAGACCCGGTGGGTGTGGAGACGATCGCGCCGTCGCCGGTGATTTTCGTCAGCCGTCCCTCCTCCGTGGCCACGTCCAGCCGCACCACGCGGGCCACGCTGCCCTTGGAGATCACACCGTCGTTCAGGGCGATGTTGTTGTAGACCGGCTTGCCGTCCCGCAGCACCGTCACATCCAGCATCATCCGTGACTCCACGCTGAAGGACCAGTCCTTCAGATCATGCAGCCGCTCCAGCTCGTTCTGCTCCAGCTCGGACATAAAGCCCAGGCTGCCCAGGTTGATGCCCAGCACCGGCACGCTGTGGAGCGCCACCGTCCGGGCCAGGTGCAGGATCGTGCCATCGCCGCCGAAGGCGATCAGCAGGTCGGCCCGTTTGATCTCCTGCTGCAGCTGCCGGATGGGCACGCCCAACTGGTCGTCGTAGCCCTCCCTACTGAACGGCAGACACACCACCGTTTCAAAGCCGATGCCCTCCAAAATCTCCTTGGAGCGCTTGGCCACCTTCAATTCGCTGTCCCGATAGGGATTGGGGCATAAGATCACTCGCTTCATGCTTCCCCGTGCGCCTCCTTCAAATCGCTGTGCGAGGCGTCTACCAACGCCCTCAGATCGGGGATGCAGTCCGCGCCCCCGTTCTTTTTCAAATAACCCAAATATTCGATGTTCCCCTCCGGTCCTCGGATAGGAGAATATGTAATACCAAGCACTGTAAAGTCATTTTCCTTTGCGTGAACAAGAAAACCCTCCAGCACCTCCAGATGCACCTTCGGGTCGCGGACGACCCCTTTCTTCCCCACCTTTTCCCGTCCTGCCTCGAATTGCGGCTTGATCAGACAGGCGATCTCGCCGTCCTCCCGCAGCAGCCCGTACAGTGCCGGGAAAATCAGCTTCAGGGAGATGAAGCTCACGTCGATGGACGCAAAGTCCAGCTCCTCAGGGATCTCCTCACGGGTGAGGTAGCGGGCGTTGGTGCGCTCCAGACACACCACCCGCGGGTCGCTGCGCAGCTTCCAGTCCAGCTGTCCATAGCCCACATCCACCGCGTAGACCCTGGCCGCGCCATTCTGCAGCATACAATCCGTAAACCCGCCGGTGGACGCGCCGATGTCGGCGCAGATCTTGCCCTCTATCGTGATGGGAAAAGCAGCCATGGCCTTCTCCAGCTTCAGGCCGCCCCGGCTCACATACCGCAGCGCATGGCCGCGCACCTCCACGGCGGCGTCCTCCGCCACCGGCGTACCGGGCTTGTCTGAGCGCTGTCCGTCCACGAACACCAGCCCCGCCATGATGGTGGTCTGGGCCTTCTGCCGGCTCTCACACAGGCCGCGCTCCGTCAAAAGCACGTCCAGCCGTATTTTCTTACTCATGCAATACCTCCCTGACCGCCAGGGCGATGCCCTGGGCGTCCAGCCCCAGCGCCTGCCACAGCTCTGATACCGTCCCCTGGGACGGCAGCACGCTGCCTGCATTCCGCAGCAGCAGCTTCGCCTGTATGCCGCGCTCCGCCAGCACCGCGGCCAGCCGCTCTCCGGCACAGCCAGTCCGGAGCTGGTCCTCCGCCACGACGATATGCGACGCGCCTGCCAGGGCCGCGCAGATCGCCTCCGCGTCCAGCGGCGCGACACGGTTCAGCTTCACCACCCGGAGGTCGATGCCTTCCCCCTTCAGCAGCTCCGCCGCCGCCAGCGCCTGCCCGGTCAGGATACCGTATGTCACGACAGCAGTCTTGCCGCCGCCGAACACCGTTACGCTCCCGTCGCCGCAGTCGCCCTGATAGCCGCACTCCCCGCCCCGGGGATACCGCACGGCCACCGGCCCTTTTTCCTCCAGCACTGCCCGCCGCAGCATACGCCGCAGCTCCGCGAAGCTGGCCGGGGCATATACCGTCATCCCCGGTATCTGCGGCAGATAATCGATGCAGCCGTGGTGTGTTTCACCGTCCGCGCCCACCAGGCCGCAGCGATCCACGCCCAGCACCACGTGCAGCTTCTCCAGCGCCACGTCCTGCACCAGCATATCGTAGCCACGCTGCAGGAAGCTGTCATACACGGCGAACACCGGGGTCAGGCCCTGCTTGGCCATGCCGCCGGCCATCGCCACCGCGTGGCCCTCGGCAATGCCCACGTCGAAAAACCGCCGGGGGAACATACAGGCGAAGCCGGTCAGCCCCGTGCCTTCTCCCATGGCGGCGGTGATGGCGCACACGCGCTCATCCTCCCGGGCCAAAGATGTCAGCGTCTGGCCGAACACGGAGGAAAACGTCTCCCCCGCCGCTTTTTTCTCCCGCCCGGTCGCCGGGTCAAACGGCCCTACACCGTGAAACCGCTCCGGCTCGCGCTGCGCCGGCTCGTAGCCGCTGCCCTTCACCGTGTGAACGTGTACCAGCACGGGCCGTTTTTCCTCCCGCGCCGCCTGCAATACAGCGGTGAGCCGCGCCACATCGTGGCCGTCCACCGGCCCCATATAGGCAAACCCCATGTCCTCGAACATGGTGCTCACCGGCGGCAGCAGCGACTTCTTCAGCGCCGTCTTTACCTCGTGGCTCAGTCCGTACAGCGCACTGCCGCCCGGCAGCCGCGACAGCGCCTCCCGATACCTTTTCTTGAACTCATAATACTCCGTCGTGGTACGCACCCTGGACAAATGCCGTGACAGCCCGCCCACATTGGCATCGATAGACATTCCGTTGTCATTCAGCACCACGATGAGCCGTTCACCGCTGCCGCCGGCGTCGTTCAGCCCCTCAAAGCTGAGGCCGCCGCCCAATGCGCCATCGCCGATCACCGCCAACACGTGGTAGTCCTGACCCAGCAGCGTCCGTGCCCGGGCCATGCCCAGCGCCACGGACACGGAGTCCGACGCATGACCCGCCATAAAGGCGTCGTGCTGGCTCTCATAGGGCTTGGGAAAGCCCGACAGTCCGTCAAACTGCCGCAGCGTGCCGAACAGCTCCCGCCGCCCGGTCAGCGCCTTGTGGACATAGCACTGGTGTCCCACGTCGAACACCAGCCGGTCACTGGCGGTGTCGAACACCCGATGGATGGCCACGGTCAGCTCCACCGCCCCTAAATTTGACGCCAAATGCCCGCCGGTGCGGGACACCTGCTCCACCAAAAACCGGCGCAGCTCGCCGCAAAGACGCTCCGTATCCGCATCTGACAGGTGCTTCACATCCGCCGGACTCTGTATGGTCTCCAAGATCAATTCCTTTTACCGTCCTTCGCTCCTCCGGCGGTGCAAAGGCATCCGCCGTTTCAAGTTTTTTCAAATTGCAATTATAGCACATTCCACACCCGTTTACAACTATTTACAAGTTTTTATACAGAATGAATATGCAGAATATCCTGCATAACCATTCCCGCCATGCTGCTTTGTTTCCGCTTTGTAACGATTTTTGCAGTACAGTCTGCTACTATTTTGTCAAGTACTTCAGAAAGGATCGTGGTATTGTGACCAGGCAGAAAAAGAAACGGCTCATTATCAGCTGCGCCATCGCTGCCGCTGTGGCCGCAGCGCTGCTGCTGTACCTGATGCCCCGCCGGGTAGACAGGGCGATGCATCTCCCTGCCGCATCGGAGGATGTGCAGTCCGTCAAACTTGTCAAATTTATCAGTGTTTTTGCCCCAAAAATTACTCTCCGCAACTTTCAATACACGCTGGACAGACAGACCGACCCGGCCCTGATGGAGGAAGCGCTTCACTGGCTCTATTCCGCCCGCCTACGCTGTCCGCTGCCGTCGGACGGCAGTCTGAACAGCGGCAGCACCGCCGCGTCCTATACGCTGTTTGCCTTTGCCGATGGCTGTGACACTGAGGTCATCCTCCTTTCCGGCGCCGGCTACGCCGTGGTAGGCAATATGCGCTACCGGGTGAGCCAGAAGGACATGGCCAGTCTGACGCTGCTTTTCGACCGCCTCACCGCCGAATAAAATACGCACGGTCAAGTGCCTGCCCGCAGCTGCGGACAGGCACTTTTTCTGCGCCCGCGTCATAGAATATGGCTGTAACGAACCCCATAAGGAGGTCAACTATATGAACGAACAGGATATTATGAACAAGCTGAAAAGTGATCCCCGTGCCCTGAAGTCCGTCATGCAGTCCCAGGACGGGCAGACGCTGCTGCGGATGCTGTCCGGCGGCGACAGCGCCGCGCTGGGCAGGGCGGCGCAGCAGGCCGCTTCAGGAGATATGTCCGCGCTGTCCGCCATGCTCTCACAGGTGCTGTCCAGTCCACAGGGGACGGAGCTGGTGCAGCGGCTGGAAAACAGGCTTCAGCAATAATACGACCACAAGGGAGGCGGCAGTGTGGATGACATCAACGAAAAACTGAATACGCTGCTGTCCGACCCCGACAGCATGGCCCGCATCATGCAACTGGCCCAGCAGCTCTCCGGCGGCAGCGGCGGCCAGCAAACCGCCGCACCTTCGCCTCCGCCGCCAGCCGCGCCTCCGGCTGTGCCCAACATCGACCCGCAGCTCATCGCCCGGTTTCTGCCCCTGATACAGGAGTTTTCCAGGGATAACAGTCAAACCACCCAGCTGCTGTACGCTCTCCGTCCCTTTTTGAAGGACGGTAAGCAAGAAAAGGTGGAGCGTGCCGCCAAGCTGGCCCGGCTCATCTGCATCGGCAAGCGTTTCCTCACGGAAGGCGGTGGTTTGCTTGTATAACCGCTATGTCAGGGGCGATGACGGCAATTACGCCCGCGTGCCGTTTGACGATGCACCGCCTCCCCCGCCGCCGCGTCCGAACGGCAGCCCTCCACCACCTCCACCGCCGCCATCCCAAGGCGCACCGGAGCGCGGGTTCTTCAACGACCTGCTGGGCAAGCTGCATTTAAGCGACCTGGACGCGGGCGACCTGCTGCTCTTGTTCCTCCTGTTTTACCTCTCCAAGCAAAAGGCAGACGAGGAGCTGCTCATCGCCATCGGGCTGCTGCTGATCTTGTAGCTGGAAATCATTGCATTTGCAAAAAGGTTACAAAACGGTTACAATGTACCCATCCTTGCAAGGGACACTACACATAGGAGGTCACAGTATGTTCTGCAATTTTGACTGCGCTTCCCTGCTGAAGCTACTGTGCGGTTTCTTCGGCAAGTGCTGACGTATATACGCACATAAAATATCCCCTGACCGTTATGGTCAGGGGATATTTTGCGTGTAATGATGATTTACTTTACAGCTTCGGCCACCGCTACGGCTACGGCCACGGTCGCGCCGACCATGGGGTTGTTGCCCATGCCCAGGAAGCCCATCATCTCCACGTGCGCGGGAACGGAGGACGAGCCTGCGAACTGGGCATCGCTGTGCATACGGCCCATGGTGTCGGTCATGCCGTAGCTGGCAGGACCGGCGGCCATGTTGTCGGGGTGCAGCGTGCGGCCCGTGCCGCCGCCAGAGGCCACGGAGAAGTACTTCTTGCCCTGCTCGATGCACTCCTTCTTGTACGTGCCGGCCACGGGATGCTGGAAGCGGGTGGGGTTGGTGGAGTTGCCTGTGATGGACACATCCACGCCCTCGTGGTGCATGATGGCCACGCCCTCGCGAACGTCATCAGCGCCGTAGCAGCGGACATCGGCCCGCTCCGTCTCAGAATACCGGATCTCGCGGACGATGTTCAGCTTGCCGGTGTAATAGTCGAACTGCGTCTGCACATAGGTGAAGCCGTTGATGCGGCTGATGATCTGAGCCGCGTCCTTGCCCAGGCCGTTCAGGATCACGCGCAGAGGCTCTTTGCGGGCCTTGTTGGCGTTCTTCACGATACCGATAGCGCCCTCGGCGGCGGCGAAGGACTCGTGGCCGGCCAGGAAGGCGAAGCACTTGGACTCGTCGCTCAGCAGCATTGCACCCAGATTACCGTGGCCCAGACCCACCTTGCGATCCTCGGCCACAGAGCCGTCGATGCAGAAGGACTGCAGGCCCACGCCGATCATCCTGGCGGCCTCGGCGGCGGTCTTGACGCCGGACTTGATGGCGATGGCCGCGCCCACGGTGTACGCCCAGCAGGCGTTCTCAAAGCAGATGGGCTGAATGCTCTTCACGATCTCATAGGGATCGAAGCCCTTTGCCTGACAGATCTCGCGGCACTCCTCCACGGACTTGATGCCATACTGAGCGAGGACGCCGTTGATCTTGTCTATTCTTCTCTCGTAACTTTCAAACAGAGCCATTTTGTCGTCCTCCCTCTCTTATTCGTGGCGCGGGTCGATATACTTCGCCGCGTTGTCCCACTGGCCGTAATGGCCGGTGGCATTCTTCAGTGCCTCGTTGGCATCCACGCCCTTCTTCACGGCATCCATCATCTTGCCCAGGCTGATGAACTCGTAGCCGATGATCTCGTCATCCTTGTTCAGCGCCAAACGGCTGCAATAGCCCTCGGCCATCTCCAGATAACGCGGGCCCTTCTCACGAGTGCCGAACATAGTGCCCACCTGGGAGCGCAGGCCCTTGCCCAGGTCCTCCAGAGACGCGCCCACGGCCAGGCCGTCCTCGGAGAAGGCGGACTGGGTGCGGCCATAGACGATCTGCAGGAACAGCTCGCGCATGGCGGTGTTGATGGCGTCGCACACCAGGTCGGTGTTCAGCGCCTCCAGAATGGTCTTGCCGATCAGGATCTCGGAAGCCATGGCGGCGGAATGGGTCATACCGGAGCAGCCGATGGTCTCCACCAGAGCCTCCTCGATGATGCCGTTCTTCACGTTCAGCGTCAGCTTACAAGCGCCCTGCTGGGGTGCGCACCAGCCGATACCATGTGTGAAACCGGAGATGTCGGAGATCTCCTTGGCCTGTACCCACTTCCCCTCCTCGGGAATGGGCGCGGGGCCGTGATAAGCGCCCTTGGCGACAGGACACATATGCTGAACCTCAGTCGTGTAGATCATAGTGACGATCTTCCTTTCTGCGTTATAGTAGTGCCTTGCGGCGGTCAAACCAATACCATTATAGCAAATGTTTCCGTAAATTGCAAGAAACATTCCAAACATTTGGACACGATCCGCCCAGCGACTGTTCCATTTGTAGAAATCCCATGCCAATACCGCACATTTCGTGAAATGCATTGACTTTTCCCCGGAAATAATTATAATTAATAAGTATTTTTTAGAGATCATATACGGAGGTCGTCCTTATGACTGACAAAGCATACTTCGATGCCATGGAGGCGCGCATCCCCAAGGGACAGGTCCGCACCCGGTTCGCCCCCTCTCCCACCGGGTATATGCACATCGGCAATCTGCGCACCGCGCTGTATACCTGGCTTATTGCCCGCAGCCGCGGCGGCACGTTCATCCTCCGCATCGAGGATACCGACCAGGGCCGTCTGGTGGAGGGTGCGACAGACGTGATCTACCGCACCATGGCGGAGTGTCATCTGACCCACGACGAAGGCCCAGACGTGGGCGGCCCTGTCGCGCCCTATATCCAGTCCCAGCGCCGCGACACCTACGGAAAGTATGCGGAGCTGCTGGTGGAAAAGGGCGGCGCGTACTACTGCTTCTGCGAAAGGTGCGCCTCTGAGGAGGACAGCGGCGAATTTGACCGTGCCGACGATCCCTGCCGCGATCTGCCGCTGGAGGAGGCCCTCCGCCGCGTGGCCGCCGGTGAGCCGTATGTTATCCGCCAGCGCATCCCAAAAGAGGGAACGACCACATTCCACGACGCGGTGTTCGGCGACATCACCGTGGAGAACGGCACGCTGGACGATCAGGTACTGCTGAAGCGGGACGGCCTGCCCACCTATAATTTTGCCAATGTCATCGACGATCACCTGATGGGCATCACCCATGTGGTCCGTGGCAGCGAATACCTGTCCTCCGCGCCGAAGTACGATCTGCTGTACCACGCCTTCGGCTGGGAAGTACCCACCTACGTCCACTGCTCCCCCGTGATGCGGGACGCGCAGAACAAAATGTCAAAGCGCCACGGCGACCCCTCCTATGAGGACCTGAAGGCCGAGGGCTACCTCACCGACGCCATTTTGAACTATGTGGCGCTGCTGGGCTGGTCACCCAAGGGTGAGCTGGCCGAGCAGGAGATCTTTTCCCTCGACGAGCTTGTGAAGGCATTTGACCTGACAGGCATTTCCAAGTCCCCCGCCATCTTCGATAAGGCCAAGCTGGATCATTTCAACGCCGTGTACCTCCGCGCTATGTCTCCGGAGGACTTCGCCAAATTGGCTACGCCCTATATCCGTCAGACGGTCAAGGGTAATTTCGATGTGGCCGCTATTGCCGCTCTGCTCCAGGCACGCTGTGAGAAGCTGACGGACATTCCTGAAAAGGTGGACTTCTTCGATACCCTGCCTGAATACAGCGTGGACTTCTACACCAACAAGAAGTCCAAGACCAACCCCGAGGTGTCTCTGGCCATGCTGCAGGCCGCCGTTCCGGTGCTGGAGGCCCTGCCGGAGTGGACCCAGGATGCCATCCACGACGCCCTGATCGACTTGGCCGCCCGGCTGGAGGTCAAAAACGCCACTTTGATGTGGCCCGTCCGCATCGCTGCTGCCGGCAAGCTGGTGACCCCCGGCGGTGCCGTGGAGATCTGCCACATTCTGGGCCGTGAGGAGACCCTGCGCCGCCTGCGCCATGGAATGGAGCTGCTGGACGCATGAGTCTTGGTTTTCCTTCCGCCTACGGAGACCTACTCTCCGCTTGGCGGGACGGCGTAAAACGGGAAACCGGCCGCTCTGCCGCTGCATTTTTGATTTTGATGGTACTCACCTGCGTGGGTTGCCTGTTGATTCCGGGACTTCTGGATCTGCTGAGCGGTGTGATGGGAAATCTGACCGTGGATCTGGACGCCGTTACCGATGAATCCGGAAATCTCTCTGCCCTCGCGGTATTTGTCAGCAATCTGCAAGCCACCACCTTTATCATGCTCTATGGCCTGCTGCCCTTTGTGCAGCTTCCGGCCATGGCACTGGGACTCAATGCCGTACTACTGGGTTGGCTGGCGGCAGTATATGTACGCAACGGCCTTTCCCTGGCGTTGTATCTGGCAGCGTTGATTCCTCATGCCATTTTGAGCTGCCGGCCATGATGCTGGCCTTTGGCGTGGGGCTGTACACCTGCGGACAGCTGACCCGCCGTCTGCGGGGAAATGAGGAGACACGCTCCGTTACCGGCTGTCTTTCCCTAATGGGGCAGACCCTGCTGCTGGCACTGGCGCCGCTGCTGCTGGCCGCCGCCTTCGTGGAAGCCTATGTCACACCAGCCATCGCCGCCTGGTTCCTTTAAAAAATCCCAATCTGAAAAGGACTGTTTGACTATGAGTAAAATTGTGATCCCCGCGGGGTACCGGATGCCCTTGACCAACAATGAGCTGCAGCGGGCCATTGAGCTGATCCACAGCGAGTTTCAGCACAGCCTCACGGTCCGGCTCAACCTGCACCGGGTCTCTGCTCCCCTTTTCGTGGACGGCAAGACCGGTCTGAACGACGACCTGAACGGTGTGGAGCGCCCTGTCACCTTCGACATCCCCGATGTGGGCACTGAGGGACAGGTGGTGCACTCTCTGGCCAAATGGAAACGCTTGGCCCTCAAGCGCTATGAGTTCAAACCCGGCACCGGCCTCTACACCGACATGAACGCCATCCGCCGGGATGAAGAGGTGGACAACCTCCACTCCATCTACGTGGACCAGTGGGACTGGGAAAAGCATATCGACACTGCCAACCGCAACGTCGAGTATCTTCAGGATACCGTGCGGGACATTGTGGGTGCCATCTGTGACACCGCCGCTGCACTGCGGAATGCCTTCCCGGTTCTCACTTTCATCCCTGACCGGGAGGTCTACTTCATCACCACGCAGGATCTGGAAGACCGGTTCCCGGACCTCACCCCCAACGAGCGGGAAACCGCGATCTGCCGGGAGCATCATACCGTGTTTTTAATGCAGATCGGCAAGAAGCTCAAGTCCGGCAAGCCCCATGACGGCCGTGCCCCTGACTATGACGACTGGGATCTCAACGGCGATATTCTCATGTGGAACCCGGTTCTGGAAAGCCGTTTTGAGCTTTCTTCCATGGGCATCCGGGTGGATGCCGCGGCGCTGGACCGTCAGCTGACGGAGCGGGGCTGTGACGACCGCCGGAAACTTCCTTTCCATCAGATGCTGCTCAAGGGAGAGCTCCCTCCCTCCATCGGCGGCGGCATCGGCATGTCCCGCCTGTGCATGCTGCTGATCGGCACCTGCCACATCGGCGAGGTCCAGGCCAGCCTGTGGGATCAGGCAACCATGGACGCATGTGAGAAAGCGGGCATCACGCTGCTGTAACGGCGGGTATTTGCCGATTTCTCCATCTCTTTAAAAAACAGGACCGCCGAAATTTCTCGGCGGTCCTGTTTCTTTTTTGATTTTTACTGGCAGCTTAGTGCAGGATTTCGTCTGCAATAGCGTCCGCCAGTGCCTCCAGGCTCCGGCGCTGGGGCTCCTTCACCGAGGACTTCAAGGACACGGAACCTTCCATCACCCGCATCTCCTTCATGTCCTCCAGGATCTTGCCCATCAGCATGCCGGCCCGGGCGGCCCAGGTACCATTGTCGATGATAGCCACAGAGCGGTTCCGCAGGCCGTGACACTCCAGATCCCGCAGGAAGTCCTCCATGGGGGTATAGATGCCGCCATTGTATGTAGCAGAGGCCAGCACCAGGTGGCTGCACCGGAATGCCTCACTCACAAGCTCAGAGACGTCCACATGGGACACGTCATACAGAACTACATTCTTCACGCCCCGCTCTGCAAGCCGGAATGCCAGGATCTCAGCGGCATTTTCCGTGTGGCCGTAGATGGAACCGCAGAAAATAGCCACAGCCTTCTCTTCCGGAGTGTACGTGCTCCAGCGCTGGTATTTCTCTACAAACCAAGCGATATTCTCCCGCCAGATGGGACCATGGAGGGGGCAGATACACTGGATTTCCAGCTCCGATGCCCGCTTGA
>ENA-UEOI01000824-UEOI01000824.1-human-gut-metagenome-genome-assembly--contig:-NODE-824-length-30381-cov-2.987922_pt1 | contig 30381 bp, 21 predicted proteins | sample MGYA00242883_ERZ507882 | MGnify/ENA primary metagenome ERZ507882 (study PRJEB26167, sample SAMN06115502) | human gut metagenome | host: Homo sapiens | place: China:Chongqing | collected 2015-07-29...
ATTTGCCGCATCACGCCGCCGCTTCGGGGATTGTTGACATCGTGCGTGGCCGTGCTATAGGGCAGCCCGTCCCGCTTTACTTGTGCGGTGACGGCCCTTCCGGCCTCGGTGGCGATTCCCTGATGCCAGAATTCCGCGCGCAGGCCATAGCCGAAATCGTGGGGCTCGGCCATATCTACCTTGACATATCCGATGGGTCGGTTGCCGCGCTTCAGGCAGATGGCGTAGGCATAGGCCTGTGGCTCCGCGTAAAGGGATGCGTAGCGGTCTTCAAAGAATTTTCGAGCCTCATCCATGCTTTGCAGGGGAAACCAGGGCAGAAACCGGTTCACATCCGGATCGCGGTATATTTGATACAGGGCCTCCAGGTCATTCTCCGTGAATTTGCGCAGGATCAGGCGTTCGGTCTCCAGTGTGGGAGTATTGCTCAATTTGTTCCTCCCTTTTGCCCGAAGGGGATTTTAGTAAAGATAAAAGGCGGACATCAGGCGATCCGGTCCGATCCATGCGGAAAACGCAAAGCTGCACACCAGCAGCAGCACGCCCACCAGGACCACGGCCACACGGGACGGCCCGCCGCGGCGTTCCAGCTCGGCGAGGGCGTTCACCCACTGCCAGCGGCGTTCCAGCTCGGTGCGGTAGCGGTCGTCGTCGGTGCTGTCGTCCTTCATGGCGCGCATCCGCCTGGCCGCGCTCTGGCGGAACAGGTAAAAACCGAACAGGCACGAGGCGATGCGAACGCCCCAGTTCAGAAGCCCGCACACTGTGATGAGTGTGGAGAGCGCCGAGGCGGAGAGAGGCAAAGCCGTGGCGATGCCCAGCGCAGCCATGAGCGAAAGGAGGGACGGGATGCTTACGATAAGGGACACCGCCAGCGCCAGCGCGCCCCAGCCCCACATTTTGCGGTAGAAGAAATAAAACTCCGGGATGAACAGCGCGCTCCAGCAAAAGCTGGTCTTGCGCCCACTTTCATCCATGCGCTGGAACTGATACAGATAATACGGCGCGGAATTGCCGATGTACTTCATCCAGTCCTGCGTGGAGATGCCGTCGTATTCCTTGGCCAGATGGAGCTGCGTCATCACGTCGCCGGTGGCGTATTGCGCGCCCGGCCCGCCGAAGCCGCCGGGCATGCCCGTGCCGCTCATACCCGGCTCGGCATACTGTGGGCTGCTCTGCGCCGCCTGGGGCGGTACGCCCCCGCGCATGGGCTGGCCGCACCGTTCGCAGAACAGCGTGTCGGGCGGGTTCTGTGCATGGCACACAGGGCAGATCGGCCCGTTGGCATTTACGTCGGGCTTGGCCTCCGGCGGCACGTACTCAAAGCCCTTGCCGTGCTTGGCGCTGAACACGCACCGGCCCTCCGCGGCATAGCATTCCCGGTGATAGGGCGCACCGCATTCCGGGCAGATGACGATGTCGTCTCCCTCTTTCAATACTTTATGGCAGGATGCGCATTTGCAGCCTTTGTAATCCATCATGCAGGGGTTCCTCCAAATTTTCCTATATATCCCTATCTTACTCCAAACAGGCCGTGAAAGTAAAGGGCAAAGCGCCTTTACAAGCGGCTTTGTTTCAATTATAATAGAAAAATATGAACAAATACCATACTGCGGGAAAATAAAGTGAGGATTCTATGGTAATTTTAGATGAAGTAAAGCGCCGCCTTTCCGAGCTGGCGCCGGAAGTAACGGATCTGCACGACGCGCTGGCCATCGAGCGCAGCAGGGTGCGTCTGGAGGAGCTGGAGCAGAAGAGCGCCAGCCCGGAGTTTTACGACGACGCGGCAGCGTCCGGCGCGGTGTTTGCCGAGATGGGCGAGCTGAAGGACAGGCTGGAGCAGTACGCCGCTTTGCAGACCATGCTGGAGGATTCCGAAACGCTGCTGGAAATGTGTGCGGAAGACGACGACCCCGCCCTGGCGGAGGAGGCCGACGCGGCCGTGAACAGCCTGGACGCCAAGGTGGAGGACATCACCGTGGGCATGCAGCAGCGGGTGGAGATCCTGAAGATGCTGTATCGCGACAACGAGATCCTCATCTTCGACGAGCCCACCGCCGTGCTCACGCCCCAGGAGATCGACGAGCTGATGGATATCATGCGGGGGCTGAAGGCCGAGGGGAAGAGCATTCTGTTCATCACCCACAAGCTCAACGAGATCATGGCGGTGGCCGACCGCTGCACCGTCCTGCGCAAGGGCAGGGGCATCGGTACGGTCCATGTGGCCGAGACCACCAAGGAAGAGCTCTCACGCATGATGGTGGGCCGCAACGTGAACTTCGCCGTGGAAAAGGGGCCCGCCCACCCCGGCGAGGTCATTCTCGACGTGCAGGGCCTGACCATGGCCTCCAAGCAGCACAAGAACAACGCGGTGAAAAACGTCACCTTCCAGGTTCGGGCGGGGGAGATCGTCTGCATCGCCGGCATCGACGGCAACGGACAGAGCGAGCTGGTCTACGGCCTGACCGGCCTGGAGCCGGTACACGGCGGCAAGGTGTCGCTGTGCGGCCGGGACATCACCAAGTCCCCCATCCGGGAGCGGTCTGTGATGGGGATGAGCCACATCCCCGAGGACCGCCACAAGCACGGCCTGGTGCTGGACTATACTCTGGAGGACAATATGGTGCTCCAGCGGTACTTTGAGCCCCAGTTCGTCAGCGGCGCGGGCTTCCTCAGGCGCAAGGCCATCCGCGACTATGCCGCCAGACTCATTGAGCAATACGACGTGCGCTCCGGCCAGGGGCCTGTGACGCCCGCCCGGAGCATGTCCGGCGGCAACCAGCAGAAGGCCATCGTGGCCCGTGAGATCGACAAGGACCCCCAGCTTCTGGTGGCCGTCCAGCCCACCCGCGGCCTGGACGTGGGCGCCATTGAGTACATCCACAAGCAGATCGTGGCCCAGCGGGACGAGGGCAAGGGCGTGCTGCTGGTGAGCCTGGAGCTGGACGAGGTTATGGCCTTGTCCGACCGCATCCTAGTCATGTACGAGGGGGAGATCGTGGGCCAGCTAGACCCCGAGACCACCACGGTGGAAGAGCTGGGCCTGTATATGGCTGGCGCGAAACGGGAGGGAGTGTAAGGTATGAAACGGGAAAAAACACCCTTGCTGCGCAACGGCGCCGTCCAGTCCCTGCTGGCCTCGCTGCTGTGCGTTCTCATCGGCCTGCTGGTGGGCTATGTGGTGCTGCTGGTCATCAACCCCGCCGGCGCCGGCGAGGCCATTGTGACCATCGTAAAGAACTTCATGACCTATTCCAAACCGTCCGCGCAGTTGAAGTATCTGGGCAGCACCTTGGTTAAGACGGCGCCGCTGCTGATGTGCAGCCTGTCCGTCCTCTTCGCCTATAAGGTGGGCCTGTTCAACATCGGCGCCGCGGGGCAGTACGTGGTGGGCGCCGGGGCTAGCCTCTACTGCGCCCTGGCCTGGGGCATGCCCTGGTACGTGTGCCTGCTGGCCGCGATTGTGGCCGGCGCCGCGCTGGGCGCGATCTCTGGCCTGCTGAAGGCCTACTGCAACGTCAACGAGGTTATCTCCTGCATCATGCTCAATTGGATCAGCCTGTATCTGGTGAATATGCTCCTGAGCCTGGTGAAGGAGTCCGCCAGCCCCTACACCATGACGCTCTCCAGCACCAACCCCGGTGCAATCCTGCCCTCCATGGGCCTGGAGAAGCTGTTTAACGACAACAAGTATGTGACCGTTGCCATCCCGCTGGCGATCCTGGTGGCGATCCTGATCTGGGTCCTGCTGGAAAAGACCAAGCTGGGCTACGAGCTGAAGGCCACCGGCTGCAACAAGTTCGCCGCAAAATACTGCGGCATGAAGGAGAAGAAGAACCTGATTCTCACTATGGCCATCGCCGGCGGGCTGGCCGGCATGGGCGCGGCCATGCTGTTCCTCACGGGGTTCGAGCAGTGGCAGTGCACCCAGTCCTCGGTCCCGGCCATGGGCTTCAACGGCATCGCCGCCGCCTTCCTGGGCGGACTGAGTCCCATCGGAACCATTCTCTCCTCCTATTTCATCCAGCATATCACCAACGGCGGCGCGTATGTGGACAAGACCATGTACTCCGCCCAGATCTCGGATTTCATCTCCGCCCTGATCATCTACCTGTGCTCCTTCGTGCTGTTCTTTAAGCAGTTTATGAGCAGCCGGGTCGCCCGGAAGGAAGAGCGGGAGCGGGAGCGCCTGGCGGCGCAGGAGGCCGCGGCCGCCCAGACAGACGCGGCCAATGGGGAAGGAGGCGGGAAGTAATGCTGCTGATTCAATATACGCTGCTCTTTGCCTCTGTGCTGATCCTGGTGGCTTTGGGCGGCTGCTTCTCAGAACACTCCGGCGTGATCAATATCGGCCTGGAGGGCATCATGGTCATGGGCGCACTGGGCGGCGCGCTGATGATGAAGTTCCTGCCGGACGGGACCAGCGCCATCGTGATGATCGTGCTGGTGGTGCTGGCCGCCATCCTGCTGGGCATGCTCTACTCCCTGCTGCTGGGCGTGGCGGCCATCAACTTCAAGGCCGACCAGACGCTGGTGGGTACCGCCATGAATCTGCTGGGCACCGCCGCGGCCACCGTGTTCGTCAAGGCCATGAACACCGCCGAGAGCGTGGACAACGTGTCCTCCACCATTCAGTATATCAATGCAAAAAAGGCATTTCTGGTGAATATCAACGGCTTTGAGTTCAACTGGTTCATGCTGCTGGCACTGATCGCTCTGGTCTGCTCCTACGTGGTGCTGTATAAGACCCGCTTTGGCCTGCGGCTTATGGCCTGCGGCGAGCATCCCCAGGCGGCGGACTCGGTGGGCATCAACGTCTATAAGATGCGCTATGCCGGCGTACTCATCTCCGGCATGCTGGGCGGCCTGGGCGGCATCGTCTACATCACCGCCGGCGTCAGCGAGTGGAAGTTTGAGTACGGCGTGGCAGGCTTCGGCTTCCTGGCCCTGGCCGTTATGATCTTCGGTCAGTGGAAGCCCACCCGCATCGCTCTGGCGGCTCTGCTGTTCGGCTTCTTCCGGGCGCTGGGCAACGTGTACACCGGGTTTGAATTCCTGAAGGCGTTGAATCTCCCCAGCGGAGTCTACAATATGCTGCCCTATATCGTCTCGCTGATCGTGCTGGCCTTCACTTCCAAGAAGTCCAGAGCGCCCAAGGCGGAGGGTATCCCCTACGACAAGGGCCTGCGCTAAAGGAACGGCGGGCTCTGCACCTATCCTACCAGAGACCGGTTGCCCGCTGGTAGGACATCTGTCCTAGTATGAAAAAAGGCCCCCTTCGGCACAGCCGAAGGGGGCCTTGCCCTCAGAAGTCCGAAGCGGCGGGCGGTTCATCCATCCGGGCGGCCATCCGTTCCAGGGGGGCCGGCTGGAGGATACGCCAGCCGCCGCTGTCCTTTTCGATCCAGGCGCGGTCAGAAAAGACCTTCATTACCCGGGAAAGCTGCCGGTAGCTCACCCCCAGCAGCTCGGCGGTGCGGGTCAGGTTGCCCTGAAACACCCCTTCCCGGGCGTGGTTCACCAGATAGGCGCCCAGCCGCTCCTCCAGGGGGAAGAGCAGGTTATTGGTGGCGTAGATGGAATCCTTCACCATCTCCCGGGCCAGTCGCTGTACGGTGTAGCGCAGAAAGTCCGGATCGGCCATCAGCCGCTCCCGGTAGACGGCGATGGGGAGAGCAGCGCACCAGACCTCTCCGTCAATGGCCCGAAGATCGGCGGTGGCATGGGTGTTTCCAAGGGCCACTTCCACGTCTCCGCAGATAAGGGCAACGGGATCATAGCAGGTGATGAGATGGGTGCGCCCGTGGGACGGGGTGATGGATACGGCCACCCGCCCCTCCAGAAGGAAGAGCAGGCGGGGCACGTCTCCGCCGTACCGGCAGAGGTATTCCCCCTTGCGGTAGTGAAGCAGTGACCAGGGGTAGCGGTTCAGCCACGGAAAACGGTCCGCCATGTGGTGCCGAGCGAAATGCTCCGCCAGGCGGCTGGGGTCTTGGACTTGTTCCATACCCAACCCTCCCTTCATCGCTGACAGGATATCAGATCGGGCGGAGTTTGGCAAGAAGAAAAGCGCCTCCGGCGGGTTGCCCCGCCGAAGGCGCTGCCTGTGAAAAGGGGATTACCGCTGGGTGCCCCAGGTGAAGATGGCGATGACGCCCGGCCCGCAGTGGGCGCCGATAATGGGGCCCATGTGGAAGAGAGTGATCTCGGCCTCAGGGCGGCGGCGCTGGAACTCCTGGGCCATGAACTGGGCGTCGGCCAGGCAGTCGCCGTGGCAGATGAAGACCTTCCGACCCCGCCCGGGTGTCCAGCTCTGGTCGGCGTGGTCCAGCAGGGCCAGCAGAGAGTGCTTCCGGCCCCGGACCTTTCCGGTGTTGGTAAGGTGCCCTTCCTTGTCGCAGTGCATCACCGGCTTAATCTGAAGGGCGGAGCCCACCACCGCCGTGGCGGCGGAGACCCGGCCGCCCCGGTGGAGGAATTTCAGGTCCTCCACCGTGAACCAGTGGCATACATGCAGCCGGTTGGCCTCCACCCACGCGGCCAGGGCTTCGATGTCCAGCCCCGCCTGCTTCTGCTCCGCCGCGCCGGTGACCAGAAAGCCCTCCCCGGCGGAGGCGGACAGGGAATCCACGCAGAGCAGCTTCCGCTCCGGGTACCTCTCCCGCAGCTCGTCCATGCAGATACGGGCGGCCTGAATGGTGCCGCTGAGGCCGGAAGAAAAGCAGATATACAGGATATCCAGACCCTGGGAGAGGTAGCGCTCGAACGCGGCCTCGTAGCGGGCGGGGCTGATCTGGGAGGTGCTGCCCAGCTTGCCCTGCCGCATGGCGGTGAAGAACTCCGAGCCGGTGATGTCCCCGCCCGGGCCGAAGAGGTAGGGGCTCCCGTCCAACTCCACATCCATGGGGATGACGGCCACGCCGATACGGTCGGCCCACTCCGCACTGAGATCCGCCGTGGCGTCGGTGATGATTTGATAGTCGCTCATACGATGTCCTCCCGTTTCGTCCTGCCGTGCCGGCTCAGTTTGGATGGGCCTCGCAGCCGCAGCTCACCCTGGCGCAGTCGGAGGCATCGTGGCCGGACTCCACCCACAGCTCGTCGGCCACCGGCTTCCAGTTGGCGGCGGCCTTTTTGCACTTGGCGCACAGCCCGTCCACATCCTCGGGCGCGGCCAGGTCGGTGGAGTGGGCCCCGGCGGCGTGGACCATTTCGGCCAGCGCGCCGTTGTTGTCCAGAAGCGGGCAGGGCCGCAGATGGTTGCCGTTGAAGGGCTGGTGGTCGTGGTACTGCATGAACATAGGCCGCTGGTAGGCCTCCAGCAGCGTGGTGTCGTGGATGTTGGAGTCGGAGTAGTGGATAAAGGCGCAGGGCTCGATGTCGCCGTTGGCGTTGATGTGCAGATAATACCGGCCTCCGGCGATGCAGCCCTTGACGTATTCCCCGTCGTTCCAGAAGTCCATGGTGAACAGCGGCTTGGTGTCCCGGAACCTGCGAATCTGGTGGTACATGAACTCCCGCTGCTCGGCGGTGGCCATCAGATCGGTGGGGGCCCCGGCGCCCACCGGCATGTAGGTGAAGAACCAGGCGAACAGCGCGCCCTTGGCGATGAGGTCGTCGAAATACTCCTCGCTGCCGATGACGTCCACGTTCTTGCTGGTGTAGCAGCAGGACGCGCCGAAGGCCAGACGCCTGCTTTTGAGGATCTCCATGGCCCGTGTCACGGCCTGATAGGTGCCCTTGCCCCGGCGGAAGTCGGTTTCCTCCTCGAAGCCCTCCACGCTGATGGCCGGGATAAAGTTCTTTACCCGCAGCATGTCGTCGGCAAAGGACTCGTCGATGAGCGTGGCGTTGGTGAAGGCCAGGAACATGCAGTCCGGGTGGGCCTCGCAGAGGCGGATGATGTCATCCTTGCGGACCAGCGGTTCACCGCCGGAATAGATGTACATGAAGGTGCCCATGGCGGTGCCCTGCCGGATGATAGAGTCCAGGGTGTTGTAGTCCATGTTCAGCTTGTTGCCGTACTCCGCCGCCCAGCAGCCGGTGCAGTGGAGGTTGCAGGCGGAGGTGGGGTCCATCAGGATGGCCCAAGGCACGTTGCAGCCGTACTTCTCCTTGGTCTTGTCCTGACGCTGGCCGCCAATGGCGGTGGCGTTGAGAACGAAGTTCTCGAAAAACTTGCCGCGGACGCCGGGGTCGATCTCGGTCCAAACCTTCTTGATGAGGTCGTACCAGTTTCCCTGCTTGCTGTCCACGATCTTGCGGAAGACTGCGCGCTGACCGGCGACCTCACCCTTCTTGTCGAACCGATCCACCCAGTCCATAGCCTTCTCAATGGCGTCGTCCACGTTCTCCGTATCGTTGAGATAGTCCAGGCCCCGTTTGATGGCGAAGGCCTCCACATGCTCTACGAGATTTCTGTCGCTCATATCAGACACTCCTTTTTGCAATCGAAATGGTTCTGATGTCCCATGTTTGATTTATTTTACTCCCCCCGGACCCGATTGTCCCCGGACAGATCCGGTGGGATGTGACATTTTGCGACAATCCCCAAAAATGTTACCTTTTGGGACAAAAGGAGCAGTTTGTCCCTTTTGAACGGGGGGCTTTTGCAGTATGATAAAAATGTTATCTTAGAGAATCCTATGCAGGAAACAGATTGATCATGAGGGTGGTCGCAGGTGGATCGGGACATACTCACAAGGACCATCACGGAATCCGTTGTGGACCGCTGTATCCGGGAGATCGAGGAGGACCCCAAGCGCAGCGTCCGCAAGCTGGTGGATTTGGGGCGGCAGTTGGCCAGGGGGCGCTTCCAGCGGCAGTATCTGGACCTGACCCAGAAAATGCTGGAGGATGAGGAGAGCCCCTATTATACGCTGGTCCGCAACGTGGTGCGGAAGGCGGACCACGACGCCATCAAGACCTTCGGCATCAACCTGGGCCTGGGAAGCTGGACCAACGGGGCCCGGATCATCCGGGCGCTGGAGGCGGAAGGGCAGCGGCATATCCCCTGGGGCCTGACGCTGCACCTGGATGCCTCCGCAGAGGGAGGCGTTCCGCCGCTGTACCGCGGAGTGATCGAACAGGGGAAGACCGACGGCATCTTTACCTATTTCTTGCGGGCGGACGCCCCGTTCTGCGGCCTGGGGCCCATGCTGGAGCTGGTCCGGCGGGAGTCCGCCTGTGCGTTTCTGCTTTTTGCGCCGCCGGAGGCTTTTACGCCGGAGATCACGGCGGCTGTGGCGGGCTGTCACAACTTGTCCGCCTCGGTGGATACCGAGAAGCCGGGCTGGGAGCAGGTGGCGCACCGACTGGAGGCGGCCCGGTGCCTCTCCGGGGGATACCGGACCTATGAAGACGGTGAGCAGGCGTGGGAGATTACCACCGGGAACTGGCTGAAGCGGGTGACCATGGCCTGCTGTCCGGCCCTGGCCTTCTGCTTTGCGGGAGGCAGTTGCCCAGAGCCCGTCAGCCGGCGGGTGGAGGGCTATATCCGCCGGGCGCGGACGGAGCAGTACTATTCCGTATTTCTGATGGACTTTTTCTCCGACTATCTCTACGTGGACGAGATTATCTCCGGCAAGCGTTGTTTTCTGGGCCTACGCCCGGACGGGACCCTGACCCGTTATCGGGACGGCTGCGAGGCGGACACGGAGGAGCGCTTGGACGGGCGGGCCCTGCACACAATTTGGGGCCTGGAAATCTGAACCCAAAAACGTGGAATGCGTGTCACACGCATTCCACGTTTTTTACGATTCGGATGGGGCGGGGGCGTTCTCGGCCAGCTCACTGAGGGTCTTGCGGGCGACATTGACCAGCACGTCCCGGAGCTGCTGGGAAAAAACCTCGGCGGACATGGGCTGGCTGCCGGTGAGCCAGCGGAGGATGGCTGCCATAAAGGCGTCCTCAAAAAAGGTGATGTAGAAGGCGGGGTCCTCAACCCCCTGGAAGATGTCCTCGGTGAAGGCCTTGAGGAAGGGGGAGACGGTCTCGATGAAGTAGTCCCGGAAGGAATTTTGCCCTTCGATGAGCAGGGCGCTGCGGTAGAAGTCCCTTTCCTGGTAAAAATAGGCGCAAATGGCCCCCAGAAAGACCCAGGCATTGGCGTAATCGGTCAGATGGATGGTTTCGATAAACTCCGTCTGGAAGATCCAGTTGACCAGATCGTGCTTGTCGCGGAAGTGGTAATAGAAGCTCTTGCGGTTCATGCCGCAGCGCTCACAGATATCCCCAACACTGATCTTGGCGAAGGGGCGTTCCGCCATCAGGTCTTTCATGGTCTGGGCCAGAGCCCGTTTGGTGATATTGGAATCAGACATGGAAACCACCGCCTTTCCCGGGGGCGGACGGGATGGGAGCCGCCGGCAGACCCATCGAAAAAACGATATCAAGACTTATTGTAACATAAAGCGGGAAAAATCGCAAGCCTTTGGTCCTAAATGACCCGTTTGGCCTTCCAGCGGCCCCGAAGAAAGCGGATCAGGAACACCAGGGCACGGACGATCCAGTCGATAAACATGGCCACCCAGACTCCCAGGAGCCCCCAGTCCATGAACTGGGCCAGCAGATAGCTGAAGCCGATGCGGAAGATCCACATGGAGAGCATGGAGACCACCATGGTGAACTTGGCGTCTCCGGCGGCCCGCAGGGCGTTGGGGAGGGTAAAGGAAAGGGGCCAGACGGTGGCGGAAAACACGGCGCACCAGCGCAGGACCTCCGCGGCCATGACGGAGGCCGCCGCGCCGATGTGGAACAGGGCGACCAGCGGTCCGGCAAAGCAGAACAGCAGGGCGCTCAGCGTGCCCATGGAGACATAGACGGCCAGCATCAGCTTTCGGGTGTAGGCGACCGCCTGACGGCTGTCGTCGGCACCCATGCACTGGCCCACCACGGTGATAAGAGATAGGGAGATGGCGGAGCCGGGCACGTTGACCACGCTGGCCACAGAGTTGGCGATGGCGTTGGCGGCGGTGGCGGCGGTGCCGAAGGAGGTGATCAGACTGAGGACCAGCAGCTTGCCGATCTGGAACATGCCGTTTTCCAGGCCATTGGGGATGCTGATGCCCAGAATGCGTTTCACGGTATCCCAGTGGAATTCGAAGTGGAGCACACCTTCAATGTGGACGGGGTGGGCCGGGTTACGGATCATGGCCATGAAGATGACGGCGGCCACCACCCGGGAGGCCAGAGTACCGATGCCTGCCCCCGCAGCCCCCATGTCGAAGCCGTAAATGAGGATCGCATTGACTGCAATATTGACCATGTTTACCAGAAGGGAGTTGAACATGGACACCTTGCTGTTGCCCATGGAGCGGAACAGCGCGGCTCCCACGTTGTAGATGGACATGAAGGGATAGGCCAGGGCGGTGAGCAGGAAATAGACCAGGGCGTTTTCCATCACGTCCGGCTCGATGTTGCCGAAGAGGAAGGCCAGAATAGACTGCCGGAAGAGCAGGGCCAGGGCCATCAGCGTGAGCGAGACGGCGGTGATGACGTACAAAAGCTGCTTAGCGGCGGAGCAGGCCCGGTCCAGATCCCTGCGGCCCAGATATTGGGACACCACCACCGCGCCGCCGGTGCCTAGGGCGGCAAAGACCTGGATCAGCAGCAGGTTGATGCTATCCACCAGGGATATACCGGAGACGGCGGCCTCTCCGGCGGTGGTGACCATGACGGTGTCGGCCATGCCGACGGTCATCAGCAAAAGCTGCTCGATGACCAGGGGGATGATGAGCCGCTTGAGCTCGCCGCCGGTGAAAAGCGGGCTGACAGGCTGTGATTCCTTGATTTCTTCCATGCCGTTCCTCGATCCTCCGCAAGAATTTTTTACAATATCTATTTATTGTACTATAGGACACGGCAATTGCAAGCAGGAACTTACACAAAAAGCGTGACCTTTTCGGCAAAAAGGTCACGCTTTTTTCCCAATGATACCGTTATCGGCCCAAGTACCGGCGGACCACCTGATTGGCTTTGAGCACCAGCTCGGTCTCGTCCATGGTGGTCAGCTCACCCTGTTGGACCACGGGGACGCCGCCCACCACGGTGTAGTCCACGCTGCCCGGAAAGCCCACGGTGCCCAGCATGGACATGGGATCGAACTGGGCGCCCACCAGTCCCAGCCGTTCCAGGTTGACGAGGAAGAAGTCGGCGGCTTTGCCGGGGGCGAGCTGGCCCAGGTCGTCCCGGCCCAGCAGCCGGGCGGAGCCGCGGGTGGCCATCTTCAGCACGTCGTAGCCGGTAGGGGCGGCGGCGCTGGAGTGGAGGCGGTGGAGCAGATAGCATACCCGCATCTCCTCCAGCAGGCTGGAGCCGTCGTTGGAGGCGGCGCCGTCCACAGCCAGGCCCACCGGGACCCCCAGCTTGCGCATCTCCGGCACCCGGCATACCCCGGAGGCCAACTTCATGTTGGAGGCGGGGCAGTGGGCCACGCCGGTACCGGTGTCGGCCAGCAGGCGCAGTTCGGCGTCGTTGAACCAGATGCCGTGGGCGTACCAGACGTCGGGGCCGGTCCAGCCCAGGGAGTGCAGATAGGCCAGGGGCCGCAGGCCGTACTTTTCCAGGGTGAACTGCTCCTCGTCCCGGGTCTCGGCCACGTGGGTGTGCAGCCGCACCCCCAGGGAACGGGCCAGATCGGCGGACTCCCGCAGCAGGTCGCCGGAGACCGAGAAGGGGGAGCAGGGGGCCAGCACCACCTGGCGCATGGAATAGGGCGCAGGGTCGTGCCACACCCGCACCAGCCGCTCGGAGTCGGCCAGAATCTCGTCGATGGTCTGAACCACCGAATCCGGGGGCAGGCCGCCGTCCTTTTGGGACAGATCCATGGACCCCCGGGAGGCCACCAGACGGATACCCAGCCGGGCGGCCGCCCGGAACTGAGCGGCGATCAGGTCGCCGCCGCTTTGGGGAAAGACATAGTGGTGGTCAAAGCAGGTGGTGCACCCAGTCTTGAGCAGCTCGCCCAGGCCGGTGAGAGAGGACCAGGTGACCACCTCCTCGTCCAGGTTTTTCCACACCTCATAGAGGGTGACCAGCCAGGGGAAGAGCTCCATGCGCTGCACCTCGGGCAGGTTGCGGGAGAAGATCTGATAGAGGTGGTGATGGGTGTTGATGAGGCCGGGGTAGACCACCATATGGGCCGCGTCGATGACCTGGTCCGCCTGGCGGAGCTGGGGGCCGATGGAGGAGATGACGCCGTCTTCTACAAAGAGATGGACCCGTTCGTAGAGGGTGTCTTGGTCGTCGCAGGAGACGATATACCGGGCATTTTTCACGAGCAGGGTGGACATGGGCGAGCCTCCTTTCCCTTTTGCTTCATCATAGCATATCCGGCGGCAAAAAGGAAGCGCCGGAGGCTTTGCCTCCGGCGCGTTCGGGAATCAGGAGATGGTGGTCACCTGATAGCCCGCGTCCTCCACGGCCTTTTTCAGGGCTGCGTCGTCGGCGCTGCCAGTGACAGTGGCGGTCTTGGCGTCCAGGTCCACCGTGGCGGTGACGCCGGGGAGGGCGTTCAGGGCCTTGGTGACGTGGGCCGCGCAGTGCTGGCACATCATACCCTCGATGGTGAGCGTCCGTTCCATAACATACACCTCCTTTTCGGTTTTTGATTGAGTTTTCGGGGAAGCGGCGGCCTTGTGCCTGGGCTGGAACAGCTTGAGCCGCAGGGCGTTGGATACCACGCTGACGGAACTGAGGCTCATGGCGGCGGCAGCGAACATGGGGTTGAGCTGCCACCCCAGCACGGGGAAAAAGACCCCGGCCGCCAGGGGGATGCCGATGGTGTTATAGAGGAAGGCCCAGAAGAGGTTCTCCTTCACGTTGCGGATGGTGGCCCTGGAGAGCTCCACCGCCGTCACCGCGTCCAGCAGGTCGCTCTTCATCAGCACGATGTCGGCGGACTCGATGGCCACATCGGTGCCTGCTCCGATGGCCAGTCCCACGTCGGACCGGGCCAGGGCAGGGGCGTCGTTGATGCCGTCGCCCACCATGGCCACCCGTTTCCCCTCCTGCTGGAGCCGGGAGACCACCTTTTCCTTGTCCTGGGGCAGCACCTCGGCAATGACCTGGGTGACGCCCAGCTCCCGGCCGATGGCCTCGGCGGTGCGCCGATTGTCGCCGGTGAGCATTACCACGTCCAGCCCCAGGTCCCGGAAGCCCTGGATGGCCTGGGCGCTGGTGGGCTTCACCGTGTCGGCCACGGCGATGATGCCCAGCAGCTTGCCGTCCCCGGCAAAGTACAGCGGGGTCCTGCCGTTTTCCGCCAGGCCGTCGGCAATGAGCCGGTCGGCCTCCAATTCCACGCCGTGCTCCTCCAGCATGGCCCGGTTGCCCGCCAGATAGCGGGCCCCCTGGATCTCCGCCTGGACGCCCCGGCCGTGGACGGCCTGGAAGTCCTTCACCGGCGCCAGGGGGATGGCGCGCTCCTGCGCCTCAGCCACGATGGCCTCCGCCAGCGGGTGCTCCGAGGGTTTTTCCAGGGAGGCGGCGATGCACAGCAGCTCCTCCGTGGTGACGCCCTCGTGGGGGTAGAGGTCGGTGACCCGGGGCTTGCCCTGGGTGACGGTGCCGGTCTTGTCCAGCACCACGGTCTGCACGGTGTGCAGGGTCTCCAGCGCCTCGGCGGATTTGACGAGAATGCCGTTTTCCGCGCCCTTGCCGGTACCCACCAGGATGGCCACGGGGGTGGCCAGGCCCAGGGCGCAGGGGCAGGAGATGACCAGCACGGATACGCCTGCGGTCAGGGCCCGGGTGATGTCACCGCCGGTGGCGATGAGCCAAACCACGGCGGTGACCAGGGCGATGGCCATGACCACGGGGACGAAGACCCCGGCCACCTGGTCGGCCAGCTTGGCGATGGGGGCCTTGGAGGAGGCGGCCTCGTCCACCAGGGCGATCATCTGGGCCAGGGTGGTGTCCTCGCCCACCCGGGTGGCCCGGAAGGTGAAGGAGCCCGACTTGTTGATGGATGCGGCCGCCACCCGGTCGCCGGGGCCCTTCTCCACGGGGATGGACTCGCCGGTGAGGGCGGACTCATCCACAGAGGACGCCCCGTCCGTGACGACGCCGTCCACGGGGAGGGACTGCCCGGGGCGTACCACAATGAGATCGCCCACCACCACATCCTCCACCGGCACCTCCGTCTCGGAACCGTCCCGCACAACGGTGGCCGTTTTGGGGGCCAGGTCCATCAGACGACCGATGGCCTCGCTGGTTTTGCCCTTGGAGCGGGTCTCCAGAAATTTGCCCAGGGTGATGAGGGTGAGGATCATGCCGGCCGACTCAAAGTACAGGTCCATGGACCACCGGGCTACCCGGTCGGCGTCCCCATGGCCCAGTCCCCAGCCGATCTGGAAGAGGGCGGCCACGCCGTAGATCACGGCGGCGGCGGAGCCCACCGCAATGAGAGAGTCCATGTTCGGGGCCCCGCGGAGCAGCGCCTGAAAACCCACCCGGTAGTATTTGTCGTTGATATACAGGATGGGCAGCACCAGCAGGAACTGGATCAGGGCCACCAGCAGGGCGTTGCCCGGATCGTGGAAGAAATGAGGAAGGGGCCAGCCCATCATATGACCCATGGCGAGATAGAACAGGGGGATGAGGAACGCCAGCGAGACGGTAAAGCGGCGTTTCATGACCGCCAGCTCGGCCTCCATGGAGGGGACCTGCCCCTGGACGGAGGCGGCGGCCTTTGTCCCGCCCGCGGCGGGGAGGGAGGCCCCGTATCCGGCGGCGTCCACCGCCGCGATGATAGCGTCGGGGGATTCCGACTGGGGGTCGTACTCCACCAGCATGGAGCCGCCCAGAATATGGCCGAACTGCATGCATACGGAGGTCAGGTAAGGGCAAAGGGCGTTTTTCAGTACGTGGCGGCGGAGCACCTGTCCCTGAGAGAACCCCTTTCCCCGGGCCACCGTGATATACTCCTCATCCCGAATGGTCTGCACTGTACTCTTCATCAGCATGTAATAGGAGGCCGTGCGCAGGATCACCAGGATCATCAGGGGCAGGGCCATGTGCCACAGGATATCCACTGCCTTTTCCAGCCCCGACAGGCCGCCGGAGGTAATGCCGCTGATGGGAAACAGCCCCATCTGGAACGCAAATACCATCAGAAACAGAATCGCCATGCAGTTGGTTGGAATGGTATTCAGAAAGAGCATAATGGGTGAGGCGATGGTGTCCAGCAGGCCGCCCTTTTTCCACCCCGCCCGCAAGCCCAGCCCTCCGCCCAGTACGGAGGAGAGCACAATGGCGGGTATGGTGAGCAGCAGCGTCCAGCGCATGCGGAACAAAACCGTCTCCAGCACCGGCAGCTTGGTACGGTAGGAATTCCCGAAGTCCAGGTGCAGCGTCTTGTTGAGATAGGTTATGTACTCCCGCCGGACCTCCTCAATCACCTCCGGCGCCTCCGCCTCCAGACGGAGATACTCGTCCTCACCGATAATGTGTACCACCGGGTCGCCAGGCATAAACCGGATGAGGATGAAATTGATGGTTATGATACAGAAGATGATAAAAACAGCCTCCACCAGGCGTTTTCCCAGACTCGCAAAGCACAAATAGCGTACCCCCTTCCTTTTTATATACAGAGCAGGGGCGCACGTCTCCGCCGCCCCTGCTCCCGGCCCTTGCTCAGCCGATCGGATGCAGATTATACCAGGTCTCGCAGTTGATGACGCCCCAGCCGGGGAAGTTCGTCCATCCCTCGTATTTGTCGGTGCGGTAGGGGTAGTAGGCGGTATCCCAGCACAGGGCAATGCCGATGACCTCCTCCGAGGCAATCCTCTGCAGCTCTTTTACCTTGGCCACATAGTCCTCATCCCCCTGGGCGTTGAGCATATCGTTGTAGGCCTGGTCGAAGTCCTCCAGATCGCAGGTGCCCCACATGCTCAGATCGTCATTGAACATATACAGGACTGGCGTCTTATAGAAGGATACACCCTGGGTAGCATAACAGATGTAGATCTCATAGGCCCCGTCATCCCGGAGCTGCTGCTCGTGGTCGGAATTGCGGATACTCTCCTCATCCAGGGTGCACTTGACGCCAACCTCCCCCAGATTGGTAACGATAATCTCAGCAATGCGCTGGTATAGCGCCGCCTTGGTAGCATTGTACTGGGGTGTGACCAATACATCCATAGGGGTTCCGTCGGGCCGCTCCCGCCAGCCGTCGCCGTCGGTGTCTACATACCCTGCTGCCTCCAGAATCGCCTTGGCCTGCTCCTGATCCTGCACCAGCTTGGGCAGGCTGTCGTCGTAGCCAATACCCGCGGGGGAGATGATGCCCTCGCCGGGTACCTGCCCGTCCTCACCGCCGATGGTGGTGGCCAGCAGCTCATAGTTCAGGGCATAGCGCACCGCTCTGCGGAACTCCAAATCATCGGTGGGCTGTTTCTGAAAGCCGAAGAGGATCTCGAACAGGCCCATGTTCATCCCCCTTCCGGGGTCTACCCCATCCACACCCGAGATGGAGGGCAGCATGGTGGGCGAAATCGGGTTGGAGTAGTCGTACATGGCGTCCACCTCCCCGCTGCGCAGGGCCATCACCAGGGCATCCTGGGAGTCGTAGCTGCGCACCGTCACGCTGCGTACCGTCAGGGCGCGTCCCATGTAGGTCTCCCCAACCGCCTCATAGTGCATGGTCTGCGCCTCCTCATCCACCTGGACAAGCTGATAGGGGCCGCAGCCGATGACAGCATCCTCGCCGGTGTAGCCGGAGGGATCCTCGATTCCTTCCCAGATGTGCTTGGGATACATACGCACAAAGACGGCGGAGTTCCCCAGGGTGAAATAGGCCGCCCCATCGGCCACCTGGAAGTCCACGGTGGTATCGTCTACCTTCTCCACGCCGGTGATCTTGGAGAGATAGCCAGACTTGAGTTTGTTGTTCATCAAATGGACCGTAAAGATGACATCGTCAATCGTAAATGGCTCTCCATCATGCCACGTAATTCCCTGATCCGTGGCAAAGGTAGCCCGGATGGTGCTGCCCCCGTCGAGAATCTTCCAGGAGGTCATCAGGTTGGGCTGCATCTCGTTATTCTCATCCCGCACCAGCCAGGTTCCGGCGCAGAAGGCATTGTAGTTCATGCGGCCGAAGGAGCCGCTCTCCGAGGCCAGCGTCCGTGGAGTGACCTCCTTGCAGATACCGATCTTCAGCTCCTCCACCACGCCGGCGGAGTCCGTCCCCTCCGTCTGCGCCGGAGCGCTCTGGGGTACTCCGCTCTCCTCCGGCGTCTGCGCGGAGCAGCCAAATAGCCCCAGCGTCAAGGCCCCGGCCAGGAGCAGGGAAAGCACTTGTTTTTTCATGCGGAAAATACTCCTTTCATATTCAGATGCCGCTTAACGAACGGGGCGCAGGCTATACCAGGTCTCGCAGTTGATCACGCCCCAGCCGGGATAGTTCGTCCACCCCTCGTATTTGTCGGTGCGGTAGGGAAAGTACGCCTTGTCCCAGCAGAGGGCTTCCCCGATGTACTGCTCCGCATTGATCTGCTGAAGGAGCTTGGTTCCCTCAATGTAGGCCTTCTCATCAGATGCCTGCCGCCTGGTCTCATACGCCTCTACAAACTCCGGCAGATCACAGGTGCCCCAATTGCCATCCAGGGTATTGTCAATAAAGTAATAATAGCACGAGGTCTGAGACGCCATTCCGGAAGTGCAGTAGCAGATAAAGATCTGGTAGGTTCCCTCCTTGCAGAGCTGATCCTCATATTCCTCATTGGTAATGCTCTGCTCGTCCACATGGGCCTTAACCCCAATGGCATCCAGGTTTTGAACCATGACCTCTGCAATCCGCAGGTAGATCTCGCGGCGTGTGCTACTGTTCTGGGGGGAAACCAGAATATCCATGGGGCTGCCGTCCGGCATCTCCCGGTAGCCGTCTCCGTCCACATCCAGGTAGCCGCCTTCATCCAGAGCAGCCTTCGCTGCCTCCAGATTCTGTTCCAGCTTGGGCAGCGTCTCATCATAGCCGAGATTCGGCGGAGCAATGACCCCCACCCCGGGCACTTGGGCATCCTCACCGCCAATGGTGGCGGCCAGCAGCTCGTAGTCCAGGGAAAGCGTGACTGCTTTTCGGAAGTTCAGGTCGTCCGTAGGCCCTTTCCGGAAACCGAACATGATCATATAGCTGCCCGTATTGTCACTCATACCGGGCTCCACGTGCTCCACACCCGTGATGGAGGATGCCATAGTGGCCGGGATGGGACTGGCATAGCTATACATGGCGTCAATTTCGCCATTGCGCAGAGCCATGACCAAAGCATCATTGCTGTCAAAGGACCGGAGTGAAACCTTCTTTACCGTCACCTCGCGGCCCAGATAGGTGTCGCTTACGGCCTCGTAGTAGCTGGTCTGAGCATCCTCGTCCAAGCTGACAAAGCGGTAGGGGCCGCAGCCGATGACAGCATCCTCCCCACGGTAGTCCTTCGGGGCGTCAATGTTCTCCCAAATGTGTTTCGGCTGGACGTAGAAATAGCCGGCCACCAGTTTGAGCCACTGATAGGCGCCGGGCTCCTTCAAAACCACCTTGATGGTGTCCTCATCCACCTGCTCAGCATGGTCCACATAGGAGCTGTAACTGGATTTGCGCACATTGATGTTATAATCGAAGGTAAACAGCACATCGTCCATGGTCAGGGGCTCCCCATCATGCCAGGTGATGCCCTGGTTCAGCGCCAAGTCACAGGTGATGGTAGTAGAGTCTTCACTGACCGTCCAATCTGTAACAAGGAATGGCTCTACCTCGCCGTTGGGCCCCGTCTGCCAGAAGGGCGCTGTCACAAAGGAGTTATAGCACATCTTTCCAAATGCGCCGCTCTCCACAAAGGTGGTAAAGGTGTCGTTTGCGGCGGTGGTCCCGAGGTGCAGCTCCTCCACCACGCCGGCGGAGGAGCTGCCCGCCGTTTCGGCAGGAGAGCTCTGAGGTGCGCTCTCCGCCGCCGGCTGCGCAGAGCAGCCGAACAGGCTCAGCGCCAGCGCGCCGGCTAAAAACAGGGAAAGGGCTTGCTTTTTCATTTGAAAACCGCGCCTTTCATACCGCGTCTATTAGACTGCGGGCCGGGTGGAGAACCAGGTCTTGTAGTTGATCACGCCCCAGCCGGGGAAATTGGTCCAGCCCTCATAGTGGTCGGTACGGTAGGGGAAGTAGGCCTTGTCCCAGCACAGAGCCAGTCCCACCACCTGTTCATCGGCAAGCGCTTGCAGCTCCTTCATGGCGGCGTTGTACGCCTCGTAGCTGCCGGCGGTCTTCTTGGCCTCATAGGCGGCGACAAACTCCGGGAGCAGGCAGGTGCCCCAGCGGTTGTTGTCGTTATCCCCGATCATGTACATGAAGGCGGTGTCATACATGGCCACGCCGGGAGAGGTATAGCCGATGTAGAGCTCATAGGTGCCCTGCTTGCGGACCTCGGTGGCGTGGTCGGAGTTGCGCACGCTCTCCTCGTCCATGGTAGTCTGCACGCCCACGGCCTCCAGATTGGTCTTGAGCACTTCGGCGATGCGCAGATAGAGGGCCTGACGGGTCTTGTTGTACTGGGGAGTAATGAGGACATTCAGCTCGCTGCCGTCGGGCATATCCCGCCAGCCGTCGCCGTCAGCATCCACATAACCGCCCTCATCCAGCAGGGCGTTGGCTTCGTCCACGTCCTGAGCCAGCTCGGGCAGCGAGCCGTCAAAGCCCTTATTGGGGGGCGCCACGATACCGGCGTGGGGGATCTGGCCGTCCTCCCCTCCGATGGTGACGCGGAGCAGCTCGTAGTCCAACGCGGCCCGCACGGCCTTGCGGAAGGTTAGGTCGTCGGTGGGCTGCTCGTTGAAGCCGAACACCAGTTGATAATTGCCGGGGTTGTCGCTCATGCCGGGATCCAGCCCCTCCACTCCGGTGATGGAGTCCACCATGGTGGCGTTCAGGGAGTTGGAGTAGTCGTACATGGCGTCCACCTCCCCGCTGCGCAGGGCCATCACCAGGGCGTCGTGGCTGTCGTAGGTGCGCACGGTCAGCTTGCGCACGGTCAGCTCCTGTCCCATGTAGGTATCCGACACCGCCTCTAGGGTCATGCTCTGGGCCTCCTCGTCCACGCCTGTGAGCTTGTAAGGGCCGCAGCCGATAGCGGCGTCCTCGCCGGTGTACTCGGCGTATTCGCCCTCCACCTTGGACCACACATGCTCCGGCCGAAGGGTGACGAAGTTAGCCATGCTGTTGAGCATGGTGAAGGCCTTGCCGTCGGTCAGCGTCAGGGTGGCCGTGGTCTCATTCACCGCCTCCACCCCTGTCAGGCCGCTGCAATAGCTGGACTTGCGGTCGATCAGATATTGGAAGGTAAACACCACGTCATCCATGGTCACAGGTTCACCGTCGTGCCAGGTGAGGCCCTGATCTGTGGCAAAGGTGGCGGTAATGGTATTCAAGTCGCCGCTCAGCTCCCAGCCCGTCATGAAAAAGGGCTGAACCTTGCCATTCTCATCGGTGACTACAAAGGGAGCGGTGACCACCGCGTTGTAGTTGAGCTTGCCGAAGATACCGTTTTCCGTCATAACGTTGGCGCCGTCAATGGCGGCGGTGGTACCGATGCGCAGTTCCTCCACATAGGCAACGGAGGACTTGCCGCTCTCCTCCGCTTTCGGCGTGCCGCTTTGGGTGCAAGCCGCCGGGTTCTGTCCCGCGCAGCCGGCTGCGGTCAGCGCAAGAGCGCTGGCCAGCAGAAGGGATGCCAGTCGTTTCATACATGTTCCTTCTTTCCTTCTCTTAAATTTCTATGCAAAACAGGGACGGTCCCCTGCTTTGGTCTTATAATGAAAGAGCATTCCTGTTTTGTCGTTAGAAAACAGGAATGCTCTTTGTCCTGGATATGCAAAAAGGGCACCGCCGTCCCCAGCGATGCCCAGTTAATGCCCCAATGACCGCGATATCCACCGCGGCAGCATCCAATTCTCCCTCGCCGAAAGAATAGAATCCGATAGACATGGCAGGTCTTCTGACTCCAGATCATCCGGCTTCGCTCACCTTCCCGGTTTCCCAGTGGTATTAAGCGGGCCGTCCCTGTTACAGCAGCGGGAGCTGTCGCAGACTTGCACTGCGTTCCCTTTTCAATACAAACGTATCACCATATCCTGCTATATGAAATTATGGATTCAGTATACACCGCCGTCCAAGGCCTGTCAATATGTGTCTAACGGCGCCGAATGCTCTCCACTTACGGAGCCTAGCGGCAACAGGCACATTCCATTCCCACCGGCTCACCGCCGCATCTGCTCTTCGCCGCCTGTAACGGGCGAACCAATCAAGTATAAGAAATCTCGCATTGAGAGCAGTCACAGGAGATCACCCCCCTTTTCTTTCCGGCCGGGCTGTGCTATAATCCCCTCATATACGTTTTCAGCAAGTGGCCAGACTCCGTCTGGTTAGAGGGAATCGGGTGCAACTCCCGAGCGATCCGGTCACTGTAAGCGGGGAGCGGGCTGCAGATCGCCATTGCATGTTTCACATGTGAGAAGGCGCAGCACGTGACGAGCCGCAAGCCAGGAAACCTGCTTGCTGAATTTGTGGGGACGCTTCCGGTGAAAGCTGCTCCACAGGCCGCCGGCCCTGCCGGTGCGCCTGTCTGCAAGCCGGCTCCGCGTCAGAATACGCGGGGCCGGCGATTTTGCTTTTTCCGGGCAGAGAGGAGAAATGCGCATGCGACAGCCTTTTTTTGAAGATCTGATGACCGCAATGTACCCCTCCGGCCTGCTGCATACCTTTGGCGTAAACGGGAAAATCTCCGGGAGCGTGGGGGCGGTGGGGGAGATGCAGGAGGTGCTTCCGCTCCTCCACAGCCCACGGGGCTGTGGGTTTCACTACCGCTATTCCGCCCGGCGTCGGCACCAGCCCTTTTACAGCGTGCTGACCTCCAATCTGGAGGAGCGGGACATCATCTGCGGCGGGGAGGAGAAGCTCCGCCAGGCCATACGGGACGCCTGGAGCCGTTACCGCCCCGGGCTCATCATGGTGATCCCCTCCCCGATCAGCGACATTCTGAACGAAGATGTGCGCTCCGTATGCGCCGAGCTGCGGCGGGAGGGTATTTCGGTAGTGGGCGTCCAGTCGGAGCTCTTCTCCCACCGGGACAAGAACTACACCCGGAACCGCCTGAAGGAGCTGGCCCGCCAGACCATCACCGGCGACAATCGGCTGGAGATGGAGCTAAAGGGCTGCGGCTTCACCGAGGCGCTCTACGCCCTGGTGGAGCAGGTGATGGAGCCGTCCGCTCAGATCCCGCACAGCATCAACATCGAGACGGTGGGCTGGGGGAGCGAGGGAAAGGCCGCCCTGCGGGAGCTGGAGGTCTTTTTGAACGGCTGCGGGATTCAGGTGAACACGTGGATCCCCAGCGCCCCCCTCTCCTCTCTGGTACACGCCCCGGCCGCGGAACTGAATCTGGTCAAGCGGGTTCGCTGGGCCAGACGCATGCGGGAGAAATTCGGAACCGCATACCTTCACATCGGCGGCGCGGGACGCTACGCCGGACTGGATGGAATCTGCACCTTTTACCGGGACATTGGACAGGCCCTCCGCATGGAGGCGGCGGTGGAGCCCGTCGTCCTGGCGGCGCGGGCCCAGGCCCTGGAGGAGACGGCGGAGGCCCGCCGCCGCCTGGGGCAGGCCCGGGCGGTTCTCGTCAGCCGCAGCATCCAGCAGGCTCCCTTCGAGCTCAAATCCTATGTGCGGGACTATGGCCTGTCGGTCTCCCATCTCTGTGTCATCCTGACCCCGGAGAGCCGTAAAAACCTGAATGTCACCCCCGCGCTGGAGGACAGCCTGCTGGCCCGGGTACGGGAGGCCGCCGCCCTCTACAGCCCGGAGACACAGCTCCTCCTGAACCCGGCAGAGGAGACGCTGCGCGGAATCTTCGCAGAGGCGGATGTGGTGGTGGGCACCGGCGACTTCACCTTGGAGGGGATGGGCGCGCCGCTGATCCCCGCGGTCAACGAAACCACCTCCCTCTCCTTTCCCTCCTATGTCCGCACGGTGCGTAGGATGTGCCGCCGCCTGGAGCACGGGACGGAGCGCAGCAGTCTTCTGCTGGGGAAAATGCCCTTCCAAAGCCGCCATTACCCACTGTACTGTAATCAGTCTAATCTGGCCGCCAAGGAAATGTGGTCCAGAATGTGGCTCAATCGAAAGGGGGATTCCGTATGAGGCCGGCCAGCGGCTGCAAGCTCTTTGGAGCCTATCAGGCTTTGGGTGGAATTCAGGACGGCATTGTTCTGCTCCACTCCGTGGTGGGCTGCAATTTTGGCTCCATGTCCCTCCACGTTGCCCAGGATATGCGGGATATCCGGCAGACCTGCACCGTCATCAGCGACAGCGACGTGGTGTTCAGCGGCGAGGCTTCTCTGGAGCGGGCCGTCCGCTCCGCGCTGGAGCTCTTCCAACCGTCCGTCCTGTTCGTGGTCAGCGGCTGTGTGAGTGAGATGATTGGGGACGATATCCCCGCCGTCTTAGCCCGCATCCCCCATGAGGTGCCGCTGCTCCATGTGGAGGCGGCAGGCTTCCGTGGGGATGCGGCTCGCGGGCTGGAGGCTGGATGGCTGGCACTGCTCCCGCTGATGAAGCCCCCGGTCCCCCGGCCTTATCCCCGGCCCTATCCCCGTTCTGATCCCCGTCCCCTGGTTAATCTGATCGGGCTCGGGATGGATGACCCCCACGCCGCCGACGATGTTGAGGCCCTCCGGGCTATGCTCGCCCCCCAGGCCGCACTAGGCGCCGTGCTCTCCCGCTGTACGCTGGAGGAAGTGCGCCGCGCACCCTATGCCGATGTGAACCTGGTGCTCCGTGGAAAGGGGCGTGAGCTGGCGCAAGCCATGAAGGAGTACTTCGGCATACCGTGGGAGGAACTTGATTACCCCTATGGCGCCGCCGGCGCGGACGATCTCTGGAGTCGGCTGGAGCGCCGCTTCGGTCTGGATTATCATCAGGCCCGGGCGGAGCTGGACCGTCAGATTGCAGAGGGAGCTGGAAAAGCCTACCGCTATTTACAGGCCCTCTACGGCATGCCGGCTGCGATCCTCGCCTCGGGGCCGCGGGCCGACGGTCTGCGGCGCTTTCTGGAGCAGGAGCTGGGGATGGAGGTGGTGTGCTTTGCCCGCCGGGAGGAGCTCTCCGACCAGGAGGACTTCTACCGGGAGCTGCGCGGCTCCGAGGCGGCGCTTCTGTTTGGCTCCTCCTTTGAGCAGGACGGTGCCGACGAGCTGGAAATTCCGCTGATCCGCGTGGATTACCCGGTGTTTGATGAGGTCTGTCTGACCCCCCGCCCCCACCTGGGCGGGCTGGGAACCCTCCATCTTCTGGAGGACATCTTCCGCGGCATCATGAACGGCCGCATCTTGAAAGGGGCGCTCTATCAGTGAAACGCATCTGCGTCTATGGAAAAGGGGGCATCGGGAAGTCCACCGCCGTGTCCAACCTGGCGGCGGCCATGGCCCAGGCCGGGAAACGGGTGGCGGTAGTGGGCTGCGACCCCAAGGCGGACTCCACCCGGGGCCTGATGGGGCGGCGCATCCCCACCGTTCTCGACCAGCTCAAGACCGGCGCCTCCGGGGAGATCGCCTTCACGGACAGCCGGGGCGTCCGCTGCATCGAGGCGGGCGGGCCGGAGCCGGGCACCGGCTGCGCCGGGCGGGGTATTATCGTGGCCATGGAGGAGATCCGCAGCCGCGGCCTGCTGGATGACCGGGATGTGGTGCTCTACGACGTGCTGGGGGACGTGGTCTGCGGCGGGTTCAGCATGCCGCTGCGGGAGCAGGTGGCCGACGAGGTGTATCTCGTCACCACCAGCGACTTCATGGCACTCTACGCCGCAAACAACATCTGCCGGGGTATCCGCAAATACGCCCAGAGCGGTAGAATCCGACTGGCCGGAATTATACACAACGGCCGCAGCAGCGTGGACAACGACGGCCTGCTCCAAGCCTTTGCGACGGAGCTGGGCACCACGGTGGCGGGAAAAATTCCCATGAGTCCCCTCATCGGCCAGGCCGAGCTGGAGCGCCAAACCGTGGTGGACAGCGCGCCGGACAGCGCGCCCGCCCAGGCGTTCCGCGCCCTGGCGTCCGTCCTCCTGGACAACCGCGGCGGCTGCATCCCGGAGCCGATGAGCGACGACGGGCTGGAAGCGCTCTGCCGGAAGGCGGCCCCGCTTTGATTCCGGCTGAGCACCCCTGCCTCTCCGCCCAGGCCCACTTCCGCTATGGCCGGATTCATCTGCCCGTGGCCCCCAGGTGCAACATCCGGTGCGGCTACTGCGACCGCCGCTATGACTGCGCCAACGAGTCCCGGCCCGGCGTCACTTCGGAGGTCATCTCCCCCGAGGCTGCCCTGGACCGCGTGGAGCGCGCCCTGCGCCTGGACAGCCGTCTGCGGGTGGCGGGGGTGGCGGGGCCCGGCGAGCCCCTGGCCAACCCCGCCACCCTGGAGACCCTCCGACTGGTTCGTTCCCGCTTTCCCGGACTCCTGCTCTGCCTGAGCACCAACGGGCTGGTTCTGTCTGATGCTTTGCCCGAACTGCTGGACTGCGGGGTTTCCACCCTGACGGTCACTGTCAATACCCGCTCCGTCGTCTGTGCCGGGCACGTCTACCGGACGGTGGGCGGCAGCGCGGATGCCGGAGCCATGGCAGCCTTTCTCTCCGCTCAACAGGAGGGCGTGGCCAAGGCCGCAGAAGCCGGACTTACGGTGAAAATCAACACCGTCGTCATCCCCGGCGTCAACACCGGGGACGCCCGTGCGGGAGCCGCCGTCATGAACCTCATGCCGCTCATTCCCCAAGCCGGCTTTCGGGACAACGAGCCCCCCAGCCAAGCGCTCCTGGATGCGCTGCGCGCCAAGGCCCGTGTCCATATCCCCCAGTTCACCCACTGCAGGCAGTGCAGGGCGGACGCAGTGGGTGTACCCGGAGAGATGAACTGCATCGGCTGCCTCTGAGGTTCAAACGGCAAAGCCCGGCTGTCCTATAGGCTGCCGTCCAGATTTTTCTCTGCTTGTCTGCTCTATGGGGAACATATCAACTGACTGGTATTGACAAAAAAAGAGACTTGCAGTAAAATAAATCGCTCATAAGACAATGGAATAACCTGTCAAGTGCCCAACTGCGGTTGGGGTAAAAGGGAATCGGGTGCAACTCCCGAGCGATCCGGTCACTGTAAACGGGGAGCAAGCTGCAGATACCATTGCCGTGCAGACAATGCGCGGTGAGAAGGTGCAGCGCGCGTCGAGCCGTAAGCCAGGAAACCTGCTTGATCAGGAGACAGACGGGTATCTTCCGCAGAAAGAACTCTGTCTGAAACTGCTCACATACCGTGGGCAGCTTCAGCAGCCTGCTTTCGATGGAAAGCAGGCTGTTTGCGTTCTAAAGCGGCAGTACATAGCGCACTCGAAAAACGGAAAGGAGAGCCCAATTATGCATGTTGGAAAGAAAACCCTGTCGGCCCTGATGGCCCTGACGCTGACCGCGTCCCTGGCGGCCTGCTCCGCCAGTACCCCGGCGGACACCACCCCCGCCGCCACCCCCTCTGAAAACCTGGTACAGACCAGCAGCACACCCTCTGTCGATGAAGAGGGGGCCAAGCGCACCGAGTATCCCCTCACCATCACCACCTATAACTACAACAAAGAGCCGGTAGAGTATACCTTTGCAAAGGCCCCTGAGCGGGTATACGCCTATGCTCAGGACAACATTGAAATTCTGCTGTCTCTGGGGCTGGCCGACCGCATCGTGGCCGCCAGCGGAATGGACGGTGAGATTGACCCCGAGCTGGCCAGCGAGTTTGCAAAAATTGATTACCACGAGGACACAGGCGTGCTGAGCAAGGAGGATCTGCTGGCCCTGGAGCCCGACTTCATCGCCGCCTGGTACTCCACCTTCTCCGACAAACGCCTGGGCGATGTGGACTTCTGGCACGAGCGCAGCGTGGGCACCTATATGGCGCTGAACAGCGGCTGCCGCGGCGGTTCCGGTACCTACCAGCAGACCGTGGCCGACGAATGTCAGGACATTCTGACCCTGGGCATGATCTTTGACGTGCAGGACCGGGCCGAGGCGCTGGTGGCCGAGATCCAGGGGGAGCTGGACAATATTTCTACCTATCTGGCGGACAAGGATCGCCTGACCGTAGCAGTTCTGGAGGACGAGGGCGGTACCTACCGCGTCTATGGAGAGGACACCCTGGGCGGAAACGTGGCCACCTCCGGCGGCGCTGAGCTGGCCGTGGGCAAGCATGGTGACAACGGCAACATCAGCGCCGAGGATCTGATTGCCGCCAACCCCGACGCCATCTTCATGGTCTGGTACAACGGCTATACCGTGAATGATACCGATTATGCCGGAGAGCAGGTGGTGGAGCTGATCACCGAGAACCCTGCGTTTGCTAGTCTGGATGCAGTGAAGAACGGCCGGGTGTTCGCCATCAACCTGAACAATGTCTACTGCAGCGGCATGCGTACCCTGGACGGCGTTCTGGACTTCGCGCAGCATCTCTACACCGAGCGGTATCAGTAATGCACGGCGCGCCCGCCCATCCCGGGCGGGCGCGCCGCTGATTGAGGCGGTGTATCCATGGATTTGAAAAATGGTGTGTTCCATGGCAGGCCGGCATACTGGCTTGCCATTCTGGTTCTGCTGGCCGGTCTGCTCCTTTCCCTGCTGTGGGCGGTCACTTTCGGCTCGGTGGATCTCAAAATGGGGGATGTATACCGGGTCATTCTCTATAAAGTAACCGAGGCCCTCCATTTCCCGGTAGGGGACTCAGAGGTGTACGGCTCCGGCAGCATGAGCGACATCGTGTGGTTTGTCCGGTTGCCCCGTCTGGTACTGGCCATCGGCGTGGGGATGGCCCTGGCCCTCGCCGGTGTGGTCATGCAGGCCATTGTCAAAAACCCGCTGGCCGATCCCTATGTCCTGGGCGTCTCCTCCGGCGCCTCCCTGGGCGCCACCCTGGCGATCCTGGTGGGGGTGGGCTCCTTCCTGGGCAGCGGCTATGTGGGCCTGGTGGCCTTCGCCGGGGCGTTCCTGGTCTCCATGGGGGTGATCGCCCTGGCCAACATCGGAGGCAGGGCCACCTCGGTAAAGCTGATTCTGGCCGGCACGGCCCTCTCCGCCATCTGTGCCGCTGTCTCAAACTTTTTCCTGTACGTCATCAATACCAGCAGCGGCGCGCTGGAGGCGGTGGTCCGCTGGACCATGGGCAGCCTGGCCGCCGCAAGCTGGGACACCAATCTCTGGATGCTGGCGGTGGCGGTACTCGGGGCGCTCTTTTTCTGGACCCAGTACCGCACCCTGAACCTGATGCTGCTGGGGGACGAGGCCGCCGTCACCCTGGGAACCGATCTTCACCGCTGGCGGATTGTCTATCTCCTGGCGGCGTCCCTGCTGGTGGGCTTTGCTGTCTATACGGCGGGCATCATCGGCTTTGTGGGGCTGGTTATTCCCCATGTGGTACGCATTCTCTTTGGAACGGACCACAAAAAGCTGATTCCCATCAGCGCCCTGCTGGGGGCAATCTTCCTTCTGTGGTCCGATGTACTCTGCCGGGTGGTGCTCCCGGGCAAGGAGATCCCCATTGGAGTGCTGACCGCCCTGGTGGGCGCGCCGGTTTTCATCTACCTGATGGCCCGGAAGAAATACGGCTTTGGAGGTGGCGACTGATGGACATCCGAACCGAGGGTGTGCAGGCCGTTCTGGGGGGAAGCGCCATTTTAAAGGGCGTGGACATCCAAGTGGGCCAGCGGGAGCTGGTGGGGATCATCGGCCCCAACGGCAGCGGAAAGAGTACTCTGCTCAAATGCATCTACCGGGTGTTGAAGCCCACCGGCGGCGCGGTGCTGCTGGATGGAAGGGATCTGGACCAGTACAGCTATCGGGAGTCCGCCCGGCGCATTGCCGTGGTAGCTCAACACAATTATTATAACTTTGAGTTTTCCGTCCAGGATGTGGTCATGATGGGCCGTGCCCCCCACAAGCGGGCCCTGGACCGGGACAACGCCGACGATTTCCGGCTGGTGGCCGAGGCGCTGGAGCTGGTGGGCATGTCCGGCTTCGCCAGGCGGTCCTTTTCCACCCTCTCCGGTGGGGAGCAGCAGCGGGTCATTCTGGCCCGCGCCCTGGCCCAGCAGACCCCCTGTCTGATCCTGGACGAGCCCACCAATCATCTGGATATCAAGTACCAGCTGGAACTGATGGACATTGTCAAATCCCTGGACCGGACCGTGATCTCGGCCATCCACGACCTGAATATTGCCGCCATGTACTGCGACCGTCTCTATGCGGTCAAAGGCGGGGAAATCGTGGGCTGCGGCAGGCCCCAGGAGGTTCTCACCGAGGACTTTATCCGGCGTGTATA
>ENA-UEOI01000851-UEOI01000851.1-human-gut-metagenome-genome-assembly--contig:-NODE-851-length-29685-cov-77.276277_pt1 | contig 29685 bp, 38 predicted proteins | sample MGYA00242883_ERZ507882 | MGnify/ENA primary metagenome ERZ507882 (study PRJEB26167, sample SAMN06115502) | human gut metagenome | host: Homo sapiens | place: China:Chongqing | collected 2015-07-29...
GCACCAAAATCGGCTATAACAAATTGAATTTCAACAATTTCAAAGTACTCTTATGATTTTTTAGTGGACACTAATGATCCGAACTTATGGAAGCGGTAGAAGCGGACCGAAAAGGGAAACATGCCAACCGGGTTAATTTTGAGTATTATATGAAACAGAGGAAACGGGATGAAGGGGAATTTATGTACGCTTTCAAGCATGGAATCAAAGACAGCGTGGAGGATGAACTTGCCGATGCTTGTATCCGTATGTTGGATTTGGCCGGATTGAGAGGATATGATTTGGATAGCTTCGACTACGAAGAAAGCGATACGGAAGATTATTCCGATATAAGCTTCACGGAGTCCATGTTTAGAATCTGTACCTATGTTACCGACAACTTCTACCGGGATGAACCATTTATCCTCCTGAATGAGATATTCGCTTTCTGCCGGGATAGAAATATCGACATCTTCTGGCACATCAAGCAGAAAATGAAATACAATGAACTTCGTCCGTACAAGCACGGAGATAAAAACTACTGACCATGAAACACGCATTCTACGCTTTAATCATCATACAAGCCCTGTACGAGCTTGTGAAGCTGTTCAGATGTAAATCCTTATATCGGCATGCAAAAGTCTTTCAGAAGCTGGATAAGACATCAAAAAGATGGTATCTGATGGCGCATCCGTGGCTTCATGTTGCATTCTTCATGGATACCATCGGACTTTTATTGCTGGGGATGGGATTGTTTTCAAGCCAGTGGGTGTGTTTCCTTGTTGTCCTGGCCATGAGCTTCAGCCAGATCCAAAAGCTGGGAGCATGGGCGGTGTTCCTGGACAGTCTGGTTACGGTTATCATCTACGCTTTCGCCATCCTGAACGCATATCACTTGGCATAAAATAAAAAAGGGAGCCAGCCCACACGATTAGAAGCCAACTCCCCCACACGATTTTGATGCAAATATAAGAATTTCCAACTAAATAAATCGTGCTATGACAAAAGAATTTTCATCAATCGTGGAGTTGAAATCAATACGTGAACAGAAATCAAGGTTATCTGAACGTGAGCAGGAGTTATCCTCCCCCATCCTGACCGATTTTTCTCTCATTCCGGAGATTTATGAATGGTTTAAGGAGATTCTCTCTGGAATGGCCTGTCCTCCCAATCCAGATAGCGTCACCCAGCGAAAGAAGTTCCTCTTTATCGTGTTGTTCTTGTTCGCCCCCAGTGTGCTTGCCGGCGGACGGCTGCCGAACGGTATCCGGGCAGAAATTTCCGGCGTGTTCCCTGATGTCTCCCCATGTGTAATATCAAACAATATTGCAGATGTTTCCTTTATCTACCAGCAGTATAAGGATTTCCGGCAAGATATAGAGTATCTTTACAACCAAATTATAGAAAGGTTGAAAAACAAAGGACTAATCAAGTAAAAAGCCGGAGCGTTATGCTTCCGGCTTCGTGTTTATTATAAATGAGCTTTTAGATTCTCTAATGATTTATTTAATAGTGATATAACTTCTACTAATTTATCAGGACTCAAAAATTCTTGAGAGCGATTTGTATAACTACGAGTTTGAATGTATATACGCCAATCTCTTTCTTTTTTAGTTGTTCTGACATAAGCCCCTAAGCTTACACCATCTTTAGTTTTATACTCACATTCAGTATAAGTTTCAGGTAATGAAGTAATCACATTGTCTTTTATATATGTTAAAGATTTTATACAGCCTTCAAGTTCGTCAAAATCAAGGGTTCCAATATAAGTATCAGTTCCTAAAGAAGATGAATAATAATATGTTTCAAGACGTAAAGCTCCTGTCTTTTCTCCTGTTGACATGTCAGTTATAATAATATTCTGGAATGTTACACCTCCTACTTTCCCTATGTCGTAAAAGTCTTTGCGCAAAAGTACACCATCTTTTTGCAGTAATTGAACCGTTTCGCTTTTGGATGATTCTTCTTGTTTGTTAGTTTGTGCATTGGCTGTATTTGCTAAAAATAGAACAGCCATCATAAATAAAATTTTTTTCATAATGCTATATTCTTTTGTTTGTTAAACATTTAACTCCAATAACTTCTTTAAATCCTCAAATGAGTGAACCTCATAAAGAGTTCCTTTTACTTTCACATAACCGTTCACTTCGAAATCTTGTGAATTTCCTTCAAACAAATCAACGACATTAATCCCCAGTGCTTTAGCTATATCTCCTAACTTTCCAATGGTCGGATTCCCGGAAACAGCAGCATATAAAGCTTGGTAAGTTACTCCCATCTTTTTCGCCAAATCCTGCATGGTTATTCCTTGCTCCTTACAGATTTCTTGTACTCTAAGCATATTATTCAAATTATAGTTTGATGCAAATATAGGAACATTTTTCAAATTATACATAGATACACAAAAGAATAATATCAAAAAATAATTTGAAAAATTTCTGATAAAAACTTTGTTTATTCAAAATAAAGTTTGATATTTGCAATCAGAAAATCAAAATATAATTTGAATAACGATTTAAACGCATACGATTATGAAGACAATTAGTAGTGATTACATCAAAGAGATTAAGACTCAGGTAAGATTAATTAATGAATCTCTTAAAAGAGTACAAGAAGCTGAAAAGGTTCAAGTGACAACGTCTAATACACGTGAGTACGAAAAAGCTAAGAATGAATCAATTGACGCAAGTTCAGACGTGATGATAGCTTTAGAAGAAGTTGTAAGACTTGCTTCTGCAATGGGTTGCGCAACCGGTCTGTATGATATAAACAAGTATCACAAAGTTGTAGAACTTGATTTTAGAGATTTATACAAATAAGTTTAACCAGCAGCCCTTCGGGGCTGCACAATATTGAAGATTATGAAAATAGAAGATGTAATAATAGGCGTTAGATATAGAATTTCAGGTGATTTGAAAAACGGTAGCTACATAACACATGATGATGTAGTACGAAAAATAAAACGCATCACTGACACCTACGTAATCTGTGAATGTGGTCGCCAGTTTATAATTAATGAAAATCTAAAGATTGAGAAGTTCTAAGTTTAACCAGCAGGGCGAAAGCCCTGCAATTACACACGATTATTAATTTTCAATACACACGATTATGAAGACATTGAACGAAGAAATCCAAGACATTAAGAACATGAAAGGTTCTAAGGCTGCAAAGAAAGAGGCTTTTATCAAGTTAGGTTTGAGAAAGTATGAGGTTGAACTTCTTCTTTCAGAACTGCCTAAACCAGTCAGAGAGGTTCATAAGTTTACCTTTGGCGTAGAGATTGAATGCCTGGTAGCTGCAAGCCTTATGAGAGAAAGTGCAACAAGAAACGAAATGCCTTTTCAGTATGAGGGTTATAATCACGTTGACAACAACCACTACTACAAGTTCGTATCTGATTCTTCTATCAGAGGTGAGAACCCTATCGAATGTGTATCGCCAGTTCTTACTGGTAAAGAGGGTATGAAAAGCCTAGAAACATGCTGCAAAGCTTTGAATGAAGCAAATGCACAAGTGAATATCTCTACAGGCTTACATGTTCATATCGGGGCTGCAAATCTTTCAAACGAGGCTTATATAAATGTATTCAAGAACTATCAGAAATTAGAAAGAGTGATTGATACTTTCATGGCTAAGTCAAGGCGTGCAAACAACAGCCAGTGGTGTAGAACACTTCAAGGCAAGAATTTCTCTTGGTGTACTGCAAAGTCTGACATCTGTGATGAAATGAATGCTAACAGATATTTCAAAGTAAATGCTTGTTCTTATTCACGTCACAATACTATTGAGTTCAGGCAGCATCAAGGTTCTACAGATTTTGAAAAGATTTCTAACTGGGTTAACTTCTGCGCTAAATTGGTTGCATGGTCTAAAAAGAACGTATTGAGTTCAGAGGTTACTTCGATTGACGAAATACCATTTTTGACTGCAAAAGAAAAATCATTTTTCAAATCACGTGCTGAGGTTCTTGCATGAGCCTCACACGATTAAAATCAGAAATTATGTGTTGCATTATATATAAACCTAAAGGTGTTCAGATGCCAACTCTGGACACCTTAAATAAAGTTCAGAGAATTAATCATCATGGCTATGGATTTGTATCTTCAAGACATAGATACAAGACTATGAACTATCAGAAATTTTTGGATCATCTTTCTAAAGTAGGTATAAATGAAGAATGTATTATTCACATGAGGTGGGCAACACATGGTTCTAAGTGTAGAAAGAACTGTCACCCGTTTGTCGAAAACGGCGTTTATTTTGCCCACAATGGCGTTTTGCCTATAAAATCGGTAAATGATATGACTGATAGTGAAATCTTCTTTAGAACTCAAGTTTACCCTCTTATAACGCAATATGGTTATGAATCAAAGGTAACAGAATCTATGATGATGGCTGCCGCTGGCGGTTCTAAGTTTGCAATGATGTACAGAGGCAAAGTAAAGCTATACGGTGATTATACGAAATTGAATGGTGTTTATTATTCTAATTTAAGATGGTTATGAAAAAAGAAAAGTTGACGGTAAAAGCGTCTGATGTAAGAAGCATCAAGATTAGTGTGAACCCACCCAAGGTGGTTGTAGATGCAAGTTACAGAGTGATTCATGACGGCGAAATTAAATGCTGGGTAGGTATAGGTTGGGTTACAGAAGGCAGAGCGTCAAAAAGTGATTATTATAAGATACCAGAAGTTGTAAACGGATAAATTGGAACGGATATGGAAAACGACCTTTTAAAAATGATTTACCACCATCTAAAAAATATTTTTTGTGGTACGGATAAAAGAAATTGGATATGGGTAGATTTCTTTGAAGATGAAAAAATAGGATTTGAATATTTTAAAGAACAAATCGAAAGAGATGAAGATTACGAATATTTGAAAACTAAAAGTTTTAATGAAGGTGAATTAGACGCTTTTGCATACGATATATCGATTAAATTAAAACGCAATGATTTTTTTCATCAGTGTGGGCAGTGCATGTTAGAGTGTTAAAATTAATCAAGTTATGAAAGAAAAAGAAATCTTACATGAAATAATCGAGTGGCTGGGTAATGGTACCGGCTACCTTTCAACAAGGACTGGCTATGCCAGAGGGTATAAAGACGGCATAGAACAAGCAAAAATGATAGTAGAAAGCATCATCAATGAGCACAACCCGGATTTATTAGCAAACAATTAGCGGATTGTTTCGTATGTATTGAATTGTTATTAAAAATTGTCTTCATAATTAGGTATCTTTGTGATAAAGATACCATCGCGGGTTAGAGCAGAGGTCAGCTCGTCACTTTGACTTGGTGAAGGTCGGTGGTTCGAATCCATCACCCGCAACTAACATTTTAAACTTTACACGATTATGGAAATACTTACACTTATCATCAAACAGAAATTCTTTGACGAAATCTTGTCAGGCAAGAAAACACAAGAATTCAGAGAAATCAGGCCTACAACACAGAAGAAATACTGCCAGCTTGACGCTGATGGCTATTGTGTCGAGAAAGACGGTGTGTTACAGCCTAAGCATTACGATGCTATCCAGTTTTTTGTAGGCTACAATAAAGACAGAGCCAGCGCACTGGTAGAAGTCAAGGATGCAAAGATAGAGCTGTTTGAAGATGAAAATCACAATCTGATTGAATACACCTATCAGGGTGAGATATATCTGGCAGCACAGGTCGTTTATGACCTTGGCAGAATTATTGAAAAGCATGTTTAACCCTTTAAATTTTCGTTGAGTCAGAACAAACAGAAGCACATTTTCAACTGGTGGCTACCGTGGTGGCCGTAGAGGTTTGACTACAGAGAATGGTGGTCTCTCTCAGGGTGGCAGATTTATCACCCGAAGACAGCAGTATTATAACGTCCGCACAGGACTTGGCATGAGTGGCGGATAATGACACTGCAAGAAAGGACATACAGTCATATTGACCTCGTCAGACAGAAGACTGACGGGGTTTTGCTGTTTCTATCGCTGGGTAAGGATTCTTTGGTATTGCTGGACATGATCTACCCGAAGTTTGATAGAATAGTCTGCGTGTTCATGTACTTTGTCAAAGGTTTAGAGCATATCGAAAGATGGATTGGATGGGTAAAAGCCAAATATCCGAAGATAGAGTTTGTTCAGGTACCCCACTGGAACCTTACCTACATTCTTCGCGGTGGCCTGTATTGCGTGCCAAACCACAAAGTGAAGCTTTTGAAGTTGGCTGATGTTGTGAAAGCCATGCAGCTCAGATATGGACTTTACTACACTTTCCTGGGCATGAAGAAGGCTGACGGCATGAACCGCCGCCTGATGCTGAAAGGCTATGAAGCAAACGGGTATGAGAACAACGGAATGTGCTATCCTCTGGCAGATTGGACGCAGAAAGACATTCTATCTTACATGAAACAGAACAGCCTTCCGGAGCCTGTCAGATATTCACTGAAGGCCAGTTCGGGAGTAGGCTTTAATCTGGATTGCATGTTGTGGCTGGAGAAGAACTACCCGCAGGATTTACAGAGGATTTACAAGGTGTTTCCAATGGCAGAAAGAATACTTTGGGAGCACAAAAACAAACAAAATTAATCATTTAGGAGGAACGCTGAGTCAGAAGGAAAAAAACATTAGCAGAAATTGACGCTCAAGGTCAGAGAGTTATGGAATTAGCTCGTGCATTAAATTATCGTGATACCGATTATGGTATAAGGAACATGCCACAAGGTGTTAGAGATAGGTTTTATAATAGAGCGCTTCCTGCGTATAATAGGGTCCGCTCTCGTGCAATGGCTCTAAGTAATGGATAATATGGAACTAAGCAAATATATTAAGAGTGAATCGGTGGAACTTAACCGTTCCGCCATTCACTTCGCAAATTATAATCCCCGGAAACTTTCCGATGAATCCCGTAAGACGTTGAAAAGAGGAATCAAGAAGTTCGGTTTGGTCGGTGGTATCGTAGTTAACAAGCGGACTGGACTAACCGTTGTTTCTGGACATCAGCGTTTAACTATTATGGATGAGCTGCAGAAATTCCCTGAGAACGATTACAGAATCCGTGTAGATGTCATTGACGTGGACGAAAAGCAGGAAAAGGAATTAAACATCCTGATGAACAATCCAAACGCGCAGGGTGCATGGGACTATGACGCATTGGCACGGTTAGTTCCAGATATTGATTACCAGGATGCCGGCCTGACAGCTGCCGACCTTAACATGATAGGCTGTGATTTTCTTCTCCAGACAGAAGAAGAAAGTTCTGTTTCCGATGCTTTGGAGGATATGATGGCACCTGTCACAGAGCAGAAAGAAGCCGAGAAAGCCGCCAAGCAGATGGAAAGAGCCGAGAAGGTGGCCCACATGAAGGAAGTCAAGCAGCAGGTGAAGAATGCAGCCCAAAAGCAGGCCCAGGATATGGACGCTTATCTGATGCTTTCCTTTGACACGTTCGAAGCTAAAACAGCCTTCTGTGAAAGGTTCGGTTACGACCCCTACTCCAAGTTTATCAAGGGTGAGGTATTCGATGAACAGATAGAAAGAATTGAATGACAACATGAAATTTTAGGAGGAAAGCCGAGTCAGAAGAAAAACATATAGTCAGTTGTATCGACAGTCAAGACGAATAATGTACAACGCCGGAAGGCAATACGGGCCTGGTACAGACAGACAAAGAAGTATAAGAGACAGAACGAAGTCGATAATGGAAAGATATGCGGCAAGGATAGACAGCTATTTCTCAAAGAGAGGGATTGATATTTATGGTGATAAGCCTGTTTCTCGCCGCATTTATATGGGTAACAATAACGGATGATTGATTATGAAAAGTGAATCTCAAAAAAGCAAACATACAGGACGAAAGCCCAAATTCGATTACAAGAGTGAGGAATTCCTCTCTCAGGTGGAGACGTATGCCAAAAAGGGATTCACGGACAGAGAAATCGCTTTTGCGTTAGGCCTGGCTCCCCAAACGTTCTGTGAGAAGAAGAATGAGCACTCTGAATTATGCGAAGTATTAGCGCGCGGGCGTGCGACCATCACTGCAGCTGTACGTGCCAAGTTCCTTGCTGTAGCTTTGGGCGGTATCAAGACCAAGAGTACTGTAGTAAGAAAGCTGAAAGACCAGGACGGAAACCTGACCGGCGAAGAAGAGCTTCAGGTAAGTGAAAGCGAGCTGGCTCCCAACCTTCAGGCAATGTCTGTCTGGCTATATCATCACGACGATGAATGGAGGAAGGTTGAACGCCGTCAGGACGAAGACGCAGATATTCCAAAGGATATTGACCACGGAATTTCTATTGACTCATGGATTAAAGACAAACTGAAATGATTGTACCCCAAGCGATATATCATCCGTTATATACCGATAGCGAGAAGTTTATCATTCTCATTACTGGTGGCCGTGGCTCGGGGAAGTCTTTCAACGCTTCTACCTTCATTGAACGTCTGACATTCGAAATGACTCCCACAGAGAAGATAGTCCACCAGATTCTATACACCCGTTATACGATGGTATCTGCCGGGATGTCTATTATTCCTGAAATGATGGAAAAGATAGATTTGGACGGAACCACGAAGTATTTCAAGACCACAAAAACGGACATCGTGAACCGGATGACCGGCAGCCGTATCATGTTCCGGGGTATCAAGACTTCTTCCGGGAATCAGACGGCAAAGTTGAAGTCTATTCAGGGTATCACCACCTTTGTCTGTGATGAAGCTGAGGAATGGACCAGCGAAGAAGAGTTTGACAAGATCATGCTCTCTATCCGTAAGAAAGGTATCCAGAACCGGATTATCATCATCATGAATCCCTGTGACTCCAATCACTTCATCTACAAGAAGTATATCGAGAAAACCCACCGGCTGGTGGAGATTGACGGCGTCCAGGTTCAAATCTCAACTCATCCGAATGTACTTCATATCCATACGACTTACTTCGACAATATCGAGAACCTTTCTCCTGAGTTCCTGAGAGAAGTCAAGGAAATGAAAGAGAAGAATCCGGAGAAGTACGCTCATGTGGTTATCGGACGATGGGCGGACGTGGCCGAAGGTGCCGTGTTCAAGAAATGGGGTATCGTGGATGAGTTCCCCATGTGGTGCAAGAAGGTGGCTATTGGACAGGACTTTGGTTATACCAATGACCCATCGGCTTCTATTCGATGTGGAATCATTGACAATGCACTTTATCTGGATGAAGTGGATTATAGAACTGGATTACTTTCTGGGGATATTATAAAGACGCTACGCCCGTGGAATTTGAGAGTGATTGCCGACAGTGCGGACCCGCGACTCATTCAGGAGATTCATAACGGAGGGATTAAAATATACGCAGTAGAGAAAGGACAAGGTTCTGTCAATGCCGGTATTGACAAGATGCAGGGAATGGAAATATTCATCACCAAGCGTTCTTATAACCTTCAACGGGAGTTCAGAAACTATGTATGGGCAAAGGATAAGGATGGAAACTACATCAACGAACCTGAAGACCATGATAATCATGGCATAGATGCTGCACGCTACTATGTGCTGGGAGAACTTCTCGGTAGAATCATGAAACCCAAAGACGTTTCAGGAATATTTGGACATTAAACTTTGAGATATGACTATAGAAGAAATTTTAGCTATGCCGGAAGTAGAGAGAAAAATCTACTATCTGAAAAAAGGACGAAAGACCGAGCAACCAAACGCTCACGCTCTTTACAACGACTGGAATCCGAACAAGCACGAGATAGTGATAGATGAAGAGAAATACCCGAAAATTAAAATCACTACCCAGCCTGAGAAACGGATTACAGACCCGAAAACCGGGAAAGAATATGTTGAGCCGGCGGTCAGGAAAGAAGTTGACCCAAACAGGATTGCTCTTCCTATCGAGCAGGACATCGTGAACATTCAGACTGCCTTCACCGTTGGAACAGAACCGGTCCTTGATTGCCAGCCGGATGAATCGGAAGAAAGCCTTCTTTCCACATTGAAGCAGGTGTTCAAGAAAAACAAGCTGAAATACCAGAACAAGAAAGTAGTCCGGGCATGGCTGGCCGAGCAGGAAGTGGCCGAATACTGGTATGTGGTGAAGGATGACGGCTTCTGGGCAAAGCTCAAACGAAAGATTTCAGGAATTTTCGGTAAATCTAAGCCTGAATACCGTCTGAAGAGTGCCATCTGGTCTCCGTTCCGTGGCGACAAACTCTACCCTTTCTTCAATGACCAGGGGGATTTGGTAGCCCTATCCCGTGAATATAAGAAAAAAGACCTGAAAGATGTAGAGATTACCTGTTTCATGACCATTACCAAGGATATGGTTTACCAGTGGGAGCTAACGAGCAGCTGGTCCGACAAAGGCCCATTTGCTCATGGATTCAAGAAGATGCCGGTGATTTATATGTACCGTCCGGAAGCGTACTGTGAGAAGATAAAGAGTCTCCGTGTAAGACTGGAGAAGCTTCTCTCAAACTATGCAGACTGTATCGACTACCACTTCTTCCCTATCCTCATGCTTTTTGGTAACGTGGAGAATTTCTCCGGTGAGTTCAAGAACCGTGTTGTCGAGCTGACCGGACAGGGAGCAAATGCCCAGTATCTTACCTGGTCACAGGTACCTGATACTGTCAAATTCGAGGTAGAAACCTTGCTGAGCCAGATATACGGACTGACCAATACGCCCAGAATCTCTTTTGACTCCCTGAAGGGTACAGGAAACGCCGTTTCCGGTGTTACCTTCGATTATGTGTTCATGTCCACCCACCTGAATGTGGAGAACCTGAATGAAACCGTCGGCGAGTTCATGCAACGACGGGTAAACTTTCTTGTCTCTGCGTTAGGTTCCGTGAATTCCACCCTTGAAGAAGCCTCCGAGACTATTGACGTGGATGTGCAGATGCAGCCATACAAACTGGAGGACATCAAAGACAAGATAGACACAGCTATCAAGGCCAAGGACGGTGAAATCTGGTCTCAACAGCGGGCCATTACCTTTGTGGGGAACGTGGATGCAGTTCTGGATGAGATTGAAGCCATCAAGGAAGAGCAGGCTGAGAAGCAGAAGAACGACATTGAGAAACAGAAACAGCTTTCCTCTCTTAAAAGTTCCAGCAGCAAATCTGAAGAATAGAACAACCCAGTCAGAATATTTACGAGGATAATACAAAACAGAATGATATAAATCTAAAATATTGACTAATTTAATAGCGGTATCTTTCGAGGTATCGCTATTTTCTTTATCATAGTAAAAACATGAATACTTCTTTGTAATTATTCGTTATTTTACTATATTTGCATCGTAATTAAGTCTTAAACGCTATGAGCTACAAATCAGTTAAAGACGTTGTAACGCTGCTTACTGAAAATGGCTTTTGGTTCGTGAGGCAGAAAGGCAGTCACATGGTTTACACTGATGGTAGCCATGTAGTGATTGTCCCCGACCACGGCAAGAAAGGCGTTGAGAAAGGCACTTATTACAACATTCTGAGGCAAGCGGGGCTAAAATAGCCCCCGCCTCTTTTGTTTAATGATAAAAAGGAGGTAGTATGAGAACCGTAGAAGTGATTGTAGAACATGCTGGAAATAATCTTAGTGCCTATATTGAAGGTGCTCCGGTGATTACTGTCGGTAACGACGTGAAGGAAATCGAGAAGAACATGAAGGAAGCTGTTGAACTTTACCTGGAGTCATGTAAGGAGATGAACATCGCTTCAGTGGAAATTTTGCAGGGAGAGTTCACATTGAAGTTCAAGATAGATGCTGCCACCTTCATCAACTATTACAGCAGTATCTTTACCAAAGCAGCTTTGAGCCGGATAACTGGAATTAATGAACGTCAGTTATGGCATTATGCTGCTGGAGTACACAAACCACGTAAACAGCAATTGGAGAAGATTCAGAAAGGTATTAACGCGCTGACAGAGGAACTGGCAGCTATAAATTTGTTGTGATTATGATAGATACTAGAGAATTAAGAATTAATAATATTGTAAATGCTAATATAAATAATTCGTCAAGGTTTATTACAATAGTCGGCATACAAAAAAAGTCTGTTGCAGAAGAGGCATTGGAAGAAACTGATAATCCTAGGTATCCTTACGATTATAAATGGATTTCTGCCAACAATATAGAAGCAATACCTCTCACTAAGGAAATTCTGATAAAAAGCGGATTTATAGAAAGGCAACCTAAGAATGAAAATAGTTGTTCATCGTTTTATATTGATAAATTAACTCTATATCCTAGAACTGTTGATATGAATAGTTTTTATTTGGAACATTATGATATTGATATTAAGTTTTTGCATCAACTTCAAAATATTTATTTTGATTTGACCAATGAAGAGTTAATTATAAAATTATAACTTGCTATTTTTTAGCGTGATTGCTTTAGCAGTCACGCTTTCTTTTTGCCTAAAAACGAACATTCTCTTAATTGTTTCGTATCGTTAGCCTTAAAATTTCCCCTTCCCTTTCTCTATAAGTAAATTTACCGTATGAAATTATTAATCAAACTCATACGGTATGACAATCTTTGAACAAATCTTGGCAGGACTGCAACAGAAATTCGCTGGGGTGGACACTGCCACACTCACCCGTATCGCCACAAAGAAGGCAGAGGGTGTAACGGACGAAACGAAGGTGACCTCCATCGTTGAGGGTATCTCATTTCAGGACGTGATGCAAAACTATGGTGATTTCCGTGCAGGACAAGCGCAGACTTCCGCTGTTTCAAACTACGAGAAGAAGCATGGACTGAAAGACGGGAAACCAATCGAGAATCCGAAACCAGAACCACCGAAACCAAACGACCCTCCAAAGCCACAGGAAACGGACATCGCAAAGATGATTGCCGATGGCATCGCCGCCGGTATCAAGCCGTTTGCCGACAAGCTGGCCAAAATGGAGGAAAATGAAGCGCAGGCGCAGCGCAATTCTCAGATTTCAGCAGTGGCGAAGAAGTATGGTATTCCCGAATTTATGCTGAAAGACCGCAACATTCCTGAAAACACGGACTTGGATACTTATTTCAAGGACATGAAGCAGGATATGTCTAACAACGGGTTTCAGTTCTCCAAAGCTCCTGAAACTGCCGAACAGAAGCAGGAGAAGGAAGCAAGTGAGTTCGCCAAAATGATTGAGGCGGACACAAAATCTATTGTCGAACAACAAAACAAGTAATTTATGTCAGCAGGATTTAAGTACAACATTGAGCCTGAACCGTCCATCGAGGAACGCTATGACGTTTCTACCGGTGTAAGACGCAGAGGGCCTTACAAACTGGATACGGCCAACCTTGTCGCTGGTTCGTTTCTTCCATCCTTTACACCGATTGCCGCCGACTTGGTGAAGAAGACCGCTCAGGTGGCTATCCGTGTAGAAGTCTATGAAAAGTTTACCACCGGTTCCAATACCACATTGAAAATCAAGAAAAACTCTTTGGCTTATGTGGGTATGCACATTGGTGACGGTTCCCATGGCGCTACAATCAACGCTATTGACAAGTCAGATAAGGCTTTCGATAAGTTGACATTGGCGGCAGACTTTGGTGCTACAGTGAATGCAGGAACGGTTCTTTTTGAAGCGACAGCAGTAAACGGAACTACTCCAAAGGTGGTTGCTAACTCAGCTTTGTATGAGAGAAAGCAAATTGATGAAGGTCCGGTATTGGTGGCTTTGCTTATGCGTGCATTCGAGATTGAGCCTACTAAGTTGGCTATGCCTTTCCATGCAAAGGATAAAGAAAATTTGCCACATTTCCAGTTTAACGAATAAGAAAGGAGGTAAAACATGATGCTAACTATTCATACTCTGTTTAACGACCCCAATATCGTAAACGCCGTTATCCAGCGTGTCCTTCAGACTCGTAAGGATACAATCTACTGGCAGCAGTATCTTGATTTCCGTAGAACGACTACCCGTGTGTTCAAGGACTACATCGGTCAGGTTACTGGCGTGATGGCTGGTTCTATCAATTCTCGTTATGGCGAGAAGCCTATCCGTGAACGCCGGAATATCGGTTCAGGATATGGTGAAATCGCTTATCTTGGCGATGCTTACCAGATTTCCATTGACCGCTTGTCTGAGCTTCAGGACTTGATTGACAAGTTCAATGCAGCTAAACCTGCCGACCAGGTAGCAGCCATGCAGGAAATCGTGAATTTCATCTATGACGATTACCGCCAGGTACTTTTGGCAGCTCACAAGCGCATGGATATTATCGTAGGTTCACTTCTGATGACAGGAGAAGCAACAGTCAAGAACAAGGACGACAATGCCGGAGGCGTCGACCTTCTTAACATTGAATTGCCGTTCAAGTTCATTAAGCCTGATACTGGTGCGAAGACGAACTTCATCACCTATTTGCAGCAGCAGATTAATGCTCTGAAAGCTGATTATGGAAACTTCCAGAAGATGATTATGTCCCGAGGAACTTTCGTGAAGAATATCATCGGGTCGGCTGAGTTTGGTGACAAGTTCAAAATGCAGCTTACAGGAAATGAAATGTACCTTTCAACCGGTTTGATTACATCTCAACTGGCTTCCCAAGTATTCACTGGCATCGGGCTTCCGGCCATTGAAATCAAGGAAGATTACGTGAAAGACCAGACCGGGAAGAACGTGCAGATTTACGCAGACGACCGTATCACCTTGCTTCCGCAGGATAAGGTCGGTTATATGCGTTTCCACACTCCGTACGAAGCAGTGGACGGCGTACCGGGACGTAACTACACCCAGGCAGACGGTGATATGCTTATTTCCGGTTACAAGGACAAGAACGGTCGTTATTTGGAATACACTGCAGAGTGGATTCCTCAGATTACGAACCCGAACCTGATTGTGAACTTTGATTTGTCAACCATGAACGCATGACAGTAAACGACTACATATCACAGAAGTTTCAAACCTTCGGCATCAACTTGTCGGAGGCTGACCTTTTGGAGATAAGTTTGTCTTCAGAAGTAAGCGGAGAGGATGAGATGGGCCCGTCAAACATCGGACTTGTTTCGGTGTCTATGGCGAAGTTTATCCCCTCTCTTCTACTTCGTGCTACTTCCATCAGCGAGAACGGTTTCTCTATGTCCTGGGACACCAAAGGCTTGAAGGAATACTACTCATTCTTGTGCAAGAAGTATGGCCTTGAAGACACACTGTCAGATAAACCTAAAGTCAGATTCCTATGATATTTGCTCCGCATACATTACAGGTTAAGGTCTTTACTCCGATGGAAACGGACGAGTTCGGCAGGCCTATTCCCGGAACCGGTGGAGAAAGCTGGCAGGACGTATGTAAATGCCGTTGTGATGATAACTCGACCAAGGAGTTTACTTCGGAGAACGGAAAGGTGTACCGACCGAATTACCATGTGGTCTGTGAGAAGAAAATCTCTTTGAAGGCTGGTGATGAAGTCCGATGTATGGACGGTGAGAATATCCGGGGAACAGGCAAGGTTTACATGGTGAAGAATACGAACTATTTTAGTTACTCAGAGATATGGCTGTAAAGTTTGATTTTTCGGATGTAGATAGCTTTTTCGAGCAAGGCTATGCCGAGGTGAAAGCCGTTGAGGATAAGGTCGGAAAGGAAGCGGTCGATTATGCGATAGAGCATGGCAGTTACCAGAACCGGACCGGAACGCTGCGCAAGTCAAACAAGTATTCAGTCCAGGATGATGGACTGGAGTTGAGGAATGAAGCTGAATACGCTTCTTTCGTTGAATCCAAAGGTTATGAAGTCTTGACTGGTGCAGCCATATATGCTGAGAAACGATTAAAGGAGGAAATCAAATGAAGAAATACATTGGAACAAAACAAGTAGAAGCAGAACCTATGACAATGGGTAATGCTTATAGTAAAGGATTTCTGCATGCTGGCAAAGTTCCATCAGAAGCCGAAAAGGATAAAGCTGGCTATCATGTGAAGTACAAAGACGGTTATGAAAGCTGGTCGCCAGCAGAACCGTTTGAAGCTTCGTATCGTGAAGTGTCGGAAGAAAGTGAAAATATGTGCTTCGGTGATGCTATTGAAGTCCTGAAACAAGGAGGTGCAATCCGAAGAAAAGGTTGGAATGGCAAAGGACTATTCGTTATAAAGCAAGTTCCAGCGCATATTGAGAGCGAAATTATTCCGAAGATGCAGTCGCTTCCGCAATCAGCCAAAGACCTTATCCTGAAAGGAAAAGGTTTCATTGACTACACAAGCCAGTGTCTTATCTACAATGAGAATACTGGACGTGCTGATTCATGGGTTCCGTCCATTAGTGATGTATTTGCAGAAGATTGGGAGATTGTACAATGATAGTAACTACCGACATAGCAAACATACTCTACCGTGATTGCCGGACTTTCGGCATTGATATTGTCCCTCATGGCAAGAAACTGACGGGTGCGATGAAGTCCGAAAGGATTGTCATTCACTCTAAGAAGCAGCAACCGGGGACGTACTGGAAGAAATCCTTCGTTGAGGTGAATCTTTGCGTTCCTGACTTGAAAGAAGGTGAAGCCAACACCATCCGGCTGAACGAGCTGGAGAAACAGGCGCAAGAATTGTTTGACGGAGCGACCGGACGCTACGATGGTACCACCTATCATTATTCCATCGAGTCAATCGGTACTGAGGAGGACACATCCTTAAAGTGTCACTATGTGAATGTAAGAATTTTGTTTGAAGTTTTAAATGTGAAATAATATGGCAGAATCAAAGAAAATCACAGCTGTAAATATCAAGAAACTTTGGTATGGCGAAACAAGTGCTATTTCTGCAGATGTTACGGGCCAGACCTTGCACACTCTTTTGCAAGGAGAAACACTGAAAGAAGTATCCAATATCCATCAGGATACGTGGACTTTTGAGGAAGCAGAGGCCAGCCGAACCAACTATAAGAACCAGCTCACGAATCAGACCTATCGAAGTGATAAGGAAATGGGAGATGTCTCTGTGAACTTTACTATCGGTGAGTATGACTATCCGACAAAGAAGGATCTTATGGGTGGAGATGTCATCAATACCGACAAAGGTTGGAAGCGTACAAGGGGTAAGGTAAATATCGAGAAATGTATTGTGTTCATGACTGAAGATGACCAGTATTGCGTGATTCCCCGTGCTGACATAGGTGCCCGTGAATCAACAACGGATAAAGCCATCGGTATTCCTGTAAGTGCGGTGGAACTGGAACCACAAAATGCAGAAGTTGCACCGGAATACTGGTTTGACTCATCTGAAGTAACAGCAGGTGTTTAATGCCTATCCAATAGGTAGAGATTGAATTCCATAACAGGGGTGGGCTTTATGGCTTCACCCCTTAATTTTTATCTTTTATCAGAATGAATCAAGGAGCAAAAATAGTAACTGAATCCATTATCGGAAGTGATTTCAGAACGGTGTTTGTCGCTGGGAAAGCCTACACGGTCTACCCTCCTACTATCCACAAGCTGGCCGGGGCAATCTCCCATTTGTCAGGCGTACAAGAAGCAGACAATTTGAAAGAAGTGCTTCTCTCCCTTGGAGAAAGCGAGGCTTACAGCAAGGCTCTCTCCTGGCTGATAGCTGGTGACGAAAACTTGAGTGAAGAACTGGCAAAAGGAACATACGAAGAAAACGTAAATGCTTTAGATGAAGCACTCTCTATGATTGACTCAAAGGTTTTTCTCAAAGCTGTCAGCTTGGCGAGGAACGTAAGTCTGCTGGCAGCGAAACCGAGGTCGTAGGAAATGATAATCTCTTGTGACAGATTGCATCGTTCATGGAAAATCTGCATCTGTCATACCGGGAAGTGGTCTATGAGATACCATACAGGAATTTAGTATTAATGCAGCGTGACAAGCTCCATACAGTTACCGGTACCAAGGTTACAAAGGTGAAGGGTAAGGACATGGCTTCGCGCAGAAGAAGAAGAAACAAGAAATAGATATGGCTACACTATACTTTAAAGTCAGTTCTGACTGGGAGCAGGTTGTCAAGCTGAGACAGGAATGTGAGAGACTGGAAGCCCAGCTCAAGAAGATGGACGTAAACAAATCCCCGGCTGCAGCAAAAGCTTTAGAAACGCAACTGGCATCTGCTCGTCAACAGATGATGGGATTGGTGACAGAAGCGGCTAAAGCTGGTGCTGTGATGGAGAATGATTTGAAGAAAAAGCTTAATTCCGCGTCAAAGGCCTCCGATGAGCTGACAGAGGAAATCATCAAACAAAGGAAAATCATCCGTGATACGCAGGATGATGTCAGACGGCTGTCTGATGAATATTCAAAGATGGGTAAGTATTCTCCTAATTCAAAAGCTAAATTAGCTGAACTGAACCGGGCTAAAGCAGCCTTGAACGAGCAGAGATACTCCCTTGGCGAATTACAGGACCAGCAGGCCAGAAACAGGCTCGAAGTGAGGAAACTTACGAGAGAGTACAAGGAGTTTTCCAGTGGGACTAACAACGCTGATGAGATAGTAAAATCCCTTACGGATTCTTTAAAGCGTACAGCCGCTGAAATTGGTGGACTGGTGGCGATAAAGAAATTCGGCTCCGATGTGATTGAAGCAACCGGAAAGATGCAGCAGTTACAGGCAGCCCTTTCAACCATACTTCAGGACAAATCCAAGGCGGACCAGCTCATTGCCGATATTGTCCAGTTCGCGGCCAAAACACCGTTCAATCTTGACGATGTGGCGACCGGAGCAAAGCAGCTTTTGGCATACGGTTCCTCGGCCGATAATGTCGTGAATGAACTTTCCATGCTTGGAGATGTGGCTTCCGGATTGCAGATTCCTATCGGACAGCTTATTTATCTGTATGGAACATTGAGAACGCAAGGACGGGCCATGACAGTTGACATCCGTCAGTTCGCCGGACGAGGTATTCCAATCTACGAAGAACTGGCCAAGGTATTAGGAGTTTCCAAAGACCAGGTAGGTGAACTTGTGAAGGAAGGGAAGGCCGGATTTAAGGAAGTTGAACAGGCCTTCAAAAACATGACATCCGAGGGAGGAAAGTTTGCCAACCTTATGGAAAGTTCCGCCGGAACGTGGCCCCAGCGACTGTCGAATATCGAAGATACCCTCTTTCAGAAAATGAATGAATTCGGGAATAAGTATAAGGAGGTTTTCGAATTTGGTATCGGTACAGCAGAGGATTTGGTGGAAAGTCTTGATGATGTGTTGTCTGTAATGGGCGGACTGATTGCAGCTTACGGAACGTATAAGGCCGCGTTGATTACAGCAGCCGTAGCGCAGAAGGCGGTCGGATTCGTTGAAAGTATCCGTTTGATAGGAATGTACAGAAAGGAATTGGGGCTGGCCACCGCTGCACAGCAGGCTTTCAATCTGGCATCGAAATCGAATGTGTATGTCACCTTGTTGGCTGCGTTGGTAGGAATCGGTACGGCTATTTACATGTTCACCAAGAGAACCAATGAAGCCACTGCAGCACAGGAGACGCTTAATTCGGTGAACAAAAAAGCCGATGAGGAATTTTCCAAGCTGGCAGCAACGGTTGACAGATTATCCGGCGTATTGAAAAGTGAAACTTCGTCCCTTGACCAGAAGAAGAAAGCCTTGTCTGATTTGCAGGCCATCATTCCTTCTTACAATGCTAGTCTTAACGAAGAAGGTAAGCTGATAAACAATAATACCGAGGCTATTAAATCTTATCTAACGCAACTTGAAAAGCAGATACGGATGAAGGCTGCTCAGGAAGAACTAGAAGAATTGTATCGCAAGAAACGAGTTCAAGAAAAGCAGCAGAAAGTTGCTATGGAGAATTACAATGAGGTAAAATCTTTGTACAATTCATCCGTAACAATGACTGGAAGCGCATTACAGAACAGAGGGGTCAATACAGGTGTGACCGTATTCTCTCAGAATAGTGCTGTAAACAATCAGCTTAAAGATAGTGCTAATAAGGCCAAGAAAGAATTGGATTCCGTAAACAAGGAATTAGGCGAAACGGTTTCTGCCATCACAGAACTGGAAAAAGAAATTGAGAAATCGTCTTTATCTGATAATAAAGAATCTCCACAGTCTTCCATATCCAAAGAAGTAGAAAATGCCACCAAACGTATCAAAACACTCAAACAAGAAATTTCAAACCTTCGTAGCGGGAAATTGCAGGCAGAGGCTGGTAAAACTGTAGAATCTGCTATCAAGGCAAAGGAGAAAGAGTTGCAGAGTGCAGAAAAGACCTTGGAAACACTTACCGGTGCCAGGAACAAGGATGTGTCAAGAGAAAACGCGACAACATCAGCCGGAGGGAAACTCTCAGACTTGGAACGTAAACAAGCCATAGAGCGTGCTAAAGAAGCCGTCGATTGGGAAAACCAAGTTGAACAGTCCCGTATAGATGCAATGGCCGATGGCGGGGATAAAATCCTTGCTCAACGTGAACTGAATAACAAGAAAGAAATGCAGGCCATTGACCGGTCTAAAGAAGAGTATATCCAGAAAGATATTCAAAGACAGAAAGAAATATTCGAAGCCACAGAAGAGTTAAAGGCAAAACAAAATCCAAAGTATAAAAAGAAAAGTTTTGAATCATCTTCTGTTACTGTTGATACTTCCATGTTTGACAGTATTTACGACAACACTAAGAATAAGCAAGTAAACGACCGGCTCAAAGATGAAATCGAGGCCAACGAACGCTACCTGAAAAACTACGGCACGTTCATGCAAAAAAGACAGGCTATCACCGATGAGTACACCCGTAAAATATCAGAAGCCACTACTCAGGGAGACAAGGACATACTCCAGAAAGAAATGGAAAAGGCACTCTCCTCCCTTGATCTTGAGAAGCTGAAACAGGGAATCAATTGGGAACTTATCTTCGGTGACTTGGATAAGGTCTCCAAAGAGTCCCTGAACAAGGTAAAACAGCAGCTTAGGGATTTCAAGAACTCCGAAGAATACAAGAATATGGCTGTTGACCAAAAGAAGGTCATTGACGAGGCGTTAAGCAACATCCAGTCAACTCTTATCGACAAAGGAGGATTGTTGGCCGACCTACCCGAACAGTTAAGCGAATTGGCCAAGGCACAGGAAGAACTGTCACAAGCTCAGGAGGAATACAACGAAGCCATGAGAAGCGGAACAGATGCACAGAAGGAAGCGGCCACGAAGAAACTGAATGATGCCCAGAAAAGACAGCAGAACGCTCAGGTCAATGTACAAAAGTCGACAGATAAAACGACAAGCAACCTTGTCACATTGTCAAACGTCATTACCCAGCTTGGTTCAAATTCTGAAATTTCACTCTCTCAGGTCGGTGATTTGGCCGGAAATATAGTAGACATATTTGCAGAAGAGAGCGAGAAACTTGGAGGTATAATTGGAGCTGCATTTTCTCTTTTAGATGCCATCGGGACGCAGGGGCTGGATGGTTTCATAGGTAACATATTCAGTAGTGTCTTTAAGTCTGTAGGTGGAATATGGGATACCCTGACTTTCGGAGGATTCAGCAAACTCTTCGGTATTGGAGGAAACGAAAAAGAGGTTCAGGACACAATCAACAGACTCACGGACAGAAACGAAAAGTTGCAGTCTGCCATCGAATCTCTTACAGAAGAAATGAAGTCCAGTAAGGGAAGCGAGAAATCCGTAGCAGAGTACAATAAAGCCATCAAGTATCAGGAGGAATACAACAAGAATGTCCTTTCAAAAGCGCAGGCCAATGCTGGCTATCACAGTAAGCATCATAGCTGGGCCTATTACATGGGCTGGTCGGAAAGTGACATACAATGGATTCGGGAAAATGTCATGGCAGAGTTCACAGGTACAGATTCCTTGTGGCAGATGTCGCCGGAGCAGATGGACTTATTACGTCAGAATGTAGACTTGTGGCAGAAAATGGCCGATTCAGGGAAAGGAGGCTATGGAAATGCTGTCGTTGATGCACTAGGTGAATATGCAGATCTGGCTGGAAACCTCGAAGAACTGAAAGAGGGTCTTTTCGAACAGCTTACCGGAATAAGTTTTGATTCCATGTATGACAGTTTCATAGATACTCTCATGGATATGGATGCCTCGGCGGAAGATTTTGCGAATAACCTATCCGAATACTTTATGCGTGCCATGCTTTCAGATAAAATCGGTAACATGTACAGCCAGAAGCTTGAAGACTGGTGGAACAGATTCGGTGAAAGTATGAAGGACGGAAACCTGAGTGAGAGTGAACGTAATTCACTCCAAAACGAATATATGGGGTACGTGAATGAAGCATTGAAACTACGGGATGAACTTGCCGCAGCTACCGGATACGACAAGGCTGGCAGCAGTTCCCATCAGTCGGCCTCCAGCCGCGGATTCGGTACGGAAATGACGCACGAGGATGCCGGAGAACTGAGCGGTCGGTTCACTGCCGTGTATGAGTCCAATCTTTGTATTGAGACGGCAGAACAGCAGCAAACGATAGCTATTACCGAACTGCGAGGCTCCATCGGTTCCTTGACTTCACAAGTGACCGGTCTGTACAACATTGCCGACGAGACACGTACTATCCTGGCCAATTCCTATTTGGAGTTACAGCAAATCAGAGAGAACACAGGCGAAATTGTCAAACCTATCAAACAGATGCAGGCCGACATTGCCGAAGTGAAACGTAATACAGCAAGACTATGACAGGAGATTTATTTATTAACGGGAAGGATGCCTGGAGCACATGGGGTGTCCGCATGGGTGACGGTTTTCTCGATGCTATCGACGGATTCAATCAGATGAAAGACTACATCGAAGATGAGAGCCGTCTGGAGCATGGGAAGCGAATAATAACCGCAAATGCAAAAGTAGCATCGCGTGAAATCACTCTCCAGTTCACCATAGAAGGAGACTCAGAAGGTGACTATCGGACAAAGAAGAAAGCCTTTCAGTCAGAACTGGAGAAGGGAGCCGTAAACATCAAAATCCCCGCTCTTGGGAGCGAAGTCTTCAAGCTGGTTTACCTGGGGAAAAGCATCTCTTACGGGTTAAGTATTGACAGGTGTTTCGGTAAGGTTTCAAGTAAGTTTTGCGAACCGAATCCCATGGACAGAAGCGAATAACAAACATTTCCTTTATTGTTTCAAATGGAAGTCCGGATTTTTAGGGCTTCCATTTGTTATTTATGAACTTTGGGGATATGATTGAAATTAAGGACATATCCGGAAAGACAAGATTCTCCACCCCTATCAACAAAGGGGCGAAGGGAAAGTTTACACTGATGAAAGAGGACTACATCGTTCTCCCCTTTTCCGTGCCTGAACCGATATATTTTAAACTTGGAGACTATGTAGACCTTTCTGGGGTTCTGGATGATTCTCTGGGCGGATTACTTTCAAAAGTATATGAGGTAACTGACTTGCAGAAACCTTCTTTCAATGCTTCTACCGCTGGATATGATTATGAGCTGAAACTGGATGCTTACTATTGGAAGTGGAAAAACAAAATTTTCAAATACACTCCTGAACATGCTGGATATGAAGCGTCATGGTCTCTCACCGCAGCCCTTGATGTACAGCTTGGTGTGTTCTTACGTAACCTGAAAGCTTTGGGATATACCTATAAGGGAAAAGAATTCGTATTTGAAATAGATTCAACAGTAGAGAATAAGGCAGTTGCAATGACGTATGACAATATGAACCTGCTGGATGCCTTATTCTCAATGGCGGGTGAGGATAAGTGGAACTGTGATTGCTGGATAACGGACAACGTAATTCATTTTGGGCGAAACGAATTCGGTGATGCCGTCAAAATCGAGTTAGGGGTTGAAGCGTCTGCCATGACTCGCAGTGAGAGCAAAGGCACTTATGCCACCCGCATTTATGCATTCGGATCTACAAGAAACATACCTGAGAACTACCGTTCCATTGAAGAGCAGACGGTAGTAAACGGAGTTGTGCAAAGACGACTTATGCTTCCCGCTGGTACGCCATACATAGATGTGTATCCTGACATGAGCCAGGAAGAAGCAATTGAAGACATCGTGGTATTTGACGAGGTATATCCCCGACTTGAAAGTACGATGTCAAGTGTATCTACGAGGACGGAAACCGTTACAAATGAAGACGGAGGTCAGGAAACCGTGACTTACTATCGCTATCGTGATACTGGCCTGAATTTCTCCAAGGACTACATACTTCCGGGCCAAGAGCTGACAATTATCTTTCAGTCCGGCAAAATGAATGGATTGGAGTTCGGTGTTATTTTTGACCTGGACAACAACGGAAGCCAGCTTTGGGAAATTGTCCGCAGCGAAGACTACGGACATCCATTGCCGGATGATACCATATATCCTGAAAATGATGACAAGTATATCCTTTCCGGTTTTGATCCAAAGTTTGTTTCTGTACAAATGATTCCGGACGCGGAGCAGGAACTGAAAGAGAAGGCACAGAAGATAGCAGACCAGCGAAAAAAGGACGATGGTACATACTACACTACCCTCCGGTCAGAATGGGTTAATGAAGACAAGCTGAAACGCTTTTTCGAGTTCGGGCAAAAGATAAACCTGGTCAATAAAGCCTTTTTTGAGAATGGTCGTGAAAGCCGTGTTCTCGGATGGGAGTTTAACCTTGACATTCCATGGGATTCTCCGGTATATACTATTGGGGAAAGTATGCCCTACTCTCGCCTTAATGATGTGGAAGAGAAACTGGAGTCGATTACGTATAAAGGGCATACTTATGTTGGAGGCGGAGGAAGTAGCATATATGTGATTAAGACCAATGATTCTACTGCCCCATCGGACAGTAACGTATTTTCGGCAAAACGGTCACTTGCAACATTATTGAGAAAGGACAAGGAAGACCGGACGGAGTTTTTGATGAAACTTCTTGGCGGTATCATATCTCCTTTCCTTACATCTCCCGACTTTGTTACTGGAATGATGGGTGCCGGCATGTCATTCTCTTCAGAGGAAGGCGGTGAATCCGTCGGATGGATTGACAAGCTGTACGTGCGCAAGAAAGCCATTTTCCAGCTGCTCAGCATAATGGAGACCGAGCTGGCAGGAGCTTCCTTCATGTTCAATGCAAGCGGAGCACGGGCTACGATAACAAAGGTAGAGCGTATAGATGCGGTTCCGTTCTTCTACTCAGATGGTAGCGCGAAATACTATTCAGATGGCAGCAGAGCATACGTACAGCCAAGCGCACATGGCGCCGTGTACCGCTGTTACTTCCTTGCAGATGATGGTGAGAAAGCAATCGAAAACCGTTTCCGTGTGGGTAACCTGGTACGCAGCCAGTCATTCAATATCAAATCCGGAGTCTATGAGAATGTTAGTAACCATTACTGGTGGCGGTTAGTCACTGCCGTCGGTGATAATTGGATAGAAGTGTCTGTGAATCATTGTGACGAAGGTAGTGACATTCCCAAGGAGGGTGATGTGGTTGTACAACTTGGAGACATATCGGACACGGATTTCCAGTCCGCAATCGTGCTGTCTGCATACGGAGACGGTGCGCCTTCTCTTATCTTCTATCAGGGAATCAACAGTTACTCCCTCTCCGGGAAAGATATAGTCACGATTGGATACGACCGTGTGAAAAAAGAGGGATACTTCAATGTGTATGGACGGGCCTATATCGGTAACAGGGAACAAACGAATTACCTCAGTCTGTCTGACGGGAAGCTTGTCGGAAGATTTAGCGAACTCATGCTATCGTCTGGTAAATCAGTTGTAGAGGTAGCAAAGGACGAAATAAGCCTTGAACTGGAAGATACAGGAATCAACGTCAAAGATAGGACTGTAACGGTACATGCAGATAATTTCTTTGTAACCAACACATCCGGTGAACCGATTGCTGTTTTCACTACTGATAAAAACGGACGTCCGATTGTCAAGGCCGAATACATTGACGTGGACAATCTGAAGGTGAAGCATCTTGATGGTGCGGAGGGTTCTTTGGAAAGAGGCTCTATCGGAGGATTTGAACTGGCAAATGGCCGAATCGGTAGTGAAGCAACGGCATCCGGAGGTGGAGGTAGTTTGTCAATTTATAGTGACATGATTCGTGTAGGCGGCACAAGCTCTTATGTATTAATAGGGAAGAATGTTGTTCCGGCGACAGCTTCTGGTTTTACAGCTGCGGGAAGAATCATAAACAATCAGACGAATACGTATGGCGGATATGGTTTTGACGTGGCCAACTATGGGTTGTTTATTGAAGTATCTGGTGGAACGAAAAACTATGGGCTGAAAAGCAATGCTCCACTGATGGCAACTGCGTTTATTGGAACCAAGATCGGAAGGCTTAACATTACAGGCAGCACCTACAAGATTGATTTCTCACAGAATAATATCTTCTTTATATATGCCAGCAGCGCATATAATGTGACCCTTCCGGATGAGTCGCAGGTCGCAAGCATGTTTGGTATGAGCAGCCTTCCGTCTGATTTCGGACTTATGTTGGTTTTCAGATGCCTTGCAGGCTCTAAAAACGTCACGTTGGCCGGAATATACGACCAGAACGGAAGTGTGCAAAGTTATACTTTGGCTGTCGGCGATTCAATAATACTACTGGTGGCTAAGGTTCCATATTTCGGATATTTTTTAATCAATTATACAAGCTGATGGACAAGGCAATTATAATCTACACGGTATTGATAATATTATTAATCTTAATGATAAATTGAAAACGATATGGACGATAAAAAATACGATTCAAGGTATGACGGCGAAACAACAGATAAAATTCTGGACAATGCAAAGGCTATAATGGAACAGACTACAGCAGAAGATGGTGAAACGGTACAGGTGTACGACACGGATGGCGTGCCGCACAAGATTTCGAAAACGGAACTTTTGAAGAAGTCTACACTGGCTCTCCCTGCTTTGGAAGACATCTCCAGTTTTGTGGCCGTGAATGCTGCTGGAAATGCCGTTGGAGTAATGACGAAGGAAGACATTGCATCAGTCCTGGCGGGACTTATTGGGATTGCAACATTAGAAAAATCGGGGCTTCACCCCGCTGCTAAATTCAGCCAGGGTGATAATTCTGGAGTGTCCAACATAGATGATATAGATATTCTGTCTACTGATATATACAATGGAAATATTTTAGAGAACAATGCTACATTCATAGTTAAAACTTACCCTGCTTCTCCGGCCTATATGTATCAAGAAGCATTCTCGATGTATCCAATTAAACGATATTGGAGGGCGAAGGTGGACGGTACATGGAGAGGGTGGATTGAGTTATAACCATCCAGTCCATGAGCCATCCGATAAGTTCTTTGTTCTCGAATATAATTTACCTGCATAATCGACAACAACCTGCATTTCTGTGTTAAGAGATGTGTATCTTACTGCATATCCTGATATGTAATTGGCGGTTGGGGTTATTTGATTGATATACCCTGACACAAACATTACAATCATGCGCGATGGGCTGGTAAGCCCATTATCCAAGTCACTTTTTGTAACTCCTTTCAGTAGAACCGCTCCCATCAGTTCCGCCAGTGCTATTATTTTATGAATTCCAAATAAATAGTTATTTTCGGCGGAAAAATGGAAAAAATTCGATACCGCCTTGTTTACAATAGAAAGAATCACTTAAATAAGCAAGGAACAGCCCTTGTGCAGGTAGAAGCATCTTTGAATCAACGTAAAGTATATTTTAAGACGAACGTTTATCTTCGTCCGGAGCACTGGGATAAGCAGATAGCACAAGTATGTAACCATCCGCAAGCCAATGACCTTAACTCCATGTTGTTTGAGTTTATACTGTATCTTCAAGGTATAGAACTATCGTTATGGAAACGTGGAATACAACCGACTTTAGCTTTACTTCGTGATGCGATAAAGAAAAATACCCCCGTTAATGTTACCTTCCCTATATTCGCTAAAGAATATGTTAAGCACTCAGATAGACGCCAAAGTACAAAAGATAACCTGATAACGACAATAAATGTCCTACAGGAATTCCGCCCTGGATTAGACTTCAAAGACATAACGTATAGCTTTCTAAAGGATTTTGAAGCGTATCTAAGAGAGAAAGGCAATGGGGTGAACACGGTGGCCAAACACCTTCGCCAGCTTCGGACGCTAGTCAATGAAGCAATAAATCAGGGATACATTCATGCGGACGCTTACCCTTTCCGGAAGTTCAAAATCAAGCAGGAGAAAGGTCGGCACGAGTTCTTGACTCCGGACGAATTAAGGAAACTGGAGAGCCTGGAAGTGCATGACCAGAAGCTACGTCACGTGTTGGATGCATTCTTGTTTTGCTGCTACGTAGGCTTGCGATTCTCAGACTTCTGCCAGCTTACACCAGCTAACTTTATCCGTGTAAATGGTCAAAAGTGGTTGCACTTCAAATCAATTAAGACTGGTATCGAACTCCGGCTACCGTTGCATCTTCTTTTTGAAGGGAAAGCACTCACAATTTTAGACAGCTACAACATAGAAGAATTTGCCGATTTAGGGTGTAATTCAGACGTAAACAAATACCTTGCACAGATTGCCGGAATGGCCCGTATCAGGAAGCACATAACCTACCACACGGCCCGTCATACATGTGCTACATTACTCATCCATCAAGGGGTTCCGATAACCACGGTACAGAAGCTGCTCGGCCATACTTCGGTCAAGACAACAGAGATTTATTCGGAGGTTCTTTCATCAACAATTCTTCGAGATTTGAAGGCTGTAAAAACCCGGAAAAAACGGCTCGATTTTCAAGCAAATTTTGCAGTCCGGTAGAGAATCGGTAGATCTCTTATACTCTACCCATATTCTACTGACACGCCTTGTCAGCCTTTTTGAAACCTTTTATTCTTTGTTCGTTTTTGCATCATTTATCTTCGCTGGAAAAGGAAGGTAAATGAGTAGATTTGTGTGTGACTTATGAGATAACGCCCATTAGCGTGTTCCATTCCGGGATGCGCTTGTGGGCGTTTTGTCTTATTAAAAGTGCTACCAAAATACGGGATAAGATGGATATATAGACATATTGTTTAACTAAAAACCTTAATTGTATGAAGAGAAAAATGATTTTGATGGCTATTGTAGTAGTCATAATTGTAGGATTGCTGGCATACTACCAGTACGTACCGTTTTGGGCCAGTATCGTGTCTACAGGAGCTTTTATTTTTGGTGTGATTCTTGGATGGTTGGCGAAGGGCTGGTCAGATAAACATGTGAGCTGATGGAAAAGTATATCGGATTTATCACTCAAGACCTACGTGCAGGAATAGCAATCATTTTTGTCTGTCTTGTGCTTATCGTATTTGCCTGCTTATTGGATATGTGGACCGGAATAGACGCGGCACGGGCAAACAAGGAAAAGATATGTAGCCGACCACTCCGTAAGACAGGTACGAAAATCGTGGACTATTACAGGCTGGTGGTGTTTTTCATCCTGATTGACATTCTGGGGCTATGCTTCCCATGGTATAACTTACCATACGGAGCAGTTATCGGAACAGCTGGAGTTCTGTTCGTTGAGGGATTTTCCGTAGTAGAGAATCTACGAAAGAAAAAGAGCCATGCTGCAGATGTAGCAGATATGGCCGCAAAAATTGTAGAGTGTCTTACTCCGGAGGATGCGCAGAAATTAATCAAAAAGATTAAGGAAGACAAGAAATAAAATAGGAGTGCCACTGCACTCCTTGAAATAAATTTTTTTATTAACCATCCTACCATTTGGTAGAACTCCACAAATATAGATGTAATTTTATTATGAACAAAATAGATTCAATAATAATTCACTGTTCAGCCACACGTGCCGGGCAGGACATAGGTAAAAAAGAGATTAATCAGATGCACGTGGCTCGTGGATTCCAGTGTAT
>ENA-UEOI01000857-UEOI01000857.1-human-gut-metagenome-genome-assembly--contig:-NODE-857-length-29605-cov-6.402940_pt1 | contig 29605 bp, 23 predicted proteins | sample MGYA00242883_ERZ507882 | MGnify/ENA primary metagenome ERZ507882 (study PRJEB26167, sample SAMN06115502) | human gut metagenome | host: Homo sapiens | place: China:Chongqing | collected 2015-07-29...
GAAGCCGCGGAGGAGCTGGACGCTCCGGTTTATGCGGCCACAGCGAAAGACACCGTCGATGCCCTTGGCGTGGATATCTGCGGAAGCCTTGGAAAAATAGAGTATGCAAAGACCAACGGAAACTTTTTCAATCATCTGGACCATTGCACCATGGTTGACCGCTGCAAAGCCGCGATCGATGCCGGGTATCAGTCTGTCATGTTTGACGGCTCGCATCTGCCCATAGACAAAAACATCGCAAAGGTCCGGGAAGTTTCTGAGTACGTCAAGCAGAAGGGAGGCTTCACGGAAGGAGAGGTCGGCCAGATTTTAGGGCGGAGTGAAGAGGGCTGCTATGCCGGCGGAGCCTATATGGCAACAATGGAAGATTGCGTTCGTATGGTGGAAGAGGGCGGCGTAGATTCTCTGGCCATTGGCATTGGAAATCAGCACGGCTTTTACGCGGCGCCTCCAAAGCTGAATATTCCGTTGTTGGCACAGGTAAATAAGGAACTGGACATTCCCTTGGTTTTGCATGGAAGCAGCGGCCTTTCCGAAGACGTGGTCCTGGAGTGCATCAAAAACGGAATCTGCAAGGTCAACGTGGGAACGGAGCTGCATCGGGCATACAAGTGCAGGGTTCAGGAAGTCATCGGAAAAGAACCCACAAATTATGCGGTTGTCCGATTCGCTGTTCCCGCAAAAGAGGCAATCAAAGAAGTTGTGAAACGCTGGATCGTGCTTTGCGGTGCGGCGGGAAAACGGAAATAAAAACAGCAGAGAATAGAAGCAACCAACAGTAAATCCACGGGCAAGGTTCCGTGTAATAAAATGGAGGTATAAAAATGAGCAGTATTGGGGTTGGCAAATGGAAGGTAACCACAATCGATTGCGGTTGGCATATCGGCAACAAGGTCAATTTGACGCCCGGCAAGGATGACGCGCCGGTAAAGCTTCCGTATCTGGCTTTCCTGCTGCAGGACGGAGAGAAGAACATTCTGCATTAATGAGAGATTCCTGATTGACGGCAAGGCCTGGGGCGGCTGCCCGGCTGACTGCGGCGAAAAGGACGTGGTCAATTCTCTGGCGAAAGTGGGCCTGAAGCCGTCGGACATCGACATCATGCTGTACACCCACCTGCACAATGACCACGCGGGCAATGCACAGCTGTTTATGAACACCCGCTCCTATGCGCAGTTTGATGATTATGACAATCTGCTGAATCCCTGCTATGGCGAGACTGTCCGCCGTGACCACGATCCTGCGGTGATCCCCTTCCTGAAGCAGAATCCCAATTTGATTCTGATCGAGGGTGACATGGATTTGATGGAGGGCATCCGGATCATCAAGACCCCCGGCCATACCCGCGGCTCCCAGAGCTTTGTGGTCAACACCACCAACGGCCTGCGCGTCTTCGTGGGAGACCTCTTCCATCTGCGCTGCATGGCGTTCCCCACGCTGACCGAGATGAAGGATTATGACGGCAAAACCGTGAAGATTACGCCTTATGATGCCAGCGTTCCCTGCGTGGCATCCACCCTGATCTATGATCACTATGCGCTGTACAAGAGCTATGACAAGGTTCGGGCCTATTGCCCGGAGTGGAAGCCTGAATATCTGATTTGCGGTCATGAGTCTGCGCACCTGTATGGTGAGCTGTGAGGGGAAAACACAAAACAAGGTAGGAATACATATGATTGAAAAATTTGGATCTGCTTCCGACATCTTTAGTGTAAAAGGGAAAAAGGCCCTGATTACCGGAGGATCAAAGGGGCTTGGCCGCGCAATGGCCCTGTGCCTTCTGGAAAACGGCTGTGATGTTTTCCTGACCAGCCGCAACGTCGAACCCTGCAAGGAAGTCGCGGAATACGCAAAAACCCTTGGCAGAAACTGTTTCTATAAGTCCTGCGATGTAACCGTGACAGAGCAGGTGATTGAAATGGTGGAACAGGCGAAAAGCGACATGGGCCGCATTGACATCCTGATCAATTCCGCCGGCGGCTGCATTCTGAAGTTCCTGCCCGAGATGGACGATGACAGCTGGGACAAGGTTATCAATATGAATCTGCGGTCGACGTTTATTGTGACCCGTGAAGTCTGCAACCGGGCCATGATTCCGCAGCACTACGGAAAGATTATTAACCTCTCGTCCATGAAGAGCGTTCTGGGCACCGCCCTGACCGGCCATTCTGCATACGCCGCATCCAAGGGAGCGGTCAGCATGCTGACGAAGCAGCTTGCATGCGAACTGGCTCAGTACGGCATCACCGTCAGTGCCCTGGGTCCCACGTTTATCAAGACGGATATCAACGCAACTCTGCTGGAAGATCCCAACTTCCGCGACCCGCTGATTCGCCGCATTCCCGTGGGCAGAATCGGTGAATTCAAGGATATGATGGGCTTGATGCTGCTGTGCGCTTCCGATGCCTCGGAGTTCCTTACCGGTCAAACGTATTTGATCGATGGAGGCATTGCATCCCGTCAGGAATAAAACTTCTGCTTCGCCTGCTATTCCGGTGAGATAGCAGGCGAAGCTTCTACGGAGGAGAAAATGGAAGAGACTATGATGAAGGCTGCCGTCCTGTATGGCGACGAAGATATACGCTATGAAGATGTCCCGATGCCGCAGGTACATGCCGGGGAAATCAAGGTTCACGTCCGTGCGGCAGGAATTTGCGGCTCAGATGTTCCCAGAGTGTTTCAGTCTGGAGCATTTTACTATCCCATTATTCTCGGCCATGAATTTTCCGGTGAGGTTGTGGAAGTGGCCGACGATGTGCAAGACCTGAAGGTGGGAGACTATGTGGTGGGAGCTCCGCTGATCCCGTGCATGAAGTGCGAGGACTGCCTGCGAGGAAACTACGCCTCCTGCAAAAAATACAGCTTCATGGGTTCCAAGCAGCAGGGCGCATTCTGCGATTACATTGTCATGCCGGCAGTCCATGCGGTGCCCTTTGACAGGAAGAACATTTCCTTTAAACAGGCGGCCATGTTTGAGCCCGCCACGGTAGCGATTCACGGAGTCTTCTGTGCGAACTACCAGGGGGGCGGCGAGGTCGCGATTCTGGGCGGCGGCACCATCGGTCTGTTTACGATGCAGTGGGCAAAGATCTTCGGGGCGAAGCGTATTACGGTGTTCGATATTGATGATGAGAGGCTTTCGTTCCTGCGGAACTATGGCGCGGACAACACCCTGAATACACGGAAAGAACACTTCCTGGAGGAGGCGCTGGCAATCACCGGCGGCAGGGGCTTCGACTACGTGTTTGAAACTGCGGGACAGAGCCCCACCATGAACATCGCCTTTCAGATCGCGGCGGTAAAGTCAAGCGTTTGCTTTATCGGCAATCCTCATAAAGACGTGGTGTTTGACCCTGTTACCTGGGAACTCATGAATCGCAAGGAATTTCGGCTTACCGCGTCATGGATGTCCTATTCTGCTCCATATCCCGGCCGTGAATGGCCTCTGGTCGCCCATTTCCTTGGGGAGAATCAGCTGAAGATCACTGATGAGCTGATCTATAAGACATACTCCATGAGCCAGGCAAAAGAGGCCTTCATGAATTATAAAAACGGACCAGTTCCCGGAAAAATTCTTCTGCTGAATGGAGAATGATTTATGAGCGGCTTTATGAAGGCGGCTGCGGTCCTCGGCACGGAAGACGTACAGATCGTGGACAATGTCCCCATTCCCCAGCCGGGACCCTATGAGGCGCTTGTGCGGGTACATGCCTGCGGCTTCTGCAATGGCACTGATTTTCAGATCATTCGGGGAACCCTTCCGGCCCATGAGGGCATGAAACCCTTTCCGACGCTGCTGGGTCATGAGGGAGCGGGGGAAGTGGTTGCGCTGGGCGCGAAAGTCCGCCATATTCAGATCGGAGACCGCTACCTCCATCCCAATCTGCGGGATTGCCCCGGAAATGGATATACAAGGACTTATGGGGGCATGGCCGAGTACGGACTGGTTGCGGATTACCAGACCATGAAAGAGGATGGCTATGACGGTCCGCCGCCATTTTCCGGAAAGTACGCCCGTGTGCCAAAAGCGTTTTCCTATACCGATATTTCCATGCTCCTCTCCCTCAGTGAGAGCCTGAGCGCCGCCAAGAATTTTGGGATCGGGCCTGGGACAAAGGTCCTGGTATACGGCGCCGGACCCATGGGCCTTGCTCTGATGAAATATGCACGGATTCTTGGGGCTGAAAAAGTAGTGGCGGTCGATAAGCTGGATGACCGGCTGGAACGGGCCGGGCGGCTGGCTGATATTGACCGCGGCATCAACACCGAAAAAAAGGATCTCCGATCAGAGCTGGATAACGTCCAGTTTGACGTGGCGGTGGATGCGGTGGGCGCGTCATCTATTTTGCTGGAGGCTTCATCCTTTTTGAGGCCCGGCGGGCGTGTGGGAGCAATGGGCGTATTGCGCAAAAATGACACGCACATAGATATTACACGGCTGAAGAACAACACGATGGTTCAGCTCTTGAATCTTCCCTGGGGGGAATACTCCGTCATCGACGAGAACGTCAGAATGATTCAGGAGGGAAAGATTGATCCGGGAGCGTTTTATTCACACGTGTTGCCGATGGAAGAGATCCACACGTGCATGGAACTGGTGAAGCGAAAAGAGGCTTTGAAGGTAATCCTGACAATTTAAATGAGACGATCTGCTGATAAGAGGGTTTTCCAGGCGGATAATGGGGGAATGATTAGTGAAAGCTCTGGTAAAAGTGAAGTATGGCCCGGATTGTATGCGGTACATGGATGTCCCGGAGCCGCATACCGGCGATGACGATATTAAGGTGAAAGTATACGCCTGTGGGATTTGCGGAACAGATCTGCATTTGATGCAGGACGAATACCCAAGCAATCCGCCGATCATCACAGGGCACGAGTTCTCCGGAACGGTTGTGGAAGTCGGGAAAAATGTAACTAAATTCAAGCCCGGCGACAGAATTGTCACATTGACGGCAGTGGATACCTGTGAAGACTGCCTGTGGTGCAGCCTGGGGCTGCGGATGCTCTGCAAAGAGCGAAAGAGCGTGGGAAGCGGCCGGAACGGCGGATTTGCGGAATATGTCGTAATTCCAGCCAAGCACGCGTTCCTGATTCCGGAAGGCGTTTCCATGAAAACTGCGGCGCTGTGTGAACCGCTGGCGTGCGTATGCCGCGGAGTGTGCGAACGGACCGTAATCAAAGCAGGGGATTACGTTCTGGTGGCCGGTGCCGGTATTATGGGCCAATTGACCGCTCAGGTGGCCATGGCAAACGGCGGAATTGTCATCATGACTGGCTTGAAGAACGATGCGGATCGGTTTGAAGTGGCCCGCAGGCTGGGCGTGTATGCAACCGTATATGTGGATGAGGACGATGCCGTGAACCGTATCATGGAACTGACGGATGGTATGGGCGCCCGTGTTGCCTTTGAGTGCTCCGGTGCAGCTGCCTCCGCAGAATTCTGTTTGCAGGCGCTTATGAAAACCGGCTTTTATACCCAGATTGCGATTCCTGGAAAACCAATTCTGTATAACATGGATCTGGCGCTGTACAAAGAAATCACGATTTCCAACAGCTACGCATCGGAACGGACTTCCTGGCTGATTGCATTGCGGCTGCTTGAACAGAAAATGATACGGATTGATGACTTGATCAGTGCGATCTTTCCTTTGAAGGAGTGGGAAAAGGGCTTCCAGCAGACCATGGAGAAAAAGGCATTTAAAGTACTACTGATGCCCGATGAAGGAATCAGTAGCAACTGAAAAACGGGCCCTCCGGCTAAGCTGGAGGGCCTGTCAGTCTGTCGAAAAAGTCGATTTGGATTCCGTCTGCTGGTAAACGGAAGATTGCAGGTACGCAATAAAGAACCGGAAGCCACCAGTTAGAGACCTCCGGTCTTGATTTAGCAGGTTTTCTGTATTCGTCCGGTATGGCCGAGACAACGGCATCAGATCCTCCAAGAATGTCAAGCCGTAGTCATCCATGTGTTTCGGGATCTCAGTCAGCAGGAACTTCAGATATTCATATGCGCGTACGATTTTTCCGCTGGGCACCAGCTCATACGCCGTATTTCTGCCAATACTAAGAATAGGCTCAAGTCCTCCACCCGGAGGATCAGGGGGGAGACCGTCGAAAGAGCGGTAATCACTGCTTATGGCGCTCCCCTTTCTCACGGAGGCCAGATAAATGTTGGTCATGTCGGCCCACTCGTGGCCCGACAGCTGGGAGACAGCGAAATGGGCGTCCAGGGCGCTCATGCCGCTTCCGGTCAGCTCCCAGTACTTCTTCACCGCATATGTATGGCGAAGTCCATGAAAGGTCATCAGACGGTCAGAATTCACATCTCGTACATCGTCCCGATGCCGCATGATGAAGAATTACAGGTGGTTGATGGCCTGGTCTGTGGGCATCCCATCTGGCACTAACAGCTTCTGGCCTCGGGGAGTGTGAACTGACTGTTCCCTCATAGCGACGGCGATCTTCCCATTGATGGGAATGGTGCGGGCTTTGCCCCCCTTGATAGTGACAGCGTTCTCCCGGAGCACCTGCTCCGCCATGGCAGTGTCGGTACGGAAGCACTCGTGGATGCGAAGGCCGGCGTACCGGACCAGATAGAAGGCTAGGACGGAGTCATAGCGGTCCTCAGCCATCGCCTTGCCAAGCATCTTGCTGGACTCGACGTTGCTCCAGGTGTGGTTCACGCCGCCGAAACAGCGCCGCTCCAGTTCCACGGCCAGCTCCTCGTTGGAAAGCAGCTGATACTTGGGCTGGCTCATTCTGTCGTAGAAGAACTGAACGGCTGCCAGGTCGGTCTTAATGGTGGAGGCGGACTTGCTGCTCTCCTGCATCCAGAGTACATAACTGGTCAGGTGCTTGCCGCTGATGTTCTCCAGCTTTTGCAGATGATGGTTGTCAGACAGAAACGCGCAGAACTGCTTGAACGCCTTGTAGTAGTGCTCGCGGGTGCGGTAATTGCCCTGTGGTGGTTGTGGCGGGACAGCTTGTCCAACTGGATCACTAGAGTCCAATAAATGCCCATGCTTTCAATTGAATGACCCTACCTGATCTGAACAAAAAGATGTCAATGTTCAGAATAGGTGGGGTCATTTTATGCCAGAAACCATTGTGCCACAATGGTTTCTGGCTCTCTTATTATAGAGGCCCTATGTCACCCAATAAATACAAACAGGGCAAAATCAAAACGCAAAACGCGCAATCGGTGGAATCTGAACCCCAGCTGTGTCACTGGGATACGGATTCATGATTTGTCACTCATGAACGCATCTTCAACCTGGCATGGCGTCAGATTTTTCAAGGTACGATGTGGGCGCTGGGTGCTGTAAAACTCGATATAGGAGGCAAGGCCACGCTTGAAAGCCGCCTCTGAGGTGTAATCCTTCCGATACAGATCTTCCTTCTTTAGGGTGGCGAAGAAAGACTCCGCAACAGCGTTGCCATGAGGTTTCCTCGAATTGGAGAAAGATTGCACCACTGCGCGCTCATGAAGCAGTTGTCGGAACCGATGTGAGGTATATTGAGCCCCACGGTCACTGTGAAAAATGAGGCCGGTATCGGGAGCTCTCTGCTCCCATGCGTCCTTAAATGTGGAGGTAATCAACTGGGTGCTATTCTTCCTGGACACTTTATAGGCAACAACCCTGCGTGAAAACAGGTCTAGAATTACGCAGGTATAGAGATAAAGCTCCCCCAGTTTAAAGCAGGTAACATCACTGACCCAGATTTGATTGAGCCTGTCCGCCTGGAACTGTTGACGCAGGACATTCCGTTTCTTTTCTGGCTCATGAAGTTTCATGTAATCCTGCTTCGCAGTACTGCGGATGCTGGTCAGCCCCATCTCCTTCATCAACTTTGCCACATATTCTGGGCTAACCTGATGACCTCGTTGAACAAGAATAGTGCGGATCTTTTCAGCACCCAGCACCTGACGATACTCATCAAATACTTCACGGATCAATCCGCAATATTCCTCTCTGCGTTTTTGGAACCAAGCATTGCTCCGCTTATTTCGGAGAATATGGTTATAGAAGGTTCCGCGGGAGACATTCATAGCTTCACAAAGAGTGTGTACGTCGTATTGGCCGTATAACAACTCCAGTTCTCCTAACCGCTCCTTCAATGGAGCATGGACCGTGCAGCCGACAGTTTGCAAAATAGCGACCATGTTTTCTAATTTGGCAACTCTGCGAAGAAGTGCATCATACTCTTTGACGGTATAGGTGCGTTTTTCGTCCGGAACCACTGGGCAGTATATCTTCGCCCAGCGGTAGATCGTCCGTGCGCAGACGCCGCATTCTGTACATAATTGCTGGATTGGCCTGCCCTGTCTGTACTGTGTGATGATAGCGGTTTTCTCTTGGTCTGTGTAGGTCATGGTGTTTGCTCCTTTCATGTGATATGAATTAGCATATCACATGAAAGGAACTACCCTGTTTTGGATTATGAATTGTACTACACCACATATACCATTAACAGAAATCTGATTCATGTCTCTATGAGAGTAGCATTGTAAATCTACCACAATTATGCCATAATGAAATTGTAATAACGTTATATTCGGCACCGCAGGGAGGGCTATACATGACGAATATCCCCGTTGACTGGAAGGTTTTTGAGTCCAAGTTTTCTCAGAATCCCAGGGCTGCTTTTGAGGGCCTTGCCACCACACTGTTCTGCCACGAGATGGGGCTTTCGCACGGCATTTTCCGGTACTTCAATCAACCATATATCGAAACACAGCCCGTGACGGCTCCGGATGGCCTTTTGACCGGATTTCAAGCGAAATACTATGATGCTTCCACTCGGATTTCATCTAAAGAAGTGGATTTCAAAAATGCTATTGCGGATGCAAAGCAGAAATATGCAGGAATCAGCCGGATTATTTTTTATATTAATAAGGAAATGTCTGTCAGCAAGCGCCCTCATACCCAGAAGCCCATATATCAAGAGAATATCGAAACACACGGCGAAAGCCTTGGCATCACTGTTGAATGGCGGGGGCCAAGCCATATCGAGCAGATACTTTTGGCACTACCCACAGTAAGAGATTTATATTTTAACCCTATGCCGGGTCTTTCCCAGTGGGTTGAGCAGATCCAAAACCGGAGTGACTCCATCCGTTCCAATATTCAGTCGGAGATTCCGTGCCAGGGTGAGCGGATCAAAATCTATTATGATATGCAGAAGCTCGATGTACTATGGGAGTCGGAAAAAGCTGTCTGTATCATATATGGTGACGCAGGGACGGGTAAATCTGGCGTAGTGAAGGATCTCATTTCTCGGCGGCAGGAGCAGGGCGATGAGTTTGCCTGCTTCTTGTTCTCTTCCACCGACTTGGATGTGGAGGAAGAAAGTCTGTTTTTACGCAAGTATGGAAACTACCAACTGGAAGACTTATTTACCCTCTACAGTCAAGAGAAGCGAAAGGTCTGTGTAATTGAATCCGCTGAGAAGTTCTCCGCACTTAATAGCCCACAGGTATTTGCTGCCCTTGTCCATAAATTCATTGACCACGGCTGGAAGATGATCTTCACCATCCGTACCGTATACAAGGACAGCTTTTGCAATATTCTCCTCAAAGACATCGCTTATGACGAGTTTCGGGTGGAGAGCATAGCTGATGAGGTGCTAGAAGCGCTCTCAGAGCAGTATCACTTCCCACTTCCCCAAAACCAGAATCTTCGAAGCCTCCTGAGGGATCTCTTCTATTTAAAGCTGTACTTAAAGCTAGATCCGGCTGGCTTGGATTTGGTATCCTCTGAGGAGCTGTTTCTGCAGCAGGTCTGGAAGGAGGTCATCTGTGACAGCCACCGTCGCGCAGAAAACCTCCCCGTCCGACGAGAGGAGATGGTAACGCACATCGTGTTCTCTATGCTGCAACGGGGATCCACCATTTACATAAGCAGTGCCAACGATGACTATATGGCGCTGACCGCGCTGGAGGATAGCGGAATTATCGCCGTTTACGACAACTCTCCACGTCGGTGGATGATGAGTCACGATGTGTATGAGGAACTGATTATAAAACACATTTTGACCCAGCGGTACCAGGAGGGAATAGAGGCCGAGAAGGTTCTAGAGGGGTTCGGCCTATCTCTACGAGCCAGGAAGCTGTATCGCATCTGGCTGGAATCCGTTTTTGCTAGCGGTGGGGGTCGCTATGCAGATTTTTTGATCTCTATGCTCCAAAGCGGACTGGATCAGGCTTGGAAGGATGAGACGCTGATCGCACTGATGCAGTCTGATCAGGTGGACTGTTTCCGGGCAATCGACCCCATTCTGAGTCAGGAACGATACTCTTTGTTCACCCGCATGGTCTTTCTACTGAACACCGCCTGCCGTGACATCGACCGGGAACTGTTAAAGAAACTGTCCACGCCAACAGGGAACAAGTATCGCTTCACCTGCCCTGTAGGACGGGCTTGGTTTACGGTCTTTCAATATATTTATAATAACCGTGGCCTGATTCCTTGGACAGCCCAAAATCTGGACATCGTCACTAATACATTGAAAACATGGACAGCGAAATATGAAACAGGAGAGACAACGGGACTGGCGGGGAGGATTGCCCTCTATTTGAAAAGTGAGATATGGAAAAGGGAGCGGTATCCCTATACCCTTCGGCGAGACTCGCGATTTATCACCCTTACCGATGTGATTTTGGCTGCCGCAATGGAACTGAAGCAGGAACTGACCGACATCTTCCAATCCTTTACAGATACACAGACGGATGATAGTTACAAGGAAAACTATTTACTCCTGCAAAAGAGCCTGTCCAATGTTTATGAATGCGGAAGAGTTTGCCAGGCAATTCCGGAGCAGGTACTCAGTCTTGCGGAGCGTTATTGGTGCGACTCTTCTCAACGAGAACATAATGACTATTCTCATGACAGCATGGAGTACTATTTCGGCCTGTCCCACAGCTTGGATATGAAATACAAGGCGGAAAGCGCCCTTCAAACTCCGCTGTTTTTCCTATTACAGGAGGCACCAATCCGGGCGTTAAACACGATCCTGCGGATCATGAACTACGCCACAAACTGCTACAGTTCTTCCAAATTGGCAACAGAGTATTCTGAATGTTCTCAGATTGAAATCCATTTCACTGACGGCACGGTACAGCGACAGGTGTGCAGCGACAGACTGTGGAAGATGTACCGAGGTACTCATGTAGCACCCAAGTTGTTGGAGAGCGTGTTGATGGCACTGGAAAAATGGCTACTGGATTTGGCCGAGTTTACCGAGGAGAAAACCATATGCCAGTTCTGTGAGTATCTGCTGAGGAAATCCGCAAGCGCAGCCATTACTGCCGTGGTACTGAGTGTGGTGATTGCCTATCCAGATAAGCTCTTTCCCATCAGCTGTATTCTGTTGAAGACCAAGGAGGTCTTTGTCTTCGACATCGCCCGACTGCAGGCGGAGCACAGTGCCGATTTTCTGAAAGGAACGCTGGCATCTCATCGCTGGTTCGACCATGAGCGGATGGAGACCAATGCACTACCCTTCCGAAAAAAGCAATTTGAACAAGTTTTGGCGGACTACCAGATTGAAAAAGGCATTCTGTCTGAGAATGAGCTGGAAGAGAGAAAGACACAGCTGTATGCCGCATTTGACGAGGCAACCCAGAGCATCGATTCCTGGGAGGAGGTATATCAGTTTGCGTACTATCGGAGCGACCTTCGAAGGCGTCAGATTAGTAGCCAGAAGGTGTCCCAGGACAGAGTGATGATCTCTGTGGTGCCAGATATGCCGGAAAATCTCACAGCCCTCAGCGAACAGGCCCAACGCAATTATGAGGACTTTATGCGGCATGTACCGCTAATGCTTTGGGCAGATGCAAAACTTCGAGGCAATCAGGAAGCTGCCCAACAGTACCCACAGTTTGAGGGCGGTATCGAGCCAGTGGTAAATGAGATCTATCAGATTCTGGAGGAGGGAGAAGCGGACTCCCACGACATTTCCAGTGCCGTAAATGCCTGTGCAGTCCTTTTACGGGAGCGACGGACGGCTATAAATGAGACAACGCTTGCCTTTTGCACCGAGGTACTTCTGGCGACCTGTCTGAACTTTTTGAATCGAGATTGCCATCTAGGTCCCTATGAGTTGAATGGAGTTATCTCCGCAGTGGCAAGTCTGGTTTCCAGTGACGACTTCATCGCCGATTGGTCTTCTCCACTTTTCATGCTGCTGGCCCTTGTGATGTATAACGGCAAACAGAATGAAGCGCTGAACAGTGTGGCCTCCATCCTTTGGCCCTCCGCCCCCAATGTGGCCCGAAAGCTAATGCATACCTATGCGGTGCTCGCACCCCGATATTTCTCCCAAGTCCTTTGCTACAACGGCATTTCTACAAGGACCTTTTTTGAGCAGCACAGTCAAGAAATCCAGGCGCTGTTTCAAGAGGAGGTCTCCGATTTAGAAGACATCCCTTTGAGCGGCCTTGAGGTTCACCAACTGATTGCCCTGCAGCGGATGATTCCGTCCGGTAATGTAGAAGGCTCCTTCGTTTTCGTATTAAAAATCGGGGACCGGGTCTGGGGTACATTGCTCGGACCTGAGGACACGGACAGAGACGGCTATCAGGACTACGAAGGAGAGTACGCATATACACAGTGGCTCGGCGACTATGTTCTGGGCCTATCTGCGGAGCAGCAGAGCATCTTTCTGGACCATTTGGTGAAGCACGTGAAATACGGCAAGGAATTCACCCGCTTTTTGCGGGATGTTATCCAGGCCGAAGATATTAAACCTAGGTATAGCGCCTTTTGGGGATTTTGGGATTTGCTGAAAAACTACATCTTCTCTGCCTTCGAACGGGCCCCCGAATTCGAGCAACAGATGGATGAGGATCGGGCCATCAGTTTTGGAATAGGAAATGTCCTGACGGAGTATCTTTTGGCAGGACCTGAATGGAGAGAAGGCATCACAACCTGGCACTCCCTCCGGGAGGACTGTGCGGTCTTTTATAAAACGGCAGTAAATAGGACGGGAGCACATCCGGCAATTTTGTACTCTGTCGGTCGGGTATTGAACAGCATCGGTTCCCAAGTGTTCTTTGAAGACGGCGTGGAATGGCTCAGCGACATTATATCCAACAACCCCCAGCTGCGTCAAACCGCTCTTCCCACAAACACTATCTACTATATGGAAGAGTATATGTACCGTTATGTTCAAAAGCGGCTGTACCTCTTCAAATCGGATGCCCTGCGTAAGCACAAGGTTTTAAATGTCTTGGACTTTCTTGTAAACAGAGGGTCTCCTCTCGGATTTTTGCTACGAGAAGACATTATATAGCATCCTTTCAGCTAGGCAGCTGTTGATTAAGCGATCTAGTTAAGATAAGAAAAGCTAGTGCAGATGAAAACAAATAGATGGGATATAGATTTTGTGGGCTACTACACTTCAATGATTTGAACGCCCCCCGCCTAATCTGAATAGTTTGTATGAGACTGACGGATTAGGTGGGGGTGTTTTATGGCTGAAAACCTTGACACAGCAAGGTTTTCAGCCATTTTCATATCTGCAATAGAAATGGGACATGAAAACACAAAAAACTCGAAATCGATTTACAAAACAGAAGATTTCCGAAATCTGAACCCCTATATGCCAACCCCTTGGAATTGGCACCACTACGTTTGGTAGTCTTCCTCCATCTGGCATGGAGTCCAATTTTTTAATGTGCGATAAGGCCATGTTGTATTGCGGAATTCAATATATGAGTCGATCCTGTTCTTGAACTCTGATTCAGAAGCATAGTCCCTCCGATTTTGAAGTACTTCGGACACAGATCAACCCCATCTCACGCACAGATATCAGCCACAAATCTTGTGCTGACCTTGTGCTCCCTCTGCATGAGAATCATGTGGATTTTCTCAGCGCCAAGCAGATCCTGTCTGCGGACATTGAATTTCCATCCGCGCTCCCCTCACGGTGAGCGACGATCACCTCACATCCAACGCTTCGTCCGGCTCGGATTTCAATCCACGCTCCCCGTAAGGGGAGCGACAAGAGCAGCAGGCCGCCATTGACGCCGCCGTGAAATTTCAATCCACGCTCCCCGTAAGGGGAGCGACGGGTCCTGCGCCATCAAAGCGAGTTCCCGGTAAAATTTCAATCCACGCTCCCCGTAAGGGGAGCGACTCTTGTGGTGGATGCCCCTTCCGGAGCCGCCGGGATTTCAATCCACGCTCCCCGTAAGGGGAGCGACTCTCCGCTCTGGTGCACCGTCTGGAGACGGAGCTATTTCAATCCACGCTCCCCTCGCGGAGAGCGACCGCCCGCCTGATGGGCTATGAGGTGGTGGAGGATATTTCAATCCACGCTCCCCTCGCGGAGAGCGACGGCGTCAGGATGATGGGATAGGCTTGTTTCATGAATTTCAATCCACGCTCCCCTCGCGGAGAGCGACGTCAAAGTCGTGGACGGTGTGGCCGTCCGCTTTATTTCAATCCACGCTCCCCTCGCGGAGAGCGACACATGCTGGAGGGGACGGCGGTGCTGTGGGAGGAATTTCAATCCACGCTCCCCGTGAGGGGAGCGACCAAGCCAGGGATACAACGGATCCGGATTAAGGGTATTTCAATCCACGCTCCCCGTGAGGGGAGCGACAGCGAAACAGCACAAAGGCACAGGTATGTTTTGTGACAAATGTGCAATTTCGTAAACTGGAATGGCCAGGAGCCGTGTCTGTGTCACAGTTCGCACGCTTAAATTTACGGAAATCTCCTGTCCATTTGATGATATTTGAGTGCGAACCTGCCGGGAAAACGATGTTCGCTTCCCCTTCGCACTCAGAGGATCAGAGGGGCCTCCGGTTGGTAGCTGCGCTGATTGCCGAAGTGCTCGATCTTGTTTTCATAGCGCTTTCCCAGATAGTAAAACCGCAGACTATCTCTTTCCGGGTCCATGATGGAGAGCAGTTTGGCCTGCAGCACCTTGCACTGGGCAGTGTCCAGCATACACTCAAAGACGGAGTTCTGGACCCGCTGGCCGTAGTTGACGCACTGCCTGGCGATCTGCCGCAGGCGTTTGCGGCCGGCGGGGTCCTCCGTGTTCACATCATAGGTAATCAGTACCAGCATTCGGACGCCTCACTTCCACAAAAAGGGCGGGTATTCCTCCAGGTCGTCCCGCAGAGTCCGGGCCAACAGCAGCGCCTGTACATAGGGGACCAGGCCCCAGGGGATCTTCTCTCCCAGATAGGGGTGCGTCAGTTCAGCTTTTTTCCGCTCCTGCCAGTGGGTCAAAAAGACCTTGCGGCCGGAGTCCGTCAGATAGACCGCCCCATTTTCCCGGAACTGGAAGTCGTCCCTGTGCACGACACGATTGTTGATTAGAGTCAGGACGAAGCGGTCCGCAAGGCAGGGACGCAGTTCCTCCATCAAGTCCAGGGCAAAAGAGGTTCGCCCGGGGCGGTCCCGGTGGAGAAATCCCACATAGGCGTCCAGCCCCACGCTCTCCAGAGCGGAGGCACAGTCGTGCGTCAGCAGGCTGTATGCGAAGGACAGCAGGGCGTTGACCGGGTCCAGCGGCGGCCGGCGGTTTCGGTTCGAAAAGGCAAACAGCGGTTTCTCCCCTAAGATCATCTGGTCAAACACGCTGAAGTAGATCGTGGCCCCGGCGCCCTCCAGGCCCCGCAGCTGCTCCAGGGAGGTTTCGGCGGCGATCTGGGGCAGCAGCGCCCGCAGCTGGGCGGAGGCGTTGGAAAACGCGCTTTCATCTATCCGGAGGCCGTGGTCCCGCCGGGTACGCTCAACGCTCCACCGGGTGTTGTGCACCTTTCCAAAGATCATGTTGCGGGCGATCCGGCAGCAGGGGCCGGGATCATCTGCTGTCCGGTACTGTGTCCGCTGCAGCAGCACATTCCCGGAGGATTCCCCGGATACCCGGGCGAGAAACCGTCCCCGGGGCGTGCAGAACGCCAGAGACACATCCCTCTGGACACAGGCCCCCATCAGCGCCGGAGAGGCGCCGGCGTAGGAGAAGGAGACGATACCGGAGAGAATGTGGAGGGGATAGCGAGCCATCTCCTGCTTGCCGCGGCTGGCCACCACATTCTCCCCGTCCAGGGACAGGTAGATGTCCTCACTGTTGACAAACAGCGTATTCAGAAGATGTCTCATGGCGATTCCTCCATGGCGCGGCGCAGATACGTCTGGACGCTCTCCCGCCGGACCAGCTGGGGCAGGCACAGCTCCTTGAGAGAGCAGGCGTTGCAGGATTTGGAGGGCTTGGCCTTGGGCGTATGGCCTCGATGGTACAGCTGGTGCATTTCGTCGGAGTCCCTGCGCACCGTCTCCCGTAGCTCCGGGGTGAAGAGCACCACCGTGCGGCGGCGTGGCTCCCCATAGAACAGAGCGCCTTCTGGAATAGAGCAGCAGAGCATCTCCTCCAGGCACATGGCCTGGGCGCACAGCTGCAGTTCATCCGCCTGATGGGATTTGGGCTTTCCCCGCTTATACTCCACGGGATACGGCTGCCAAAGCCCCTCCTCCCCCTGAAGCGGTACGCCTTTGGGGGTGGCGTGGAATTCCACCACGTCGCACTGGCCGGAAAGCCCCAGTTGATGGGAGACCACCTGCAATCCCCGGAGGATCAGCGTATCGCTCCGCCGCTCCCGGGCCGCCTCGTCGTGGGCTCTGCGGTGGAGAAGGCCGCCCTCCACAGTCCGCAGGTTCTCCTGCCATTGCTGCTCCAGATGGATCAGTGCCCACTGCCGCCGGCAGAACGCGAAGTGCTGCAGACCGGAGAGGGGGAGGAGGTCCTCAGAAAAATCAATCACCCCATGCGGGTACAGGTGATGCCGGCGGGCAGCGCGGACTCGTCCACTGAGACAGTGTAGTCTCCAAAGGAGCGGGCGGGGGAGGCGTCCGCCGGGTCCTTTCGGGCGATCTTTACCGTGTCGAACAGCTTCCAGGCGGGGGCGCAGCCCAGCTCGCTGTCGTGCCTGAAGACGATCAGCTCCCGGACTGCCATCTTGCCGCGGGCGGCGGAGTGATCGTTCTCGAACATGTTGAGGATGGCCTCCCACAGCAGGGACAGGTCCTCCTCGGAGAAACCGGTGGTCTTGCGGGCCAGATTGGCGGAGATATAGCCCTCGCACCGATAGAGCCCATAGGGGACGATGTACTTGCGGCCCATCTCCGTCCCCTTTTTCTCCGCGTCCGCCTCGGTAGTGATGGCCACCCGCGTAATGGTGATTTCCTGGGGGATAACGGGCTCCACGCTGCGGGCAAAGCCCAGCTGCACTGGACCACGGACTTGGCCGCAGTTCAGGGCGGCCTTCATAAACGTGGTCATCACCGCGCCGAAGGCGCGGATGTCGTAGAAGTTGGCGCACATCCAGTCCCGGATTTTTCGGTCCAGATCCGGATCGGCTTTTTTCTTCTCCTTGGCGGTTTTTTCATCGACATCCAGCGCCTTGTAGGCCTCGGCATCGCTGCGGTTGAGAGGGACCCCGTCCTTCACATAGATGCGGTAGCCGGCAGCGTCTTCCTTGACCGTCTCTACATAATTGCGGATCTTTCTCTTCAGGCACACGTCCGTGACAAGGCCCAGGCCGGTTTCGGGATCTACCCGGGGCATATTCCCCGCATCCGGGTCTCCATTGGGGTTGCCATTTTCCACGTCAAAGAGAATGACAAATTCATAGCGGTTCCTGATGGGTTCAGACATCTTTCGCTTCCTCCTTTTTCTGATAGCGGGCCTGGGTCTGGCAGTAATAGCCCAACTGGAACGAACCCTGCTGGGGCAGATTCATGTGGGCGGGATACTGTTCCCCAATGCGGCTGCAAAGCTCTGTCAGCTGTTTTTCATAGAAGACCACCAGCCCTGCGTTGGAGCCGCGCAGCTTTTTCAGATGCTTCTGCGCCAGGTTGAGGAGAATGGGGAAGATCACGGCCGGCGTAGCGGCGGCGGAGTTGAAATACTTGTCCTTGATGGTGGCGTTGATGCCGGGATTTGCAGAGGCCTGAATGGCTTCCAGCACGGAAAAGAGCCGGCCCAGCGTATAGGGCACGTTCGATGCATCCGGATTCAGGGACACTTGCAAGACCTCCTCTGGTATGTCTGGATTTTCGTGTTTGGTAGTTTCTGCAAGCTTTTGGTAGTAGGCTTTTACGATGGCTGCCCGCCCCCGAGTGACCTCCCGCTCCGCCCGGATCCGGAGGGCCACGCCATTCAGCAGCGTGGCGGGATACCGGGTATTGGTCAGGACTGCCCGCAGCACTTCACCGGCCAGGTCGGGAGCAGGGGATTTGTCCCTGGCATTTTGGTTGACGGTCTCACTGAGCAGCTTCCAGAGGGGCAGCGTCTCAAATTTGTCGTAGGCCGGGCGGACGATCTCCAGCCGGTCATAATGGGCCTGGACATTCCGAAGGAACCCACCGAACGTATTGTGGAGGAAAAACCGCACCGACAGGCGGGCGGAATTGGGAGACAGGCCCAGGATGTAAAAGTCCATGCTGGGGTCCAGTTTTGTCTCATCGTAGACCACCGGATTGCCCTGACACAAGGCGCCAACCAGCCCTTTCAGGTCCGTTTCGTCATAGAAATCGGAGAAAAACATCTGAAAGACGTCCTGATATCCCCGCTCTCCGCTTCTGGCCCAGCAGACGACGGTAGCATCGCCCACGCGAAAGACGTGTTCCCGGTCGGCCAGGAGCGCGTTCAATGCAGAGGTATATGCAAATGCCGCATACTTGCCGGTGGGAGCGTTGAGGTTCTGCTCCTTTCCGTAGGAGCAGAAGGCCGGGGCGTTGAAGGACACCAGGGCCGCTCCGCTGGACTGGGCACCCGCCACATTTTTGATGGCGGGGTGGACGCTTTCCACCGGTCCCGGCTGCCCGGTGACCAAACAGATTCCCTGAGGACCATCCCCCTTGGTCTGATAGGATGCGTCCCAGGCCCTCCGGACGGAGGGATCCCTGTGGACATAGCCGTCCAGGGTGCGGAAGATCAGGTTGCCGCCGGAGAGAATATCCTCCAGATGCTCCGCCAGAGCGGGGTGTTCCCGGGCTGTCTCGGGGTCCCAAGAGCGGAAAAAGGCGGCGACTGCCCGGGCGGCGGGGGAGTCTACACCCGCCAGCAGCTGTTCGTGCAGCGATCTGCTGGCTTCAAAGCACTCCCGCGTCCGCTGGGGCTTGCCCTTGCTGTCGATCCCCAGCAGATAACCGGCGTTGTCGCAGAGGAAGTTGGCGGCCACTCCCACCGTTCGTTTCACAGGCGCGGGGAGGGAGAGGATCTGCGGCGCGGAAACCATCTTCTTTCCCCGCGGCTGTTCCGTCTGAATGTCAATCACCTGCTCCAGCGTGCCGTTTTCCGAGAGCAGCAGCGCATAGGACACCTTCACCGGCGCCCAGCCGGGGGCGTCGATCTTCCCGGCCTGTTCCAGTACCCGGTAGTAGTCGGTCAGCGCCTGTAAGATCATCCCCGCACCTCCCTGCTGTTCCGCCCAGGGACCCGCAGGACGCCGTCTTCCAGGGACGCCCGGAAGAACAGGGGGCGGATATCCTCCGGGTTCGTGTAATCCATGTCATACAGCATCCAGCCCAGATCCCTTGGCCCTTTCAGCTCCTCCGGACAGGGCGGCGGCTCCTCGCACCAACGGAACTGGGCGGGAAATTCCCGGCAGCCGAAGCAGGGCTGATGATAGAACTGCCCCCGCTGGATGCGGCGCTTGACAATGTCCTGGAACTTGCCCGGGTTATCCCCGGGAGCGGCTTTGTCCGTCACATCAAAATGGGCCTCAATGACATAGTGCACATCCCGCAGCAGCAGCGCCGCCCGCTGCTGGATGTCGTTGGCAGTACAGAGATACAGCTCTCCGGTCCCGCGTTCCATGACGGTGCGGACAGACCGGGCGGAGAGAGTGGACTTCACCTCATTGCGCCGCAGATTGGTGAACCGGATCGGCGCGCACACGTGGATGCAGTCGATCACCCACCGCAGCCCCGGATGCCAGTAAATTGCCTCGATCAGCCCCCGGGCTGCCGAAGGGGTCATGACATCATAGCTGACCCGTTCCACCTTCATCTCCGGTCTGGTGAAGAGGGCGTAGTCCCCCCAGACCTCCAAAGAGATGGGCATCAGCATGCACTCCTTTCTTTCGTTTGTGGAAGGGTGGAGCAGCGTACCGCTCCATAGACAGATTTTGGTATAGGTATTTCAATGGATTCTCCGGGCTATCCGATGAACAGGGCATTTCCACCGCTGGGCTCCAGAGTCAGCCCGGTAGTCTGTGTATACAGCCCAATATCCCGCAGGACCACGGAGCCGTCCTCCAGATGCTCCAGCGCCCCTGCCTGCTCCAATGCCGCTAAATGCTGCGGATAGACCGACACGCCGTATTGCCCCAGGCGGCGGTACAGTGTGCGGCTGTATTGACCGCTCCGCAGCAATTCCACAAGTCCGGCGCCCTCCTCCAGAGGAAGGTGCACGGTTGTGGTGGGGCTTTCAATCAGATGGAACCGCTCCGCCACAGTGCGGAAGGGGAAGAACTCCGATTCCATCAGCGGCAGGATGTGGTGGGCATCCTGAGCTTCCGCGCCTTTCAAATCCAGCAACGTGGAGAAATAGGTGTGTATGGCCGCTCGGGAACTGACGTCCTGGCAGTGATCCAGGACGATCTTCCCGGCGCCGATGGAGGTCTCAAACAGACGGGGAGGTGGATCTTCTCCCTGAAAGATGGTGACGATGCTGTCCTCCGGAGGGCGCTTGCCCTCCCGGTTGCACCGCCCAGCGGCCTGGAGGATGGAGTCCAGACCGGACAGCTCCCGATAGACGGCTGGGAAATCCACATCGACACCGGCCTCGATGAGAGAGGTGGAGACCACCCGGCAGGGCAGCCCATCCCGCAGGCGCCGGCGGATCTCATCCAGAATTCTCTTGCGGTGCGCGGGGTACATCAGGGTGGAGAGATGGAAATTGCCTGAGCCGGACAGTTGGCGGAAGACCTCCCGCGCGGCCCGGCGGGTGTTGACGACGCACAGAACCTGCTCCTGCTGCTGCAGGCGGGCGGCCAGGTCCATCCAGGACAGCGTTCCTGCCTGCTGGAAGGAAACCCGGCGGAAGGACTCCCAGTGCGCTTCGGCCATGGGGCAAATCTCCCGGATGGGGATCTCCGGAGCGAATTCCTGAAAAATGGGGTCCAAAGCGGGCTGAGTGGCGGTACACAAAACAGCGGAAGCGCCGTAGTGCCGGACCAGCTGGGCAATCGCCCAGACACAGGGGCGCAGATAGGGGAGGGGGAGCATCTGGGCCTCGTCAAAGATCAGGACGCTCTGGGCCAGGTTGTGGAGCTTCCGGCATTTGGAAGGCCGGCAGGCATAAAGGGATTCAAAGAATTGGACTGCTGTGGTGACGATTACAGGAACATCCCACGTCTCCACAGACCGGGTCAGCGGAGCGGCCTCCGGACTGGATGCATCGTCCTCCTGCTGGTCGAACTGCACACCGGAGTGAAATTCCAGAACATTTTCATCACCCAAAATCTCCCGAAAGGCCTGGGCAGTCTGCTCGATAATCGATGTGTAGGGGATCACATAAACGATTCGCTTCATCCTGCGGGCTTTGGCCTGCGCCAGCGCAAAGGACAGGGAGGCCACCGTTTTTCCGCCGCCGGTGGGCACTGTCAGCGTGAAGAGGCCCGGCCCATACTGTGCCCCCGCCGACATGCACTGTTCCAAAATCGCACATCGCTGCATGTTCAGAGCGCCTTTTGGGGGAAACCAGCCGGAGACATAGGTTTCCAGGCGGCGCCACAATTCCTCCATAGAGGAGGACGATGCTGGCAGATACGGGCTGTTGTCCATAAACGCGCCCGTATCTGTGTAGTCTGCATCTACCAGGCAGGAAAAGAGCATCCGCGTGAAAAACATTCCCTCCAGCCTTGTTCCCGCAAATGCGGGGGTATTTGCATGAGGCAGGGAGAATTCACTCTGCCAGGCATGATAACCCTCCAGATTCCCCTGGCTTGCCCGATTGATGCGCCCCCAAAAGGTGCCGGCGCCAGCGGCGTCTCCCCGGCTGCCGCCGTCGGGGAGGCCGCCGTGGTGTCCGGAGATCGCAAAAGCAGCTGCCAGCTGTTGAGCTTTCAGACACTCGAAAGCCCCGGCAGAGGCGTGATCCACTTTCGGCCCGCCATGGAGCCGCCGCTGAAAGGCAGCGGAGTATTTTCCAATGTCGTGAGCCATACCGGCCAGCTGTCCCTGCGCCTCTGCGTCAAAAGCAGCTGCGAAAGCGGAACACAGAGACGCGGTGCCTTTGAGATGTTCCAGAATTGTCTGGGTCCGGCCGTCTTCTGTAAGATGGGCCAGATAGGCGTAAGTATCCATCCTGCAACCACATCCTGAAATTATATAAAATGCACAATTTATAGATTTATTATATGATTTTCTTAGTTCTATTGCAAGAGGGATATCTGATTCCGGCAGCATCCATGAAACAGGGGGAGTAGATAGAGACATCTTGCATGGAGGCTCAGGCAAGAATACGTGAAAATTGGATGACATTGGGTGACGAAACTGCTATTTCGCAGAGCAGTTTAACGCGTGATCTATCTCTGCAAGCAAGCTCGCTAGAAGCGGGCTTGCTTTTATGTGTTTTGCGACAAAATCCGATGTTTTTCTGTTGCTCTATCCAACAAGAACTATAGGTCCGTCCAAATTTTTATAGTTCATGGTTAAAATCCTCTATATAAGGAGGGGTTTTCCCATGACAAAAATAACTTTACGACGAATCTTTTCAAAGCACGTCCTTCTCAAACGTACGCAATTTCGACTGACACAGGCTCAACTTGCAGAGGCGGTTGGGACCTCCCATGGATGGATTCAGAAAATTGAATCTGGTAAGAAGATGCCTGGCTTTTTTCTCGCAATCAAACTTGCAGTCTTTCTCGAAATTGATATGAATAGCTTTCTGAAAGATCTGATAGAAGCCTCTGGCACTCCAATAACTGCATCTAAACGTCAGGAGTCTCTTGTTCATACCCATGCAGCAAAAGAATCCGGGGATACTGAGGTGACTGGTCATGTACAAGTATGAGGTATTTAAGATACATTCTTTATCTTCCAGATCTTACGGCATTCTTGCTAAAGAAAAAATAGGCCGAAGTTGGATTACAGTAGCAGTTACTGCCCCTTTTTCCAACGATTACGGAACCGCCCATCAACTAGCTGAATCCTGTTCTGCCCGCCAGCTTTCTCCCCCGCATCTCGTGGATGTTGTTTCTGATTTTATCTCTTAGAAAACGGTTATATCTTGAAGTTTTTAGCCTTTTCTACAGGAGCGATTCCATCGGAATGGCTCCTACCAGTTTTCTCCTATTTGGACGCTACTACAACGGGTGAAGCACACCCGTCAGACGTGCTTCATTCGTTCCCAAGATTCAGCCACAATGGGGCAACATACAGACAGCGAACGATCACTGCTTCGCGGGCTGCCCGGCAAGCCCCGTGCTGTAATGGAGTCTACGGGTAATTATCATTTACCGGAAGCCTGACTGCTGAATGCCTCCGGATTCTATGCTTCGGCAGTCAGTGCAGCGCTGGTGCCAATTTGCGCCGTGCCAAGACCGACAAGAAGGATGCCATTAAACCGGCAAACGACGGTCTTGGCCACTGGCTTACCTTGGCGAGGTATAGATACCCGATTGATGCGCAGAAACTGCTGCCAGGCAATACCAGCCGTATTCAAAAGTTGAAGAACAACCTGATCTCTCTGTTAGACACAGCTTTTCCGGGCGCAAACCGCCTGTTTTCAAGCCCTCCGCGTACCGATGGCAGCGAGAAATGGTGGACTTCGCAGTGACATTTTGGAACTGTGAGTGCGTTTGCGTTTTATGTGAAAAAGCATTTATTTCCAAATACCAAAGGTGGTGTAAGAAATATAGCTATAACTTCAGCGAAGATAGGGCATTGGATATTTATGCTTCTGCCCGTAGTCACTTTGATGTTATGCCGAAAACTGATACTGCCAGACTTCTGGCAGAACGGGCTGTCTCTCAACTCCGGACGGCCTGTGCAGCATTGGCTGCCCTGAAACTGCAAAACTGCAAATGCGATCTTTGGCATCTTCACGACCGGAATATCCCGTGGTGATGAAGATATTTGGTGTTGGTCCATCGCTCGGCTCACAACTTATGGCGGAGATTGGCGATGTCCGCCGTTTCCGCTCCAAGACGGCGTCGGTGGCTTTTGCCGGTATTGATGCATCGCCTTACCAGTCTGGTCAAATAGATATTTACATCCGCAATTCCGCTTCGTTACAGAACTTTTCCTGCTGATGGGTGGATATCTCCCCAATGCCCCTGTAAACGAGGCTGCGCATCAATTCATAGAGAAAAAGTGCTCTGAGGGCAAGCATGACAAGGGTTACATGACGATCCCTTTTACCACACAGTCATGGTTCGATCCGGCTCCCGGACCAGATCCAGTTGGCAGCTTCCGGTTTCCCCGTGAAATGCGAGACAAGGAGTTGGCGCAGCATATCAGTTGTTCTTTCCGAAGAGCTGCGGAGGCCCTGGAGAAGATCCCCCAAGATCATCCAGATAGTTGAGCTGGTGCAGCTTCAGCGCAACTGTCCGGACTGGGAGGGATCCCAATCTCCAGTGCCGGAAGTGCGATGAGGTGGCCCGGAGATACGGGAAAGAGATTGCGGTCGTGGAGCCGGTGAAGGGAGGCGCTCTGATGAACTTACCGGAGGAGGCCGCTGTGCTGCTGTACCAAGCTGATGCGACCGCCGGACCGGCCTCCTCCTGGTCCATCCGGCTCATTGCGGGGCTGGACGGGGCTTTGACTGTTTTAAGCGGCATGAGAAATCCGGAGCGATTGGGGAACAACACGGGCTACACTGCCAACCAGGAGGCGTATTATGCGGCTCTGCCCCAGACTTACAGAAAGGCATCCGACTGCATCCGCTGTGGCCTGCGGGAGAAAATTGCCCGCAGAGGCTTCCGCCCGTGATCTGCTGGAAACGGTTGCAGAAGCGTTAGAAGCGGAAATATAAAATTTCCGGTGTCCCCAGACAAAACACATTCATAAACAATTGGCTCAGAAACATTAGAAATCTATCTCGGGGCTGTCATTTTGAAGAATATATTGGGACGCCGCACCAAAAGTCCATTGGTGCGGCGTCCGATCTTATTCAATACCTGTGTAAATATTCCTATGTCCAGCCAATTACTTGCTGTGTATTGCCCCCGTAAAATCCATATCCTGCGCCTGCCAGGAACTCCAGACGGGCTGAAGGATAGACCACTCTTTACGGAACAGGGCAGGGGGGACGATGCTGTCCGTATTTACGAGACTCGGAAGGACATCCTTATTCTGGGGGGCTATCGCCGCATAGATACCATAGCCCAGCAGAGTTCCCGCTTAGATGCGGCCAACGGTCATCCACAGGGAAAAGTAGCTGTCCGGAATACCCTCCACGCCAGAAAAAATCTCATTCATCATTCTTTTATAGAAGAAAATCTGAGAAAAATCCCGGGTATGGATGGGCAAGGATGGTCCAAGTTATACTCTGGATCAGCAGTTTCTGAATCTCCGCCTGGAGCAAGCAGGTTTTATGTAATAAAAGGCACAGGATGCGAGGCCGAGATGAGACTGGGCAGAGAAGTGTTTCGGAAGGGGAGATTTGAGGATGGAAGGAGGCTGCTCCATGTCGCTGTTTGCTCAGTATGTTGGAATATCCTCGTTAAAGACCATGGAACATTTTTTTCAGTTCTTCCACATAGGGAGCGGTCAAAGGGTGAGGCGTCTGCCCCTTCTTGGTGACATAATAATGGGCCAGGATACTATCTTCTCCCTTAAGCGGGACCGAGGAAAAATGGTAGTGCTGCGGATGCTGCCAGCGGGTAGAACTGATGAAAAAAGCATCGGATTGAGCCACAATATCCTGGCTGGCAGCACTGTCGTTAATAGAGATGATGCATTTTGGGGGAGACTGAAACAGTTGAGAGATGGACTCGGAATCATCATCATAAAATCTGCCGAAATTCTCGTGGTTTTCTGCAATCACATAGGGATAGTCCGTCATACGGTCTTCCACCGGAACGGTCTCCTGAGCCTGCAGAATGGGGTGGTCCGCTCTCGTGACGATGCTGATATGGCTCTCCCCCAACAGATGGTAATCCAAGTCCTTTACGCTGCAAAGCCGCGTGATCCGATTACTGTGGGATTTCATCAGGAAGACGATCCCCAGGTCGGAGCGGCAGTGCTGCACATCATCCAGAACATCGTAAAAAGACTGTTTTTTCAGCCTGATATAGATAGAGCCGCCGTGGCCGTCTGAAATCTGCGGCCAAAGCCTTGTGATGGGCGTGCTGAGAAAGAAGGATCGCATGGAAGAGACACTGAAATACTGCTTGCGGAAGTGGCTCTTTGCATACAGATCTTCTACAAAAATTTTTTTGTCTATGATCTCGTTTGCATAGCTCAAGAACTCCCGCCCCTCTTCCGTGACGGAAACGCCCTTTTTGGTTCGAAGGAAGATCTGGATTCCCAATTCTTCCTCCAAGGCCTTGATACTGTTGCTGACATTGCTCTGGGACGTATAGAGCCGCTCGGCGGCTTTGTTGATGGATTCGCAGTTGGCGACCTCTACCACGAAGCTGAGCTGTTGGAACGTCATGTTGGATCCTCCCTCCGTACATAATAATGCCCCCCTAGACAGCCTCGGCATTTTCCGCCCAGTTTGCTGAGGGGCCTTTGGGATTGCTCTCCAATGTCCTGTCACAGTCCGGAAAAACGCAGAAGTCGGACAGGAGATCCGGCGTGCGCCCGGGAGAGACAGTCTCCCTGAAGTGTGCCCGTAAAGATATGAAATTCATATATTTAGTACTAACAATACCATATAAACGGATTTCCTGTCAATGTGATAAAATTAAGACAAGCAAAACAGGACAGGATCAGACAAAAAACACAATGTTTGCAGAGAGGAGCAGTACGGACAGGAAAAGAGCTGACGAGATCACCTTCAATCAGGCACAGAAGCCACGGTAATTTTGGAAATGGAAACAACACCTAAGGAGAAACGCCCTTGGGTATTTTTTCAAAGCAAAATACGTTTGTTCAAATTCCATAGGAAAATGAAATGTGGAGGGAATCAAGATGTTGAAATTTGCGATTATCGGAGCGGGCGCAGGCGGACAGAGCATGGCCGCCATTCTCACCAGCAAGGGCTATATCGCCAAGCTGTATGACATCGACAAGGAAAAAATCCATCGTCTGCAGGAACTCAAAACAATCAAGGTCACCGGCGTCATTGCCTGCGAGGCCGCACCGGCGGTTATTACGGACCGGATCGATGAAGTCATGGATGACGTGGACGTGATCATGGTTGTCTCTACTACGGATGCCCATAGAAGCATCGCCTATGCCTGCAAGCCCTATCTGAAGGATGGGCAGATCGTCATGCTGAATCCCGGCCACTGCGGAGGTGCTCTGGAGATCGCCAATATCCTGCGCGGCGAGGATGGCTGCGGCAAGGATCTTATCATTGCGGAGGCGGGGGACCTGATGTATGGCTGCCGCAGTTATGAGGTCGGCAATATCCTTCACACGGGCCTGAAGGTCCACGTGCCGGTGGCGACACTGCCCGCCAGTGATATCGACCGCCTGATGAAAGTGCTGGGACCCATCTTCCCCTGCCTGCAGCCTGCGGCCAATGTGCTGGAGACCGGCTTTGAGGGCGCCGGCGCCATGCTGCACCCCATCCCCAGCCTCATGAACATCAACAAGATGGATCTGGGGCAGAGCTACGACTATTACATGGAGGGAATCACCCCACATATTGCCGATATCATCTCCGCTTGCGACAAGGAGCGTGTCGCTGTATGCAGGGCGCTGGGCGTGGATGCGCTGGCGCTGGGGGATATGCTGGTCAAGACCTACAAGCTGGAGCCGAAGGACAGCCTGTATGATCTGATTCAGAGCATCGAATCCTATCGCGCTCTGCGCAACCCGACCAATACCAAGCACCGGTTCATCGTGGAGGATACCATGTCCGGCTTGGTACCTCTGGCTTCCGTGGGCCATGCATTGGGCATCCCCACCCCGATGATGGACGCCTTTGTCAATATCGCCAGTGCTGTCTGCGGTCGGGACTTCTGGAAAGAGGGACGCACCGCAGAAAAGCTGGGGATGGCCGGCAAGACGCTGGAGGAGATTCAGGAGATGGTCCGCTGACCAGCGGCTTTTGGAGGAAAAGGCATGGATGTCATAGGGGCCATGAAGGCTAGAAGAAGTGTGCGGAGCTATCTGCCCCGCAAGGTGGAACAGGAAAAACTCAATGCAGTTCTGGAGGCTGTCCGCCTGACGCCTTCCCGACATAACGATCAGAATATCCGGGTGATCGTGGTACGGGACAGTGCCTTGAAGCAGCAGATCCGCCAGCAGGCTGAGACACAGCCCATGGTGGAGGAAGCAGATGTACTTTTGGTGTTCTGCGCTACGGACCGCACAGATTTTGTAATGCCCTGCGGGCAATATGGCTATGTAGTGGACATGTCTCTGGCCACAGGATTTGCTCTGCTGGAAGCGGCAGAACAGGGGTTAGATACGTGTATCATCTGTGCATTTAGAGAAGATGCGGTCAAAGATTTGCTGCATGTTCCGGCATCTGCGCGGGTCGTATCTATGGTAGCGCTCGGATATGGTGCGGACAACAGCCCCCGGAAGACAAAAAAGAATATGGAAGAAATCGTCAGCTATGACCGGTTTTAAAGGGGGCAACAAAAATGGCAGTTTCCGGTGAAAACCGGTGATTGTAAAATATGAAAAAGGAGAAGAGATGTTATGAAAAAAAAGTTGCTGCGGATTTTTTCCTCCGTGCTGTGTCTCTGCATGTTGACAACTGCATGTGGCGGCGGCACAGAAGATGCCGGAAACGGCGATGATGGGGGAGAGGCGAAAGATACTCTGACTATTGCCGTTCAGGCAGATATGGCAGACAAGGACCCTATCAACGGAAGCAGCACCAATGATACTTTGAAGATCAAGGCAAATGTCTACGAGACCCTGATCGAGCGCACAGTGCCGGAAGGAGAGTACAAGCCGCTTCTGGCCGAATCCTGGGAATTCAACGATGATGCCACTGAGCTGACAATGACTCTTCGGGAAGGCGTCATGTGCCATAACGGCGAGCCTTTGACGGCCGAGGATTGCCTCTTCTCTCTGCGCTGCCTGCGGGAGAGCTCCAACACCTCTGTTACCGACCATATGGATCTGGAAAACAGCTATGCGGTGGATGAGAGGACTTTTGTCATCGTGATGGACGAACCCTATATGCCTGTAATCGCCAACCTCTCATTCCCTACCTGCGTGATGTTCAGCCAGAAGGGATATGAGGAAGGAAACGGGGATTGGGCCAATATGGACATCGGTACCGGTCCTTATACCTGGGGCGAATGGTCTATCGGCAGCAGCGTGAGTCTGGTGGGCTTCGACGACTACTATGTGGAGGGCCAGCCTGCCATCAAGAATGTGGAATTCAGAGTGATTTCCGAAGATGGCAACCGCTACATCGAGGTGGAGACCGGCGGCGCGGAGGTTGCGGATGCCGCTGTTGTTGATTTTTTCCGTGATGTTGAACTGGTAGTCGATCATGGCGT
>ENA-UEOI01000861-UEOI01000861.1-human-gut-metagenome-genome-assembly--contig:-NODE-861-length-29536-cov-3.614753_pt1 | contig 29536 bp, 29 predicted proteins | sample MGYA00242883_ERZ507882 | MGnify/ENA primary metagenome ERZ507882 (study PRJEB26167, sample SAMN06115502) | human gut metagenome | host: Homo sapiens | place: China:Chongqing | collected 2015-07-29...
AGAAGGAAGGGTTCTCATGTCGGGCAGTCGATCGGACCTCAGTGTTACGCGGGCGGCAAAGGGGGGGGAAGCTGTGCCCCTGGGCGGGGAAGAGAAGGCCGCTACGAGCCGGACACCCTCTGGTACCGGCTCAAGAAAAAATTCTGGAGATAGGACGGTGCGTTATGGCAAGCAATTGGTGGAGCAGTTCCCGTACCTTCGGCCCTGGAAGCCGAAACACCGCCGGTCTATCAGAGTCTGCCGGAGGTGGACTTGGCCGGGACGAGAAGGCCGCCCTCAAGCGGGCCGAGGAGGCCGAGCGGGCTTTCCGGGCCTCCAAGGGCTACGAACCGGACACCTTCTGGAATCGGCTGAAACGGCGATTTCGCAAAAAATAGCAAACGAGCAGGGCGCGGAGCTTCGCCACTCCGCGCCCTGCCTGTGTGTCACGCCGGTCCGCAGACCCCTTTGCGGACGTTGACGATAAAGTCCTGCACGTTGGTGACGATGGTCCGCACGCTGAGACTGCCCCGGTCCCTGAGCTTATTGACGGCGAACTCGGAGATATCCACCGAATAGAAGTATAGGGGGCGCACCACTCCGTCCACCACCCGGTAGCAGGGGGTCATGTTGCCGGTGGCCACGGTGTGGAGGGTGGAAGCCATGCAGATGATGGTGGTGGCCTTGCGCACCAGGGCGCGCATGGCGTCCTGTCCCTCGTAGACGTTGCCGTAGACCTCGGGCAGAGGCCCGTCGTCCCGTACCGAGCCCACCAGCACAAAGGGGACCCGGCACCGGACGCACTCACAGAGGATACCATCCTTCACCGCGCCGGACTCCACGAAGGCAGGGATGGAGCCCAGGGACCGGACGGCGTTGATGGTGTCGATGTGGTGGTAGTGACCGTTGGGCACGCTGCGCTGGGTGTAGATGTCCTGCCCCAGGGCAGTACCCAGATAGCCCGCCTCCAGATCGTGGGTGGCCAGGGCGTTGCCCGCCAGAAGCCCGTCCACAAAGCCCTCCCGCACCAGGGCGGCAAAGGCGGAGCGGGCGTCGGCGTCGAAGGAGCAGGCCGGGCCCAGCACCCAGACGATATTCCCATGGTCCCGCTCGTGCCGCAGAAGCTCGTAGATGGAGTCGTAGTCCATGGAATAGGCGGTCTCCCGGGACCGGCCCTGCCGGAAGGAGAAGGACTCGCCGTCCCCGTCACCCTTCTCTTCAAAGCCAGCGGTGTGGACGTAGATGCCCTCCCCGCCGTCCTCGGTACGGCCCACCGCCACCATGTCGCCCCGCTTCAGGCCGCGAAACTCCACGATGGACACCGCACCCGCCCGGCACACGGCCACGCAGTCCATGCGGCTCTCCTCGGCCAGCACCCAGCGGCCGTTCAGGCGGAAATACTCGGGAAACATGGTGGTGGCGTGGTACCCCGCCGGGGCCACGCCGTCCCGCTCCACGGGGACCAGTTGGACCTCAGGGGCGTCCTCCAGCCCCAGCGCGGTAAAATCCGGGGCACGATAGGCGGGCAGCGTAAAGCTCATGGCCATCTCCTCCTGCTGTTTTCTCTGCTCTTATAGCATAGCATAAAATACGGCGCTTTGAGATACGATTTTTGCATGGCCTCATACCGCTTTGGAATTTAGGCGCTCCTTCCGGCGGAAAACGGCAGGGGGCGCTCCTTTCGGAGCGCCCCCTGCGCCTGCGTGTTCCTTCGCTACGACTGGGTCACCAGGTTGACCAGCACCTCCACCATCTTTTCCAGGGACCGAACTGGGATGTACTCGTGGACCCCGTGGAAGTTGACCCCGCCGGTGGACAGGTTGGGACAGGGCAGGCCCATGTAGCTCAGACGGGCTCCGTCGGTGCCGCCCCGGATGGGCACCTCCCGGGCCTCCACTCCCGCCTTCTCAAAGGCGGCCCGGGCCCGGTGGATCAGGTACATATGGGGCTCCACGGCCTCCCGCATATTATAATAAGAGTCCTTCAGCTCCAACTGGAAGGTGTGGGGGCCATACTTGCCGTTGAGGTAGGAGCAGATAAGCCCCATGCGCTCCTTCCGCCGCTCAAAGCCAGCCCGGTCGTGGTCCCGGATGATGAAGGAGAGCCGGGCCTCGGTCTCGTTGCCCTCCATGTGATTGAGGTGATAGAAGCCCTCGTACCCCTCGGTGTGGGCGGGAGTCTCCGCCGGCGGCAGCATGTTCACCAGCTCCACGGCCATCAGGGCGGCGTTCTTCATCTTGTTCTTGGCCGAGCCGGGGTGGATGTTGAGACCGTGGACCGTGACCGTGGCGGAGGCGGCGTTGAAGTTCTCATACTCCAGCTCGCCCAGCTCGCCGCCGTCCACGGTGTAGGCCGCGGCGGCCCCAAAGCCCTCCACGTCGAAGTGGTCGGCCCCCCGGCCCACCTCCTCATCAGGGGTGATGCATACGGCGATGCGGCCATGAGGCAGCTCCGGGTGGGCGGTCAGGTACTCCAGGGCGGTAAAAATCTCGGCCACCCCGGCCTTGTCGTCCGCCCCCAGCAGGGTGGTGCCGTCGGTGACGATCAGATCCTGCCCCGCATAGCTGCGCAGGCTCTCGTACTCCTCGGGGCTCATGGAGATGCCCTGTTCGGCGTTCTGAACCAGCACGCCCCCCTCATAGCGGACAATGCGGGCCTGCACGTGGGCGCCCGGCGCGTCGGGCGAGGTGTCCATGTGGGCGATCAGGCCCAGGCAGGGCACTCCCTCGCACCCGGCGGTGGCGGGAAGCCATCCGTAAACATAGCCGTACTCGTCTATCCTGGCCCCGTGGAGGCCCATCTGGGACAGCTCGGCGGCCAATTCCGCCCCCAGCACCTTCTGCTTGGCTCTGCTGGGCACGGTCATGGAGTCCTCGTCCGACTGGGTGTCAAAGCTCACATACTTCAAAAAACGTTCCACAACTGTCATACGTTCCGTTCCTTTCTGTGGAGTCACCGTTTTTTCCCAACGTGCCGCAAATGTCTATTGACGGCCTTCGGCGGGAAAGATAAACTGGGAACATACCTTCGTTTGCCGTGCATACAGCGTCTTGCGTGATCCTCGCGCCGCCGCCGGAAGCCAGGCAAACCAACTGCAATATGGCTATTTTATCACAAAAGGAGCTGCAATGCTATGGCCTCTTGCCGAGAATTTACCTTTCCCTCCAGTGACGGGGTCCACCGGGTCCACGCCATGGAGTGGCTTCCCGAAAGCGGCTCGCCCCGCGGAGTGGTCCAACTGGTCCACGGCATCTCGGAATACATCGGGCGCTATTCCCCCTTTGCCCGGTTTCTGACGGACCACGGCTTCGCCGTGGTGGGGCACGACCACCTGGGACACGGCAAGACCGCCTCGGGCCGGGAGGAATACGGCTATTTCGCCGACCAGGACGGCTGGCGGCACATCCGCAACGACATCCGCTTCCTCCGCACGGCGGCCGGAGAGCGTTTTCCCGGCCTGCCCTATTTCCTGTTGGGCCACTCCATGGGCTCCTTTGCCGTCCGGCTCTACCTCATCGACTTTCCCGGCACCGTGGACGGCTGCCTCCTTTCCGGCACCGGACAGGAACCGGCGCTCCTGGTGGAGGTGGGCCGGCTGCTGTCCGCCTTCTACGCCCGGCACAAGGGCCCCCGGTACGTCAGCAGGCTCCTCACCGCCCTCTCCCTGGGGGGCTACAACCTCCACTTCCGGCCCAACCGCACTACGGTGGACTGGATCAGCCGGGACACTGCGGTGGTGGACGCCTATGCCGCCGACCCCATGTGCCGCTTCGTCCCCACGGTGGGCATGTTCCACGACATGATGGAGGCCCTGCAATACATCGCCCGCCCGGAAAACCTGCGGAAGATGGACCCCTCCACCCCGGTCTATCTCTTCTCAGGAGACCGGGACCCGGTGGGCTCCAACGGCAGGGGTGTCCAAAAGGTGTACGGCTTTTTCCAAAAGGCCGGGACCAGGGATCTGCGCATGAAGCTCTACCCCGGCGGACGGCATGAGATGCTCAATGAGATCAACCGGGACGAGGTGTACGCCGACGTGCTGGCCTGGCTGGAGGAGCATCTGTCCTGAACGCAGCAGCCCCGCAGGCCATACGGCCTGCGGGGCTTTTTGCTCAACTCCGGTCCGTTGGAGACGCAGGGCATCATCTTGGCGTCCGGGCGGTCGAAGTCGTCCTGGCTGAAATCCTAACAGCCCCCGTCGTCTTTTGGCGGGGTCATGGTCACGGTGACGGCGGGCTCATAGCCCACATGCGCAGATTGGCCCGCACCCGGTCCAGGACCGGCCCGGCGCAGCAGCGGCCCAACGGGAAGTACGCCTCATCGGACCCGGCGGCCACCTCCGCCTCCAGGCCGTTGGCGCACTCCTGGCGTGCATCCTAGTCGCTGAAGCCCAGTTGCTGTGCCCACTCTTTCTCCCGGAAGCCCACCAGCACAAAGTCCTCCCCCACCAGGATGGGCCGCTTGACCAGCATCCCGTCGGCGGCCAGCAGGGCATACTGCTCATCCTCCGTCAGGTCGGGGAGCCGGTCCTTCAGGGAGAGCTCCTTGTATTTCAGTCCGCTGGTGTTGAAAAACCGCTTGAGGGGCAGGCCGCTTTTCGCGTGCCACTTCCGCAGCTCGTCCTCGCCGGGATGCTCCAGCTTGATGTCACGGGTGCCACAGCCGACGCCCCGCCCGTCCAGCCAGGCCTTCGCCTTCTGGCAGGTGGAGCATTTGGGATACCATACCAACAGCATCTGTCATTCTCCTTTCGTCTTCTATCATGTAGCGGAAACCGTCTGAAGCGGAACACCTTCCGTTTCCTTTTAGATTATTTGCCGGGAGATAGGATTCGTCTGGCCACAGAAGCACAGACTATTCTGATTTGCCCGCTCAGTCTTTCAGACTGGTTTCAGGAACGGGCGGTATAATGACATTATGACCTGGAAAGGATGAGATGAACGTGCTGCAAAAGCTGTCTTTGCTTTTAGCCGAGGCTTTTTCGACACGCTGAGGCCCGCCGCATTGCGGTGGGCCTCTTTGACCATCCTTACCCCTCGAGCGGCTGGCAGCGGATACAGAAGTAGACGTTGCCCCCCAGATAGGCCTGGCGGATAATCGCTCCTCCACAGAAGGGGCAAGCCCCCCTCCAGGTCTTGGCGGACAGGTAGGTCTGATAGCCACCGCTCTGGCCCATCAGGTCCTTTTCGGTGTCCCTTCCCCCCTGGTCCGCCATCTCCCGGAGGGTGTTCTTCACTGAGTGGAACAGCCTGGTCCGCTCGGTCTCCCTCAGGGTCTCCAGTCTGCGCTTGGGGTGGACACCCGCCCGGAACAAAACATCCTGGAGGCAGCCGTTCCCCAGGCCGGGGATACGCTGCTCGGCGGCCAAAAACGCCTTGGCGGACAGACCGGGCCTGGCCTGTGCCCACAGCCCGCCGAAGTAGCTCTCGTCAAAGTCCCCCGACAACGGAGAGGGCTTCTCCCGAGCCACCCGGTAATAGAAGTTATCGTCGATGGCCCCTGCCGGGAAGGCCAGCAGGGCCCCATACATCTGGACGCTGGCCACCAGGGCGGCGCCATCGTCCAGCTCCAGCAGGAGCTGGCGCCGGTCCGGGCGCCTGGCCCCCGGCGCCAGCCATCGCAGGTTCACCCCGTCGCTGAGGTCCAGACGGCTGTCCTCCAGCCTCAGCTCCACCCGCCCGCCATAGGCCTGGGCCTCCTCCAGCCTGCGGCCCTCCAGAAGCCGGGGATACCAGGCCGGCTCCCCCTGGAAGAAGGCGAAGCGGTGGGGTGTGCCGCCCGCCTCCGCCCGGACCACCCGCCTGCCCCGGGCCCTTTCGTTGATCTGCCCCGCAAGGACCAGGGCCTCCGGCAGCTCCAGCATGGCGTTACCCCCTCTCTACCGGCAGGCGCAGTATGGTCCGCCACTTCTCCGGCGGGACCCTTCTGGGGTCCCCCAGATAGATCTCGTGGTGCCTGCGGGCCGGGTCGTCCGAGGGCCGCAGGCCCTGCTCCCCGGCAAAGGCCATCATCCGCTCCATGGCGGCGGTCTCTGCGTCATAGGGCCCCACGTGCAGGCACTGGACGCACAGCCCCTCCGTCACCGTCTCCAGCCGTACTCCGGACAGGTCCACACCGGGCTTTTTCCGTGCGCACTCCTCCAGCGCCCAGCGAAGCACCTGGGGCGTGGCGTATTCCGGGGCCCGCAGGGCCGAGGTCCACCGCCAGGTGGATCTGGGCACGGAGAGGAGATCGTGCCCCCCCTCCTCCGTCCACCAAAAGCCCTCCAGCGGGGGCAGCACGTAGTCGAAATAGCCCTCCGGCTGCCAGGGGCCCAGCCTGCTCATTTTCAGGGTGAAGGTGACGGTGTAGAGGGCGCTCATAGCCGCCTGGTACGCCGCCCCGCTGGGGTCCCCCGCCCCATCCACCAGAAACATGGGGATGGGCGGCACGTCCACCAGGCTGGGCCGCTTTCCCGGCTGGTAGAGATCCCGGTACTCCTTTTTATAATCCCGCTTGTCCGCCATGTTCTCCCTCCTGCTTCAGTGCCAGAAAGACGTGGATCTCCTGCTCCTCGCCCTCCGCCTCCGGCCAATACTCCTCAAAATCCGCCGTGTAGGCCCGGTCCAGCGGCAGCTTCCAGACCTCCGTCCAGAACTCCCCCGCGGCCCTCTGGACGTCCCCCCGGACCACAAACTCAGCGTACCGTCCTGCGGGAATGGTCTTGACCGCTGTGCCCGCCGGGCGTTCTGCTGCCTCGGTCACCGCCCGTCCGATGGTTACGTCGTAGGGGCCGGTCATATCGGTCTCGTAGGCGTCGTAGAGCCCGATGGAGTGGTCGTCGGCGGGGTGCGGGACGGCAAAGAAAATGCCCTCCTCAAACAGCCGCCGCCACAGCGCCCCGATGGCCGCGCCGCACTCCGGGTCGTCGTTGCGCATCCGGGCGGTTAGGCCCACCACCGTCTTTTCCTCCAGCTCCACGATCTGATAGCTCATATCCATACCGTCTGTCCCTCCTGTGGTTGATGACACCATCTTACAGGGTAAAAATGGACACCTGTATGTCATATTTTGTTCCAATATCTCACCGGGGCCCGCCGGAGGGCGATCAGGCGCTTTACATCCTCCAGACTCTCCCGGTCTGCCACGTCGATCATCAGCCACTTTTGGCCCATTCCCTCCCTGGTGTCCTGCCAAAGCCGCCGGGTGCCCTCGCTCAGCATGGGCAGCAGCAGGTCCGCCCCAGGCCGCTCCCGCCGTCCGATCACCACCAGGGCAGTAAAATACCCCCGCATGGGATACAGGGTACACAAACCCCGCCCGCCCTTGCGGTATTTTATATTCCATCCCGTGGGCACACACCGGCTGTACTCCCATACAGGTGCGGTATCATAGGCGCGCTCCAGATAGGTCCGCAGCTCTCCCCAAAAGGGATTATCCACATAGGCCTCACAGGTCTCTAGGTCGGGCGCGGCCGACGGGTCCAATTGACTCCAGGTCTCCATTTTAAGTCCCTCCTCTTGGATGGACAGTTTACAGGACGGCAGTGGACATCTGTATGTCATATTTCTTTTAATAGGCCAGCTTTTCCACCGTCCAGTCCTTCAGGATGGGGAGCATCTTCCGGGCGGCGGCCCGGGCTCCCTCCAGGTCCTGCTCCCGGTAGTTGCCGCACTCCGCCTCGGTGGCCCCGGGGATGGGGCCCTGGTAGTCCGCGATAAAGGCCATGGTCTCCCGCACCAGGCGGATGGCCGTCTCTGGAGCCATGTCCCGCACCAGAAAGTAGAATCCGGTCCGGCAGCCCATGGGGCCGGCGTAGATGACCTGCCCGGACAGGGGGCCGCTGCGCACATAGGTGGCGAACAGGTGCTCAAAGCTGTGGATCGCGCCATAGCCCAGATAGGTCCCGCAGTTGGGCCGCACCATGCGGATATCATAGGTCACCACGTCCCCGTCCACCCGGGAGATATACATCCCCTCGGTGAGCTTGGTGTGGTCCACCTGAAAGCTGGCAATTGGTTTGAGTTCCATCATCCATCTTCCTCCTTGTTGGTTTCCCAGGCCGCCCAGTGCCGGCGGGCCAGCTCCTGCCGGACCCGCTCCGGAGACAGGACCCGCAGGGCCCCGCCGTAGGTCATCAGGTATTCGTACATCCACTCGTTGTCCGGCAGCCGCAGTCGCACCCGGAAGCCGCCGTCCGGCAACTCCTCCCGCCGCTCCGGGGGAAACTCGTCCCGCACCCGGAAGGCCATGGTCGGAGCGATGCGGGCCTCCAGGTCCACGGCGCTGCCGCCGTAGCCGTCCGCCCGGTCCTCTGTGGCCGGGGGCGGCAGGGCCCGGCGCCGGAACCGCTCCCCGGGGGCCTCCACACCGTCCATGCGGGTGAGCTTGAAATAGCGGAAATCCTCCCGCCGGCGGCACCAGGCCAGCAAGTACCAGTCATTGCCCCGAAAGACCAGCTTCATGGGCTCCGCGGTACGGACCTCGGTGCCGCCCGCCGCGCCGCTGTAGCGGAAGGTGAGGACCTCCCGGCGGAAAATGGCCTCCCTGAGCCGCCGGAAGCGGTCGGTCAGCGGGCTGTCGGGGCTCCAGGCGGAGAAGTCCACCTGGAGCCAGTCCTCCTCCTCCCCGCCGAAGAGGGCGGAGAGCTTGTCCAGCACCGGCCCCGCGCCGCCGGGCCCCACGGCCTCCATGCCCCGCAGGGCGGCCAGAAGGCTGCGGCGCTCCTCGGCGGAGAGCACCGACTTGTTGAGGACGAACTGCTCAGTGAGCCGGATGCCGCCTCCCTTGCCCCGCTCGGCGTAGATGGGGATACCCGCCTGGGCCAGGGTGTCCACGTCCCGGTAGATGGTGCGGCGCGAGACTTCGAAGTGCTCGGCCAGCTCGTCCGCCGTCATGCCCTTGCGGTCCAGCAGTAGGTAAACCAGCTCGAACAGCCGGGATAACTGCATGGCCTCTCCCCCCTTGTCCCGGTCCAGCCTCCAGTCTAACCGCGGCGGCGGAGAAAGTCAACGAAAAGAAGGGCTCAAAGGGCCTTGATGCGGGCCGCGCAGGCGGAGCAGAACCAATCCTCGCCATTCCGGATCAGGTTGGGGCCGGTACTGTGGCACAGCCGGCAGCACCGGTCCGCGTTTTCCAGCACGATGCGGTCCAGCTCATCCCATTATGCCAAGAGAAGGACAAAAAAATTAAGAACTTTTTCAAAAAGCCCGGAGCTGTTTGCTTTTGAGCTTCTTGAAACGCTCACTCATGCCGCTGCTTGTCTCGACAGATTATGTTATTTTAGGGGCAAAAATCGACAGCTTATGTGAAAACCCTCGATGCCATTGATGGAAAACGATCTCTTGGAAAATCTCTGACCACACAACAGATGGAATGTCTGGACACGCTCCGCACCATCTATGAGCAGCAGGAGTACATGTACGATCACCACACCCACAGTGTACCTGACCGAATCGTCAGTGTGAGCCAGCCCTTTGTCCGTCCCATTGTGCGGGGAAAGGCAGGCAGGCCGGTGGAGTTTGGCGCAAAACTGGATATCCCGGCTTTGGGACAGCCCAAGAAGGGGGAGACCAGAGACAAGGCCCGGGACTACCGGGACGAATGCGAACGGGTGGAAGTGGAGCGCAGGTTCAGCCTGGCGAAACGCAAATGCGGCCTGGGGCCGGTCACCGCAAAGCTGCGGGAAACCGCTGCTCATGTGATTGCCATGTCCGTGCTGGCGCTGAATCTCCGCAAGATTCAGCGCGCCCTTTTGCGCCTGCTCGCCTATCTCATGTTAGTAAATATTTAATATTGTTTGTACATAATAAAATCCTCCATGTAAAATCAGTAGTTGCCAAAGAGCACTGCCTCACACGGAGGAGCATTTGGGGCATAAAACCGTAGAAAAAGGGCGGCCCGAAGGCCGCCCTTTCCAAACGCGCAAGTTTATTTCAGCAATTCCACCAGTTCCTGCGGCGTGGGCACGTCCCCGGCGGAGACGCCGTAGTGGGCGTAGCTCAGGACCCGATCCGGCCCCATGACGAAACAAGCGGGGAGTTGGAGCTCGTCCCCCTCGTAATCGCCGTGCTTGAAGCCGCCGGCGGTGGCTTTGGCGATCTTTCCCATGGTCTTCAGATCGGCCATCTTGGCCTTGGACTCGGCGGGGGCGATCTCAAATTTCTTGTACAGCTTCTGCTCCGGGTCGCAGACGATGTCGAAGGGCAGGTCGCCGGGCTTCATCTGGCCTGCCAGCTTGGCGGGGTCGGACTGAAGCACCACCAGCATCTGCCCGCCGGTGGCGGCGATTTTGTCATATTGGGCGGTAAACTGATGGATGTCGTACTGGCACAGGGTGCAGCCATAGTAGCGCAGGAACACCAGGGCGGTCTTCCCTGCCGTCTTCCCGGCAGTCTCGGCCAGGGTGCGGCCGCTTTCAAAGGGGGTGTCGAAGGTGAAGTCGGGTATCTGGGTACCCACAGTGAGCTTGGGCATGGCAAAAACTCCTTTCGTGATTCAGGCGGATAGGCCCAATCCCCGGTAAGAAAGAGCCTTGTTGGGGACAGGCGGTTTGAAGCTGGGAACTCAGGCGTTGAAGACGTACTTGTCCAGTCGCTCGAAGGCCTCCTTCACACGGGAGAGGGGCAGAGCCAGGTTCAGACGGATATGGCAGGGGCCGTGGAACATCCGGCCGTCCTGCCAGATGACGCCGCACTCCAGGCCGGCCTTCTCCACGTCGTCGATGGTCTTGCCGTGAACCTCACACCACTTGGAGCAGTCCAGGAACAGCATGTAAGTGCCCTGGGGCTTGGAGACCTCCACGCCCTCGAAGTGCTTGGCGATGTAGTCACAGGCGTAGTCGATGTTGCCGGTGACGGTCTCGCACAGCTCGTCGCACCACTCGTAGCCCTCGGGCTTGTAGGCCCCGATGAGTGCGTGGAGGGACAAGACGTTCATGTCGTTGTAGTGGGGCAGAGAGGACTCCTTGTCCATCCGCTCCCGGATCCACTGGTTGTAGACGATATGGTAGGAGCCAACCAGGCCAGCCAGATTGAAGGTCTTGGAGGGAGCGTAGATGGCAGCGGTGCGCATCCGGGCGTCCTCGCTGACGGACTGGGTGGGCACGTGCTTGTGGCCGGTGAGGATAATATCGGACCAGATCTCGTCGGAGACCACGAACACGTCGTGCTTCTTGAACAGCTCCATGGCCTTCTCCACTTCCCACTTCTCCCACACGCGGCCACAGGGGTTGTGGGGGGAACAGAAGACGGTGGCGTGGATCTTGTTCTCCACGATGCGCTTCTCCATGTCCTCAAAGTCCATGCGCCAGACGCCCTCGGCGTCCTTGACCAGGGGAGAGAGGACCATGTTATAGCCGTTGTTGGTGAGGGCACTGGTGAAGCCGATGTAGGTGGGGGTGTGCAGCAGCACGTTGTCACCCTTGGAGCAGAACACGTTCAGGGCGCTGATCACGCCGCCCAGAACGCCGTTTTCATAGCCGATGTGCTCCCGCTTCAGGCCGGTGACCCCGTTGCGGGTCTCGTGCCACTGGATAATGGAGTCGAAGTACTCCTCGGTGGGCTGGAAATAGCCGAAGGCCGGATGCTGGGCCCGCTCGATGATGGCCTGGGGGATGGTAGGGCAGGTAGGGAAGTTCATGTCGGCCACCCACATAGGGATGGTGTCCAGGCCATCCTTGATCTGTACGTCCGCCAAGGGCTTCATAACGAAGTTGCCCGCGGCGTCCGGCTGGGGGACCACGTCGACGGCGATGGCGTCCTTGCCATGGCGGTCCATGATAGAGGTGAAATCGTACTTCATTGTAATTGTAATCGGTCCTTTCTGATTTTACATCCTTTATTTACTATACTATATTTCCACGGATAAGGGAAGCCGGTCCAAAGGAACCGACTTCCCTTATCCGAGGGAAAACGAAGAGACTCAGACAGCCTTGGCGGCCTTGGCCTCCCACAACTCCTCGGCCTCCTCGGCCGCGGTGGCGGCCAGGGCGGCGGCCGCGATCCGCTCGCGTTTGGCCAGCAGATCTTCCTTCTTCACGGCGCCGGTTCTGAGCCGCAACTGCGCCAGGCCCGTCATGATCACCAGCAGTACCACACAGAAGACCATGGAGCCCACGCTCAGATCCTTAAACTGGGATACGTCAAGGAGTTTCTTGTGCCTTTCCACAGTTCTTGCACATCACACAAATCTGTTTTTTGCTTTTTTGGAGGACAGCAATCAAGCCAGGCAGTATGGGCGGCCATCTGGTCCTGGTTATTGGCACGTCGGCGGGGAGATATCACCTTTTAACCCTGTCCCCTGGCCAGCCACTCCACGGCGAAACGGACCGTGGAGATGGTGCCGGTCTTCAGCACGTTTTCATTCAGGTCGAACTTGTCGTTGTGGTGGGCGGCACCATATCCGGCCTCCGGATTTTTGATGCCCAGGAAGGCGAACACGCCGGGATACTGCTCCAGCCACAGCCGGAAGGACTCCCCGGCATACCAAGGGTCGCAGTGGACCACAGTGCCCTCGGGCAGGATCTCATTGAGCACCCGGTCGGCCACCTCGGCACACGCCGGATCGGTGACGGTGGGGCCGCCGATGAAGTCCGTGCGAGGGCCGTATTCCACCTTGCAGTTGTGCATGGCGGCGGTGTGGTCGGCCACCTGCTTCGTGATCCGCACCGCCTTCTTGCCCTCCTCCAGGTCGAAGAAGCGGTAAGAGCCCTGAGTCCGCGCCGTCTCCGGGATCACATTGCCCACCTCGCCAGCGTGGAACATGGTCAGCCCCATGGTGACGGTCTTGCCAGCGGTAATCTGGTTGCTAAAGGCCACGCTGAGGTTATTGAGGAAGTTGGCCCCGCAGAACACCGGATTGACGGCCAGATCGGGGCGGGAGCCATGGCCACTCTTGCCGACGAAGGTCACGTCGATGATGGCGGCACCAGCCATCCGGGGGCCGGGGTCCACGCACATCTTTCCTTCTTCCAGCTCGGCGTACACGTGGATGGCCCAGCAGCGATCCACATCGTACTTTTCCAAGGCTTTCAGCAGGGCTTCCACGCCGCTGTTGGGCTCCTCGCCCTCTTCGAAGCAGAAGAGGACCGTACCGTTGAGCTTATCTTTCATCCGGTAGAGGACCTGCATGGCCCCCAGCAGCATGGAGGTGTGGGCGTCGTGGCCGCAGGCGTGGCAGGTGTTGCCCTTCTCGGAGACGCAGGTCCGGGGACCGGCCAGGTTATTGGGGTTCTCGGCCAAGGGAAGGGCATCGATGTCCGCCCGGAGGGCCACCACCATGCCGGGGCGGCCGGTGTCCATCTTCACGATGACGCTGGTGGTGGGCACCTCCTCATAGGGCAGGCCCAGCTTTTTGGCCTCCTCCAGGATAAAGGCGTGGGTCTTGTCCTCCTGCATGGCCACCTCGGCAAAGGTATGCACTTTCCGGCGGCAGTCGATGATGTACGGTTCGTACTCGTCGGCCAGTTTTTTGATCTCTTCATTCAAATTCAAAATAATATCCTCCTTTAATCCGCATGGAAGTCTTTCAAAACTGCCTTTTTGGTGTTACAGCGTTTTGGTCCGGCGGGCCCTACGCTTTTGATAGCTCCGCCAGCCCAAGACCCCAAAGGCCGCGGCGATCGCCCCTACCACCAGTCCCCCCCAGGATCACCCTGGGCGAGGAGCTGGATGAAATTGGCCGTATACAGGCAGGCCAGGCCGGTCCACAGCAGGAACATGGCCTCAGGACCACCCCATGCCGCTCAGCACCACCAGCACCACGTACTCAGTGACGAGCAGGATGAGCAGCAGAGGTAGCACCCATTTGACCCACTTCTGATAGGGCACCTTGGCGATGGCCAGGCCGCCCATGGTCCAGCCCAGGAAAGGGCTGATCAGGTTGCAGAAGCCGTCGCCGATCTGGAAGGCCTGGACGGCCACCTGGCCGGTGATGCCCAGGTTCTCCGCCATGGGCTTCACGATGGGAATGAGGGCGGCGGCCTTGGCGGAGGCGGAGGGGATGAAGAAGTTCAGCAGGGACACCACCATGGAGATGCCCACGGCGGCGAAGCCGGCGCCCAGGTTCTGAAGAGGCAGGCTGGCATAGTAGGCGACGGTGTCCAAGATGTGGCCGTTCTTCATGATGAGGGAGATGGCGCCGGCGATGCCGATGATGAAGCAGATAAAGCCCATGCCGCCCACACCCTTGGCGAAGGTGTCGCCGATCTGCGGGGTCTTCATGCCGTTGATGTAGCCGCAGAGAATGGCCACGGGGATCATGACTGCGGGCATGGTGCCCATGCCCAGGCCCAGGCCCAGGTTAAGGGCGATGGCCAGGGGGAACTGGCCGAAGAACAGGAGGGTGATGACTAGGTCTCTCACGTCCAGCTTCTTCTCCTCCAGCGCGCCGGCCTCGCCCAGCTCAGCCTGCCAGGACAGATCGCCCATGGCGGATTTGGCGGGGTTCTTCTCAATGCGCTTGGCATAGACGGTGACGTAGATAGCGCCGATGGCGGCGCACAGCAGCAGGTTCAGAAAGCGGATGCTGAAGCCGGAGTAGATGGGCACGTCCATCAGGCCCTGGGCGATGAAGATACCGGTGGGGCTGGTGGAAAAGCCCACCATGGTCCCCAGGAAGGATACTCCCGCTCCCACGATAGGATCCAAATGCAGCTTTTTGGCAAAGAGGACACCGATGGGAATAACGGCGATGAGGGCGTCGCTGCCGCCGAAGCCGCCCAGCAGGGCCATGAGCAGGAACATGACGGGCAGCAGAACAGCGGAGCCCTTGTCCTGGAGCTTATAGAGGCAGAAATCAATCAGGTGATCCAGCGCCTTGGTGGTCAGCCTGATCTCCACGCAGCCGCCGATGACCAGCAACAGGGCCAGAATCATGCCGGAATTGGCGATTCCCTCGTAAATGTACAACAGTGCCTGCCACAGATTGATCGGGGTGCGGTCGATCTGGACATATTCTTTGAGTCCTGCGGCGTTCTCCACAAATTCACCGGCAGGCAGGATGTAGGTCAGGATGGACATGAACACCATCAATCCCAGAAGCAAAAACAGCAGGTGCGGCAATTGGAACTTTTTTTCTTTAACCTGAGTCACCATTGTGAAAAATCCTCCCTTTTTCTTTGCTTTTTGGATCTATCATAAAAGCGGGCCCGCTTCTACTTCCGTTGCGTATAAGGAGTTTTATGTCCCGCATGCGGAACATGACAAAGGGCTAGCTTTTTGTGCATTATTTTATTAGCTCAATATTTAAGCTTATTAATCTTTAAGTATGATTATCATACCATAAAATAATGTGAAGTCAATCTTTCTTTGTTGTTTTTCTACAATTCATGCGCATCGCACAAAATAGGTTTTTTCTTTTTGTCGGATTTCATCCATTTACAGAAAAACAGGGCCGGACAGCTTCTGCTGTCCGGCCCTGCTCCCTTTGATCGAATCACTCGTTCCGGCTGGCCTCCGACTTTAAAAACCGCTCCCGGCTGCGGCGCACGTCGCCCTGATAGGCCTCGTTGATCTTCCGCTGGACCATCACGTGATGCTCCAGCTCCTCGCTGGAAAATCCCGCAAGCAGCCCGAAGGTCTCGGCCTGGCAGTAGCGGTTGAACTCCAGGTGGTCCTCATAAACCTTTTGCCCGCTCTCCGTGAGCTTCAGGTTGAACTGTCGATTGTTGTCCCGGTTCCGGGTCTGCTCCACCCAGCCCTTCTCCTTCAGCTTGCGCACGATCTGGGAGCAGGCGCTGGGAGTCTTTTTCAGAATGGCGGCCAGCTCGGTGACGGTAATCTCCGGGTGCTCACCGATGAGGTCGATGATATGGGCCTCCGACTGATAGAGAATGTGAGCCCCGTAACGGTGGGGAAGGGAGTCGTATTCATACATCAGGTCATAGGCCTCGTCCTGGGCCGCCCAGATTTGCCCGAGCAGGGCCTCCCGCTGCTGTTCCATTGTCCGCGTCCTCTTTTCTGTCAAACTGTTCCTATTATAGCTGGTTTAGGCCGGGGATGCAAGACGGGACGGGCGTTCATTTGCCGTCGTGGTTGACGGCCCGGTTGATGGCGGAGAGGATGCCCTTGAGGGGGGCCAGGTTGATGTTATGGCTCATGCCTACGCCGAACCAGTCCCTGCCGTTCTCGTCCTGGAGGTGGATGTAGGCCACAGCCTGGGAGTCAGAGCCCTGCTTGACGGCGTGCTCCTTGTAGTCGATGAAGGTGAAGCGGTCCATCTTCTGGCCGTGGATGGCGTTGAAGAAGGCGTTAATGGGGCCGTTGCCGGAGCCCTGAACCTGGAACACGGTGTCGGTGTGGCGGATGGTGCCGGCGAAGGTGACGTGGGAGTGGCCGGCCTCGTCGGTAAACTCGGCGAAGGAGTGCTGCACCAGCTGATAGGGCTTCACCGCGTCGATGTAGTGGGTCTTGAACAGGTCGTAAATGGCGTTGGGCTTGAGCTCCTTGCCCACCCGGTCGGTCTCCACCTGGACGATGTGGCCGAACTCGGGGTGCATGGCCTTGGGGAGATCGAAGCCGAAGGAGTGCTGCATGACGAAGGCGGAGCCGCCCTTGCCCGACTGGGAGTTGATGCGGATGATGGGCTCGTACTGGCGGCCCACGTCGGCGGGATCGATGGGCAGATAGGGCACCTCCCAGTACTCGGTGCCGCTCTCCTCCATGTAGCGGGTGCCCTTGTTGATGGCGTCCTGGTGGGAGCCGGAGAAGGCGGTGAACACCAGCTCGCCCACATAGGGCTGCCGCTCGCCGATCTTCATCTTGGTGACCCGCTCGTACACGTCGCGGATTTTATTGATGTCGGAGAAGTCCAGCTTGGGGTCCACGCCCTGGGTGTAGAGGTTGAGGGCCAGGGTCACCATGTCCACGTTGCCGGTGCGCTCGCCGTTGCCGAACAGGGTGGCCTCCACCCGCTCGGCCCCGGCCAGCAGGCCCAGTTCAGCGGTAGCCACGCCCTCGCCCCGGTCGTTGTGGGGGTGCAGGGAGATAATGGCGCGGTCCCGGCCGGGCAGCCTGGAGATAAAGTACTCAATTTCGTCAGCGAAGTAGTTGGGCATACAGTTCTCCACGGTGGTGGGGAGGTTGAGGATCACCTTGCGCTCCGGCGTGGCACCGATGGCCTCGATCACCGCCTGGCAGATCTCCACGGCGGCGTCCATCTCGGTGCCCATGAAGGACTCCGGGGAGTACTCGTACCGCAGATCCATCCCCGCGTCGAGGGCGGGCTGGCTCAGCTCCCGGATGAGCCGGGCGGCGTCCACGGCGATCTTTTTTACGCCCTCCACGTCGGTGTGGAAGACCACCTTCCGCTGGAGGGTGGAGGTGGAGTTGTAGAAGTGGAAGATCACATGCTTGGCGCCGTCAATGGCCTCGAAGGTGCGGCGGATGAGGTGCTCTCTGGCCTGTACCAGCACTTGGATGGTCACATCGTCGGGGATGTGTCCACCCTCGATCAGGGTGCGGATGAACTCGTACTCCGTCTCGGAGGCGGAGGGGAACCCCACCTCGATCTCCTTGACGCCGATGTCCACCAGGGTGTGAAACAGCTCCAGCTTCTCCCGGACGTTCATGGGGTCGATGAGGGCCTGGTTGCCGTCCCGCAGATCTACCGAGCACCAGACGGGGGGCGCTTTCAGCTCCCTGTCGGGCCAGGCGCGGCGGGCCATCTTGAGGGGGACGAAGGGGATGTACTTCTCGTGTGCGGGCTTCATAACAATTCCTCCTGTTTACTGGGGCCAGGGTACGAAAAAACGCCCCTGACCAAATTCCTGGTCAGGGGCGTAAAACTTACGCGGTACCACCCTGCTTCCGCCCATTGTCACCAAGGGGCGCTCATGGCCTCCAACAAGGCCGCGGCCGGTAACGTGGCCGTGACGGCCCGCCCTACTGCCTGGGGTTCGGACGGGCGGCTCCGGGCTCAGTATCCGCGCGCTTCCCCGCGCCGGTTCGCACCGACCACCGGTTCTCTGAGCGGGACGGGACGCGCCTTCTTCCCATCATTGCCTGTTTGGGATGTAATTGCACTTATTTTAGCCGGGGAAAGGGAATTTGTCAAGAGGCAGTTTCCGTGCCGGGGAGGGAGGGCTCCAGCGCGATGGAGCGGCAGCTTCCGTCCTGCCAGGAGCCCCAGGGGTAGCAGTCCGGGGGGTGGTTGCCGTACAGGCTGGAGGTGTAGCCCCCCAGGTATTCCAGGCCGTCGGCGGTGTAGACTGCCAGGAAATATTCCGATTTCGTGCTCGGACAAGGGCCAGTGATGGCCAGCCGGGTTCCGTCATAGCACAGGCTGAGCCTGGAGGAAGGGGTGCTCAGGGGGCAGCCCAGGGAGGACTGGAGGGAGGTGTCCGCCGTAAAGTCCACCACCCATGCGCCGCTCCGACGGTTGAGCACGGCCAGAAAGTCGCCCGCGGACAGGAGGCAGAAAGAGCCGTCAGACTGTGGGAACACCTGTGGGTGGGGCGCGCCCTCCGCCGCGGGAAAGAGCTCCTGGGTGGCAACAGGGGTGAGTGTGTCTACGTCCAGCAGGGTGAGAAGAAACGCGCCCTTCTCCTCGGTGAGAAGAAAGAGGGTACCGTCCCCATCCGACCAGAAGGCCATGGCCCGGCCTCCGTTGGGGATGGAGTAGACGGTCTCCAGGTCGCCGCCGGGGGAGAGGCGGTAGATCCCCCAGCCGCCGGGAATTCCGCTGCCGTCCAGAGCCTTGGCCATGGAGCCGCCGGCGCAGAGGGCAAACAGGACGCCTTCCCCGGTGCTCACGCAGTCCGCCTGAAGGGTGAGCAGGCTGCTGTCCAATGTGAGAAAGCAGGCGCTCAGCAACTGGCCGGAGGCGTCCGGGGTCATGCTGATCTCCATGGCAAGCCCTTCGGGCACCGGAATGGGAAAATAGGCGCGAAAACGGCGGGTCAGCTCCTCCGCGTTGATGGAGGTATCGTACTGGGAAGTTCCAAACTCACGGTCAGCCGCCCAGGCTGTGTACACGAGACGATCCACAGAGAGGGGGAAATCGGTCAGATAATCGGCCAGTTGGATCTCACGTTTAATACTGATGAGACCATTGTGTTCGGTATAGGTCTCGTCTCCGGGCAGGGGAGAGGTCTGGGCGGAGAGCTCCGCCCACAGCGCCCGCAGCCCGGCGGAGGGACTGTCCGGCGCAATATCCAGGAAATTCAGGCCGGGAGAGAGCTCCAGCACATCCTCGTCCAGCTCAATGATCCAGCTCTGCTTCTGGCCGGAGTAGGAAAAGCGGGTTTCGGCCTCCTCCGGCGCGGCGGCAGGAAAGGTGCTGTGCCAGAACAGGTGATAGCCGCAGGTGGACACCCAGGTGAGCTCCACACCGTCGGCGGCCGTGGGATCTCCGGCCAGTGGCTCCGTCCGGTAGGATACCGTCTCCCGGCGGCCCTGCACGGCGGCGCAGGCCCCCGCCAGCAGGCCGGCGGACAGAGCGACCAGGAGGAGAAAGAGCAGCAGAGATTTCCGCATGGCTATTCCTCCCCTCTGCCGTCCATCCGCTCCAGCGCCTGGAGCACCCGGCCGGGCTCATAGCCGCAGGCCGACCGGACATAGTCCATCAGGCTCTGGCTCCGCTCCTCCAGCGCGGCGGTGGTCACGTCCCCGGCAATCCGCCCCGACCGGAGGAGCACCGCCCGGCTGATGAAGTGCTGCACCTCCTCCAGCAGATGGGTGGACAGGAGGATGGTCTCGGTGGGCTCCAGGATGCCCAGCAGCACCTTGTAGAAATCCTCGCGGTTGAACACGTCGTTGCCGGCAAAGGGCTCGTCCATAAGAATGTAGTCCGCCCCCTGGCACAGGGCCAGAATCACCTCAAACTGGTTCTTCTGTCCGGTGGAGAAGCCGCGCAGGGCCCGCTTTTCCGGCAGGCGGAAGAAGTCCATCAGCATCTGGAAGCGGCCGGCCCGGAAGGCGGGGAAGTGTTCGGCGCAGAAGTCCCGGTGCCCGGCGGCAGTGAGGCCGGGGAAGAAGGAATGCTCACAGGTGGCGAAGGAGAGGCGGGCGATGTTTTTGGGGGTGATGGGCTGCCCGTCCAGAGTAACCGACCCGAACCCGTACCGGAGCAGGCCCAGAATGCACTTGAGCAGGGTGGTCTTGCCCGCGCCGTTGGGGCCGAAGATACCCACGATCTCCCCGGGCCCCACAGACAGGCTCACATCCTCCAGGGCCTGCTGACAGCCCCGGTACTTTTTGGATACATGGCTCACTTCAAGCATGGTTGCCTCCAATCCAGCCCAGCGGCAGGCCTCCCCAGGGCTCCGGGGGCAGGTGGCCCGCAGGTGTCAGGTGGTAATAGCACAGTGCGCACAGCAGGATGACGGCGGCCGTCAGTGCCGCGCCCAGCAGCAGGGCCAGGGCGGGGGCGGACAGGCAGCGCCGCCACAGCTCTCCGAACTGGGGGAGCAGCCGCATCCGGTAGATGCTCCGGCCGCCCTGGTAGTGGCAGAGAAAATGGTAGACGGCCACCCCGGCCAGGGAGAGGGCCAGCGCCAGAAAACAGAGCAGCAGCCCATAGAGCAGGTGGGGGAAGGGGGGCATCAGGGTGCCGGGCAGGAGCACCCGCACCATCGCGCCGTCCGGCCCCACGGTGCCGTTGTAGCCGTAGAGGGCCCGGCGGGCCGGGAGGTACTGGCACAGGAAGAGCACCAGTCCGGCGCCGGCGGACAGGAGAAGGCCCGTCCAAAGCAGAAACCGCTCCTGCTTCCAGGGGATGCCGAGGGGAAACCAGGACTCATTCTTCATAGGGATCCCTCCTCAAAATCTGGCAGAGGGAGGCGGCCAGGGCGCACAGGCTGACAAAAAGCAGGACGGGCCCCAGGACGGAGGGCAGACCGTCCGCGGAGTAGAAAATGCCGTCGTAGAGATAGGGGCGGAGGAACTCCGCCGGCCCGCCAAATTCAAAGGAGCCCATGGACAGGGGAAAGCAGAGGGCGGAGAGCGCCGCCAGGGGCAGAACGGCGAAGGCCCGGCGGCCCATGCGTCGTTGGAAGGAGAAACAGGCCGCCGACGTCCCCAGGGCGGCGCACATGGACAGGTTGCGCGCCCAGAGAGGCCAGTCATCCAGGGGCAGCAGGCTGTGGAGATAGGGGTCGCGGTAGCAGGCCAGGAACAGAGCCTGGGGGCCGGAGAACTCCGGTGCCAGACGGGGGAGGGCGGCGGCGCAGAGAGCCAGCAGGGTGCCCAGGTGGGCCGCCCAGAAGAACAACAGGCAGAAAAAGCCGTAGCCGGCCCACAGCAGGGTGAGGGCCCTGTGCCCCACTGACAGTCGCCGCAGGGTATAGCTCACCCGGGAGGAACCCTCCCACCCCAGAAAGGCCAGCACGGCGCACACCAGCACCAGCCCGATACGGAAGCACCAGGACAGGGGATATTGCATCAGCAGGCCCTCCAGGCCCATGGGGTTGGAGTATTCGTAGTAAGCGGTGCGGACGGTGTCCTGCCAGCCGGACAGGGCAGCCAGGAAGAGCCCCGCCTCCGTCAGACAGGAGGCCAGAGTAATCCCCGCAGCTTTCCAGAGGGTGCTCCGCGCGGCCAGCATGAGCAGGGATGCGATACGCTTCATGGCTTCTCCTCCTCCAGTTCCGGGCTGTCCCACAGCCGGTCGATGAGCGCCTCCGCCTCTGGTCGGGTGAGGCCCATCTGCCGCAGGGAGCGGACCAGGGCGGCGGCCTCCCGCTCCATCAGGCGGGTGCGGACGGCGGCCACAGCCGCCTCGTCCAGGGTAAATTCGCTCTTGGCCCCCGAGCGGGAGGTGATGAGCCCCGCCTCCTCCAGCATACGGCAGGCCTTCTGCACGGTGTTGGGGTTGACCCCCAGCTGGGCGGAGAGCACCCGTCGGGAGGGAAGCCCGTCTCCGTCCCGGATGGTTCCGGCCGCGATGCCCTGCTCCAGATAGCGGATGATCTGCTGGTAGATGGGGCTTCCGTCCTCCAGGCGGAAGCCGGAGAAGGAAAGCATGGCCGGACACTCCCCTTTGCATACTGTATTATGGGACTAGTACAGTTTATAACTGTATTATATAAGTAATACGGATGTAAGTCAAGATGGAACTGCGTCTTCTTCCAGGGCTTCCGCTGTGGCGGACAAAAAAGAAATACCGTGGGCGGAATACGCCAGGCCGCGGTGTCCACTCTGTTTTCTGTCGTGGCTGGTGTGGACGACATCATCTTGGATGAGGGCACCGGCTGTGGCCAAAAGAGAGCGCCTCCGCCCATCGGGCGGAGGCGCTCTGGGTTAAGGCGCGGTCTGTACTGGGTCGAGGAGGAAAAACTGGGTGCCGTCGCTTTCGGCCACCAGAGCGCCCAGGGGGAGCTCCCCTTCGGCTTCACTGGCCACCGCCGCCACCGCATCTTCCAGATCGCTGGTGAACTGAAGGGAGGTGTCGCCGTAGTCCACCTGGAGGGAGAGGGTCTGTGCGGCGGCGTCGGTCTCCACTACCGTCACCTGGGCATCTCCCAGGGGGAATACCGAACCGGCCTCCGGGACGGCGGGGGAGAGGCCCTGGGCCTCGGTGTAGCGCCGGAAATCCGCAAATACCGGGCTGCCGGCATCCTCCACCGGGGAGAGTACCTGCCCCACGGCGCAGGTGTAAAGGGGGCCGGAAAGGCCGCCCATATGGGTCTCATCCGCAGACGTACACACCACATAGTCGAGGTAGGTGATCCCCTGCTGGCTCAGGTAACCGGCCACCTGGCTGCCCCGCTCGGCGCTGCCGCCGTCAATGAGCATGGCCTGTCCGCCGCACAGGAGCAGGGCGGAGCTGGTCTGCCCCGGGTCGATGAAGTGGATGGACAGTCCGGCGCTGTCTCCGGTGGCTGTGCTTTGGCAGCCGGACAGGGCGGCGGCCAGGAGAAGGACGGCGAGGATCGGGAATGTGCGCTGTTTCATAAAGGCTCCTTCACAATGGGATAGCGCCTTAGGATACCATATTTTTTCCCGTTTGCCAAGAGCTTTTGTCCCGGCGGCTGCACAGGGAGGCGGCTCAGCCGGGATTGAACTGATAGCCGAGCCCTACAACGGTGCGGATGAAGTCGTGCCCGCCCGCATGGGGGCGGAGCCGCCTCCGGATCTGAAACACGGTGTTCTCCACGGCGTGGAGGCAGTGGTTGGACGGCGCGCACCAAACGGCCTCATAGATCTGCTCTTTTGTGATCGGAACGTCCGGGTGGGTATAGAGCAGGTAGAGGACACCAAACTCCTTTTCAGACAGGGGGATTGCCTGCATCCCTACCACCGCCCGCCGCCCTGCGGACTCCATGGACAGCCGGGGGGAGCCGGGGGAAATCCCCCAAAAGGACTGGGCGGAGAGGCAATCCAGCCGGAGCTGTGCCGACAGCAGGGGCAGGTTGTCAAAGGGCTGACAGCGGCGGAGCCTTTGGCGGAGGCGCAGCTCCACCGCCTCCCCGCAGGGCGCTTCCCCACCGTGAAAGAAGAGAAGCTCAATGGAGGGCGCGCCGCCGCCGGGCGCGATATGCGCCAGGCCGCAGAGGCGGCGGCCGCCCAGAAGGATCTCCGCGGCGTAGACGCCGGGTTCCGGCGCCGCCTGTCCCCGGTGCAGGCGCAGGCCCGCGGCGGGCAGCCCCGCCAGCCGTCCCAGCCCGGCGCCGGGCACGGCGGTTCCGTACAGGGGGATGAAGGGGGCGTCCCCGTTTGCCTTGTCCATGGGCCGCCTCAGAGAAGTCCGTTTCTGGCCAGGAGAATGAGGACGCAGGTGGCCACCAGAACGGCGGCCAGAAGCAATAGCCCGACGGGCCTGCGCGCCGCCGGTCCGGACGGCGCGTCAATCAGTCCGCTTTTCCGCAGAGAGGAGACCACTGGCTTGTAGAGCAGGAAGGTGATGCCCGCATTGAGTCCGCTCTTGAGCAGATTGAAGGGGAGAAAGGCGGGGAGCAGCAGCTCCGCAACCGCCTCCCGGGGGTATCCCATGTAGAGGGGCGTAATGAGGTAATTCCACAGCAGCATGGCGCTGACCATCACCGCGCATCCGGCGGCCAACCCGGCGACAGCCCCGGCCAGCGTGCGCTTTTTCCGGTAGATGGCGGAGGCGGTACAGGCAAAGGCGCAGGTGGACAGAATGTTCATGATACAGCCCAGAATGCCCGTGTCGCTGACGGTGAACATCTCCAGAACGGAGACGAGAACCGAGACAAGGCAGGCGGTCATCGGCCCCCAGATCAGGCCGCCGAGGGTGATGACCACGTCCTTCGGATCGTACTTCAAAAAGAGCACGACCGGCACGCGGCCGACGACCATGACCACATAGGCGAGCGCGCACAGCATGGCGATGGTGGTGATCCTCTTTGCTTTGACATTCATACTTCCGTTCCCTCCTAAAAAATCACACCGAAAAGGGGATGCCTTTCCGGTGCGAAAAAGAGGAATCGGCCGCAAAACGGCGGGGCCGTCCTGCGGAAACCGATGGTATCTTCTTTCATCCAGACTGTCACTGTTGGTTTTGGAATTGCACCAAATCATGCGTATCACGCGCGCGGACTGTACCGCCAATCGGGAATTTCACCCTGCCCTGAAGACATCTCGATTCAGTTGTGCCCCCAGTATACGGCATCCCCGAGCGGTTGGCAATCCCCGCGGGACATTTCGGAAGCAATTCGGAAACAGGCCCCGGCCGGAGGGGGCTTTCTTTTTTTCGCAGATTCCGCTATACTGAGAGATAACTTGACAAAAGCGAGGGACGTTCATGCTGCTTTCTGCGGAACAACTGACCAAGAGCTACGGCGACCGTGTCCTGCTGGACGGGGTGTCCTTTTATCTGGAGCGGGGGGACAAGGTGGGGATCATCGGCGTCAACGGCGCCGGCAAGTCCACCCTCCTCCGCCTGCTGGCGGGGGCGGAGGAGCCGGACGGGGGGACGGTACGCCTGGACCCCGGCGTGCGGATGGAGTACCTGCCCCAGAACCCGGTGTTTCAGGGGGAGCGCACCGTACTGGAGCAGGTGCTGCTGGGGCTGAATGACGCCGACCGCTCTCTGGCGGAGTATGAGGCCAGAACCATCCTCAACCGTCTGGGAGTATCCCGGTTCGAGCAGAGCGTGGGAAACCTCTCCGGCGGGGAGCGCCGCCGGGTGGCCCTGGCGGCGGTGCTGGCCCGCCCCTGCGACGTGCTGATTCTGGACGAGCCAACCAACCACCTGGACAACGACATGGTGCTCTGGCTGGAAGACTATCTGCGCGCCTGGAAGGGGGCGCTGGTCATGGTGACCCACGACCGGTATTTTCTGGAGCGCATCGTGGGCCGCATGGCGGAGGTGGAGGACGGCCGCCTGTTCACCCACGAGGGCAACTACGACAAGTATCTGGAGCGCAAGGCCGCCCGGCTGGAGAGCGAGCGGGCCAGCGAGCGCAAGCGGCAGGCCATCCTGCGGCGGGAGTACCAGTGGGTGATGCAGGGGCCTACCGCCCGGGGGACCAAGAGCCGGGAGCGGCTGGAGCGCTACGAGGCCCTGAAGGCCCAGAGCGGCCCGGCGGAAAAAAGTACCTTGGAACTAAACGCGCGGGCCAGCCGTCTAGGTAAGAAGACCATCGAGTGCAGAGGCGTGACCAAGGGCTTCGGCGGACGCACCGTGGTGCGGGACTTCGACTGCATGCTCCTGCGGGACGACCGCATCGGCATCGTGGGGGCCAACGGCAGCGGCAAGTCCACCCTCCTCAACCTGCTGGCCGGGGAGCTGGCCCCCGACGCCGGGGCGGTCGAGACGGGGGAGACCGTCCGCATCGGCTACTTCCGCCAGGAGGTGCCCGATATGGACGGGGATACCCGGGTGATCGACTATGTGAAGGAGATCGGCAACCGCATCGAGACGGGGGAGGGAATGCTCACCGCCTCCCAGTTGCTGGAGCAGTTCCTCTTTCCGGCAGAGGCGCAGTGGAGCCCCATCCGCAAGCTGTCCGGCGGCGAGAAGCGGCGGCTCTTCCTGCTGTCCGTCCTGGCCGCCGCCCCCAACGTGCTGCTGCTGGACGAGCCGACCAACGATCTGGATATTCAGACCCTCAGTGTGCTGGAGGACTATCTGGACTCCTTTCCGGGGGCGGTGGTGGCGGTATCCCACGACCGCTATTTCCTGGATCGGGTGGTGCGGCGGGTGTTCGCCGTGGAGGGGGACGGAAGCGTCCGGGGCTATCCCGGCGGGTATACGGAGTATCTGGAGGCCCGGCGGGCCGCCGGACAGCCGGCCAGATCACCCAAGCCCGCCGAACCCAAGGCAGCGCGCCCCCAGGGGGCCAAAAAGCTGAAATTCAGCTACAAGGAGCAGCGGGAATTTGAGACCATTGACGCCGACATCGCCGCCCTGGAGGCCGAGCTGGCCCGGGTGCAGGCCGAGCAGGAGGAGAAGGCCACCGACTATGTGGCCCTCCAGTCCCTCCAGGAGCGGCAGGCTGAGCTGGAGGCGGCCCTGGAGGAGAAAATGGAGCGCTGGATCTACCTGAACGACCTGGCGGAGCAGATTTCCAATCAGTAAGGGGCGCAGGGCGCGCCCGCCATTCCGAGAGCAAATTCACGAGACCAAATTCAAAGGAGCGACCTCATGACAAAATTCTGGAAACCCCTGTTGGCAATTGCACTCATCTGCGCGCTGGCGCTGGCGGGGCTGGGACTGGCGGCGCAGTCTCCCGCGGCGGCGGCCCAGGCGGAGCGGGCGGACGAGTTCCGGGCTGTTTGGGTAGCCACGGTGTACCGCCTGGACTACCCCAGCCGGGCCACCACAGACCCGGCGGTTCTCAAGCGGGACGCCGACGCGATTTTACAGGGGTGCGTGGACATGGGCATGAACGCCGTGATTCTCCAGGTGCGGCCCTCCGCCGACGCCCTCTATCCCTCCGAGCTGTACCCGTGGAGCAAATACCTGACCGGCACCCAGGGAACCGCCCCGAAAAACGGCTTTGATCCGCTGGCCTACTGGGTGGAGCGGGCCCATGCCCTGGGGCTGGAGCTCCACGCCTGGATCAATCCCTTCCGCATCACCAAGGGGGGCGCGGCGGAGTTCCAGGCCCTGACCGCCGACCACCCCGCAAAGCTCCACCCCGACTGGGTGGTGGAGTACGAGGGCGACTACTACTTCAATCCCGGCCTGCCCGAGGTGCGGGAGTACATCGTGCGGGGGGCGGAGGAGCTGGCCCGCAAGTATGACATCGACGGCATCCACCTGGACGACTACTTCTACCCCGGCAGCGGCTTTGACGACGGGGCCGCCTATGCCAAGTACGGCAAGGGCTTTTCCAACATCGGCGACTGGCGCCGGGACAATGTCAACCAGCTGGTCAAGACGCTGGGGGAGCGCATCCACGCCATTGATCCGGGGCTGTCCTACGGCATTAGCCCCTCCGGCGTGTGGGCGGACAAGAGCAGCCTGCCCCAGGGCTCCAACACCACCGGCGGCTATGAGAGCTACTACGCCTCCTACGCCGACAGCCGGAAATGGGTCAAGGAGGGGTGGATCGACTACATCTGCCCCCAGATCTACTGGTACATCGGCCACAAGAGTATGGACTACGCCACGGTGGCCCGCTGGTGGGCGGATACGGTAAAGGGTACAGGTGTTTCCCTTTACATAGGAATGGCCGACTATCTGGCCGGCAACAGCGATCCCAAGAGCCCCTGGTACGGCACAGCGGCCATCGAGCGGCAGCTGGCCCTCAACGACACCCTGCCCCAGGTCGCGGGGGAGGTGCACTTCCGCTACCAGCTGATGGCGGAGAACCCGGAGCTGCTGGCGCTCTATGCGGAGGCCTATGGGGAGGAGGCGCAGGAGCCGGCGGAGCCGGCCTATCTGAACACCAGGGAGCACGACGCCTACATCCAGGGAAATGACGGCCGGTTCCGCCCGGAGGACTCCCTGAGCCGGGCCGAGGCGGTGGCTATGCTGGCCCGCCTCAGTGTAGACGAGCAAGGGAATCTGCTTTACAGTGGAGTGCCTGGTACCGGCGGCTTTTCCGATGTGAAGCGGGGGGAATGGTACGCCCCCTATGTGGCCTTTGCCAAGCGCTACGGTATCGCAAATGGCTATCTGGACGGCACCTTCCGGCCGGAGCAGCCGGTGAGCCGGGCCGAGCTGGTCAAGCTGATTGCCTCCTATTTTACGGTGGAGGGCGGTACGTCCCCGTTCCCCGATGTGCCGGGCGGCCACTGGGCGGCGGAGGTGGTCTCCTTTGCGGCGGAGGAGGGCTGGGTGTCGGGCTATCCGGACGGCACCTTCCGGCCCGACGCGCCGGTGAGCCGGGCGGAGGCGGTCAAGATCCTCAACCACGCCCTGGACCGCCGGGCGGGGGAGCGGGCCGCGGCCCTGCCCTTCACCGACGTGGAGAAGGGCCACTGGGCCTGCGATGAGATCCGGGAGGCGGCGGTCTCCCACACCTACCGCAAGAGCGGCGAGGGAGAGACATGGCTGACCTATGAGCGGTAATACAGGGAGGGCGCGCTGCGGCGCGCCCTCCCTGCTATTTGCGCCGCAGCAGGCGGCGCACAGGGCTGTCGGGATCGGACAGCCCCCGAAGAAAGGCCAGCGGATTGGCACAGAACAGGGCGGCGCAGGCCGCCAGCCGCCGGAAAAAGGACTGCATAAAAATCACGCTCCCCGGCCCAGTATAGGGCGGGGAGCGTGTCGCATCCGGTCGCTTTATGCCGCGGGCGCAGCTTTGCGCCAGGTATAGAGCAGAACGGCCAAGGCCACAGTGACAGGGACGGCCAGGACGATGCCGAAGCTGCCGGACAGGCCCTGCATGATGGCGATGCCGATGTTGTTGGAGTTGATGATCTGCCGGTAGGGGAGGTTATAGGCGTAATCCAGCACCAGCATGGAGATACTGCCGCCGGCAAAGGCGAGAATCAGGGTGTTGGAGTCGGTGCCCATCATGTCCCGTCCCACGTGCATCCCGGCCCGGAACAGCGCCCGGCGGGAGAGGGCGGGGTTCTGAACGTGAATTTCGGCGATGGCGCTGGCGATGGACATGGCCACATCCATCACCGCGCCCAGGCTGGAGATCAGCAGGCCGGAGAAGAGCAGGCCGCCCACCTGAATCCCGCTGGTGCTGGCCAGGGTGAGCAGGCTCTCGATGTCCGACACGTTCCAGCCCGTGATGCCGGTGGCCAGGCTGAACAGGGTGGCCGCCAGTCCGGCAATCACCACGCCCGCCACCGTGCCGCCGGCGGCCACCACGGTTTTCCGGGTGGGGCCGCCGATGAGGTACATCGTGACCAGCGTGGTGACGATACAGATGAGCACCGCCACCCAGAAGGGCGACCAACCGCGGTAGACCAGGGGCAGATAGACAAATAGAATGCAGAAGAAGGTGAAGACCAGGCCGAGGGCGCCCTTGAGGCCCTGCTTTCCGCCCACCAGGCAGAGCACCAGCAGATAGGCTGCGGCGAAGGCGTAGATCACCCACTCCCGATCCTGGGAATAGATGCTGGTGATGGTGGAGTCCCCCGCCACGCTCTGCATGACCACCACCTTCATGCCCACGGTGCAGCCCTCGCCGTAGAGCAATCCGTAGGCGCTGGTGTTCTCCACCTCCTGACCGGCCCGGACGCCGTTGGTCATTCGCACCAGTACCCGCTGT
>ENA-UEOI01000870-UEOI01000870.1-human-gut-metagenome-genome-assembly--contig:-NODE-870-length-29363-cov-15.167930_pt1 | contig 29363 bp, 31 predicted proteins | sample MGYA00242883_ERZ507882 | MGnify/ENA primary metagenome ERZ507882 (study PRJEB26167, sample SAMN06115502) | human gut metagenome | host: Homo sapiens | place: China:Chongqing | collected 2015-07-29...
GCGGGCAACGAGGCTCGAACTCGCTACCTCCACCTTGGCAAGGTGGCGCTCTACCAGATGAGCTATGCCCGCGGAACAAGGGGTATTCTACCAGAGAAACACCCGCTTGTCAAGACTCTTCTGCAAGATTTTCCGAATTTTCTTCCGCAGCAGCCGCGGCGTCTCCGCCCATCACAAACTCGATCAGCCCCACCGGACCCTGTGCCGGATAATAGGAGATCGTCCAGGGCGGCGTCTCTGCCAGACCTCGCGCCTCCCGGAGTTGTGCCACCGTCTCCTCCACCCGGGCCTGGCCGTCCTCTCCCCAATAGCCGACCCGGACCGCCAGCTCCGTGCGGCCCTCGTCCAGCGCCGCCTCCAGCAGGGCGGACAGCGCCTCCGTACTGGTGGCGTTCACCACCGCCTGGATCTGCTCCGCCGTCCGGCGGTAGCTGACCTGGATGCTGATCTCATAGTACCCCCGCTGGGACCGGCTGGAGGCGGTGATATACTCCACGGCATAGGCGCCCATAGGCGTCTCCTGCTGGACCTCCGTAGTGGCCTGCTCCAGTGTGTCCGCCACCGTCAGATCGTCCTCGTAGTTGTAGAGGCGGACCGTGGCGCTCTCCGTGTGCTGGCCGATGAGGATCAGCAGGTCGTTCACGATGTCCTGGTAGTTCTCCGCCCGGAGAGTCCCGGCGGCCTCGCTCTCCCAGAACTTGCTGCTGTGGGGCTCCACGGTGGCATAGTTCCGCTCCAGCAGGGCGCTGCACCCCGTCAGGGACAGGCTGACGCACAGGAGCAGGGTGAGATGGCGCATCTTCACGGCTCGGCGCCTCCTTTCCGGTCAGAATGGCCCAGGGACGGGCAGGGGCGCGCTTACAGCCCCAGGTCCTCGTCCACCAGCAGGACCTCCGTCTCCATGCCCAGCATAGGCCCCCAGAGAGTCACCAAGGCGCGGCAGACCCGCTCAGGACTCCGGCAGTCGTAGCAGCGGTCCGCCTTCACGGCGCAGGGCGTCTTCTTCCCCAGCTGCCGGGCGCGCTGGGGTGCAGCCACGTTCCGGGCCCGGTACACCGCCGCCTCGTAGGTGGGGGCCAGCTTGTTCCGGCCGATGACAAAGTACACCTTCTCATGGCCGAACAGCGTAGCGGACACCCGGTTGCCGGTGCCGTCGATGTTGACGATCTCCCCCGACTCCGCCAGGCCATTGGCAGAGGACAGGTACACCTGGGTCTGCATGGCCGCCTTCCGGGCGGCGTTCGCCTCCTGCTTCCAGTGCCAGATGACGGTGTTGTGGGCCGCCAGCTTGTCGTACACCCCCAGAGCGTCCAGGGTGGCGGAGCCGCCGAAGCCCACGGTCTTGCCGTCGATGGCGCCGTCCAGGTAGGCCGCGGCCTCCGCCGCCGCCGCAAAGGTGCGTACGGTGTAGCCCCGGCGCTCCAGGGCCTGCTGAACCTTCGTGAAATCTGTCATGTCAAATTTCCTCCTTCTGATAATCCCCAAATCCCTCGCCCAGGATCTCATGGGCGTCGCACACGATGAAAAAAGCCTTCGGGTCGATCTCCCGCAGCATCCGCTTGATGGGCACGATCTCCCGCTGCCTGAAGGCCACCAGCAGTACCTGCTTCTCCGCGCCGGTGTATGCGCCTTTTCCCTGAAGCAGCGTCACGCCCCGGTTCATATCCAGCAGTCCCTGGACCGTCTCCTCCCACCGGTCGGTGATGATGTAGGCCACACGAGAGGTATCCCACCCGTACAGGATCATATCCATGACCTTGGACAGCAGATACATCTGAATCAAGCCATAAAGTGCCGCGTTGACGGTGCCGAACACCACTGCAGCCAGGATCACCACCACCATGTCCGGGATCATCACCAGCTTACCGATGGGCAGCCAGGGGAATTTCAGCTTCAGCAGCTTGCCGATGATATCCGTGCCGCCCGTCGTGGCCCCCTGGGAGAATACCAATCCCAGCCCTACCCCCATCCCGGCGCCGCCGTACAGGGTCGCCAGGATCGGGTCCATCGGGGGGAAGGTATGCATCCATGCAATCACGTCAATGGCCAAGGAACTGACTGCCATGGCGTACAGGCTGCTCACCAGCAGGCGGCCTCCCAGCAGCCGCCAGCCCGCCAGAAACAGCGGCACATTGACAAGGATGGACAGCACTCCCACCGGCAGGACCGGCACCAGGGCGTTCACGATCTGGGCCAGACCCGTCACGCCGCCCATGGCGATCTGGTTGGGGGCTACGAACCAGTCAAATGCCAGGGCGTAGATCACTGCCCCCAGCGTGATGATACCGCAGCTCCTCACCTTCTGCGCCATAGATCTACTCCTTTTCTATCTGATTCAGTCCAGCAGATCCATCTGCCGCTCCTCGGAGTCCTCCTCCCGCAGCAGGGCGCCCGCCGCCGGGAGACTGCGCACCCGGTAGCGGCTCTGGTTGGTGATGGGCGTGTCCTCCAGCGCCTTCACCGTCTCCAGCTGGTACTTTGGCTTCAGGGTCATCACCGCCACCCCCTGGGTGGTGCGGGTGGTCTTGGGAGCCAGCAGAGCGGTGTGGAAAATCAGCGCCCGGGGCTCCGTGGAGTACACCGCCAGCTCGCAGTCTGTATCCAGCCTGCGGATACAGGCCAGGGGCGCCTTGTCGGAGTAGGCCCCCGTCAGCTTGCGGCGGTTGGAGGTGGTCTTGTAGGCGGTCAGGTCCACCCGGGCCGCCTTGCCGTTTGCAAAGAAGAACAGCAGGGCCCCGGCGTAGTCCGGTCCCGGCAGGACGGCGTAGATCACATTCTCGCCGCTGTCCATGGAGAGTTTCGCGGGCAGATAGTCCCCCAAGGCGCTGGCCTTGGTGTCTTCAAACTCGCTGAGGCGGGTCTTGTACACCTGGCACCGGTCCGTGAAGAACATGATCTCCGCGCCGTTGGTGGTCTCAAAGGTCTGGGACAATCCGTCCCCGTCCTTGTACTTCTGGTCCGCCGCCATTCGCAAAGAGGCGGGGGTGATCTTCTTGAAGTACCCCTCCCTGGAGAGGAACACATGGACGGAGTAGTCCTCCACCTGAGCCTCCTCCACATAGGTCTCGATCTCGTGGCTGTACACGATGGAGGTTCGGCGGGGCTCGCCGTATTTCCTGGCCGCCTCCGTCAGCTCGTCCACCAGGATCTGCTTCAGCCGCCGGGGGGAGTTCAGGGTGTCCTCCAGGTCGGCGATCTCGTCCTGGAGGGCGTCGGTCTCGTTGACACGCTTGAGGATATACTCCTTGTTGATGTTGCGGAGCTTGATCTCCGCCACGTACTCCGCCTGGATCTGGTCGATGCCGAAGCCGATCATCAGGTTGGGGATGACCTCGGCCTCCTCCTCTGTCTCCCGGATGATTTGGATGGCCTTATCGATGTCCAGCAGGATCCGCTTGAGGCCCTTTAAGAGGTGCAGCTTGTCCTGTTTCTTCTTCATCACGAAGTAGACCCGCCGCCGGACGGACCCGGTCCGCCAGGCAGTCCACTCCTCCAGGATCTGCCGCACCCCCAGCACCTTGGGAGTACCGGCGATCAGCACGTTGAAGTTGCAGGCAAAGGCGTCCTCCAGGGGTGTCAGCTTGTAGAGCTTGGTCATCAGCTTGTCCGGGTCCACGCCCCGCTTCAGGTCGATGGCCAGTTTCAGGCCGGAGAGGTCCGTCTCGTCCCGCATGTCGGCGATCTCTTTCGCCCGGCCCGCCTTGATGAGCTCCGCCACCTTGTCCAGGATGGCCTCCACGGTGGTGGAGTAGGGGATCTCGTAGATCTCGATGAGATTCTCCTCTTTGACGTAGCGGTACTTGGCCCGGACCCGGACGCTGCCCCGGCCGGTCTCATAGATCTCCCGGATGGTGTTCCGGTCGAAGATCAGCTCTCCGCCGGTGGGGAAATCCGGCGCCAGCAGGGTCTCCATCAGGTCGCAGTCCGGGTTCTTCAGATAGGCGATGGTGGTGTCGCAGACCTCCTTCAGATTGAACCCACAGAACTGGGAGGCCATGCCCACGGCGATGCCGCTGTTGGCGGACACCAGAATGTTGGGGAAGGTGGTGGGCAGCAGGGCCGGCTCCTTCATGGTGTTGTCGTAGTTGTCCACAAAGTCCACGGTGTCGCTGTCGATATCCCGGAACAGCTCGGCGCAGATGGGCGTCAGCTTGGCCTCTGTGTACCGGGGGGCGGCCCAGGCCATGTCCCGGGAGTAGACCTTGCCGAAGTTGCCTTTGGAATCCACAAAAGGCGTCAGCAGGGCGCCGTAGCCCCGGGAGAGGCGCACCATGGTGTCGTAGATGGCGGCGTCGCCGTGGGGGTTGAGGCGCATGGTCTGGCCCACGATGTTGGCGGACTTGGTCCGGGCTCCCGTCAGCAGACCCATCTTGTACATGGTGTACAGCAGCTTGCGGTGGGAGGGCTTGAACCCGTCGATCTCCGGAATGGCCCGGGAGACAATGACGCTCATGGCGTAGGGCATGTAGTTGGTCTCCAGCGTGTCGGTGATGGGCTGTTCCACCACCGCCGCGTGAAGGCCGATGACGTTGGACGCGTCTACCTTATGCTTGTTGTCGTCGGTTTTTTTCTTTTTGGGCAAGTGTAATCAGTCCTTATCTTGTATCCATTTCAAGGGGTTGTTGCGGATGTACTGGCGAACATTGGCTAGGTCCTCGTCATTGCGGATCACATGGTCATAAAAGCCCTTCTGCCAAAGAGAAATGCCCGCTTACTTGCTGGTGATCCGCTTCATCTGCTGGATGACGTTCGACAGCGGCGTAGGGGCGGCAATCTGCCGCTCGTCCGGCCCGATGTGCCGGAGTGCCAAAATCAAATGCACATGGTCCGGCATGATGATATATTGATCTACCGATATGCCGGGGTAGTGATCCGGGATCGCTCGGATGGTTTCATCCACGATCCGCCCCAGAGGTGTCAGGGAGATTCGAGGCGGGCGATTGATAATCGCCCCTACGGCGGGTTCGATGGAACACAGGACCTCCTGATTCCGCTCCCTGGTGCAGATGGTGATGAAATAAGATCCCGGCTGGCTGTAATCATAGGACTCCAGCCGCAGGCGCTTCCGCTGGGGGCGTTCCATGGCATCCTCTCCGCTATCCGTTGATTGGGAGTGTATTTTCCGTTGTCGAAACAGAGGGTGCTTTCTGTCCCAACGGCTACGCATTTATTAACCCAAACAGCCAAAATACTTGAAATAATTCACGTATTGCGCATTTTCCGAAACTCTAGTATGCTGTATTCATAAAATTCAAAGGAGGCTGCTCCATGAATGAGACCTATAAATGGCTGTATGACTACTACGCCCTGCCGTTGATGAAAGTCGGCAAACAGGCGGATGCGCTCAAAGAGCGGATCGTCTCCCACGGCAGCCCTGCGGACGCGCTGTTCCTGTGGGACCGGCTGGAAGACCTGTGCCTGCTGTGGGGCACGGAGTCCTTTGCCATCGGGCTCCAACTGGGCCTGCGGCTCATGGCGGGCCAGCGGGCGGACGGGCTGCTGATCTCATAAAACTCTCACGAAATATCCGCCATCTCCAGGTACTTGTACCCGTTCTCCGCAATATGGTCCTTCCGGCCCTGGAGGTTGTCCCCCAGCAGCAGGTCGAACACCGCCGCCGTCTGCTCCACGTCCTCCGGCATCACCCGGATCAGCCGCCGGGTCTCCGGGTTCATGGTGGTCAGCCACATCATGTCCGGGTCGTTCTCGCCCAGGCCCTTGGACCGGTCGATCTTGTACTTCTTCCCCTCCAGGGATTTCACGATGTCGTTCTTCTCCTTGTCGGAGTAGGCGAACCACGTCTTGTCGCCGCTGTTGATCTCAAACAGGGGCGTCTCCGCGATATACACGTACCCCTCCCGGATCAGGGTGGGGGTCAGCCGGTACAGCATGGTGAGGATCAGCGTCCGGATCTGGAAGCCGTCCACGTCGCCGTCGGTGCAGATGACCACCTTGCTCCACCGCAGGTTGCCCAAGTCAAAGGGCGCCACGTTCTTCACGTGCTTGTTCTGGACCTCCACGCCGCAGCCCAGGACCTTGATGAGGTCCGTGATGATCTCGCTCTTGAAAATCCGGGCATAGTCCGCCTTCAGGCAGTTCAGGATCTTGCCCCGCACCGGCATGATGCCCTGATACTCGGAGTCCCGGGCCAGCTTCACGCTGCCCAGGGCGCTGTCGCCCTCCACGATGTAGATCTCCCGCTTGTCCACGTCCTTGGTGCGGCAGTCCACGAACTTCTGGACCCGGTTGGCGATGTCCACCGAGCCGGAGAGCTTCTTCTTCACGTTCAGGCGGGTCTCCTCCGCCTTCTCCCGGCTGCGCTTGTTCAGCAGCACCTGCTCGCCGATCTTCTCTGCGTCAAAGGGGTTTTCAATGAAGTAGATCTCCAGGTTGCTGCGGAGGAACTCCGTCATGGCCTCCTGGACGAATTTGTTGGTGATGGCCTTCTTGGTCTGGTTCTCGTAGCTGGTCTGGGTGGAGAAGTTGTTGCTGACCAGCACCAGGCAGTCCTCGATATCCGCCCAGGTGATCTTGCCCTCGCTCTTCTGGTACTTCCCCTGGTCCCGCAGGTACTTGTCGATGGCGGAGACAAAGGCGGACTTGGCCGCCTTCTCCGGGGAGCCGCCGTGCTCCAGCCAGGAGGAGTTGTGGTAGTGCTCGATGACGTTCACCTTGTTGGAGAAGCAGCAGGCCACACTGAGCTTCACCTTGTATTCCGGCTTGTCCGCCCGGTCCCGGCCCTTCTTCTCCGTCTGCCAGAACACCGGCGCCGTCAGGCTCCCCTCTCCCGCAAGCTCCGTCACATAGTCCATGATGCCGTTTTCGTAGAGGAACTCCGCCTCTTCGAACCGACCCGGCTCTGTCTCGTTCCGGAACCGGAAGGTGACCCCGGCGTTCACCACCGCCTGGCGCTTCATCACGTCGGTGAAGTACTCCGCCGGGATGGCGATGTCCGTGAACACGTCCAAGTCGGGAAGCCAGCGGGTGCGGGTGCCGGTTTTTCTGGCCTGGCTCTTGAGCAGGGGCGCCTTCCCCAGCTCCCCCACGATCTCGCCCCGCTGAAAGTGCAGGGTGTATTCAAAGCCGTCCCGCCAGACGGTGACGTCCATGTACCGGGAGGCGTACTGGGTGGCGCAGGCACCCAATCCGTTGAGCCCTAAGGAATATTCGTAGTTGTCGCCGGAGACGTTGTCGTACTTGCCGCCGGCGTACAGCTCGCAGTACACCAGCTCCCAGTTGTACCGCTGCTCCTTCTCATTCCAGTCCACCGGGCAGCCCCGGCCCGCGTCCTCCACCTGGATGGACCGGTCTGCAAACCGGGTGACAGTGATGGTCCGGCCGTGGCCCTCCCGGGCCTCATCGATGGAGTTGGAGAGAATCTCGAACACCGCGTGCTCGCAGCCCTCCAGTCCGTCAGAGCCGAAAATGACGCCGGGCCGCTTCCGGACCCGGTCTGCGCCCTTTAATGCCGAAATGCTGTCGTTGCCATAGTCCTGCTTCTTGGTTGCCATTAAGTTCCTCCAAAGGCAGTGTCTGCCGTAAAATTCATAAATTTATTGTAGCACACCCGGCGCTGTCCTTCAAGTGCTCCCCCAAAAGACGCCGTGATCCCGCCCGCTTCCCGACGCTTCACACAAATTTTACAAAAATGTTATTGCGTAAAATTTCTCATAACCTGGCCGTCACCCAGCTCAATGCCCTTTTCATCGGGGTTTTGCACATTCTCCACAGAGTTTTCCACACCGTTATGTCAACTTTTGAAATACGAAAAAAATACCGCGCCGCGCACACCCCGGCCGGACGCTCCGTTTTTCGGATCAGATGCTTTTACAGAGCGCCTTTTCAGCCAGCCGGATACCCGGAATTTTTTTGTAGTTGCAAATGCAATATATGCGCACATTTGGATATGCTAATATATTGCCAGAAGAAATCCCTCTCCCCTTGAAAGTATTTCAAAAAACGGAAAAAGGAGAATTCTATATGAAGTTCTATATCTGCAAACATTGCGGCAATGTCATCACCAAGCTCACCTCCGCCCAGGTGCCCGTGAAGTGCTGCGGCGAGGAGATGCATGTGCTGGAGGCCGGTGTCACCGACGCCGCCCAGGAGAAGCACGTGCCTGCCGTCACGGTGGAGGGCAGTCTGGTGAAGGTGGACGTGGGCTCTGTCACCCATCCCATGACCGCCGAGCACTTTATCCAGTGGGTGGTGGTGGAGACTGAGCGGGACGCCCTGATCCACTGGTTCCACCCGGAGGAGACGCCGGAGGTCGTGTTCGCCCTGGCGGAGGGCCAGACTGCCAAGGCCGTTTATGCCTACTGCAACCTCCACGGTCTTTGGAAGAAGGACCTGTAAGCTGCGAGACACCAGACCGCCCCGGCGCTGCACAGCGCCGGGGCGGTCTTCTGACTTTTGAGATCGGATATATTTAGGATATAGGAAGCCTCTGTGGGTGCAGCATCCCCAAAGCGGGACGGCATGGCATTCCCGCTTCAGCCGAGCAGCACCAGGACCACGCCGTAAATCACCGAGGCCAGGGTGCCGAACACGATCACCGGCCCGGCGATCAGGAACATCTTGGCCGCCATGCCGGTGACGAATCCCTCGCTGCGGAAGTCGATGGCCGGTGAGACCACCGCGTTGGCAAAGCCGGTGATGGGCACCAGCGTCCCGGCGCCGCCAAAGCGGGCCAGCTTGTTGTACAGGTTCAGCCCCGTCAGCAGGGCGGAGAGAAACACCAGCGTGCAGGAGGTGGCGGTGCCCGCCGTCTTTTCCTCCAGGCCGGCGGCAGTCCAGCCGTTCAGGATCAGCTGGCCCACCACGCAGATGGCCCCGCCCACTACAAAGGCCAGGACCGTATCCTTCAGCAGCGGCGACTTGGGGGCCTTCTGCTTCACATACTGCTGGTATTCCTGCGGCGTCATATTCATTGAAAATCCCCTCCAGGCCATTTTCCCATAGGGTCTCCTGCTTGTTCGGAAACTATACGCACTTGCAAACCTGCGCGGAAGGGAGTACACTGTTGCCCGAAGATTTGTGTGTTTGGAGGAATCCCCATGAGACCCATGCCCGCCCCGCTGGGCCTGTATATCCACATTCCCTTCTGCAAGAGCAAGTGCGTCTACTGCGACTTCTACTCCCTGCCCCGGTCCGAGAGCCGGATGGACGACTACACAGATGCCCTGTGCGCCCATCTGGCGGAGACCGCCCCCTTCGCGGCGGGCCATCTGGTCGACACCGTGTACTTCGGCGGCGGCACCCCCAGCTATCTGGGGACCAAGCGGCTGGTGAGGATCCTGAAGACCATTCTGAAAAAATACAAGGTGGACAAGCAGGCGGAGATCACCCTGGAGGCCAATCCCGACTCCGCCGGGGACTGGAAAGAGCTGCGCACCCTGCGCCGGTGCGGGTTCAACCGCCTCTCCCTGGGAATGCAGTCCGCCGATGACGAAGAGCTCTCGGAGATCGGCCGGGTGCACACCATGGCTCAGACGGAAGCCGCCGTGGAGGCCGCCCGGAAGGCCAAGTTCCAGAATCTCTCCCTGGATTTGATTTACGGCCTGCCCCATCAGACGCTGGAGGGGTGGCAGAAAAACCTTTCCGCTGCCTTGGACCTGACGCCGGAGCATCTCTCCTGCTATGGGTTGAAGGTAGAGGAGGGTACGCCCCTTTTTGCCCGGCGGGGGACCGCGGGTCTGCCGGGGGACGACGCCCAGGCGGACATGTATCTCTACACGGTGGAGTTCCTGAAGGCCCAGGGGTATGAGCAGTATGAGATCTCCAACTTCGCAAAGCCGGGCTGCGCCTCCCGGCACAATCTGAAATACTGGACCCTGGGGGAGTACGCCGGCTTCGGCCCCGGCGCCCACTCGGACTTCGGCGGCGTGCGGTACGCCTACACAAAGGATCTGGAGGGCTATATCCGGGGCGTGCGGGACCACGCCCCCATGCTGTCGGAGAGCGACCGCATCCCACCCCTGGACCGGGACACCGAATGGGTAATGCTGGGCCTGCGGACCACGGCGGGTTTGGACCCCAAGGCATTTGAGCGCCGCTTCCGCCGCCGGTTCACCTGCTTTCTGCCCTTCCTGGACCAGTGCGCCAGGGCCGGCTATGCGGTGGAGGAGGACGGCCGCTGGCACCTGACGCCCCGGGGCTTTCTGGTGTCCAACCAGATCATCGGTGGGATGCTGGATGCCCTGGCCGCGGACAAACAGCGGCGGGCCGATGCCGCCGCCCGGGGAGATTTCCGGGTGAACCTGGATTGAATGAAAAAAGCCGCCCGCTGGAATGCTCCGGCGGGCGGTTCTTTCTCATGCCTTCCGGGCCCGGATGGCATTGACCGGGCAGCCGTTGGCCGCGTCGAAGGCCCCCGCCTCCTCCGCCGGGGTCCGGGGCTGGGCCTGCACCACGGACACCCGCCCCTGGATCTGAAACACGGCCGGCACCGCCGCCGCGCACATCCCGCAGCCGATACACCGGGAGGCGTCCACATTGACTGTCATGCGCTTCCTCCTTTTCCGCGGGCTGCGCCCGCTGTTCCCTTTTATTGTAATACACCGCGCCGGTTTCTCCAAGTCTTTTCTGCGGCGGGCGGAACTTTTTTCCCGCAGACGCCGTCTTGTATTTGGGAGACTCTGTGCAATCTGGTGGATTTTGTTGCCCCATTCCCATTTACTTTTCCGCCTGTTTATGCTATTCTGAAGAGGATTATGTAGACCATCTCAGCTGCAGCTTATGGAGGTATGACATGAAAAACACCCTGCGCAAAACCCTGTCCCTGTTTTTGGCGTTCACGCTTCTTTGCTCCCTGGGCCTCACCGCCGCCGCGTCCGAGGCCATGGGCGAGGACCTGACCTCCAAGGGCACTCTTTTGAACCAGAAGACCCAGCTCTCCACCAATGTGTTTTGGAGTACTGCGTACTCCGACCTGCGGACGGAGAACGTCGTCACATACGAGCCCAATGCAGATGTGACGCCCATCGTCACCTTCGGGGACTCCCTGACCACCCGCACCACGGTCACCTCTGCGGCCCGGGCACTGGAGAGCCAGGGCTACCGGGTGGTGGCGGGCATCAACGGCGACTTCTTCAACACCTCCAACGGCCTGCCCATCGGCATCCTGGTGTCGGAGGGAGAGGTCCTCAGCAGCGACGGCGGCTACTACGCCATGGGTTTCCGGGAGGATGGCTCTGCTGTCATCGGCAAGCCCGGACTCTCCATCTCCGCCAACCTGGGCTATCAGGGTTCGGACAGCAGCGGGTACTTCACGGACATCATCCGCACGGTGGCCGGCATCAACAAGGCCCGGGTCTCCACCGGCGGCATCTACCTCTATACATACGACTTCAACAACCGGCACACCACCGGCAATACCGAGGCCGGCGTGGACGTGCTGTGCACCATCGTGGACGGCTCCCTCTCCATCGGCGGCACCATGACGCTGGTGGTGGACCAGGTGATCGAGGCCACCTCCGCAACGGCCATCGGGCCGGACCAGATTGTCCTCTCCGCCAACGCCCTCTCCAACACCTACTACACCGACGCCCTGCGGAACATCCCTGTGGGCGCCACGGTGACCGTCACCGTCTCCGCCGCCAATGAGGCGTGGAACGATGTGCAGTACGCCGTGGGTGCCTTATACTCCCTGGTGCAGGACGGCGCCGTGGTCTCCGGTCTGCCCTCCGGGGTGAACCCCCGCACGGCGGTAGGTGTGACAGCTGACGGCACCGTGGTGTTCTATACCATCGACGGCCGCCGGTCCGGCCACTCCATCGGCGCCAGCCTGAGCCAGGTGGCCCAGCGGATGATCGAGCTGGGCTGCGTGGCCGCCATCGGCCTGGACGGCGGCGGCTCCACCACCATCACCGTGACGCAGCCCGACGACACCACCGCCGCTACCATCAACCGCCCCTCCGACGGCAGTGAGCGGGCGGTGGCCAACCACCTGTTCCTGGTGGCCACCAATGAGCCCACCGGCGAACTGGGCCACTTCTACGTCCAGGCGGACAACGCCTACGTTCTGGCGGGCAGCAAGGTGGAGATCTCCGCCGCCGCCGTAGACACCAACTACATCCCCATGGACGAGGACTATGACTACGACCTGGAGGCCTCCGACGGGGAGCTGGACGGCAATATCCTCACCACCCCGAAACGGGGCGGTGAGATCACCGTCACCGCCTCCAGCGGCCGCAGAGAAGGCTCTACCACCGTCTACGCCATCGAGGATCCCACGGACGTGGTGATCCGGGACAGCAGCGGCACCGCGCTCACCACGCTGAATGCCGCCACCGGCACCACCACCCAGCTGGCCGCCACCGCCGCCTACAACCACATCTCCCTGAAGGCGGATCCAGAAGCCTTCACCTGGGAGGTCACCGGCGACATCGGCACGGTGGATGAGCACGGCCTCTTTACTGCCGCCGCGCCCGGCACCGGCACCATCACGGTCTCCGCCGGCCGGGCCAGAGTCTCCATCCCCGTCACCGTCTCCAGCTCCGGCACGGTCTCCGCCGGCGGCGTCATGGAGGTGGAGTCCTTTGAGGGCAGCACCACCATCTTCCGGGGCAGCGGCAGCAACATGGACTTCAGTCTGAACCACAGCGCCGACACCGTGCGGATGGGCAGCGGCTCCGCCAAGGTGGATTACACTCTTACCGAAACCGGCGCATCCCAAGGCGCCTACACCGCCGAGTGGCGGGCCTCCAAGTCCACGGGCATCGACTGCAGCACCTATACTGCCCTGCACCTGTGGGTCTACGGCGACGGCTCCGGCAACATCCTGTCCCTGCTGTACAACGATGGCGCCGCAGGCTATCAGTCCCTCCAGGTAACCCCGCTGGACTTCACCGGCTGGAAACAGGTCACCGTCACCCTCCCCGGCGCACACTTCGAGATTCAGGGTCTGCAGGTCAGCGCCACCACCGCCGCAGACGGTACGGTTTCTGTCGGCGACAAGCTCTCCGGCACCATCTATATCGACCACATCACCGCCACCGCCTCCGGCACGCCGGACAACGCGGCGCCTGTGGTCTCCGCCTCCCTCGACAATTCCCTCTGGCAGGTGACCGCCTCGGTCGCCGACGCGGTGGATGGCATCCTGCCAGCGGGCAGCGTCACCGTCACCTACAACGGCGCCCCCTACGGCAGCTATGATCCCGCCACCGGTCTTGTGACCGTGGCCCTGCCCGGCCCCGGGGAGAGCCACGAGGCCATGCGGATCACCATCACCGCCCGGGACCTCTCCGGCAACATCGGCCGGGCCTCCGTGGATGTGGAGCCCTACGGCGTGGACCACAAGTTCACGGACATCAACGACTACTGGGCGGCCACCTATGTGGACTTCCTGTACAACGCCAATATCACCACCGGCTATGCCGACGGCACCTTCCGGCCCAACGACAACATCTCCCGCCAGCAGTTCGCGGTGATGCTGTATCGCTACCTGGGGCTGGACGGCACCCAGTATGAGAGCGTGACGCTGCCCTTCGCGGACAACGCCTCCATCGGGGATTACGCCCTGACGGCGGTGAAGGCCCTGTACACCGAGGGCATCATCAACGGCTCCACCGGCAGCGACGGACGGCTGTACTTCAATCCCGGCGGGTCCCTGACCCGGGCCCAGGCCGCCGCCATGATCGGCCGTACCCAGGAGAAGGGCTACGCCATTGTCGATCTGACCTTCTCCGACACCGCCTCCATCCCTGCCTACGCCACCTACTACATCCAGACCATGGCGGCCCAGGGCGTCATCAGCGGCTATGCGGACGGCACGTTCCAGCCCGGAGCCAACATCACCCGGGGTCAGATGGCCAAGATCCTCTACAACCTGATGTGAGTTTCGCCTTTCAGAGGCCGGCGCATCCGCGCCGGCCTCTCCTTATGGAGAGCGTCTTTTCGGAATCTGCCGGGTGCTGCAAAGCGCTATCGACTCCAATCCCCTGTGATTTCAGGAAAGGGTCTCCCCCGGGGCCCGTCCAGGCAAATGCCGCCGGGCACAGCCCTTCCCGGTCGGCCTCTATTCAGGCGGCCAGGGCTGTCCGGTGAAGCCGGAAGATGGAAACGGTGCCTGTTGACAGCTCCTGCCCCAGGGTGTAAAGTAATCATATTCCACATCCTGTCCGCGGACAGGATGTCTCTTTGCGAGGAGGCCCCCCATGAAGCTGAGACGTTCCGCCTGCATTGACACGCTGTACCTGGAGCTGCCCTTCCTGGACCGGTTCCAGGCGGCAAAGGAGGACGGCTTTGACGCCGTGGAGTTCTGGAGCTGGGCGGACCGGGACCTCTCTGCCGTCAAATCGGCATCAGATCGGGCCGGGATCCCTGTCTGCGGCTTCAACGGGGACGCGGACCTCTCTCTGATCGACCCTGCCCAGCGGGAGGCGTATCTGGCCTTTCTGCACCGCTCTCTGGAGGCGGCCCGGTTCCTGGGCGCCTCCGGCGTCACCGTCCACTCCAACGGTCTGGGGCTGGGGGGCGTGGTGCTGGCGCCCCGGGAGGACCTCTCCCACACGGTGAAGCTCTGCTCCCTGTACGCGGGCCTTGCCGCCAGCGCCCGCCTGGCGGAGGAGGCAGGCGTCACCCTCTATCTGGAACCGCTGAACATCTCCACAGACCACCCCGGTAATTTTCTGCGGGACACGCAGACGGCGGCGGAGCTGGTACGCCTGATCGGCTCTCCCCGCCTGAAGGTCCTGTATGACATCTACCACATGCAGCTGAACGAGGGCCGCCTCTGCGACACCATCCGGCAGTACGCCGATACCTTCGGCCATGTCCACGCGGCAGACGCCCCTGGCCGCCGTGAGCCCGGTACCGGGGAGATCGCCTTCCCCCGGGTCTACAAGGCGCTGGAGGCCGCCGGCTACACAGGGCTGGTGGGCTATGAGCTGTTTCCCGCCCGCTCCACCCGGGAGGCTGTAAAGGCCATTCTGGACGCCGGCTGACACGTTGACCGGTACCCCCTGTATTCTGCGAAAAAGGACGGATCCAACAAGATGCACTCCATAAAAATCGCTCTCTCCCGCTATGGCTGGTTCACTGCCGGGGTCCTGCTGAACGCCTTCGGCGTGGCCCTGATTACCAAGGCCGCGCTGGGGACCTCCCCCATCTCCAGCCTGCCCTATGTGCTGAGCCTCCGCTTTCCCGTCACGCTGGGACAGTTCACTTTTTTGATGAATATGCTGTTCATTCTGGCGCAGGTCCTGCTGCTGCGGAAGGACTTCCGTCCCGTTCAGCTCCTACAGGTTGCTGTGAATGTGGTGTTCAGCCTGTTCATTGATGTGAGCATGGGACTCCTCTCCTGGATGGAGGTCGGTGTGCTGCCCATGCGGCTGCTGGCGCTGGCCGTGGGCTGCGCCGTGCTGGGCTTCGGCATCAGCGTCGAGGTGGCGCCCCGGGTGCTGATGGTCCCCGGCGAGGGGATCGTCCAGGCCATCGCAGTCGTCACCGGCCGACAGTTCGGCAATGTAAAGACGGCTTTCGACGCCACGCTGGTGTCCACAGCCCTGCTCCTCTCCCTGCTCTTCTTCCATCGGCTCCAGGGTCTGGGGATCGGCACCATTTTTTCCGCACTGGCGGTTGGCCGGTTCGTGGACCTCTATAACCGGAGACTGCCGCTGATCTCCCGCATCTCCGCCCTGGGTGCAAGAACCTGAAAAATCAGTGTTGCATCCCTTCCGTTGTTATGGTATATTAGCAGATAAGTAAGTTGGCCTGCCGGCCAGGAAGGATCTGTGAACCCGCGTGGACGAACCTCCGTTGCCCACCCATACATACCGAGGTGTCTTTCAGAAGGACAGTCTGCCCCAAGGGGTGAGACTGCCCTTTTCGCGTTTTGGGCCTCAGGGATCCGCTGATTTTTTTGAGGAGTGATGATTTTTCCCATGGACAGTTCCACTATATCAATGACCGTGGCCATCGTCCTGCTGGTGATGATGTCGGCCTATTTCTCCGCCACGGAGACCGCCTTCTCCTGCCTGAACAAGATCCGGATGAAGAGCCGGGCGGAGTCCGGCGACCACCGGGCTGCTCTTGCCATGGACCTGGTGGAGGACTATGACCGGCTGATCTCCACCATCCTCATCGGCAACAACATCGTGAACATCACCGCCTCCACTGTGGGCACAGTGCTGTTCACCAAGCTGTATGCGGCTTACGGCCCCACCGTCTCTACGGTGGTGTTGACGCTGGTGGTGCTGATCTTCGGCGAGATTTCCCCCAAGAGCCTGGCCAAGGAGCACGCGGAGAGCTTCGCCATGTTCTCCGCGCCCATCCTGCGGGTGTTTCTGCTGGTCCTGCGGCCACTGAACTTCCTGTTCTCCCAGTGGAAGCGGCTGCTGAACATGATCTTCCACCCCTCTGAGGACCAGGGCATCACGGAAGAGGAACTAATCACCATGGTATCCGAGGCGGAGAACGAGGGAGGTCTGGACCAGCACGAGAGCCAGCTGATCCGCTCCGCCATCGAGTTCGGCGACTTGGAGGCCGGGGACATCCTGACGCCCCGGGTGGACATCGTGGCGGTGGAGGACTCTGCCTCCATGGAGGAGATCGCCGCCGTGTTCGCTGAGAGCGGCTACTCCCGCCTGCCGGTGTACCACAAGGACGTGGATGACATCGTGGGCGTGATCCATGAGAAGGACTTCAACGCCGCCCGCTACCGGGGCCAGGGCAACATCTCCGGCTGCATCACGCCGGTCCACTATACCACCGCCAATGCGGACCTGGGCCTGCTGCTGCGGACGCTGCAGAAAAAAAAGACCCACATGGCCATCGTGGTGGATGAGTACGGCGGCACCGAGGGCCTGCTGACCATGGAGGACATCCTGGAGGAGCTGGTGGGCGAGATCTGGGACGAGCACGATGAAGTGGTGGAGTCCTTCCGCAAGCAGAGCGACGGCAGCTTCCTGGTGGCCGCCGGCGCCGACCTCTCCGACTTGTACGATCTGTTCTCCATCAAGGGGGACTGCGACGCCAGCACCGTCTCCGGCTGGGTGATCGACCAGCTGGGCCGCCTGCCCCTGGTGGGGGACCACTTCCAGGCGGAGGGCCTGGACGTCACTGTGACCATGGTGGACCACCGCCGGGTGCTGGAGGTTCGGGTGGCCGTGGCGGCGGAGGCGCCGGAGACCGCGGAGGGCGCGGCACAGCACTGACCGGACGAACCCGCCGCCCGTCCCGCCAGAGCCCCGGCGGGACGGGCGGCTCCCTCATTTGAAACCGGAGGTCTTATGTACGTCTATTCCCTGGGACAGTGGCTGCTGTTCTTCTTTCTCTACTGCTTTCTCGGCTGGGTGTGGGAATCCTGCTACGTCTCCGCCAAGCGGCGCCAGTGGGTGAACCGTGGCTTTCTTCACGGCCCCATGCTGCCCATCTATGGCACCGGCGCCGTCATCATCCTGCTGGCCACCATCCCCGTGCGGGACAGCCTGTGGCTGGTTTTCCTGCTGGGCATGCTGGCCGCCACGGCGCTGGAGTATGTCACCGGTGCCGCCATGGAGGCCCTCTTCAAAGTCCGTTACTGGGATTACTCCAAGCAGCCCTTCAACCTCAACGGCTATATCTGCCTCACCAGCTCCCTGGCCTGGGGCGCCTTCTCCATCCTGCTGGTGCGGTTTCTGCACCCGCCTGTGGAGGATCTGGTGCTGCGGCTGCCCGCCTTCCTGGTGGATCCTCTGGCGTTCCTGCTGACCATCGCCGTCACCGTAGACGCAGTCCGGTCCTTCCAGGCCGCCATGGACCTGCGGGAGGTCCTCACCCGCCTCACGGAGGAGAACGAGGACCTGCGCCGCCTTGCCAAGCGGGTGGAGGTGATCTCCGCCTTTGCGGAGGAGGACCTGCGCCGCTTTCGGGAGCGCACGGAGGTGGAGCGGCTGCTCCGGCAGGAGCGCTGGGAGGACACCCGCCGCCAGATTCAGGAGGCCTATGCCAAGGGCGCCCGACGCCGCCAGGCCCAGCTGGAGGAGTCCCTGCGCCGCCGGACCGATGCCAAGCTGACGGCCCTTGCCAACATCCAGGAGGCTCTGGAGGCCTACCGGGACCGGCTGGCAGTTGCCAGGGACCTGACAGAGGAGTCTCTGGAGGCCCGCCGGGCGGAAGTCCAGCAGCTTTTGGACCGACTCCGGGACCGGGAAGCTTCCATCCGCGCCCGCACCGCCAGGCGTTATCGCCAGTCCCTGCGCATCCTGCGGGGCAACCCCTCCGCCAGCGCCAAAGCCTTTGCCGAGGCCCTGGAGTCCCTGCGGAAGCTGGGGGATCGCCGGGAGGGGGAGGACGGCGAATGAGGAAAGCCGGCGCAGCAGCCCCTGCTCTGCAGAGCGGTCGTTGGTTCCATACGGAGCGGACGTCCCTTCTTTTCGTGTCCCCTTATAGCAATTCTCCATCTCTGTCTGAACCGACGATCTTATACAAACAAAGCGGCACAGCCTTCGGCTGTGCCGCTTTGTCGATCAGGATGGCAGCGTGGACTTGTTCTCCGCAGCGGGCGGGTCCGCGGGGAAATCCAGAATCCGCCGGATGCACAGGGCATAGACTGCGATGCTCACCACCGGCCCCGCGATGTCGGAGATGGGTTCCGCATAGAATGCGGCCCGGGCGCCGAATACCGCCGGCAGGGCAAACAGGGCGATAAAGTACACCGCCTTCCGGAAGGCGGACAGGGGCAGGGCCAGCTGTACCTTTCCCATGCCGGTGAATCCGTCCACAATGGCGTACTGCAGCCCCAGGGGGATCAGGGCCAGGGTGCAGATGTGGATGGCGGAGAGGGCCTCCGCTGCCAGCTCCGGCTCCGTGGTGAAGAGGCGCACGAAGAGAGCTCCCCCCAGACGGGCCAGCAGAAACAGGGCCGTCACATAGGCCACGCACAGTCCGGCGATGAATGCCTGGGCCTTCAGGATCCGGTCCCGCCGCCGGGCGCCGTAGTTGTACGCCAGGATGGTGCCTGTGCCGGCGGAAATGCCTCCCAGGGGCATGGTCACCACCAGCATGAAGCTCTGGGCGATGGTGGCGCAGGTCACCAGACGGTCTCCCAGCTCCGCCCCGCCATAGGACTGGAGGATGGCGTTCATGGAGATAATCATGATGTTGTCCACGCCGATGATGAGGAAGGGCGTCATGCCCACCGCCAGGATGCGGAGCATCAGCCGCCCGTCGTAACCGCCGAAAGTGATGGCGATGGGCACAGACTTGCCGAAGAGGAACCGCAGTACATAGAGGCAGCTAACCAGCTGAGAGAGGACCGTGGCCACGGCAGCCCCAGCCACCCCCATGTCAAAGAGAAAGATGAACACCGGGTCCAGCACGATGTTCAGTGCCGCCCCCAGCATGACGGAGATCATGCCCTTCCGGGCGTAGCCCTGGCAGATGATGAACTGGTTCAGCCCCAGAGCCAGCAGGTTGAACACCGTCCCGCAGAGATAGACGGTGAAATAGGTATTGGCGTAGCCGTAGGTGGCATCGCTTGCGCCGAAGGCCATCAGCATGGGCTGGCGCAGGGGGAACACCCCCGCCATCAGCGCCACGGAGCAGACACACAGCATCAGAAAGCTGTTGGAGAGGATCCGCCGGGCCTCCTCCGTTTTACCCGCCCCCATGCGGATGCTCATGAGCGGCGCGCCGCCCACGCCGATAAGAGAGGCGAATGCGCCGATCAGCGTCACCACCGGCCCGCAGACCCCCACGCCCGCGAGAGCGGTCTCCCCCACCAAGGGGATGTTGCTGATGTAGATGCGGTCCACGATGCTGTACAGCACGCTGACGAACTGGGCCAGCATACTGGGTATGGCGATCCGCAGCACCAGGGGCCGGATGGCGTCCGTGCCCAGATTGTTCTCCAGCTTCATAGCAGGTCTCTCCCAAAACACACAAAAATCGGGCTGTCCGCACCGGACAGCCCTCTCATTATAAAGACACGGGATTCAGTTTGCAACCCCCGATTCGCCCCGGAGGATAGCGGAGAGCTGTTCGCACAGTGCGGCGGCCTGCCCACTGCCAAAATAGCCGATACGGACCACCCGGCCGTTGACCCTGGCTTTGCCGGTGCCGTTGGAGACGGAAAGCTTCCGCTCAAGGTCCCCGCTGGCATCCAGATCCACGATGATGTCGCCGATCTCCGAAATAACGTCTGCGACTGTCAGTGTATCCCAGCAGAAATGATAGGTGTACTGATCCAACAGCTCCAGGATTGCCTCTGCCTGTTCGCTGTCCGCAGAGACAGTATAGCTCTCAGAGTCTGTCTGGCTCTGCCCGTCTCGCACATCGAGGGTGACCAAAAAGCCGTAAAAATCCTCGCCCTCCAGATCCACCGCATCCCCGATGGAGCGGGGCCACAGCATCCAGGCTGCAAAGGCCAGGACGGCCGCCGCCAGTAGGACCAGTACCACTCGCTTCACGCTTCGGGCCATGAAATCCCTCCTCTGCAAATAGGGCCGCCGGGGCTCAGCCGCACTTGCGGACGCTGCCCAGCAGGGTCTCCAAAGCCATCAGCCCCACCAGCACAGCCAGCGCCGCCAGCAGGATCAACAGCCACTTCCACTTGCCGCGGATCATCTCTCCGCCCCCTCGGTCTTGTTTTTTCCAACATAACATAGGCCATGGAATTTGTCCATACCGCGTCTGAAGGCAGGCACTCAAATTCCCCGCAGGTCAAAGGCCGGGGTGTACTCCTCCCTGGCCGACGTCCGCTCCTGGGTGTAGCCGTCGGTGATCCCGCAGTTTTCCATGTACTCCACTGCCGCCCGGTACTCCGCCTTGGTCACGTGGCGGGCCAGTTTCCCTTCTGCCCCTGGCTGGGGCGTATACTGGCTCATGAGGGAAAACAGCACCTCCCCGGGGCGGAAGCTCTCCGCCACCCAGTCGATGACTCTTCGGGTGTTCTCCAGTTCTCCCGGCAACAGAAGATGTCGGATCAACACACCCTGCTTTAAAAGGCCGTTTTCCATCCGGTAAGGCCCGGTCTGGCGGAACATCTCCAGAATGGCCCGCTTGGCCCAGTCAAAGTAGTCCGCCGCGCCAGAGTATTTGCAAGCAGGTTCGGAGAGGCCATACTTCAAGTCCGGCAGATACACCTGTACCTTCCCCTCCAGACGGCGGAGGGTTTCCGGTTTCTCATAGCCGCCGCAGTTCCACACCACCGGCACGGGCCATTCCTCGTCCCCCAGGGCCTCCAGAACCGCGTCGGTGAAGTGGGTGGGGGTCACCAGGTCCAGGCAGGCGGCCTCCTGTCCGATCAGCTCGTGAAAGATCTCCCGCAGCCGCTCCGCCGTCAGGACCTTTCCCACCTCCCCCTGGGAGATGGGCTTGTTCTGGCAGAAGCAGCACCGGAGATTGCAGCCGGAGAAGAACACGCACCCGGCGCCGCGCTCCCCCACCAGGCACGGCTCCTCCCAGAGGTGGAGCATGGCCCGGGCCGCCACGGGCACGCTGGGCATCCCGCACACGCCGCCCCGCCTCGTCTCCGTCCGCTCCTCGCCGCAGTTTCTGGGGCACAGGCGGCAGATCACAGCAGGTCCTCGGGGCGGAAGTCCGGGCCCAGGTCCCCGGCCATCCAGTGCTTGCGGCACAGCCCGATGTACTGGTCGTTGGCCCCCAGCACCACCTGCTCACCCTCCTTCAGCACCTTGCCGGCAGCATCGAACCGGGCGTTGAAGGTAGCTTTCTTGCCGCACCAGCAGATGGTCTTGACCTCCTCGATCTTGTCGGCCATCACCAGCAGGGCCTCGCTGCCGGGGAACAGGTCCCCCTTGAAGTCCGCCCGCAGGCCGTAGCAGATGACGGGGATGCCCAGGTCATCCACCAGACCCACCAGGTACATGACCTCCTCCCGGGTCAAAAACTGGGCCTCGTCCACGATGACGCAGGCGTTCTGCTGCAGTTCCATGACAGAGAGCTGCTGCATCTCGTCAAAGTAGATGCAGGGATAGGTGAGGCCGATGCGGGAAACCACCATGTGGTCCCCGTCCCGGGTGTCCAGCCGGGGCTTGACCAGCAGGGTCTTCTGCCCCCGCTCCTCGTAGTTGAACCGGGTCATCAGGGCGTTTGCGGTCTTGCTGGAACCCATGGCCCCGTATTTGAAATAGAGCTGTGCCATTTGTCTGTTTTCTCCCTCTCTATGTATCTTCTTATGCGGCACTCCGCCGCCTTCTCTTTGGTGCCGGTCCCCTCCGCCGGGAGGGATCCTCAGCCCTGCAGCCCACGGTCGATCTTCCGCTGGGCCTCCCGCCGCCGCTGTTCCTCCAGCTGCTCCGCCGCTTTCTCCGACGTCAGGGGCTTGGGGATCTCCTCCTCCGGAATTTCCATCACCATCCTGCGGCAGCTGCGGCAGAGCCAGGCGGTCTTGTACCTGTTGAAAAGGCTCCCCTCATGGAGGATATCGATCTCCGGGCCGCTGGCACCAAAGAACCGGTTGGGCCAGCCGGGCCACCACTGGACACTGTCCCGTCCCCCAGTGATCGTCCCCACCTCCATCTCCTGCCCGCACCAAGGACAGATCATGGGCGGGGGCGGGGTCTCCCGCAGGGCCTTCTTCTCCTTCCGCTCCTCGTTCCAGTCCCGGAGCTCGTCCATCAGGCTGGGAGCGCAGTCCTTCTCCTCCTGCCCCGGCTCCGCCGGACGGGACGGCTTTTCCGGCTCATAGTCCCAGGGATCCTCGCTTTTCTTCCAGAAGGGCACGGTCACTCCTCCTCTCGGCTTTCGGATAAATGCTCTGCATCAGCCCCGTAGATGATGCGGCGGTTGATCTCCTCGGAGGTCAGATGCTCCGCCCGGGTGCAGTTGGCCGTGTCAAGGACCAGCTTGCGGCACGCCCCGCAGTGCCAGGCCAGCTTGTAATCGCTCCAGAAGGAACCGTCCCCCCGGAGGTAGAGGGTTCCGTCGGCATCCGCCAGGCGAAACGCGCCGGGACGCTCCCACACCAGGCGGACAGCGTCCCTTCCGCCCACCAGATACCCCATCCGCATCTCCTGCCCGCACCAGGGGCAGGTCATGGCAGACGGCGTCTGCTCCTCCGCTGTCTCCTTCTCCCCTGGGACCTTCCACGCCTCCCCGTCGGCGGCCGGGGGCTGGGGCTCCCCCGCTGTCCAGGTGCGCCGTTTCTCCGGCTCCATATCCCAGGGATCCTCGCTTTTCCTCCAGAAGGGCATCACGAATCCTCCTCGTTTTGCTCTCTCGCCTGCCGGATGCGTTCCTCAAAGGTCTCACCCGTCCGCCGGGGCAGGAAGGAGACGGGCTCCGGCGTCTCCTTCCCATGGTAATAGCACCACAGCCACCGGAGGCACCAGACCAGCTTGCGGATCAGCAGGGCCAGCAGGGCGATGCCCGCCAGGTTGATGAGTTCCATTCAGTTGCCCTCGTCCTTCTTCTGGTCCTCGGAGTCCGGGACCTCCTCATAATCCACCGTATACACAGGGCCGTGAAATTTCGGCTCCTGCCTGTCCTCGTCCTCCGCCCGGTACCGGGCGGACCGCCTCCGCACATGCCGCACCACCAAGATCACCGCCACGAGAATGAGAATGGGCACCGCAAACCGCAGCGCCACCAGCAAAATACTCCCCAGCAGCCGAAACAGCCCCAGGGGCAGTCCCACCAGCCAGCCCATTCGTCACTCCTCCTTCAAGCGTGCTGCCGCTTCCGTGTAATACCGCCCAAAGGCGGAGGGCACCGCCCGGTCCGACAGGGCTCCGGCATCTGCCCAGACGAAGTCCGCCGGGCCGTCTCCCGCCACCTCCAGGGTGTAACCAGTCATGTGCCACTCCACATGGGTAAAGATGTGCTTCGCCGTCAGTCGGCTCTCCCACCGCCTGGGCTCCAGGCCCCAGACGGACACCGCCGCTCCGGCGGCAGCCTCGTCCAGGGCTCCCTCCACGTTGGGAAACTCCCACAGGCCCGCCAGCAACCCGGTCCCCGGCCGCTTCCGCAGGGCGATCTTTCCGTCCCGCACCAGCAGGAACACCGTCTTCTCCTCCACCCGGCGGGGCTTTTTGGCCCCCTTCACTGGCAGATCCTCTGCCGTGCCCCGAAGGCGGCCCTTGCAGAAGGCCATGGCCGGACACTCCAGACACCGGGGCGGGCCGTTGGGTGCGCAGACCGTGGCCCCCAGCTCCATGGTGGCCTGATTGAAGACGCGGATATCCGCCTCAGCCTCCGGCATGACGGCCTGGATCTGTGCCCGCACGGCCTTTTTTACCTTGGGATCGGCAATATCGTCCCGGCAGTCCGTCAGCCGCATGACCACCCGCAGCACGTTGCCGTCCACCGCCGCTTCCCGTCGGCCGAAGGCGGCGGAGGCAATGGCGCTGGCGGTGTAGTCCCCCACCCCCGGCAGGGCCAGCAGGTCCTGGTAGGTGTCCGGAAACCGGCCGCCCTGCTCCGCCACGATCCTGGCGGCCTTCTGCAGGTTCCTGGCCCGGCTGTAATAGCCCAGGCCCTCCCACAGCTTCATCAGCCGCTCCTCCGGGGCGGCTGCCAAAGCCTCCACCGTGGGGAATGTCTCCAGAAAGCGGGCATAATACCCCAGCACCGCCGCTACCCGGGTCTGCTGCAGCATGATCTCCGAGACCCAGATCTGATACGGGTCTGTGGTCCGCCGCCAGGGCAGGTCCCGGGCATTGGCCCGATACCACGCCAACAGCGGCCCCGGCAAATCTTGTAAAACAGTTTTGGTTGTCAAATTCTCACCGCACATGGTATGATTGTACCATATCCGCAGAATGGATATGGCACCCTTTCCGAACTTGCGCCGCTGTATCAGCCTGTCCAGCCGCACAATCGCCGCATTGCGGTTATTGTACCACATCCGGCGCCAACTTCCCACCCCCTGTACAAAAATTTTGAAAGTCTCTTGACTTTCCCCCGGGTGGAAGGTGTACCCTGTCCCCAGAGATGAGGTGTAATCCCTTGAAAATCAATGAAGTGGAAGCCCTGGTGGGCATCACGCGGAAGAACATCCGCTTTTATGAGGCGGAGGGACTGCTCTCCCCCCGGCGGAACAGCCAGAACGGTTACCGGGACTATGGGGAGACTGAGGTGGAGGTCCTGCGGCGGATCAAGCTGCTTCGGAAGCTGGGCCTTCCGCTGGAGGAGATCCGGCAGATGCAGCACGGCGCCTACACCGTGGGGGACGGTATGCGCCGCCATCTGGTGTCCCTGGAGCGGGAGCGGCAGAATCTGGAAGCGGCCATCCGCTTCTGCGGGACGCTCACAGACCGCAGGGAGCGGCTGGAGGAGCTGGACGCCCAGTCCCTGCTGGATCGGATGGCCCAGATGGAACAGGAGGGAACGACCTTTATGAACAAGCAGAAGCAGGACACCAGGCGCCGCCGCTTCGTGGCGCCCATCGTGGTCGCCATCGTCATGTCAGTCCTGATGGCGGGGCTGATCTGGCTCTTCCTCTGGGCTTTCGAGGTGGATCCGGCCGGTGCGCCGCCCCTGCCGGTGCTGGCGCTCTTTGTGGCCATCCCGGCGGCAGTGGTGGTCGGTGTGGTCATCGCCCTGGTCCAGCGGGTCCGGGAGATTGAGCGGGGAGAGGAAGACGATGCGCGGAACTACTGAGCGGCGGGATTGCCGACAAGCAGCGGTGTCCGCCGCAGGGACGGCCGTATGGCTGCTGGCTGCGGCCGCGGTATTGCTGTGGGTGCGGCAGGCCTTTTTCCCCAGCGGTGCGGCATCCGTTCTGCTGGCGGTTCTGGCCGCTGTCCAGGCAGCAGGGCTGATCCCGCTGGGGTTGGCCCTGCGGGACCGCTTGAAAGAGATCAAAGGAGGAGAATTATATGAAGCTCGTCAGTATTGAGACCATTCCCGGCCAGGAATTTGAGGCCCTGGACATCGTGCGGGGCACGGTGGTGTACAGCAAAAACTTCGGCCGCGATTTCATGGCCGGCATGAAGACCCTGGTGGGCGGTGAGATCACCGGCTACACGGAGATGCTCAACGAGGCCCGCCAGATCGCCACCAAGCGGATGGTGGACGCCGCCGAGGAGCTGGGCGCCGACGCCGTGGTGGGCCTGCGGTACGCGTCCTCCTCTGTGATGCAGGGCGCTGCGGAGGTCATCGCCTACGGAACGGCGGTGAAGTTCTGCTGATGCACGTCACATTTCTCGCCCACAGCGGCTTCTTCCTGGAGCTGGAGACGGCCTGCCTGCTCTTTGACTGGTGGAAGGGAGAGCTGCCGCCCCTTCCGGCGGACCGGCCGCTGCTGGTCTTTGCCAGCCACCGCCACGAAGACCACTTCAATCCCGCCATTTTCTCCCTGGCGGAGGGCGGGCGGGACGTCCGCTTCCTGCTGGGAAAGGACATCCGCCTGACGGAGCGCAACCGCGCCCGGTGGAACCTCTCCGACGATGCGGCGGGGCGCTGCCTCTGCCTGGGCGGCGGCGAGACGGTATCCCCCGTCCCCGGCGTCACCGTGGAGACGCTGCCCTCCACCGACGAGGGCGTGGCGTTTGTCGTCTCCCTGGAAGGAAAGACCCTCTTCCACGCCGGAGACCTCAACTGGTGGCACTGGGAAGGGGAGGACAAGGCCTGGAACCGGAACATGGAGGTCAACTTCAAGCGCTACTGTGAGCCCCTCCGGGGGCGGCACATGGACCTTGCCATGTTCCCGGTGGACCCCCGTCTGGGGGAGGACGGCTTCCGGGGCCCCCGGTATTTCCTGGAGCTGACGGACACCGTATGCCTGCTGCCCATGCATCAATGGGAGCAATTCTCCTTCACCCGGGACTTTCTCACCGCCTGTCCCGCTTTTGCCGGGCAGGTGCTGCCGGTGGAGCGGAACGGGCAGTGCTTCACACTGTAATGAAAAAAGGGTCCGTGCCATAAGGCACGGTCCCTTTTTCTGCTTGTTGGCTTTTCAGCCCGTTACCAGCCAGCTGCCGGTGAATCCGGTAGGTGCCGCGGTCAGCTCCGGCACAAACTCCGTCTCGCCGGAAGCAGCGCTCACCGCCTGGGAGAGGGCGGAAATCTGGTCCTCGGTGGTGGCCGCATAAATTCGATCCACCCGGGGTGCGATCTCCGTCAGCGTCAGTCCCGCCTGGCTGTCGCTGCCCTCGGAGATGGCAGCGGCCGGCAGCTCAATGGAGAGCTTCACGTCGTACTCCGCCAGAGCCGCCCGCATCTCATCCAGGAAGGCATTGAGGTTTTGCACCTTGCCGGTCTCGCCGTAGGCGATTTTATCCAGCTTGCCCTCCGTAGGATAGCTCACGTCCGTGAGGAGGATCTCGTCAAAGCCCATCTCCGCCAGTTCCTTGGCAAGGCCGCACAGATACTGCCGGGCGGCGGGCTTGGAGGGGTCCAGCCAGTTGAGGTTGTTGCCGTCGTAGAAGACATAGCCTCCGGTGTTTTTGAGTCCCATGCCCTCCACGTCTGCCTTGGCCGCAATGGGGTCCAGCAGGCAGGAGAGTCGGGCGATGGCATACGTATCGGAGGCGGTCATGGCCGTCAGGGCCGCGGCCGTGGTGCTCTCTGTCTGAACTGCACCGGAGGCCGCAGGCAGGGTGCTGTCAAAGTAGACATGACCCGACGCATCCTTCACAGTGACGGCCACGCTGTTGCAGCCGGCAGAGGCGGCTTGGGCGGCAGCGCCGTTCCAATCGGTCAGGGGAGCGGCGGAGAGCTGCAGCGTCTGCGTCTCGGTGCGCTCCGGTTCCTCCACGGCGATCTCCACATTGTCAGGCGGCTGCTCCTGTCGGGATGGCTCTTCCGTCTGCCAGGGCAGCTCCAGCCGGGCATGCCCCGTCTCATCGTAGACCACAAACCGCTGAAACACCATAAACAGCACGGCAGCCAGAATGATGACCACCAAAATCACCGCAAGGACGATCCGGCTCCTGGGCGTTCGCCCCCGGTAGCTGTGGTATCCTCTTGCTCCAGCCATTTCCGTCACCTCATTTCTTCCTGCCCAGCGGGACGCTTACGCTTCCAGCGCCATGATCTTATCCACACGGCGGGCATGGCGTCCGCCCTCGAACTCAGTGGTCAAAAAGACCTCCACCATCCGCTCGGCCAGGTTCTTTCCGGTAAAGCCAGCACCGATGGCCATCATATTGGCATCGTTGTGGCGGCGGGTCATCTCCGCCTCCAGCGGATCAGCGCAGTGGGCGCAGCGGATGCCGTGGATCTTATTGGCCGCGATGGAGATGCCGATGCCGGTGGTGCAAAAGACCAGTCCCCGGTCGCAGCGGCCCTCCGCCACGGCCCGGGCAGCGGCAGCACCGAAGTCCGGATAGTCGCAGCTCTCCTTGGAATAGCATCCAAAGTCCTCGTATTCATGGCCCAGCTTTTCCAGCACGCCCTTGATCTGCTCCTTGAGCTCATATCCGCCGTGGTCACAGCCCAACGCAATCTTCATGATGTTCCTCCCGTTTTGTCTCGGTTTGTCGTTTGGTAGTGGTATTGTACCCCCTGCGGTGAGAAAAATCAATCACAGTTCGTGCCAGATGGGCTGGCGGCGGCAGAATGTGCAGAAGCGGGTAAACCCGCAGCGCCGCAGCAGCGCCTGATTTTCCCGGATGGCGGTGCCTACTGCGCCGGGGGCGTGGGCGTCGCTGCCCAGGGTGATGATTTCGCCCCCAAGTTCCCGATACATCCGCAGCCATTTCTCGTCGGGCAGCGGGGTATGGCCCCGGTTGGTGTTGAGTTCGATGCCCCGGCCACCCCGGATCACGGTGCGCAAAATGGCTTCCATCTGGGGCTCAAAGCCGTCAAAGGTCATCTGAAAGCCCCGCAGCTCATTGAGATAGCGCAGCGGCAGCGTCAGATGGCCCAGCACGTCAAAGCCGCCCCAGTCTGCCAGGTCCTGCACCCGATCCAAATAATCGGCGATGCCCCGGCGGGCCTCCTCCTCATCGGCGGGGGAGAAGGTGAAAAGGCCCTCGTGGTCAAACGCTTCCGAGAGGGCATGGATGGAACCGATGACAAAGTCCAGCTCCGGCGCATCCGCCAGCAGCCGCTCTGTCCTGGGCAGATCCCGGACTGCCTCTCCCAGCTCGATGCCGAGCCGCAGCGTGAGCCGTCCGTCCCAGTCCGCACGGGCGGCGGCATACTCCGTCGACAGCGCCGCCCAGTCATAGTGTTCCCGGGGTGCACCGAGCAAAATGGGCTCCACGTGATCGGTGAAGCAAATCTCGTCCAGCCCCGCCTCCGCGGCCGCCGCGGCCATCTCCGTCATGGAGTGGCGGGCGTCGGGGGAGATGCGGGAGTGGGTATGATAATCGGCCAGATAGTGTTGTGCACTCATTTTTTAAACTTCTTGAAGAATTTTTTCTGCTCTTCGTAGTTGCTCTCGCCCATGCTGTCGGCAAACTTCTTAAGCGCTTCCTTCTGCTCCTTGTTCAGGTTGCGGGGTGTTTCGATATAGACGGTCACATACTGAT
>ENA-UEOI01000880-UEOI01000880.1-human-gut-metagenome-genome-assembly--contig:-NODE-880-length-29063-cov-24.060443_pt1 | contig 29063 bp, 26 predicted proteins | sample MGYA00242883_ERZ507882 | MGnify/ENA primary metagenome ERZ507882 (study PRJEB26167, sample SAMN06115502) | human gut metagenome | host: Homo sapiens | place: China:Chongqing | collected 2015-07-29...
CGTTATGCGGGACAATAAGGCCTATACGCCTTACATCCCAAATGAGATTTCAGCTTGACAAATTATAGCCGGTCTGTGCTAAAATCGAACGGCCTTCGCCGTCCAAAAATCCGGCTTAAAAAGTTCGGTTTTTCGCTCAAAACCGTTCCCGCAAATATCGCCAAAAAGTTACCGCTACAACTCCGTCCCAAACCGCTTTTCATCGCATTTTTCAGCCTCTCGCACAAACGGCCCACGTTTGCTTTCACAGGCGAAAGCAGGTACACACGCCACCCTAACCCTGAACCGCGCACACAGCGGCTTACACGCCGAAACAGGGGTGTTTCGGACGGGGGTTGTATCACCACCTTCGGACTGTTTCACACGTTTCGGAAACCCTGCGTGGCCAGGGGGCAGAACGGCGTACTTTGCCGCTTTTGGGTCCCGGTCGGGGGTGCTCCCAAAGAACACAGAAAGCCTTCGGAGCAGCGATGCGCTTATGCGCGTCGCTGTTCCGAGGCGTCGCGGCCCCGCTGGGCTGCGTGATCTTTTTACTTTTGTCGAAGTTGCGGCTTGTACACCCTGCGCTCAGAGCTTTCTGTGCGTGCGAGGCAGGGGGGTATTACTACCCTCGGCGTGCTCTGCGTACTGCTGAAACACTGGATGGCCGCTTGTCAAAAGCGGCTAACTTGCCGTTTTCTGAGGTCGGGTGGTCATCATTGATTCCAGTGGCGCAAAAGCAGAAACAGCATCTCACGGCAAACAGCCCCGGTTCCCTGCGAAAGGAACCGGAGCTGTTTTTTGCGTCACTTCATGGAGCGTGCCAGGAACGTGGCGATCTGCGCTCTCGTGCAGGTGGCTGTGGGGTCGAACTTGCCGCCGCCGATGCCGGTGGTGATGCCGCTTTCCACGGCCCAAGCCACCGCCTGCGCGTAGTAGCTGCCGGCGGGAACATCAGCAAAGCTGACCTTATCCGTTGCGGCGGGCTGTCCCATGGTGCGCCACAGCATGGTGACCATCTGGGCGCGATTGATGGCGGCGTTGGGCTCCGTGCCGTCGGAAATGCCCTTGTCCTTGGACCACAGCTGCGCCTTTTCGTACCAGTTGGCGCCGCCGGAGAGATCTGCGTCGTTCTGCCGGGCCAGGATCGTCCACAGCTGGGCGCGGGTGGCGGAGGCGTTGGGCGCGTAGATCGTGTCGCTCACGCCGTTCACCAGCTCGCGGGCGCTGACGAAGTCGATCTCGTCCTTGGCCCAGTGGTCTTGCGTGTCGATGAAGCCCTTGGCATTATCCACGATTTTCACCGTTGCACTGCCGTCCACGGTGAGGCGGATGCCGTTCTCGGTGGGAACGGAAGCCTTCAAAATCTCCTCCGTGCCGTCGGGATGGACGAGGACCGCCACGGTGCCGGGTTTCACGTTGGAAACGGGAATTTCCACCTCGGTCTCGCCCGCGTTCTTCGGCAGCTCGACCTTGACGGTGGGCGCGGTGCCGGAATTGCGGCTGGCCTCGACCTCGACAGGGGCCTTGACCGGCTCGCCGTTCTTCTTGGCGTTCTCAATGGCCTTGTTGCTCAAGGCAGTTTTCGCCTCGGTCTGGCCGTTCTTGTCGGTTTTCACCGTGCCGGTGGAGCCGTCGGCGGCCTTGTTCTCGGTGACGGAGCTGCCGTCCTTCTTGGTCTCGGTTTTGGAGGTGCTGCCGTCCTTGGCGGTGGTGGTTTCAATCACCGTACCATCCTTCTTGGTCTCGGTCTTGGTGGTGGAACCATCGGCATTGTTCTTCGTCTCCGTCTTGATGATGGGGTTGCTGTCGGAGCTGCCGGAGGAAGAACTGCTGCCGGAGGAGGACGTATCCGCCCACAGCACTACCGTGCCTTCCGCGTAATAATTATCCGCGAGATACAACCACGAATATGCCTTTCCCTGCACGAGCGGCGCATTCATGTCATAGCCAGCCGCACCGTTGCCCCACTTGAATTCACCGGTAGGCCAGCCGTCAGCCTTTGTCAAGGTCACATCGTTCAAGGTCTTGCCTGCCTCGGTCACCTTTGTGAAGGTGGGCGTGCCGCTGAGCGGGGCCTTTGCAATCGTTACCTTGATCGACTGCTCTTCTATGTTGTTGTGAGAATCATCACCCACGACCTTATACCAAACGGTGTAGGTGCCCGCGTTGGTCGCGGTGGGAGGGTCGTCGCTGTAGTTGCCACCGGAGGTCAAGCTGTACTGCATCTTACCGCCCGTGACATGGCCCGCGTTGATGAGCTCCTGCGGCCGGCTGGTATAGGTCAGTTTGGCTCTGGGCGTGGGTGGGGAGTATTCCGGGTCTTGCTTCTCGGCGGGTGTGCTGCCATTGGTAATCTCATACTCCACAGAAGCGGTCTGATTTTCCACGGTGATGCTTGCCTTGTACTTGCCGACCTCGGTGGGAACGCCGCCCTTCATGTCTGTATAAGCGTCGCCGTTCATCTCTTCATAGGTGATGGAAATGTTCTCCGAAAACGCAGACTGCCAATTTCCCAATTTCTCAACCGTTGCACGCTTTTCATCGCCGTCATAGGTGGTGTTTGTGGGTGCCTTGATGGTCACAAAACTGTTGTTAGCTTCGCAGACACCCTCGCCTGTGCAGGTGGCGGTGATGGTCTTTTGACCATTGCTCAGCTTATACTCCCACTTGTGGGTATGCCCGGGCGTCGGGGTCTCCACCCTTTTCAGCACCAGCTGATCGCCTTTGTGCTTGACCTCATACTGCGTGTTGTCGCTGAAAAAGATGCCGCTGTAATCCTCATTCACATTGTTGGCAATGACGAGGTACGCGTACGCGCCCCTGGTCACGCCGATTCTTGCGCCGTCGGTCAGACCGGCCTTGCCGATGGTGATGGTTTTGTCGCCCACAAGAAACACATTGCTGTCAGCATTGTTCCGTTTGTTCCCCGTGACGGTCGGCGCACCGGACACGGTGAAGGTGGCGGTCGCGAGGACATACACGCCGTTGTTGTGGTTGCCGGTGACGCTGGCGTTGCCGTTCATGTTGAACTTGCCGCCTGCCGCATTTACGCCGCCGCCGTCTTGGTTCGCCGTGTTGCCGGTAATGCTGGCGTTGCCGTTCATGGTGAAAGTGCCGTTAAGGACACACACGCCGCCGCCGTTGGTTGCCGCCGTGTTGCCGCTGACGCTCGTTTTCGGGCCGTTCATTTCGAACGTGCCGCCCTTAACATACACGCCGCCGCCGTTGGTCGCCGTGTTGCCGCTGACGCTCGTTTTCTCGCCGTTCATTTCGAACTTGCCGCCCTCAACATACACGCCGCCGCCGTTGCCATTGCGGCTTTTGTTGCCGGACGCCGCGTTTTCCGTGACTTTGGAGCTGTCGTTCATGGTGAAGGTGCCGCTTTTCACATACACGCCGCCGCCGCTGAGGGTGTTGCCGCTCGTCGCCTTGTTGCCCGTGACTTTGGAACTGCCGTGCATGGTGAAGGTGCCGCCGTTCACATACACGCCGCAGCCGGAGTTGCCTTTGCTGTCGTAGTTGCTCGCTATGTTGCCCGTGACGCTGGCGTTGTCGTGCATTTCGAAGGTGCCGCCGTTCACATACACGCCGGCGCCGGCGGTGCTCCCGTACTCTATCCTGTTCGCGGTGACGCTGGCGTCGTTTTTCATGATGAAATTGCCGCTTTCTTCCACACACACGCCGCCGCCGCTGCTGTCGGTGCCGTAGCCATTGCTGCTGCTGTTGCTTTTGATGGTGCCGCCGTACATGGTGAAGGTGCCGCTTTTCACATACACGCCGCCGCCGTAGTTTGCGCTATTGCCGGTGATGACGCCGCCGTACATGTTGAAGGTGCCGTTTTTTTCCACATACACGCCGCCGCCGTAGCGATCCTTGTTCTTTTGCCCATTGTTTCCGGTGATGGTGCCGCCGTATAGATTGAGGGTGCCGCCGTTGACATACACGCCGCTGCCGTCCTTGTTCATGGTGCTGTGCGTAACCTTGCCGCCACTTTTGCAATCCGTCAGGGTCAGCTCATTGCCGCTTGTAACCTCAAACACGGGGTTTGTATCCGTACCTGCTTTTTGAATCTCCTGACCGTTCAGGCAAATGGTGACATTGCCCTCGATCTTAATGGGGTAATAGGTCTTAGCACCACCATCTGTAGCATGATTCTCTATCTTTTCCAGATAGTAGGTTCCTGTTTTCAAAATCCACTTGTTATCCTTGTCTTTATCTAGCTGAGTACCACCAGTTTTCCCCGGCTCGCCAATCACCAACGAAGAATCACTACCCTTGTTACTGGTCAGCCACTTTGCATTTTCAAAGGCGTTGTCCGGGTGCTGCGTTCCGCCTGCACCTGTATTATGCGAACAGGTTTGCCCGCAGATCGGGTGCTTGTGCGTATTATTCGCCGCCTGCGCCGTGGCTGGCAGCAGCGTCAGGCACAGGGCCAGCGCCATCAAACAGCTTAAAATTCGTTTTTTCATAGGTCTCCTCCTTCACTTCATTCCCCGCCCGGAGCCTATCTCCCGCGGGCAGAGTGGTATCCCGTAGGGGAGACCCCTACGGGTCCGGGGGGCGTCCCCCGGAGCGGTTTGCAGGTTAACGCGCTGAGTATAGCATATTTTTCGCGGTTTGTGCGGTCAACTGCACGAAATGTACTTATTTCGGCCTGAAATGTCATTGGAGTGGCCCTGGTCGACAATTCCGCCCGCGTTTTCGCCCGTTTTCTGTACGACAGAATTATGCACCGCACGCGAACGTGCGGTGCAAATGCTTTTTCATTTTTGGGGATTTGAGGCAAATTTTTTTGGCGTGATCGGTAGCGCCGCTTATCCTCTCGACAGCTCCTGACCCAGTTTTGACCCAGAATAGAATTGGAGCAAGCAGGGCTGGACGGAAACAACGGAAAATCCGCCGAGCGAACGGTGGCAAAAAGCACAAATCGGAGCCGAAATGACTCCGATTTGCCCTTGAGACAACCTACGGACCAGAAGGCCTGGGGTTCGAATCCCTCACGGCGTACCAAAAGAAGTCTTGAAACCATAGAGTTTTGGGACTTCTTTTTTCGTTTTACCCTTTATTTGACCCTTTATCCTGCTCACGCCTGCCTCCCGAAGATCGTTCTTTGAAGATATGCTTCCATGCGGTTTGCGCTGTCCTGCCTCATTTTTTCCGAAACGTGACCGTAAACATCAAGGGTAAAGGCAGCAGTTGCGTGTCCTAAATTGGACTGCACGGTTTTTACATCGTCCCCGTTTTGAAGGCATAGAACGGCGTAGGTGTGATGCAGACTGTGAACATTGGCTTTCTCCGCGCCAATCTGTCTGGCTATCCTCTTGAAGTGATCATATACGGTTTGCGGGCAGTAGTGATCGCCAAATTCCGTCGTGAATACGAACCATGTATTCTGTTCTTCCGCAGAGCCCCATCCATGCCATGCAAGACCGGCTTTCATGCGCTGCTGCATCTGCTCATGCTTTCTCTCTTTCAGTAAGGCCAATAGTGTCGGCGGAGGCGTCAGCAGACGCTCTCTGTCGTTTTTCAGCGGGGCCAGTGTGTAGCCGCCTTCGCTCTTGGGCCGTTGCAGCAGTTGATGATAAATGCGGATCGTGCCGCGCTCAAAGTCGATACAGTCCCATGTCAGACCAATGGCTTCTGATTCTCTGACGCCGCTGAACAGGATAAACTTCAGGATGCTGCGGTAACTGTCCCTCTCGACTACGACGAAAAACTGCTTTATTTGCTCGTCGGTCAAGGTCTGAATGTCTTTCTGGACCTTCCGTGGGAGAGTAGTTAGCTGCGCTGGATTTAAGCGAATCATCTCATTCAACACCGCTTGATTGAGTGCCTTGCTGAGAACGCCATGCACATTGCGGATGGTTTTTGATGACAGGTGTGGCTTGTCGTCTTCTCCGCGTTGAAGCCTGTTATATAGGGTTTGGATCATGTGCGGCTTCAGATCGGATAAACGGCATTGACCGATATACGGAATGATATGATACCTGCAGGCATTTTTGTAGTTTCGTATCGTTCCGTATTTCTTATCGCCCATGTATTCGTTTAACCAGATATTGAGCCACTGCTCAACCGTTGTCTTGTCCTCTTGGGTAAATGTTCCGCTGTCAATCTCCGCGGTGATCGCGGTGAGCTTCTGCCTGACCTCCTTCTGCGTCTTGCCGTAGACCGATTTTTGAATCTGCTTTCCTGTTCCGGGATCGATGCCAAGGGTGTAGCGAGCCTCCCAGCGTCCGTCAGGGCGCTGCCGGATCGTGCCGCCGCCCTTGGCTCCTTTTGTTTTTTGTGTTGCCAATGTTACCTCCTGTTCCTCTGAAATATAAAACGGCCAGTCAGTCCGTTGTTTTATCGCTGCTTGTCGCTGTCGAGCCACGCCACGAAGTCCTCAAAGGACAGCTTGCCTGCTACGCAGTCTGCGCGCTTTGCACGCGCTTCCTTCGACCATGCGGTGAACTCTGCCTTGCTCATCGTTCCGTACCGCACGCGGGCGTTGTGGGCCTTGTAGGAGCGTGTAAATTCCCTCGTGGCGGGATTCTTCATTTGCGTTTGTTGCTGCTTAAAATACAGCGGATTTATGTACTCAGGATTAAACATCGTTTCGGTAAAATACATTGCGCTTCCCCTTACATTTGATTCAACAACATTTTAGCACTTTTTCATATACTTTGGGCCCCATTTCTTCTAAAGAGCAATAATTTTTGCAAAAATTTAATGTTACTCTTTGTAAAAATATTCTTTTACGGAAGGCGTGATAAATATTTCTGGAAAGCTTATGAACGCCAAAAAGCCTCGAGATCGTAAGATCTCGAGGCTTTTTGCATGCCGCGCGGGATCTGCGCCTCCCCGGTTCTCCGGCTTGTCAATCGTCTCAACGGCAATCTGTTTTTTACCCTTCTGCATACGGTGGTCCTCGATGCCTGGATGCTCAAAGCGAACCGTCTGCGATGGCCGGGTCGGATCCAGCTAAAAATATATATCCGAATTGCGTGGATTTTCTTGCCTTTATCGCGCAATATGATACACTATTGTTAGACTATATTTATTCTGAACAAGGGGTGCGGAGCTATGGATCATTCGGTCTTTCGTCAAAAAAGCATGGAAAGGATCACATCGCCGGAGCAGATGAATGATTATATCCGTGTTTCCAATCCAAGCGTATGGATGATCCTCGCGGCGGTCATTGTGCTTCTGATCGGCGTTTGCGTATGGGGTGCGTTCGGGCATCTCGATACCGTCGTACAAACCGGCGGCGTCTGCGAAAACGGACGCTTGACGGTCTTTTTGAGCGAGAGTGATTTTGCCAGATCAGACGGCGACGCCATCCTCTCGGTCGGTGAAGCCGAGTACGCGGCCGCGTCCGATGCGGCGGGCACGCCCATCCTGCTCGACGAAAGCACCGACCCTTATCTGCTCCATCTCATTGGGCTCTCCGCGGGCGACTGGGTGCACGCCCTGTCGGCGGAGGCCCCCGATCTCAAGGACGGCGTTTATACCGTATCCGTTATTATCGAGCGCGTCAGGCCCCTTGATTTCGTCCTGAACTGAGGTGCGCGAAGATGAGAGCAGCACAAAAGATCAAGTCGCCGATCACGGCGGGCGTCGCCAAGGTGCCCGTTGTCATGCAGATGGAGGCGCTGGAATGCGGCGCCGCAAGTCTTGCGATGATCCTTGCCTACTACGAAAAGTGGGTTCCGCTCGAGCAGGTGCGTCTGGATTGCGGCGTTTCACGGGACGGCTCGAACGCGCGCAACATTCTTCGTGCCGCGCGCAGCTACGGTCTTACCGCAAAGGGCTACCGGTATGAGCCGGAGGGGCTGAAAGCGAACGGAAAATTCCCCTGCATCATTCATTGGAACTTCAACCACTTTGTCGTGCTCAACGGCTTTCGGGGCAACAAGGCGGTGCTCAACGACCCCGCAAAGGGGACCTATTCCGTCCCGATGCAGACCTTTGACGACTCCTTCACCGGCATCTGCCTGTTCTTCGAGCCCGCCGAAGGCTTTACTCCCGAGGGAAAGCCGCAGTCCATGCTGCAATACGCGAAAAAGCGGCTGGTCGGCGCGGGGACCGCGATCGCTTTTGTAACGCTGACCACGGTCATTTCGTCGCTGCTCGGCATTGTGACGCCGGCGTTTTCCCGTATTTTTCTCGACCGGCTGCTGACCGGCGAAAACCCGGAGTGGCTTATGTCCTTCACGCTTGCGCTCGCGGGCATCATCGTGCTTCAGCTCATCGTCGCGTGGATCCAGGCAGTCTATTCCCTCCGGATCAACGGAAAGCTCGCAATGGTGGGAAATACCACCTTTCTGTGGAAAGTCCTGCACATGCCGATGGCGTTTTTCTCACAGCGTATGGCGGGAGATATTCAGGGCCGGCAGAGCGCAAACGCGATGATCGCGGAGCAGCTTGTCGGCACGCTCGCACCGCTTGCCCTGAACGCCGCCATGATGGTGTTTTACCTGGTCGTGATGCTCCGCTACAGCGTGCTCCTCACGCTCATCGGACTCGTTTCGATCCTCGCCAACTTGGTCCTTTCCAGCGTCATTTCAAAAAAGCGGATCAACCTCACCCGCGTGCAGATGCGCGACGCGGGCAAGCTCGCCGGAACGACCGTCGCCGGCATCGAGATGATCGAAACGATCAAGGCGAGCGGCGCGGAGAACGGCTTTTTTGAAAAGTGGGCGGGTTACCAGGCGAGCGTCAATACCAGTCAGGTCCGCTTCCAGCGCATGAACCAACTCCTCGGACTGCTGCCGGCGCTTGTCAGCTCGATCTGCAGCACCGCGGTCCTGATGACGGGCGTGTTCCTCGCGATGCAGGGCAGCTTTACCGTCGGCATGATCATGGCGTTTCAGGGCTTTTTGTCCTCCTTCCTCTCCCCCGCGACGACGCTCATTTCGGCGGGACAGACGCTGCAGGAAATGCGCACCGATATGGAGCGGATCGAGGATGTGATGCGCTATCCCGACGACGATGTCTTTGCGGAAGACAGCGGCGATGAGAGCACGGAATACGGCAAGCTGTCCGGCAATATCGAGCTCAAAAATGTCACCTTCGGCTATTCGCGCCTGGCCGAGCCGCTGATCCGGGATTTCAACCTCACGCTCAAGCCCGGGGACCGCGTGGCGTTCGTCGGCGCTTCGGGCTGCGGAAAGTCCACGATCTCCAAGCTGATCTCCGGCCTTTATAAGCCGTGGAGCGGCGAGATCCTGTTTGACGGAAAGCCGATCTCGCAGATCGACCGCTGCGTGTTTACCGGCTCTCTCGCCGTGGTGGATCAGGATATTATTCTCTTTGAGGACACCATCGCAAACAACATAAAAATGTGGGATAACTCCATCGAGGACTTCGAGATGATCATGGCGGCGCGGGATGCCCAGCTGCATGAGGACATCATGCGGCGCGAGGGCGGCTATCAGTATAAGCTGACCGAGGGCGGCAAGGATCTCTCCGGCGGGCAGCGCCAGCGCATGGAGATCGCCCGCGTGCTTGCGCAGGACCCCACGATCATCCTTCTGGACGAGGCGACGAGTGCGCTGGACGCGAAAACGGAATACGACGTTGTGCGCTCCATCAAGGACCGCGGCATCACCTGCATCGTGGTAGCGCACCGCTTATCCACCATACGCGACTGCGACGAGATCATCGTGATGGAGCAGGGAAATGTCGTGGAGCGCGGGACGCACGAGGAGCTGATGAAAAACGGCGGCGCCTATACGCGCCTGGTGTCCAACGAGTAGGAGGTGACGACACGATGGGCTGGTTTGACGAACAGATAAAAGAGCGCAGGCAATACGACGACGACGCGTTTTCCGAGGCCTTTGCGAACATGGCGTCCGCCGTGATGGGAAAGCGGTTCGAGGCGGCGTTCACCAACGACCGCGCCGTTACCAAGGACGCGATCGACGAAATATTGAAATACTACCATGTAAAGAGCCGGGAGGTCCCCGACAGCATCAAGGATGTGAACGAGCAGCTTGAGTTCCTGATGCGCCCGTATGGCATCATGCGGCGCACGGTGAAGCTGGAGGACGGCTGGTACCGCGACGCCGTGGGCGCAATGCTCGGCACCCTGTCGGAGAGTGGACGGGTCGTGGCGCTCATTCCGTCCGGCCTTTCCGGCTACAGCTTCTTTGACTATGAAACCGGAAAGGCGCGGCGCATCACGCGCAAAAATCAGCACCTGTTTGACGACGAGGCGATCGCATTTTATAAGCCCTTTCCGCTTAAGAAGCTCAGCATCGCTTCACTCTCGGCCTACATCGTGCAGACCCTTTCCGTCTCCGACTTCGTTTTGATCGCGCTGGCAACGCTTGCCGTGTCGCTCGTGGGGCTGCTCTCTCCGATGCTCAGCCGGCTGCTGTTTGATCGCGTGCTGCCCTCCGGGAATACGCGCATCCTTCTCGCGCTTGCCGCCTTTACCGTCTGCGTCTCCGTCAGCACGCTGTTTCTCTCCGCGGTAAAAAGTATGCTTACGGCGCGGATCGAAACAAAGCTGAATCTATCGGTCGAGGCGGCGACTATGATGCGCGTCATGTCGCTGCCGGCGGATTTCTTCAAGCAGTACAGCGCGGGCGAGCTCTCCAGCCGCGCGGCGCAGGTCGGCCCGCTGTGCCGGATGCTCGTATCGACGGTCTTATCGACCGGACTGACCTCGCTGTTCTCCCTTATATACATATCGCAGATCTTTGCCTATGCGCCGACGCTCGTCGCACCGGCGCTGGCGATCCTGCTCGTCACGGTCGTTTTCTCGGTGGTCTCCTCCCTGGCGCAAATGAAGATCAGCACAGAGCAGATGACGCTCTCCGGGCGGGAGAGCGGTATGACCTATGCGCTAATCACGGGGATACAGAAGATCAAGCTGGCGGGCGCGGAAAAGCGCGCCTTTGCGAGATGGGGCAACCTCTACGCGCAGAGCGCAAAAATGACGTACGATCCGCCGATGTTCCTGAAGCTCAATTCCGTCATCAGCCTTGCCATCAGCCTCACGGGAACGCTCGTCATGTATTATATGTCAGTAAGAGCCGGCCTGTCTGTGGCGGATTACTATGCCTTCAACACGGCCTACGGCATGGTCTCCGGCGCGTTTCTGTCGCTCGCCGGGATCGCGCTGAGCGCGGCGCAGATCAGGCCCATTCTCACGATGGTCCAGCCGTTTTTTGACGCGGTCCCCGAGGTTTCGGACGGCAAGCAGGTGATCGAGCGGCTGTCCGGCGGCATCGAGCTGAACAACGTCTCCTTCCGGTACAACGAAAATATGCCGCTGATCCTCGACGATCTTTCGCTCAAGATCCGTCCGGGGCAGTATGTCGCCATCGTCGGCCGGACCGGCTGCGGGAAATCCACGCTGCTGCGTCTGCTTTTAGGCTTTGAAAAGCCGCAGAAGGGCGCCATTTATTACGACGGCAAGGATCTGGAGCGGATCGACCTGCGCTCCCTGCGCCGCCGCATCGGCGTTGTGATGCAGAACGGAAAAGCGTTCTTGACAAGGGTACAATGCAAAGTGAAAAGTTTTAGATCTTCCATTCAATAGCAAGCTCGGTGCGAGTGGCTTCAACTTTAGAAACCAGCGTGTCAAGAACACGCCGTTTGTCATCGAAGCTCACATCTTCCCAATGACTTAAATACCCCGTTATGCTATCGACCTGTGAGGAAGAAACAGAGTTAGCGGTGAGATCGGCCACCAGCTTTAACTGCTTTTGCCGTTCCGCGTCCAGTTCTTCAATCCGGCTGTTTGCGTATTGCAACAAAAGCGGGTTTGCCCCGGTCAGCGTGTCAATGAGCTTTTCAATCTCGCCCTCGATTTTGGCAAGTTTAGCGCGGGCGGCGGTCAGTTTGGGATTGTACCCCTCCGCCTTACTGCCTTTCAGCGTTTGAAATTCCCGCATCTTCTTAACCATTTCCTCATAGACCGATTTTTCCAAGTCGTGCTTTGTGAGAGTGCCGGGCCCTTGACAGCTTTTGTTTTCCAGCCGTTGCTTGCACCGCATATAAGTGACACCGTTTGGAGCGTTCAGACTGGCCAGCGCATACCCACAACATCCACACTTGATTTTCCCGGCCAGCCATGTATTGTGGCATTTGCGGCCATTCTGGAACGTGGTATTTTGGGACAGCTTGTGCTGGACGGTCAGCCAGAGGGACGAGGGGATGCGGCCCTTGTGGGGCGCAATCACCAGAATGTTTTCCTCCCCCTCGCGGCCCTGGTACAAGTAACAGCTAAATTCACCTGTGAACAGTTCCGGAGGGCTTTCGATTTTCGCGCCCTGGGCCTTGAAATATTCGTAAATATCCATATCGGCCTGGACATAAACCGGATTTCTCAAGAGCTGGCCCACAAAGCCGCGCTTCAATGTCTTTCCATACACCATGATTTCATTCTCGGTAAAATACCGGGTAATGTCGCCGTAGGAGTTCTCCGGCTCGGCGTACATTTCATACATAAGCTCGGCATAGTCCATCTCGGCATTTTCAACCAGCCGCTTTGTTTTGATACCGTCCATAACGATGGGCTCCGTATCAAAACCGTATGGAGCCCGGCCCCGCATATAGTAGCCTTTGGCACACCGGGAATAAAAGGCGTCCTGCACACGCATCTGGATGCTTTCCCGTTCCAGTTGGGCGAACACGATGCAGATATTGAGCATCGCCCGGCCCATCGGGGTTGACGTATCAAATTTTTCGGTGCAGGAGACAAATTCCACGTTGTACTGCTTGAACAGTTCCATGAGCTTTGCAAAGTCCACAATGGAGCGGCTAATCCGATCCAGCTTGTAAACAATCACCCGCCGGATCAGTCCGGCCCGGATGTCCCGCAGAAGCCGCTGGAAGTCGGGGCGTTCTATGTTCTTCCCGGAATATCCCTTGTCTTTGTATTCTTTCGCTTCACCGCCTTTTAGTTCATACCGGCAAAATTCAAATTGACTTTCAATGCTGATACTATCCTTTTTGTCAATCGACTGCCGCCCGTAAATTGCATCTATTCTATTATCCATAATTAGCTCCCTTCCGTTTATACGGGAGCCAACCTACAATTATATTATACCTCTGCCGCCCCCATTCAACAAGGATGCCTTTGATTACCCCCGCTGTCCGGCATATTTGCGGAACACGTCAAAAAGCTGTTGTTCCACCTCGCGCCTGCGCTTTTCCCGTTCCTGCGGAGGCAGAATGGGAGTAAGATTTTTAATGGTAATCGTCCGATCACCAAGTACAGCCGTTTTCATTTCGCTTTTGTATTTGGTCTGTGCGTACATAGAATACCTCCCATTTCAGAAATGACAAAGGCCAGCACCGCGAAAGTGCTGGCCCTTGTTTTGACCGGGACTTCGGGACAAAATGTCTCGAAGCCAGCCGGAGCTCTGCTCATAAAGTAGGCCCCGCTTTCATAAGATAGAGGGAGGCCGCGCCCGTTTCCTTGACCTGTCCAAAGACAACCATACTCGGCGCAGCACTCCCACACAGCAGGGGACGGCGACCCGGAGGGACAGGCGGCCAGCCTGTCCTGTGGCGGATCGTGGCCGTGGGATGGCCCGGCCCACCTGCGGCGCAGGTGTTGGTCGCTCGTTCTCTTATGGAGAAGTCACCGCGCACCCGCCGCCCGGCTCCCCGCGCTGTGCTCGGAGCCGCCGACGTTCTGCTGTGGAGAGGTAGACAACCTGCCTCTCATATACCACCAGAAAAACAGGGTGTAATGGAGATGCTTTTCAGAAATTTTCCCGCAAATATTTTTTCATGCGTTTGATCCCGCAGAGGACGGAGCACCTAACGGCGCTTTTATCCACGCCCTCCTCGCGGGCGATCTCCCGGTAGCTTTTACCGAGAATGAGGTGGGCATCCACCCGGCGGCCCTGGAGCTCCGGCAGGGAGTTGAGCGCGTTCCAGAGCCGGAAAAACATTTCCTTGCGATCCAGGAGCTCCTGGGGGCTGGGCTCATGCTGGCAGGCGGAATATTCGATCCCGTCATCACAGTCCAGGGAATAATATGCCTTGTTGTACCGGGCCCGCTCCGCATAAGCGGCCTCCTGGCGTCTGCTGGCTGTGAGGGTCTCGGCCACCTCGTCAGCGACCTCGATAAACTGATCCTGTATGTACCAGTGATAAAAATCTTTCAGATTGATAGTTGTCATAGCTTGTCCTCCATTTCGTTTTGTTCGGGTTGAGGGGAAACGAAATGGAGGGCCGGCGGGGAGCGGCACCTGGGAGGGCCGTCCCGCACCTTGGGACACTTTGTCTCAAAGTACGGATAACAAAATGCGCCTGCACGACATAAAGCCGCGCAAGCGCATAAATTGAGATATTCACCTACATTATAACAATTTTCGCAACTACGGTTAAAATATCCTTGTCCGGGGCCCTGGTTTTTTTTGATAAGTTAGAGGGGCGGGTAAGGATTGTGCGGGACACGGCGTACCTCCTTTGTTACCGCCGTGTGATATAAAAAGGCGGCGGCCTTGAAATGGTTAATTTCAAAACCGCCGCTTAACTTTAGTTTAGGCGTGCATCAACACAGCCGCCAAGCCAACGGTTTTTTTATATGCCGTTTCCGTTGGCGGCTGATGAATAGCAACAAATTTTCAAAAAGATTTATAATGTGAAACCAATTTTTCTCTGTGCAGGCCAAGGGCAATCACGCCATTGTCCGTTATCCTGCTCTGCTTTTCCGGTCAATAGGTCTGTGGCGGCGTCTGCAAGATAACCCAGGTAACTTCCTGCGGAGCTGTCACCGCATAGCAATTTCCACATCAGACCGCCAAAAAGATAAGATTGAGCAAATTCGCGCCAGCTATGCAGTTCCTCAACAACCTTTTGGGAGAGATCCCACAGAATACCAACAGCCTCGCTTTCTGTGATCCAGCCTAAATAGCATCCCCAGCGTGTCAGCATCGCCGCCCGGCCAATATCCCATCCAGCCATAAAACCGGGAGCATATTGACCTTTATACCGTTGTGCAAACCTCCATGCCCGGCAGGTAGACTCACGGTCATCCTCGTCCATAGTTTCGTCCATGAGTTCCTCTGGCGAAGATGCCTCACTATAAAGCTGATACCGCAGGATATAACCCTCCTGCGCCAGATAACGGATCATGTCCAGCAGATCACTCCGGCCATCTATCCCCCAGGAGCGGCGCACAAGGGACACGATTTTCTGCTCCATAACAGGAATATGTTCCTCCACATCCATACTATCCAGATCGTGACTGTTAAGGGTCGATAAAATACCGGACAGCAGGATGCCAAAGCGTTCCCATTTTACATCGTCTTTTTGATATGGGATCGCTTCTGGCTCAGGCATGGCCTCAAGCCGGGCCATTGTTTCTTCCAAGGTAGTATAGAGCTTTTCTTCCAGTTCCAGATCGAATGAGAGTTCTTCCTCATCGTCCGCATCTTCCATTTCCAGCGTTTCCAGAGCAGCCGCAAGTATGCCCATATCTTCTCCGAAAAGCTGTCCCATCAAGTCCCCAGCAGTAGCTGAAGTTGCCTCAGCAACTTTATCATTTACCATCTTTTGCAGCAATTCCTCATTAACAGCCATTTGAGCCATACTATCTGGCCCAAACATCTGTCCAAGAATTTCTACTTGACGTTGAGTATTAGCGACAATCTGTTCTTCCACTTCGGCGGCAGACACAGATGCGCCTTTTTCAGAGCTGGGAACCTCGATTTTGCTAATTCGTTCCTCGTTCTTTTCCATGGTTTCTTTCATAGAAGCGAGTGCCTGTTTCCTAATCTCGTCTATATCGAACATTTTCAATCCTCCTTGTCCGGGGGGAGCGGATGCCATGCCGGAGGTTTTTTGTGACGTGTAAATAGCTTTTTAATCTGCCGCAGAATTGCTTCCACGAAATGAAACCATAGATTTCCAACTATAAACACGATCACAAGAAACAGCAGGAACGCTCCGATTTCTCCAATAGGCATCTTTTACCTCACTTTGTTGCAAAGCGATTCATAAAGAAGTCGGTAAAAGCGGCCAATTCATCATCCTGTGATACATAAACATACAGCTTTTCATCTTCCAGCCAGTCATAGGCATTGATGCCAATGTATCCTTTTTTGTCCGGGTAAATGATGAAAGCATCGGTAGGGTACTTATTCCGATAGGCTTTCAAAATTTCAGAGCGGCGATAGTAAGTCGGATCACCGCAGCCGGAAAGATCGGGTACTGTGGGAACTACCACAATCGTCTGGCTGGCTTCGTTCCAGCCGACAATTAGATTACCAATTTTGGTTTTGCTTCCATGAACAAAGCCATAGTTAAACCGACTCACATCCTCGGTATATCCGAAAATCAGCCTGTAATTGTCCCCATCTTCAACGACCTGGTTAAATAGAGCACGCATTTTCTTTGCATTTGCGTTGCTTTTTTCCATGTCAATTTCGGGCCCCTTAAATAACTTGCTAAAAAATCCCATGATCTTTTCCTCCTAAATGTTTAGATGTTTTTATATGAAACTGGATAAGGCCGTACCCACAGCATCATAAATGAAGCGATTTTGATAATAGCTATATCACTTCGGGACACTTTGTCCCAAAGTAGCAGTAAAGCAAGTCGATTGCTCTGCCAGAATATGCTCCATCTCTGCCAAACTCAAGCCACGAACTAATATGTGATCTCCTCTCGTTTCCACAATGTAGGGTTGTAATTGTTTCAAAGCCTTGTGGTACTCCAAAAAGCCAAGTTTTTCCTCTTTTGTTAGACTAACGAAAGTCAGCGCCCATAGAGAAATAGTCTCTCCCTCAATCTCATATAGCGTTTCTGGTGCTACTGGCAGGATGGTATCCACAGTTTCCGAAAAGGTGAAGCTAACCATAAGCCCGCCATTATCCAATTCAAACACATGGGGATTTGCTTCATAGGCTTGCGACCACATATCATCCGGTTCTGTATCATCGGAATGATCCGCCCCCATTTCAAACAACAAGTGCTGATGAACAACGGCATTTCCCTTTTCGACATATTGAATGGACTCAGTTCCCCCAAAAGCCAAAGCCGGAGCAAAGAAGAAAATCTCGTTTTCTGAAAGGCCGCCATGTTTAGCAAATGCTTCTTGAAATAGACCCACTCTCAGAAACTGCGCCGCAAAATTTTCGGCAGGAATAATACGCTCAAAAAAATCGGAAAAGCTGGTAGAGAAACTGCCCGATCTGCGGTTGTGAATATCAAGCAGGCACATATCATCGGCTGTATCAGACAGCTTGCGGTAAATAAAAAGCGTTCCAAATCCAGTCATTAGAATGGGAAGGCACCCCTCCTGTTCGCCCAGCCAAAGAGTGAGCGTATCAATATAATCGGTTGGATCAATAATTTTTAGCAAACCTTCACCATAATTTCCGAAACCATATTCCTGCCAAAAGTTCAGAAGTTCTGCTGGCACTTTCCCTTGAAATTGCTCCAGCGTTTCTGCAGTAGGTTTTCGCAAGTTGTTATCCGGTGGATATTTGCTTACAAAAGGATCAAATACTTTCATCGCGTGTTCTCCTTTGCGTTTTATTTTAGGTTTTATCTCTCAAAAATAAGAGCAAAAAACCAAATTTGTTCTTATTCTGGCTAAAATGAAATCCGTCTGAATATATGGCCGAAACATGATATTCGGACGGATTATCTCATTCCAATCACTCAAGCGGTAGGCGTTGCTTTTAATTTCTCCAGGGCATCCACAATAGCGTTTATTTGAAAGTCAACTGTTTCATCGGCAACTTCGGGAACAAACAGAGGTAACGTATCAGGGATTGCCTTGCGTACAACCATCGCTGTCAGACTCAAATTCGTAAATAAATTGATCCTTGCCGCGTCCGCCTTTATACCAAAGTTTTCTAAAATTTCTCCAAAAAGACGGAGCTGCTTTTGACGGAATATTTGATAGCTTTCCTTTGACAAACGTTTGAAAATGAGTTGCTGTTCTTCAATCGTTAAAACAGCGATGCCATTTTTCTCTCCGTAACAACAGGCATAGAGAAATTGTTTCACGGCATCACGCCAGCTTAAAGCAGGATCGGCCATCAGTATTTGCACTTGCTCAATAATTTTAGGCTGTTGCAAGTACAGCGTTTCAACGATCAAATCTTCTTTCGTTGCAAAGAAAGAGTAAAAGAAAGTTCGTGAAATACCAACCTTTTTATATATTTGCTCCACAGTAGTATGCTGTATGCCCTGTTTTGCCATCAGTTCAAGACCAACTGCAACGAGTTCCGTTCTGATGCGCTCTCTATCCTCCTCAGAATAAGCTACCTTTGGCATCCCGTCACCTCTTCCCTGCAAAATAAAAACAAATTCTAAAAATCAACTTTATTTTAGCACATCCAATAGAACAATACAAGAGTGAAATGACATAAGTCCGATGTTTTAACGCGGGTACTTCCGAGGCCCGCACGTTTTGGCAAGCAATTCGGGTGTGGCCACACTCCGAAATTTTTGCCGGGCCGCAGGCCCGCAAAAATGCTTGTTGGGGAGCTCCCCAAACCCGCAGGACTTCGGGACAAAGTGTCCCAAAGTCCCCGGCGCGGTGCGCCTGTTGTCTGCGGCCTGTCGCTACCGCTCCTGGGCCTTATTTTCCCGCCCGTCCGTCACGCCGAGCAGATGATCAATGTTGGCCTTGACCGCCACGGCCTCCCGCATATCCGCCTGGGCCTGGCGGTACTCGGCATAGAGGGACTTTTTCTTTTCCGCCAGTTCCCGGCGGGATTTTTTCAGCGTGTCTATTTTGGGGAGCTTTGCCCCGTCCAGGATTTCATTCATGGCCGCCTTTGCCGCCCGATAAGCGGCCAGCTCCGCCTCATGCTGGGCCAAGTATTTTTTACTGTACCGGGCCGCCTTGTAGCCATCGAACACAGGCCGGGTCTTGGCATAGTCCACCGTGGCCTCCATAAGCCGGGCCGTTTTGGAGAGGGCGGCCTCCGTGTCCCGCAGCTCCCCGGCCAGCTTGTGAAAGCGATCCACCGCCGCCTCGGTGCTGGCCTCCAGCGCGGCATAGTCGGCCAGTTCGTGCTCCCGCAGATACTGGAGCGCGGCGGCCATCTGCTTTAGATTGTAGACCTTGGCCCACCGCGCATAGGCCGGGCCCTTGCCCTGGGCCATGCGCTGTTGAATGTCAATCACCAGATCAACGCGCCGGGGCGGGGCCGGAGCGTCCTGGGGGAGCTCCGGGATGGGCCGCTCCCCGGCAATCACCGCCCGAATGTCCTCCGGGTCAAAGCCCGCGCCAAGGGTAGAAGCCCGGAGCCGGGTCGGTTTATCCTGGCCGGGAGCCAGGAACGAGATCACGCCGCCCCGCCCATGCTTGACGGCAAAGCCGGACTCCTCCATGAGCCGCAGGAACGCCGCAAAGTCGGCGGGCTTTTTCTCCAGGGCCGCGATGACAGCCAGCCGCACCCTCTGCTGGGCAGAGGGCGGCTTTTCCCCAATCCATTGACCGTAATGGAGAAAACGGCCCTTGCTGTGCAGTTTGGGATTTTGGATATAGGACAGCTCGTGCTCAATGCACACCCGGTCAGACAGCCGCCGCAGGGCAAAGGACGAGCCAATGAAATTATGGAATTTCCGTGAGCGGTCAAAGGCCGTGGAGTTGTAATAAATGTGATTGTGAATGTGGCCTTTGTCGGTATGTGTGCAGACGAAAAACTGGTATTTGCCTTTCGTCCAGCGCATCGCCGTTTCATAGCCGATTTTATTTGCCTCCTCCGCCGTCACCTCGCCGGGCGGGAACGCCTGCCGGATCTGGAAGAACAGGGCCCCGCGCTCCACGGGCCGGGCCGTTTCCGCCTGGTACTGGCTTTTTACCAGCAGGAACTCGGCGGCGGCTGTGGCCGGGTCGCAGAGATAAGAGGACACGGCCCCCAGCTTTTGGGGATTGAGCCCATAATCAAACCGCTCCTCCATCGTCTGGATTGCGCTTTTTCCAGCCGCTACCTTGTAGGGCCGGATGTAGGTTGTGGCCGTGAATACCCCTCCTCTCTGTATGCGGCTTTCGCCACCTTGGGACAAAGTGTCCCAAAGTCGTGAAAACCGGGGAGCGGTACAGCACCGCTCCCCGGAGGGTCAAAGCTCCACCACGGCGGAGAGCCTTTCCAGTAAATCAGACAGCGGCCCCCATAAGGCCGCATAGTCCCTTTGCAGGGCGGCGATCTCTTCCGGGTAGATGCCGCCGTAAGTGTTGGCCTGGATCGCCACCTGGTTTAGATTGTTTGAGCACCGCCGCTGGAGCGACACCAGCTCCCGGACGGGCGAGAGGTCAACGTGGAGCACATAGCCGTTAAGGGCCATTTTCCGCATATAGGCTCCCATGTTGCGGATGCCAGCCTCGGCCATGCGCTCCCGGATCAGCGCCTGCTCCTCCTCAGACACCATAACATGAAGATGGATAGGGCGGCGGCGTTTCTTTGTCACCGCTCCTCCCGTTCCCGGCTCCGATAGGGGCGGGGCGGCTCCTTGACCTTATCCACGGGCTTTTCCTCCACAGGGGGCAGGGGCGCGTCGAACACGCCGCAAAGACGCTTGACCTCCAGATGGGCAAATTCCTGGTCTTTCTGTTTTTCCATAGACACCTCCTCAAGCATAACAGCCTGGGACTTCGGGACACTTTGTCCCAAAGTCCCGTTTTTCCATGTTGACAGCATTTCGGCCATTCCGGGGCCGGGCATATAAAACTACGGCCCGCCCCAAAAGCGGCCCCAAAAAGCCTTGAAATCAATGGCTTTTCCGGGGGCTAATTGTCAACAGATCACCCCCGTTTCCGGCGCATATATTCCCGCTGTTGGCGGCGGTGGGCTTTTAAGGCGCAAGCCTCTGAACAATACGCCTGCCGCCTGTCCGGGGCCACGGCCCCGCCGCAGATGGGGCAGGGCTTGAAATCCGGCCTGGGGCCCACAGTAGTAAGGGCGGCCTCCAGAGCCGGATCAAGGGGCAGGACGGCCTCCCGGAAGTAGCGGCAATAGGCACCTGTCCAGCACTTTCCCAGCATATAGCACTCACAGTCCAGGGGCAGGCATCCACAGGCCCGGTCATAGTTGGCGCACCATTTCACCACCAGGGAGCGGATGGCCGCCTTTTCCTCCCGTGTCAGTTCGCGGGCCAAAGCGTCACCTCCCGCCGCCCGGCCTGGGAGAAAGTTTCTGATAACAGCAGACACAGCGCAGGCCCCGCCAGTAGGGACAGCCGGAGCAGGCGGAGCCTCTGGGCGGTTTGGCCGGGCCGGGAGCCTGGGGCCGGGGCTTTTGTTTCATCATCCGTTCAAAAGAGCTTGCTGTGAAATTCATTCCCCGTCCTCCGTATCCTCGTTTTCGTCCTCGTCCTCATCCCAGGGCGGGCCGTCCTCCTCGCCGTCATAGTCCTCCAGTTCCTCGCCGTAGTCATCCTCCGGCTCTGTTGCCGCCTGCTGTTTGGGGCGGTACACCTTGAAATAGAACGCGCCCCCGCCGCCCAACACCGCCACGGCCAGCACCAGCAGGAGCATCCCGGCGTTGCCTTTTTCTGTTTCCGGCTCCGGCTCGGCGTCGGGCTCGGCCACAGGCTCCGGTTCTGGTTCCGGCTTTTGCTCCACACCCGCGCACTCGGTCATATTGACGGCGCACACCGCGCAGTCGGTATTGACAGCCCCCGCCACGCATTTGTCCGAGCAGGAGCAGGAGGCCAGCTCTACGCCAGCGGCCTCGGCAGCGGCCAGCAGGTCGGCCTCGTCCACCGTATTCAGAAAATAGGTCTGGTACTGTTCGCCGTCCTCGTCCACGGGCTTGTCGTAGTCAATGACAATGTAAAAGGTGGCCCCGCCGCTGGTCTGGACGGCAATAAACTGCTTGTTGGTATGCTTGTCATAGAGCAGATCACGGGTCACAAGATTGCCGTCCTCAGAAAAGCCCTCGCCGGGCTCAATCACCGGCTCCTCCGTGACAGCGGGCTCCACAGGGTCAAGCCCCTCCCAGTCCTCGCCGCCCCCGGCGTAGGCCGTTGCGGGGGTAAAGCCGCATAAAAGAACAGCGGCGCAAAGCGCCGCCGTCAAGACTCGAAAGCGTTTCATATTCAGTTGTCCTCCTTTCCCTCGGTAACAGGCGCGGGCTCGGACTTCGGGACACTTTGTCCCAAAGTGCCATCGTCCCGGAGCTTCTGAAGCACCAGGGGGAGCTCCGCAAGGGGGATGCTCATGCCCCGCACGACGTCCACGATCTCGCTGTTTTCGGCCTCCAGTTTCTTCTGTTCCAATTCTTTCAGCCGGGCCTGCTGTTCGCTGATTTTGGCCTTGACCTTATCAATCTCGGCCTGGATTTTCATACTTTTTGCTGTTGCCATTCAAAACCTCCATTCAAGGCAAACGCCCGTAGGCGTAGAAATGAGACTGCCAGTAGCTGGTATTTAAGTTTGCATAGCTGATGGGATCGCCACAATGGATCATCATTCCGTCCCCCACATAGATGCCCACATGGGAAACGCCCGGCGTGTCATAAGTGCCCTTGAAAAAGACCAGATCGCCGGGGCGCGGGGAGCTGGTGCGGGTACAGATGTTATAGAGCCCCTGGGCCCCCAGGCGGCCCACATTCCAGCCGGAGTGATTGATTACCCAGGACACAAAGCCAGAGCAGTCAAAGGACGTGGCCGGGGAGCTCCCGCCCCATACATAGGGATAGCCCAGGTATTTTTCCGCCTCGGAGAGCATAGCGGCGAATGTTTCATCGTCCAGATACTCCCCCGGCACCTCATATCCGGCGGGCGGGTTTGTCACATAGCGATCCACATAGGCGGAGCCGGGGAACAGGTCGGGGAGGTTTCCCAGGGTAGACATATAGAGGGAGTACCGGGCCAACTGCTCCTCGCCCATGAAATACACAGGCAGATGGGACAGATCAAAATTTTCCAGCGTCACATAACAGATATACCAGGAATAGGGCTCGTCGTCGCTGTCATACCGTGTCTCCACCACCACGCGCTCTGTAAGAATATACTGGCGGTCAAAGAGCATCCCCAGCGTACCCTGCACCTGGGCCGCCGTCCATTCCCCCTCATGGAGCACACAGAGAATGGAGATCAGCACATAGGGATCGTGTTCGATTTCATCCAGATCAAAATGGTACTCGTCATAATTGTGGGTGCTGGTGTAGGTATCAAGATAGTTTTGGAGCTCCGCCTCCAGATCGAGGTAGGCCGCCTCCGCCGCCAGGATTTCCCCGTCCGGGGACGGGTAGGTGGTAGCCCCCACAGCCCCGGCCCCGGCGTTGCCGAGCAAAACCAATGCGGACGAACAGGACTGCATAGACAGAATGAGCAGGACACAGGCCAGGGCCAGGAGCACACCCAGGGGATGCCGCTTCACAAAGCCCACCGCCTGGGCCGACAGCTTTTCGGTGGCGGCGGCAGTCTTTTCAGCGGCCACGGCCCCCTGGCGGGCGGCCTCCTTTGCCCGCTTTTGGTACTGCCTGCGGAGCCGCCGTTTCTGCCAGTAGCGGGACAGGGCATTTTTCGAGAGCTCCGGGTGTTCCTGGGCGGCGGTGTAAAATTGATAGTCCGCCGCAGCCTTGCCATACCGGGCCTCGGCCCGCCGGACGGCCCGCGCCGGGTGCTCCCGTATGCGCCGCCCCACGAAGCGGGAGCCCCGGCGAAACGCGGACTCGCCCAAAAGCTCGGAGTGATGGGCCCCCTCGGTGCCTACATTTTCCTGCTCCACCTCGTAAACCTTCCCATGCACAAAGCCGTGGACGGAGCCCCCCAGGGCCCCGCCCGCCCGTTTGACGGGGCCGGGTTTCTTCTGGGGTTTCTGCTTTGCCAGCTTGCCCTTTGCCGCCTCCAGCTTCTCCCCGCGCTTTTCCATACGGAGCTTGGACGCGGCGGCCTGTTCCTGCCTGCTCTTTTGCCGGAATTTGGACTTTGGGACACTTTGTCCCGAAGTGCTCCCGGCTTGTTCTTTCGTGCCAGCCCCGGCCTCCGGGCCCGGAGCCCCCTGGGGCGCGGCCTGCTCCGGGCGCACACGGGGCCCAGGGCCAGCCTTATCCCGCCGCGCCATCTTTCAAATCCTCCGGGCGGGTGGTCAGAAGATCGTAAATCTCCCCACGGGGGAAACGATCCATAAAGGGGATGGTCACATTCCCATAGAACAGCAGGCCCTCGCCGGAATTGCTGTGTGTGATATAGGAAAGCTGATGCTCGGAAATGCCGAGTTGTTTTGCCAGAATTGCCCGGTCACTCTGCGCCTGGGACAGCAGGATCATAAAATCCGTGTTGTCCAGAATATTCTGGATTTCCGGGCTGGCCAGCAGGTGCTTGACGTTCTGCGTCAACGCGCTGGGCACACAGCCCCGTTTGCGGAGCATCTGCCAGATGGAAACAAAATAGCTGGCGGTGAGTTGATCCCGGAGCAGAACATGGAACTCGTCAAAGTAGCACCAAGTCGAGATGCCGCTCTGATAGTTGGTATTGACCGAGGAATTGACAAACTCATTTGTGACGTGCATCGCAATTTTTCGGAGATTGTCTCCCATGCCCTTGAGCACGATGCACACCACACGGCAGTCGGTTTTGACATTCGTGGGATGGTTGAACAGGTTAAGGGAGCCTGTACAGTAGAGCTCCAGGGCCGTCGCCACGCGCCGGGCCTCCGGCTCCGGCTGTTTCAAAAGTTCCTCGTACAAGTCCTGGAGCAAGGGCATCCTGCCATCCCCCACGCCCAGGGCCAGATCCCGGTAGACCAGCCGCACACAGCGGTCTATGACGGTTTTCTCAATCGGTTGTAAGCCCTCCTTGCCGCCCACTACCAACTCGCACAGGGACAGCAGGAAATCCGCCTTCATGGAAAGAGGGCTGTCCTCGTCATCGCCGTCCATTTGAATGTCCATAGGGTTGATGTGATTAGGGCTGTCCGGGGCAATTTCAATCACCTGGCCGCCCAGCCGCCGCACCAGCGGGGCATATTCGCCCATCGGGTCTACAATGATAATCCGATCCTGGGGAATGGTAAGAAAGACGTTGAGCAGCTCCCGCTTTGCCGCAAAGCTCTTGCCGGAGCCAGTAGAGCCCAAGTAGAGCCCATTCGCGGATTTCAGCTTTTTCCTGTCCGCCATAATGACGTTGTGGGAAAGTGCGTTCATGCCGTAGTAGAGGGACGGCCCGGCCATGCGGAGCTCCCTGGTCATAAAGGGAATGAAGATCGCCGTGGAGCTGGTAGTCATGCCCCGCTGGATTTCCACCTCATTCCCGCCCAGGGCCAGGGAAGAAACAAAGCCCTGCTCCTGTTGCCAGTCCAGCCGCTTCAATGTGCAGTTGTATTTCTGCGCGATGCCTCCCACCGTGAAAATATCATTTTCCAGCCGCTGGCGGGTGGGGGCCAGATTTACCACGGTAAAGGTCAAGAGGAACATCCGCTCGTTGCGGGACTGGAGATCGGCCAGAAGCTCCGCCGCGTCCTTGGAAAATGTGATAAGGTCGGGCGGCAGAATGTCGGGGTCATATCCGGCCCGGACAGCTTTGCGCTGTTCCTCCACTTTCATTTTTCCAATGTCAGAAATTTTTCCCTTGATGGTTTTAATCGCCTTTAGCTGATCCACGGTCTGGATATGGAGGGTCACGGTCATTTCCGCGTCAAGCTCCAAAATTTCCGCCAGGAGCTTGTCAGAGAGCTCCGACGCCAAAATCTGCAAGTAGGAGGCCGCGCCCCAATACTGGCCCATACGGAACAGCCGGGGCTGGCGGAAGTCAAAGCTGTCGGGGGCAATAAAGTCCTTTGTGCCGAGCCCCGTCTTTGCAATATCCCCCCAGGAGAAGCGGAACGGCTCCCGGCTCCCAGGATGCATCTGGCCGTGAAGCAGGGCCAGACGCGCCCGCCCGTCCATAGGCTCGGAGGGCACGCCCAGCCGCTTAAAGTTGCTCATAACGTCCGCCTCCACGCGCTCCAGCCGGGGCCGCGCCTCGTCCAGACTTTCCGCCGGGATGCCAAAGGTAATATATTTTAAGCGTTCAATCCCATTGTTTGACCGGGCAATCTGATTTTTCAGCATAGAGGTAAACTCGGCCCGGACGCTGTTAAAGTCATCCTCGGCCTGGGGGATATTCACCTTGTAGCGGCTCCGGGAGTGGGAACGGCGGTTAATGAAAGAAAGCTGGAACGGCAAACTGCTGTCAAAGTAGTTGAGGAATGAGCTCCAGCCGCTAAAGATAGCCGTCTGATCCTCGGTGCTTGCCACAGAATAATTGATGTCCTCATATTCCACGGTTTTTGTATAGAGCCCGCCGGGGAGCTGGCACACGCCGTCCGGGAGCATCCGCACATAGGGGATTGTCTGCTGGGCGGACAGGGCCGCCCGGTTTTTACCCTTTGCGGCGGGGCCGCGCCTGGGTGTTTGCTTTTTTGCTTGTTGCAATCGCATCCTCCTTTCCCACGGAGCCCCGCAGGGTAAACGGGGCGTATAAATTCTGCGTCTGATAGGGCCTCGCGCCGGGCCGCAGGAAACGGGCCCGGATGATATTTCTAACCACCTTTTCAAAGGGGAGCCCGTCACGCTCATACATCGCCAGCAGAAACGCCGGGAGCATAACGGCCAGCATAAGGAACATGGCCCCGGTGTTGCCGATAGAGCTGCGGGCCAGCAGATAGGACGGGATGCCCACCGCCGCCGCGCCGCCAAAGCAGACAAGCTGGCGTTTGGTTAGGTTAAAGGCCATTTTCGTTTTGATTTTGGATAAGTCGTTGGGTACATTTACATAGGGCATGAAAGACCTCCTTTCGGGCCGCCCACCTTGGGACAAAGTGTCCCGAAGTCCGGGACGGTGCTCTCCACCTCGTTCCCCCACACGTCCCAGCCGGGCGGGGTCTGTCTTGCAAAGAGCTCCACGCGGGGCAGGTCGCCCAGGAGGGAAACAATCTTGTCGCGGGCCTCGTCCGGCTTTTTGCTGTGGGCTTCAACGGGGGAAATGATAAACTGATGGATATTCGCGGCCTGCCGTTTGGGATGGCCCCTGGTCGCCAGCAGGCAGATTTCCGCGTTGCCCCGCGTCCAGAAGCCCAGGCCGTAAAACCAACTGTCCGCCTTTTTGTTTTTCTTCAGCCAGACAAAAGCCACGGTTTTATAAGTGAAGCCCCACGCCTTAATGAGCCGCAGGGCCTCCGGCAACTGCGGGAACGTGGCCCACAAAAAAAGTGCGCTGTCCGGGGCCGCCAGATCAGCCACCGGGAGCGCACATAGCTCCTCGATCCCCATTGTGGGGTAGTGATTTTCCGCCGCCCCCTGTACGTTCTTTGCAGAATACCGCCAGGGCGGATCGGCGTAGATGATAGAATAGTTTCCGATAGTCAGACTCCTTTCCCCCCGGCCTCCACAGCCGCCTGCGCCAGCCGGATGCGCTCCGTGGCCGGGGCATAAAAGGCCGGGGCGGTTTCAAAGCAGATAAAGCGGCGGCCCGTGTTGACGGCGGCCACGGCAGTTGTGCCGGAGCCCGCGCAGATGTCCGCCACCACCTCGCCGGGGCGGGTGTAGGTCTTGATGAAATACTCGCACAGCTCCACGGGCTTTTGCGTGGGGTGGACGGTGCGCTGTACCGATGGGAATGTCAGCAGGTTTCCGGGAAAGCGCAGACCGTCCTCGGAACCGCCGCCGGAACGGACAAATTTTCCATAGTTGGGGCTGTTGCCACCCCGGTCAGCGGTTTTCTTGTAGGGCTTGCCCTGCTCGAACTGCGGATCGTAGTAGGGTAGTTTCTGATAGAATACCAAAATCGTCTCCGTCCGCTTGAGCGGAGCGCGGCGGGCATTGAGAAAACCTGTGCATCTGCTCTTATACCATATCCACTCATAGCGGAGCATGGACAGGTTAGAGGCCCCCAGCACCTTATCATAGGGGCATTGAGCAAAAAACAGCACTGCGCCCTCCGGCTTGACCGCCCAGCGCACCGCCTCCCAAAGCTCCGGGAGCGGCAGGGGCACATCCCAAAAGTTGCGGGTCGTGCCATAAGGCGGATCGGTCAAGAGCATATCTACCGAGTGCCGGGGCAGGGAGCGCAGGCCCTCGATGCCGTCCATAAGGAACAGCCCCTCCGGGGGAGCCGGGGACTTCGGGACATTTTGTCCCAAGGTTGAATGTTCTGCCATACGCGCCTCCCCTCTAATGCGCGCCGAAAATACGCTGGGAGATACTGCCCGTTTTGAACAGCATATAGCAAAGCAATACCGTATAGCCAACGGTGCCCCATATCGCCCCGATGGGATCTCCGCTTGTGGCGATCCCCTGGACAAGCACCGCGTAAATTGCCACGCACACCAGAATGAGCATCCCCTGGAACCCCACGGCGAACAACGAGCGCAGATAATTCTGGCCCGTGTGTCCCAATTCCCGGTTGGCAAGGGTAGCCACAGGGATGGGGGATAGGCTGGTGAGCAGATATATTTCAATCATGCGGCCATAGACCAGCACGAAAATAATGATATTCAGCGCCCACATGGTAACGCCGATAATGGAGGACTGGAGCCACAGGCCCAACAGCGGCCCTAAATCCATACCCTCCAGCGTCGTTTCAAGCTGGGTCAGCATATCCGGCGTAATGTCCGTGGAGCCCTGGATGAGCCCCGCCGATTGTGCGATCACGCTCTGGGACACGTCAAACACGGCCATCACGATATTAAATGTGTTTGACAGGATAAGGATGGCACAGGACGTTTTGAACATCCATTTGTAGATATTCGCCACGTCAAACTCGTGCATATTGTTTTTTTCCAAAAGCATCTGGATCAGTTCATAGGTCGCAACAAAGGTCAGCACCATTCCGGCAATCGGCAAAATTACCGTTTCGGAAAGCTGGCGGATCAGGGAGAACACCCCGGCGTGCCATGCCGCCGGGGTTGTTCCCACTTGTACCGCAATCTCTCCGACTTGGGCGTTTACGTTATCAAAGAGCCCCGAAAGGTTCCCCATGATCCCGCTGATTAAAAGCTCCTTGAGCCAATCCGTGAGCCAGTCGGTGAGAAAATCCATAGGCCGCCGCCCTTAAAACAGGCCAGAGAGCAGGGGGATCAGCGTTGTACCCAGCAGGATGATGCCGCCGCCCGCCATGAGCTGTTTTATCCCCAATTAGGTGTAAAACTCTGCTCGATGGCGGGCGGCGGCGTACAAAAA
>ENA-UEOI01000904-UEOI01000904.1-human-gut-metagenome-genome-assembly--contig:-NODE-904-length-28486-cov-5.218663_pt1 | contig 28486 bp, 24 predicted proteins | sample MGYA00242883_ERZ507882 | MGnify/ENA primary metagenome ERZ507882 (study PRJEB26167, sample SAMN06115502) | human gut metagenome | host: Homo sapiens | place: China:Chongqing | collected 2015-07-29...
GCATTTCAGACGCAAAAGGCGAAGTATTATGCGGCTTCTGGCGGTGTGTCAGCACTAAGGTAATATAATTCCTTATGCTGATTGCTAGAACGGCTTTAAAATGCGTAGAAACAAGGAGGTTAAAGAAAATGAAAGCAGTTATTTATGCCCGTTATTCCTCCGATAATCAGCGAGAAGAAAGTATTGAAGGCCAAATCCGGGAGTGCACCGCCTTTGCCGGGAAGAACGGCATCACCGTCCTGCGCCATTACATAGACCGGGCCTTTTCTGCCAAGACGGACAACCGCCCGGAATTTCAGAACATGATTAAGGACAGTGGCAAGCGCCTGTTTGATATGATTATCGTCTGGAAGCTGGACAGGTTTGCCCGCAACCGCTATGACAGCGCCCGCTACAAGGCCGCTCTGAAAAAGAACGGGGTCAAGGTGGTGTCCGCTACCGAGGTCATTTCCGACGGGGCCGAGGGTATCATTCTGGAAAGCGTGCTGGAGGGGTACGCCGAATACTACTCCGCCGACCTGTCCGAAAAGGTAGTCCGGGGCATGACGGAGAACGCCGTGAAATCCAAGTACAACGGCGGCACCCTGCCTATCGGCTATCAGATCGACAGCGACCAGTGTTTCCAGCTTGACCCTCTCACCGCCCCCTTTGTCCATGAGGCGTTCCAGCGGTATGACGAGGGGGCCACCATGACGCAGATACGGGACTGGCTCAACGAGCAAGGCGTGAAGAACACACGGGGCCAGAAGATGACCTACAACAGCGTACAGCACCTTTTGAACAACCGCCGCTATATCGGGGAATACACCTACCGGGACATTGTGGTGCCGGACGGCATTCCCGCCATCGTCTCCCAAGACCTCTTTGACCGGGTACAGGAAAAGCTGGCGAAGAACAAAAAGGCCCCGGCCCGCCACAAGGCCGAGGACGATTACTTACTAACGACCAAACTGTTCTGCGGCTACTGTGGGGCCTACCTCTGCGGCGAGAGCGGCACCAGTCACACGGGGAATGTCCACCACTACTACAAGTGCGTGTCGGTGAAAAAGAAGCGCACCGAGTGCCATAAAAAATCTGTCCGTAAAGAGTGGATCGAGGATTTGGTGGTCGGTGAAACCATGAAAATGGTCATGGACGACAAAGCAATCGAGGCCATCGTATCCATGCTGATGGACTTGCAGGACAGGGACAATGTGAACGTGCCACTTTATGAGCAACAGCTCCGTGAAGCGGATACTGCCATCGGCAATTTGCTCAACGCCATTCAGCAGGGCATCCTGACGCGCTCCACAAAGGCGCGGCTGGAGGAGCTGGAAAACCGCCGCGATGAGCTTGAGAACAGGCTTGCCTGCGAAAAGCTGGCGAAGCCCAAGGTCAGCGCGGAGTTTATGACCTTCTGGCTCCACCGTTTCCGTAAGCCGGACGTGCGGCAACAGAGCCATCGCAAGATGCTCATCGACGCCTTCATCAACGCGATTTTTCTGTACGATGATAAAATGGTGATCACCTTCAACTACAAGGAGGGCACGAAAACCATCACCTTCGCGGAATTGCAGGAAGCTGTCAGCAACAAAAACGGTTCGGATTTGGATTGCCTTGCTGCACCAAAAAGAGGAGACACGCGAAAGTGTGTCTCCTCTTTTTATGAAATACTGTCAGGCCGTGACCGTGCCGAAGACGCTGACGCCGGCCAGACTCAGTGTCCCCATGATAAGGCCCGCCAGCAGCACGCCGCCCATGCAGGCCAGGACACTCTTTTTGAAGTCGAAGTGCAGCAAACTGGCCGCCAGCGTGCCGGTCCACGCGCCCGTTCCCGGCAGGGGAATGCCCACGAACAGCAGCAGCGCCCAGAACAGGCCGCGGCCCGCCTTGGCCCGGAGCTTTTCGCCGGCGTGCTCGCCCTTTACCAGGCAGAAGGTGAAAAACCTGCCGATGATGGGCTTGTCCTCCCCCCACTCCAGCACCCGGCGGGCAAAGAAATAAATGATGGGGACGGGGAGCATATTACCGATGATGGCGACGATATACGTCAGCCACAGGGGCAGGCCGAAGGCCACACCGTAGGGGATGGCGCCGCGGAGCTCAATGACGGGGACCATGGAGACGAAAAAGACGATGATGCAGTGCTTCAACATACACGGATGCTCACTTTCACAAAATGCAGTGGTATTATACCCTTTTCTCCCGCTCTTGACAAGACGGACAAAGAAAACGTCAAAAAATCTTAAATTTTTTACGGCCTTTTCTCACGGTTGCAGTCGACAAACGCTATCAGCTCCTGTTATACTAAATATGAGCATAATTTATCATGGGAGGGAATGGGCTTATGACCATCGCGGACGTTGTATCGCTGCTGGGCGGCATCGCACTGTTCCTGTTTGGTATGTCCCTCATGGGCGAGGGCCTGAAGAAGGTGGCGGGCAGCCGGCTGGAGCTGGTGCTGTATAAGCTGAGCAGCACACCGCTGAAGGGCGTATTGCTGGGCACGGGCGTCACCGCCGTGATCCAGTCCTCCTCCGCCACCTCCGTGATGGTGGTGGGTTTCGTCAACTCCGGCATGATGAAGGTGCGGCAGGCCATCGGCGTGATCATGGGCGCGATTTTGGGCACCAGCGTCACGGGCTGGATCTTGTGCCTGTCGTCCCTGGAGGGCGGCAGCGGCGTGGTGCAGCTGTTCAGCACCGACGTGATCACCGGCGTGGTGGCCGTCATCGGCATCATCCTGCGGATGTTCAACAAAAAGACCAACAACCGCCACGTGGGCGAGATCCTGCTGGGCTTCGCCGTGCTGATGTACGGGATGTCGGCCATGTCCGGCGCGGTGTCCCCCCTGCGGGAGAGCGAAGCGTTCATCCGCATTCTGACCAGCTTTTCCAACCCGCTGCTGGGCATTCTGGTGGGCGTGGTGTTCACCAGCGTTTTGCAGAGTGCGTCCGCTGCGGTGGGTATTCTGCAGGCGCTGGCCGTCACGGGAGCGATCACCTTTGAGATCGCGCTGCCTATCGTGATGGGCATCGCCATCGGCGCGGCTGTGCCGGTGCTGCTGTCCGCGCTGGGCGCGAACCTCCACGGCAAGCGTACCGCCTTCGTCTACCTGCTCATCGATGTGCTGGGCGTACTCATCTGGTCGCTGGTGTTCTACGCCGCCAACGCCGTGGTGCATTTCACGTTTTTGAACACGGTGATGACCTCCGTGTCCATTGCCCTGATGAACACGCTGTTCCGGTTAGCCACCGTGGTGGTGCTGCTGCCGTGCATCGGGCTGATGGAGAAGGCGGTGGAGAGGCTGTTCCCCGACACCGGAAACGGGGACGAGGGGCAGGACATGGACCGGCTGGAGGAGCGCTTTTTGCAGCACCCGGCGCTGTCCATTGAGCAGAGCCGCCTGGTGACCAACTCCATGGCGGAGAAGGCGGCGGGCAACCTGATGCTGGCCATGTCCCTGCGGAGCAAATTCTCCGAAAAGGACTTCCGGCAGGTAAGCGAGATGGAGTCGGTCATCGACCGCTACGAGGACAAGCTGGGGACGTACCTGATGAAGATCACCAGCAAGTCCCTTTCCGAGGCCCAGAGCGAGGAGGTCAGCAAATATCTGCACACCATCTCCGACTTTGAGCGCATCTCCGACCACGCGGTGAACATCTCCGAGGCGGCCCACGAGATCCACGACAAGGAGATAGCGTTCTCCCCCGAGGCCCGACACGAGCTGGAGGTCATGGAGAGCGCTGTGGGTGAGGTGCTGACGCTGGCCATTTCCGCCTTTGTGGAGAACGACATCCAGCGGGCCGCCAAGGTCGAGCCGCTGGAGGAGATCATCGACGGGCTGTGTGACGAGATGAAGTCCCACCACGTGGATCGTCTCCAGTCCGGGGCGTGTACGCTGGGGCAGGGCTTCGTGTTCAACGACCTGCTGACCAACTACGAGCGGGTGGCCGACCACTGCTCCAACATCGCCGTGGCCATCATTGAGCTGGAGTCCGACTCCTTCGACACCCACGAGTATCTCAGCAGCGTGCGGGCGCTGAAGTCCCACTCCTTTGACAAGTATTACGAGGAATACAAGCAACAGTATCATCTGTGATAAAGCAGGACGCCCGGCTCTGCCGGGCGTCCTGCTTTATTTCTTTTCGATGGGCGTCACATGGCCCGTCTCATCCACCGCGGCGGGGATGATCTGGCTGCGGGTGTTCCGCGCTATGTCGTCCAGCCGCATACGGCTGGGGAAGTCGCTGAGCAGCGTGTAGGCCACGCCGTGGCGCTTGGCACGGCCCGTGCGGCCGATGCGGTGGATATAATACTCGTTCTCTTCCGGCACTTCGTAGTTGAACACCGCGTCCACGTCGTCCACGTCGATGCCGCGGCTGGCCACGTCGGTGGCCACGAACACACGGAGCTTGCCGTCCCGGAAGCGCTGCATGACCTCCTCCCGCTTGCGCTGGGGGATGTCGCCGTGGATGCACTGGGCGTCGATGCCCCGCATCTGCAGGAACTTGGTCAGGCGCTCGGTGCTGCCCTTGGTGTTGCAGAAGCAGATGACGCGCTCGTAATTCTCGCAGTTCAGGATTTTGGAGATGGCGTCCACCTTGCCGTCGGAGGGCACCTCCAGCCGGTATTGCAGGATGTCGGGCTTGTTCTCCTTGGTGGCCTGGACGGTGATCTCCACCGGGTCGCGCTGGTAGATCCAGGAGATGTCCATGACCTCCCGGGAGATGGTGGCGGAGAACATACCCAGATTCTTGCGGTTGGGTATTTTGTCCAAAATCTGTGTCACGTCCCGGATGAAGCCCATATCCAGCATACGGTCGGCCTCGTCCAGCACCACGGTGGCCACATCCTTCAGGGACACGGTGCGGCGCTTCATGTGGTCGGAGAGGCGGCCCGGCGTGGCCACCACGATCTGCGGCTTGCGCTTCAGCGCGTCGATCTGCTTGCCGATGGGCTGGCCGCCGTACAGGCACACCAGCCGCACGCCCTCGTGGCATACAGCCACATCCCGCATCTCGTCGGTGATCTGCATGGCCAGCTCCCGGGTGGGGGCCAAGATCACCGCCTGCACCACCTCCCGCTCCGGGTCGATGCGCTCGATGATGGGGATGCCGAAGGCCATGGTCTTGCCGGTGCCCGTAGGCGCTTTGGCGATGATGTCCTTACCCTCCAGCATGGGCGGGATGCACCCGGCCTGCACCGGCGTGCTGACCTGATAGTGCTTATTTCGTATGGCGCGCATGGTGGCCTCGGAGAGTCCGAAGGAGTCAAAGGCCGCGCCCTGGGTGTATTCCATAGCGTTCTTCCTCTTTATCACATAATTCCACGATATAGTATACCATACGTGTCAATATGCGGCAAGGCCGCGCCTGTTTGCAGGCGCGGCCTTTATTCGTCGTGGTCGGTGGGTCGCTGCGACTGGCCGAAGGTGATGGCGCTGCTGCCGTACTTCTCCCGGATGGCGTCCACGGCGCTCTCCAGCTTTTCCTGCCGCTGGCTGTGGCGGGCGGTCTGACCTCCCAACAGGTCCAGCTGGTGGTAGGACTGGCTGCTGTCGGTGACGTACAGGGCCGTCACCGTCATGGCGCGGATGGGCGTGGGGGCTTTCCACAGCTGGCGGGCCAGGGCCTGGGCCGTCTCCCATATATCCCGCATCAGGTGGGTGGGCTCGTCCAGCCGCAGCTGGCGGCTGGCGGTTTTGAAGTCCGCGCTTTTCAGCGTGACGCTGACGCCGCCGGCGTACAGCCCCTGCTTCCGCAATCGGGTGGCCACGCTGTCGCACAGCGGCGCAAGCCCCTGCCGTATCTGCTCCCACCGCACCAGGTCGGCGGGGAACGTTGTGCCGTTGCCCACGGACTTCACCAGCTCGTGCTGGTGGCGGGGACGGACAGGGCTTTTGTCCAGCCCGTTGGCGTACTGCCACAGCTGGACGCCCATCTTGCCCAGCAGCTGCTCCGCCAGCGCCTCGGGACAGGCGGCCAGCTGGCCGATGGTCTCGATGCCGTACTGGGCCAGCGCCCGCTGGGTGGAGCGGCCGGCGAAGAGCATCGCCCCCACCGGCAGCGGCCACACGATGTCCTGCCAGCCCTCCGGCGGGATGACGGTGGTGGCGTCCGGCTTTTTCAGGTCGCTGCCCAGCTTGGCGAACACTTTATTGAAGGACACGCCCACGCTGAGGGTAAGGCCCGTCTCCGCCTTCACCGTTTCGCGGATGCGGTCGGCCAGGGCTTTGGCGTCGCCGCCGAAGAGGTGCAGGCTGCCGGTGACATCCAGCCAGCTCTCGTCAATGCCGAAGGGCTCTACCAGGTCGGTAAAGCGCTCGTAGATCTCGTTGACTTTTTTGGAATAGGCCTTATACAGGTCGTGGTGGGGCGGCAGCAGCACCAGCACGGGGCATTTCTTCTTGGCCTGCCACACCGTTTCCGCCGTCTGCACGCCACGCTTCTTCGCGGGTTCGTTTTTGGCCAGAATAATGCCGTGCCGCGACTCCGGGTCGCCGCACACCGCCACGGGGACTTCCCACAGCGCGGGCTTGTCCAGCAGCTCCACCGAGGCGAAGAAGCAGTTCAGGTCGCAGTGGAATATGACGCGCCGGCCCATAATACGCCGCCTCAGTAGCCGATGCGGCGGTCCACCAGCCGCGTCGGCTTCTCGCCCCGGCCGTAGCGCTCCAGATCCTCGCAGAACAGGGCCACGTTGCGGTCGCGGGTGTAGCCCAGGCTCATTTGGCCGGAGATGTGGGGCGTGAGCAGCAGGTTTTGGGCCGTCCACACCGGGTCGCCGGCGGGGACAGGCTCTTCCTCGAACACGTCCAGCGCCGCGCCGGCGATACGCCCGCTGTTCAGCGCCGCTACCAGCGCATTTTGGTCGATGGCGCTGCCCCGGCCCACGTTGACCACACAGGCGGTGGGCGGCAGGAGGGCGATGCGGCCGGCGGAGAGGATGTTCTTCGTCTCGCCGGTGGACGGCAGGGCCATCACAAGAATATCCGTGTCCGGAAGGAGAGCGTTCAGCTCGTCGTGGGTATAGATGGCGTCAAAGGCGGGGTCGGCGGCCTTTTTAGTGCGGCGGACGCCCCGGATGGACGCGGCGCCCATGGCCTTGGCCCGGCGGGCGAATTCCGTGCCGATGTCCCCCGTGCCCAGGACGGTGATGGTGCTGCCGATGATAGACCGCATGGGCTGCACCGTGCCCCAGCGGTGGGCGGCGGCGTCGGCACAGTATGTCATCTCATGGCGCAGCAGCATCAGCGTGACCATGATGAGGTGCTCGGCAATGGTGACGCCATACGCGCCGGAGGAGTTGGACAGCATGACCTCCGGGGAGGGATACAGGCTGTCGTCCAGGTAGGCGTCCACGCCGGCGAAGCTGCCGCAGAACCACTTCAGGTTGGTGAAGGTCTTCAGCTCCGAGGGCCTGGGCATCCCGTAGATGATCTCGTACTCGTCCCGCTTTTCCAGGGGGACGGTCTTGGGTGCGGCGTAATAGTCCACGGCGAAGCCGCAGCGGGCGGCCACGTCGTTGATCTGCTGCCGGTGCTTCGGCTCGGTGAAATTGTCATAGACGGCGATCCTTCTCATCTGTATACCTCCAATAGTTTTTCCGCGCAGCGCATCCCATCGGCGGCGGCGGACAGGATGCCGCCGGCATAGCCCGCCCCCTCGCCGCAGGGATAGACGCCCCGTATATTTGCTTCATAGTGCTCGTCCCGCACCAGCTTTACCGGTGAGGAGGAGCGCGTCTCCACGCCGGTGAGCAGCGCGTCCGGGCTGTCGTAGCCCTTCAGCTTCCGGCCCAGTACCGGCAGGGCCTGGGCCAATGTCTCACAGACAAAGGGCGGCAGACAGCGGTGCAGGTCGGTGTAGACCACGCCGGGACGATAGGTGGGCCTCACAAGGCCCGGTCTGGCGGAGGGACGGCCCGCCAGGAAGTCCTCCACCCGCTGGCAGGGGGCGTTATAGCCGCCGGTAAGGGCGTAGGCAGCCGCCTCCAGCTGCCGTTGCCACGCCATACCCGCCAAGGGGTGGGCCGAGGGGAAGTCCGCCGGGGTGACGTTCACCAGCAGCGCGCCGTTGATGTTCTCCCCGTCACGGGCGTATGCGCTCATGCCGTTGGTGACGGTGCGCCCCGTCTCCGACGCGGCGGCCACCACCTGCCCGCCGGGGCAGACGCAGAACGAAAACGCGCTGCGGCCGTTGTCCAGATGGCAGGACAGCTTATAGGTGCTGGGTGGCAGGGACGGGTGGCCGGCCAGGGCGCGGTACTGGGCCGCGTCCATGTCCCGCTGGCGGTGCTCGATGCGGACACCCACGGCGAAGGGCTTCTGCTCCATGTGCAGGCCTGCGCGGTGGAGCATTTCAAAGGTGTCCCGGGCGCTGTGGCCCAGGGCCAGTATCACCTGATGGGCGGGCAGGTCGTAGGTCTGGCCGTCCTGACGGACGATGACGGCCTGGAGCGTGCCGCTTTCCACGGCGACACCCTCCAGCCGCGCGCCGAAGCGGATGTCCGCCCCGGCAGCCAGCAGCTCCCGCCGCAGGGCCTGCAGCGCGATGTGGAGCATATCCGTGCCCACATGGGGCTTGGCGTCGGTGAGAATATCCTCCGGCGCACCGCAGCGCACCAGTGTCTCCATGATAAAGCGGTGGCGCACATCCTTCGTGCCGGTGTTCAGCTTGCCGTCGGAGAACGTCCCCGCGCCGCCCTCGCCGAACTGGACGTTGCTCTCCGTGTCCAGCAGACCGGTGCGCCAGAAGCGGGCCACGTCCTGCTGGCGCTGTTCTACGGGCTGCCCCCGCTCCAGCAGGATGGGCCGTGCGCCGCACCGGGCCAGCACCAGCGCGGCGAACAGCCCCGCCGGGCCTGCACCCACCACGACAGGTCGGGTGTCCGGTTCGGCCACGGCGGCGGGCAGGGCATACGTCTCCGGACGGTAGGCGGACACCCGCTTGTCCCGGCAGCGGCGCAGCACCTGGTCCTCCCGGGCCACGTCCACCGCCAGGGTATACACGAAGGTCAGGCCCTCACGGGCGTCGATGGCCCGGCGCAGCACCGTGCAGGTGCGGATGGCCTCCGCAGGGACGCGGAGTATTCTGGCGCAGCGGCGGGGCAGCTGTGCTTCCGGTTCGTCCGGCAGCAGCCGTATCTGGTCGATGCGCAGCAAGGGCGTCACCTCCTTTTCAAAATGTTCATAATTTTCTTGAAAACTTAAAGGTAGAATTAAGAAAACTGAGTATGCTGATAGACAGTAAGAGGAAGGAACTCAGCGTTCCGCACTTCGTATTTTACCACGGTTTGGCCGCCGCGACAAGCGTCCGCCGTGTTCATTCGCAAAAATCCAGGAGGCGTAGTTCCATGTATAACGACGAATTCAATTCCTACCATTTCACCAATCGGGACGACCTGCCCCGGGACGATTACGCACCCGCATCCCGCCCCCAGCCGGAGATGACTCCCGCGCCGAAGAAGCAGGGCTTCTTCCACCGCGCATGGGTCAAGGTCACGGCGCTGCTGCTGGCCTGCGCCGTGGTAGGCGGCGCGGCAGGCGTCGGCGGTGCGGCGATGGCCAACGGCGGCAGCGGCAACGAGGCCACCATCCAGGAAAGCGGGCGCAAGCCCGTTGCCGTACAGATCAAGACGGTGAACGGCCTCACGAAGATGGACCCCAACGAGGTGTATGCCGCCACGGTGAACAGCACCGTGTCCATCAACTGCTCGGCCACCAGCACCAACATCTTCGGCCAGACCACCCAGTCCGCCTCCAGCGGCAGCGGCTTTATCATCACCAAGGACGGCTATGTGGTCACCAACCACCATGTGGTGAGCAAGGCCAGCTCCATCAAGGTGACGCTGTATAACGGCGAAACCCACGACGCCACACTTATCGGCAGCGACAGCGACTACGATGTGGCTGTGCTGAAGATCAACGCCGAGGATCTGCAGCCTGTGACACTGGGCAACAGCGCCGACGTCAACGTGGGCGACTCCGTGCTGGCCATCGGCAATCCCCTGGGCGAGCTGACCTTCTCCATGAGCCAGGGCATCGTGTCCAGCTGCAACCGGGCCATCAACGTGGACGGCACGCCGTTCAATATGATCCAGGTGGACTGCTCCATCAACCCCGGCAACTCCGGCGGCCCGCTGATGAACCTGTACGGCGAGGTGGTGGGCATCGTGTCCGCCAAGTATTCCACCTATTCCACCACCACGGTGGAGGGCCTGGGCTTCGCCATCCCCATCAGTGATGTGAAGGCCATCATCACCGACATCATGGAAAACGGCGCGGTGACGGATAAGGCCTACATGGCCATCACCGCCGGCACGATGACGGCGCAGATGGCGGCACAGTACAGCATCGACATCACCCAGGGCGTGTTCGTCTACTCCGTGGTGGACGGCGGCGCAGGTGACAAGGCCGGGCTGCGGCTGGGCGACGTGATCACCAAGATGAACGACACCGACCTGACCAGCCGGCAGGATATGTCCGCGGCCATGAAGAGCTACCGCGCCGGAGACACCGTGACCCTGACGGTATACCGCAATGGGCAGTATATCACCACGGAGCTGACCTTTGACGCGCAGCCCCAGACCACCGGCTCTGACACGGAGGACAGCACCAACGACAGCAATGGCGGCAATGGCGGTTACTACGGTCAGATGCCCGACAACTGGCAGGATTTCTACAACTACTTCTTCGGCAGCCGCCGGGGCTGATGCCTGACTTGGCTTCTTCAAGGTTTTCTCCAAAAACTTTTTCATTCTTCTTCCTTTTCCCCCGCAAAACTTCTTCATCGCGTCTCCCCCTTCCCTCCGTCCCCGCCGGGTCTCCCGGCGGGGACAAACTCTTTTCGCAGGCTGGAAAAGCGTCAAGGTTTTGTCAACTCCCGATTGACGCTTTCCACTGTTGATGATACAATAAAGAGTAAGGACCGCGGCGGCATGGGCCGCCAGGGAATCAAGAAATGAAGGAGCAGTGATGTATGTACCGTATCGTCAGAAAAGAAGCACTGAAACCCACCGTCATCCTCTATGAGATCGACGCCCCCATGGTGGCTAAGAAGGCGGAGCCGGGCCAGTTCATCATCCTGCGGGTGGATGAGAACGGAGAGCGCATTCCCATCACCATCCACGATTATGACCGTGAAAAGGGTACTGTTACCATTATCGTTCAGACTGTGGGCGCAACCACTGAAAAGCTGAGCCACAAGCAGCAGGGCGAGTGCCTGCACGATTTCGTTGGCCCGCTGGGCAAGCCCACTGAGACCGAGGGCAAGAAGAAGGTATGCGTGGTCGGCGGCGGCGTGGGCTGCGCCATCGCGTATCCCGTTTTGAAGAAGTTCCACGACTGCGGCGCGGAGGTCCACGCGGTGGTGGGCTTCAAGAGCAAGGACGTGGTCATTCTGGAGGACAAGTTCAAGGCTGTCTCCTCCGTGCTGAAGGTCTGCACCGACGACGGCTCTTACGGCCAAAAGGGCATGGTCACCGAGGCTTTGAAGGAGCTGCTGGACGCGGGCAATGTGTACGATGAGATCTTTGCCATCGGCCCGATGGTGATGATGAAGTTCGTGTGCAAGACCACCGCTCCCTACAATATGCCCACCACCGTGTCCATGTCCCCTATCATGATAGACGGCACGGGTATGTGCGGCGGCTGCCGTCTGACCGTGGGCGGCGAGACCAAGTTCGCCTGCGTGGACGGCCCGGACTTTGACGGCCAGAAGGTGGACTGGGATCTGGCGGTGAAGCGCAACCAGATGTACCACGACTTTGAGGTGCATAAGCACGAGGAAGTCTGCAATCTGTTCAAGCAGGAGGTAAAGTAAGATGGCTGCCAAGATCAATATGCGTTTGGATAAGAACGAGATGCCCTCCCAGGACCCCAATGTACGCAACAAAAACTTCCTGGAGGTGGCTTTGGGCTACACCGAGGAGCAGGCGCTGGACGAGGCGGCCCGCTGTCTGCACTGCAAGAACCATCCCTGCGTGGACGGCTGCCCCGTGAACGTGCGCATCCCCGAGTTCATTCAGAAGATCGTGGAGAAGGACTATGAGGGCGCGTATCAGGTCATCCACCAGACCAGCTCCCTGCCCGCCGTCTGCGGCCGTGTCTGCCCCCAGGAGAGCCAGTGCGAGATGCACTGTGTCCGGGGCAAGAAGGGCGATCCCGTGGGCATCGGCCGGCTGGAGCGCTTTGTGGCCGACTGGCACAACGCCCACAGCACCGAGGCACCTGCCAAGCCCGCCTCCAACGGCCACAAGGTGGCCGTCATCGGCTCCGGCCCTGCGGGCCTGACCTGCGCCGGCGACCTGGCCAAGAAGGGCTATGAGGTCACGGTGTTTGAGGCGCTGCATCTGGCCGGCGGCGTGCTGGTGTACGGTATTCCCGAGTTCCGTCTGCCCAAGGCCATCGTCCAGAAGGAAGTGGACGGCCTGAAGGCCATGGGCGTGAAGGTGGAGACCAACACCGTGGTGGGCCGCACCATCACCATCGACGAGCTCATGGAGGAGAACGGCTTCGAGGCGGTGTTTATCGGCTCGGGCGCGGGCCTGCCCATGTTTATGAACATCCCCGGCGAGAACCTGAAGGGCGTCTACTCCGCCAACGAGTTCCTGACCCGTATCAACCTGATGAAGGCGTACCGCGAGGACAGCGACACGCCCATCATGAATTTGAAGGGCAAGACCGTTGCCGTCGTCGGCGGCGGCAACGTGGCCATGGACGCCGCCCGCTGCTCCAAGCGGCTGGGCGCGGAGGTCTATGTGGTGTACCGCCGCGGCATGGAGGAGCTGCCCGCCCGTCACGAGGAGGTGGAGCACGCCATCGAGGAGGGCATCATCTTCAAGACGCTGAACAACCCCGTGCAGATCAACGGCGACGAGCAGGACTGCGTGAAGTCCATGACCTGCATCGAGATGGAGCTGGGTGAGCCGGACGCCTCCGGCCGCCGCCGCCCCGTGGAGAAGAAGGGCAGCGAGTTTGACCTGCCGGTGGACGCCGTCATTATGTCGCTGGGCACCAGCCCCAACCCCCTCATCAAGTCCACCACCAAGGGCCTGGAGGTCAACAAGAAGGGCGGCATCATCGTCAATGAGGAGGGCCTGACCTCCCGCCAGGCGGTGTACGCCGGCGGCGACGCCGTGACCGGCGCGGCCACCGTCATTCTGGCCATGGGCGCGGGCAAGCTGGGCGCCAAGTCCATTGACGAGTACCTGAGCAAGTAAACCCCATACATAAGCGCCCCGGCGCAGCCGGGGCGCTTTTTCCTGAAATTTTACATACGCGGGATGGTATTCGCGGTTTTGCCGTGGTATACTGAGACAGACAACGGGCGGGAGGTACTTTGTATGGCGGAGAATTTTATCGACTTCAATCAAAAGACAGGCTTTATCTGTGATATGGATGGCGTCATCTATCACGGCAACCAGATCCTGCCGGGGGTGGCGGACTTCATCCAGTGGCTGCACGACGAGGACAAGGAGTACCTGTTCCTGACCAACAACAGCGGCTACACGCCCCGGGAGCTGCAGCAGAAGCTGGCCCGGATGGGGCTGGATGTGCCGGAGGAGCACTTCTACACCAGTGCGCTGGCCACCGCTGCATTCCTGCGGGATCAGGCGCCGGGCTGTTCCGTGTTCGCCATCGGCGAGGCCGGGCTGCTGAACGCGCTGTACGACGCGGGCATCACCATGAACGACGTAAACCCGGACTATGTGGTGGTGGGTGAGGGCCGTACCTACTCTCTGGACACCCTGACCCGGGCGGTGAACCTGGTCATGGCCGGGGCGAAGCTCATCGGCGCGAATTCCGACGTGTCCGGCCCTATCGAAAACGGTATTGCGCCCGCCTGCCGGGCGCTGGTCGCGCCCATTGAGATGGCCACGGGGAAGCAGGCGTACTTCTGCGGCAAGCCCAACCCGCTGATGATGCGCACCGGCCTGCGGATGCTGCACTGCCATTCCGGCGACGCGGTGATGGTGGGCGACCGCATGGATACCGACGTGATCTCCGGGCTGGAGAGCGGTATGTCCACGGTGCTGGTGCTGTCCGGTGTGTCCACGCGGCAGACGGTGGAGACGTATGCCTATCAGCCCAACGTGATATTGGACGGCGTAGGCGACATCGCCCGGCTGGCCCGGAAGAACAAACAGTAAGCACGCACAGCAAAGCACAGGGCCGCTCAGCGGCCCTGTGCTTTGTTATTCATTTTCCAGCAGCAGCGTGTACGTCTCACCGTCTGCCTGAAATACGCGCTCCACATCAGCGTCCATCCGTTCCAGCAGGGGCTGAGCGGCCTGATAGGCCACGCACGTGCCGCAGGAGGCGCTGAGCTTCCGGGGAACGGGCATCATCCGGGCCTCCGCGCCCGCCGCCGTCAGGCTCTGGCAGGTCAGCAGCGCCGACAGATGGGTGTGGAACGTGGCGATGTAGCGGTTCATTTGGACAGCGTCAGGCGGAAGTCCTGGCCATCGGGCCGGACGGACACCTTGTAGCCGCTGTTCTCGGCGAAGCGGGTCACGTTCTCCACGGAGCATTGGTTGTCCACCAGCACCTCCAGGGCGGCGGGGCTATCGCTCTTTACCGCCTTCTGCACCATCACCACGGGCATGGGGCAGGAAAAACCTCTCGCGTCAACAGTCATAGCTGTACCCTCCTTTTACTTGGCGGCCTCAACGGAGACGTTGACGGCCTTTTTGGGCATATTCCACAGGGACACACCCAGCATGATGAGAATGCCCAGGCAGACGGCGATCTTGCCATTGGTGGAAATGCCGCCCACCACGATCTCCTTGGCCTCGTTCATGGTGTCGGCATTGCCGGCCAGGCCGAAGTTATGGGCAAAGGCAGCGCCCGCGATCATGCCGAACACGGTGATGGCGCTGTCGCCGTTGCCCTCGCCGGCCAAAATCAGCTGGCGCAGGGGGCAGCCGCCCAGCAGCACGCTGCCCCAGCCCACCAGGACCATGCCCAGCAGGTTCCACAGCTGACTGCTGTGGGCGATGGGCTGAAGCGTAAAGCCCAGCTTGAAGCTGCCGTTGATCAGGTTGCCCGCCAGCACCACCAAGAAGATGGCCACAAAGCCGTAGAGCAGCTTGAAATCCTTGAACAGCATGGCGTCGCGGATGCCGCCCACCATGCACAGGCGGGCACGCTGGGCCAGTGCGCCCACCACGATGGCGATGAGCAGGGCGGCCAGCATGGGCGCGTGCTTGGAGCCGGGGCCTTCCTGGCTGAATTTGAACAGGGAGGGCACGGCGACGACCAGGATCAGCAGGCCGGTCATGACGATGGGCAGCACGCCGCCCTCACCGTTGCCCACGGGGTAGGCCCGCTTGAGGGAGAAGCCGTTTTTCAGGAACTGGATGCCGATGAAGATGCCCAGGGTGAAGCCCACCAGGCCCACCACGGCGTTCAGGTCGCCGCCGCCCATACGCAGCACCATACGCAGCGGGCAGCCCAGGAAGGCCAGCGCGCCGATCATGACGAATGCACCCAGGACGAAGCGGGTGGCGGGGGAAGAACCGGCCTTGGCACGGAACTCCTTGGTGGCTACGGACATGAGGAACGCGCCCAGCACCAGGCCGATGATCTCGGGCCGGACGTACTGCACCTTGGCCGCGCCGTGCATACCCACCGCGCCGGTGATGTCCCGGAGGAAGCAGGCGATGCAGAAGCCCATATTGGCCGGGTTGCCCAGGTGGGTCAGCACCACGGCGGCCAGACCGACCACCGCACCGGCGATGACCACGATCCAACTGACTTTTTTCATGTGATGTTCTCCTTCTCGTTGTATCTTTCAAAGAATAGCGGTGCTATTATACGGCAAAGGGGCGGAAAAGTCAACCCCGTGACAAATGCCGCTTCCTGTGCTATGATAGCCGCAGAGCGGCTATCATATTTCATCGCCGTTTTTCTCGCCCGACACGGCCGGGCAACCGAAAAAGGCGGCGAATTATACCATAGTGCAAGCACTATGGTATAATAGCCGCAGAACTGCAAGGAGGCCCGCCATGGACACCATCTATCTGGACAACGCCGCCACGTCGTTCCCTAAGCCAGAGGGCGTCAGCGACCGCATGAAATACTATTTGGACTGCGTGGGGGCGAACGTGAACCGCTCGGTCTACACCGCCGCACAGGAGGCGGAGCTGACCACGCTGGCCCTGCGCCGGCGGCTGGCGGCGCTGTTCCACTTCTCCGAGCCGCCCACCCACGTCATCCTGACGCCGGGGGCGACGGCGGGGCTGAATATGATCATCTCCGGGCTGCTCCACGGCGGCGGACACTGCATCGTCAGCAGCATGGAGCACAACGCGGTGATGCGCCCGCTGCTGCGGCTGCCGGGGGTGGAGGTGAGCCGTATTCCCTGCGGCAGCGACGGCATAGCGGACATAGACGCGCTGCCGGGGCTGTTCCGCCCGGACACAAAGCTGGTCATCATGGCCCACGCCTCCAACGTGTGCGGCGCGGTGCAGGACGCGGCGGCGGCGGGGCGCATCTGCGGGGAGCGGGGCGTGCCCTTCGCGCTGGACGCCGCCCAGACGGCGGGACACCTGCCCATCGACTTTCAGGCGCTGGGGCTGGCGGCTATGGCCGTGCCGGGCCACAAGGGCTTGCTCGGGCCGGGGGGCGTGGGGGCGCTGCTGCTGCGCCATGACTTTGCGGAGAGGCTGACGCCCCTTATGGCTGGCGGCACGGGCAGCGCTTCGGACAGCGAATATCTGCCGCCCTATCTGCCGGATCGGTTCGAGTCCGGCACGGCCAACATCCCCGGCTACTACGGCTGGGAGGCGGCGCTGCGGTTCATCGGGGAACGGGGCGTGGACGCGCTGCGGCAGCATGAAATGGCGCTGTGCCGGCGGTTTTTGGACGGGCTGGAGGACATCCCACACGTCCGCATGGTCGGGCCGAAGGAGTTGGACCGCCGGGTGGGGGTCATCTCCGTGGATTTCCTGCGCCGGGACAACGGCGAGGCCGCCTACGCGCTGGAGACGAAGCACGGCATCCTGACCCGGTGCGGCCTGCACTGTGCGCCCTCCGCCCACAAAACACTGGGCACGTTCCCCCAGGGGACGGTGCGGTTCTCGCTGGGCTGGGCCAACACGGAGCAGGATATAGACACGGCGCTGGCCGCCATAGCGGCGCTGGCATGACATAAAAAAGACCGCCCCCCGGCGGTCTTTTTTTATGTGCGTCAGCGCAGCAGGATGCGCTTGCCGCCGTGGTACTCCCCTACCACGCCGATGCGCTGGGCGCTGGGGACGGCGTCCTTCAGCTCCGCCAGCAGATCGTCGGCATCCTCCGGGGCAACGGCCATCAGCAGCCCCCCGGAGGTCTGGGGATCGTACAGCAGGTCCTGCACGGCAATCTCGGTATCGCCCGCGTCCACGCCCGGCTCGGCGAAGGTGCGGTTGCGGTACATCCCGGCGGGCAGCACGCCCATGCGGGCGAACTCCAGGGCGGCGGGAATCAGGTCGATGTCCGCCGTGTGGAGGGTGATGGTCACGCCGCTGCCCTGGGCCATCTCGAAGCTGTGGCCCAGCAGGCCGAAGCCGGTGACATCGGTGCAGGAATGGACCTGATGGCGCACCATCACGTCCCGGGCAGCCCTGTTCAGGGTGGTCATCATGCGGTTGGCGAAGGCGATGGTGTCCTCGTCCAGCAGGTCGGCCTTGGCGGCGCTGGTCAGCACGCCGATGCCGATGGGTTTGGTCAGCACCAGCACGTCGCCGGGCCGGGCGGCGGAGTTGGACAGCAGCTTGTCCGGGTGGACGAAGCCGGTGACGGCCAGGCCGTACTTCGGCTCATCGTCCAGGATGCTGTGGCCGCCGGTGATCAGCGCGCCGGCCTCATACACCTTGTCGTAGCCGCCCCGGAGAATCTGATGCACCGTCTCCCTGGACATATCCTCCGGCACGGCCATGATGTTCAGACACAGCTTCGGCACGCCGCCCATGGCGTACACGTCGCTGAGGGCGTTGGTGGCGGCGATCTGCCCGAACAGATAGGGATCGTCGGCGATGGGCGGGAAGAAGTCCACCGTCTGCACCAGGGCCAGCTCATCATTGATTTTATACACTGAGGCGTCATCGCTCTTGTCAAAACCCACCAGCAGGTTGGGGTCGTGGTGTACGCGGATGCCCTCCAGCAGCTGGGCCAGCACCCCCGCGCCCACCTTTGCGCCGCAGCCGGCGCACTTGGTCAGCTTCGTCAGCTTTATGTTCTGTTCTTCCATACGATCCTCCTAACGCAGTATGCCGCTGAAATGCAGGATGGCCTCCAGTACGCCGCCGCCCACCGCCAGCGCCTTGTCCGACGCGGTGGTGCAGTACTCCGGCCTGCACCGGGGGTCAACGTCGCCGGATTTCATGCCCTTGTGTACCGGCGTGCCATCGGGCAGCAGCCCGCGAAGCACACCGTCGATGGTACAGCGCATGGGCTGACCGTCTACCTCTCCGGCGATGTCACCGGCCTTGACCTTGTCGCCGATGTCCAGTATCGGATGGAACACTCCGTTCGCCGGGGCCCGCAGCACCCGCTCACCGGCGTAGCCGCCGATGAGGCCGGGGATATTGGTGTTGGGCAGCGCCGCGCCGTCATAGATGACCCGGCCCAGGGTGTGGCCGCGCATGGTCTCCACCACCGCGTGGCAGTCCACCCCGGCGGTGAAGCCCGGGCCGACACCCACCACCACCGGCGCGTCGGTGATATGTGTCCCCAAATTCTTCTTGGCCAGAATAGCGTCCACCAGCCCGTCGGGGTGCAGCGCCGGGAGACACGTCAGCTGCGGATCGGCCAGCACCGGCACGATGCCCTCCGCCAGCAGGGCCAGCGCCTGCTCCGCCGTCTCCGCGCGGGCGGCATGGACGCCCTCCACCACCGTTTCGCCGTGGGTGATGGCCGGGGAAAAGCACACGGTGCGGCGGATGGCCGTGGGCTGGGGCAGGTCGGTCATGACCACCTGCATTCCGCTGCGGTACAGCCGCAGGGCGACGCCGGTGGCGATGTCCCCCGCGCCGCGTATCAAGATCAGCATAGTCGTTCATCCTTTCGTTGTCCTTACAGTAGCACAACGGAAAATGGTTGTCAACAGGGGTCAGGTTTGATAGAATGACAGGAAGAATGAAGAAATGAGGGACGTTCCATGGAGAAGAATATCACTGTGCGCCTGACGGCGCGGCTGTTTGCGGAGGAGAAGTGCTTCGGCCCGGGGGTGGCCCGGCTGCTGGCGGCGGTGGACGAGCTGCACTCCCTGCGCTCGGCGGCCCAGTCCATGAACATGGCCTACTCCAAGGCGTGGGCTATTGTCCACGGTGCGGAGCAGGGCTTCGGCTGCAAGCTGCTGCACTCCACCATCGGCGGCGCAGGCGGCGGCGGCGCGGTGCTTACCGACGAGGCCAGGCAGATCATGGACGCCTACGGCGAATACTGCCGCCGGCTGAATGAGTACGGACAGACGCTGTTCGGCGAGCTGTTCGGCTTCTGCGCGAAGGGGGAATGATGCGTATGAATATCACCGTTTACCTGGGCGCGAACGAGGGCAATGACCCGGCGCTGCGCCGCGCCGTGGAGGAGTTGGGACGCTGGATCGGCACAAAGGGACACCGGCTGGTGTACGGCGGGTCGAAAACCGGGCTGATGGGTGCGCTGGCCCGCAGTGTGCTGGAGTCCGGCGGCCAGGCCATCGGCGTTGAGCCGCAATTTTTTATGGACGCCGGGTTTCAGTATGATGGGCTGACGGAGCTGATCGTCACAAGGGACATGGCGGAGCGCAAGGCGAAGATGATCGAGCTGGGCGACGCATTCATCGCCTTTCCCGGCGGCACGGGGACGCTGGAGGAAATCAGCGAGGTGATGTCCCAGGTGTCGCTGGGCCAGCTGGACGCGCCGTGCATCCTCTATGACCTGAACGGCTACTATGACGAGCTGCGTGCGCTGCTGCGCCGCATGATCGACACGGGGCTGTCCTCCCCGGAGCGGCAGCAGGGCATTTACTTCGCCGGAAGCCTGATGCAGATCGCAGATATTCTGAATAGAGCATGAAAAAAGGACCGCCTCGGCGGTCCTTTTCATTATGCTCAGATGGTCGGAGCTTCCATGCCCAGACGGCGGTACATGGTCTTTTTCACGGCCTTGAGGATGTTCTCGTAGCCGGTGCAGCGGCACAGGTGGCCGGAGAGCAGCTTGCGGAGTTTCTCGTCGGAGTACAGCTTGCCGCTGTCCAGTATCTCCACGGCGGTCATCAGGAAGCCGGGGGTGCAGAAGCCGCACTGGATGGCGGACTCCTCCATGAACGCCCTCTGGATGTCGCTGGGCTCACCGTCGGGGTTGAGCAGTCCCTCCAGCGTGCGGATGTGCTTGCCGTCGGCCCACACGGCCAGGTAGATGCAGGAGTTGAACGTCTCGCCGTCGATGAGGACGGTGCACGCGCCGCACTCGCCCACCTCGCAGCCCTTTTTCACGGAGGTCAGGTGGTAGTCGTTGCGGAGCATATCCGTCAGGCTGGCCCGGACGTCCACCATTTTCTCCACGTCCTTGCCGTTGATGTTGCAGCGGATCAGCTTATACTGTTGACTCATGCCAGCTCACCTCCAGCCAGTTCGATGGATTTCACGAGACAGCGCTTGGCGATCTCCACGGCAATGTGCTGCCGGAACGCCTTGCTGGCGCGCCAGCTGTCGCGGGGGTTGATGTCGTCCAGAATGGCGTGGGCGAAAGTCTCCACCGTCTCCTCCGTCAAGGGCTTGCCCTTGGCGGCGGCCTCGGCGTGCTCACAGCGCAGGGGCACAGGGCCGGCCACGCCGTAGGAAATGCGGGCGCGGTCGATGGTCTTTTTGTCCTCGCTGAGGCGGACGTTGACGCTGCAGCCCAGGGTGGCAATGTCCATGGCGTTGCGCATGGCGTACTTGATATAGTGGCCATAGCAGCGGTCGTAGCTCTCCTTGGGGATGAGGATGGCGGTCTGAATCTCGCCGTCCTCCACGCGGATGTCCACCGTGCCGGCCTTGATATAAAACTCATGGATGGGCAGGCGGCGGACGCCGTTTTTGCCCGTCAGCTCCACGATGGCGTCCCAGGCGTGGAGGGTGGAGGAGGAGTCGGCGGAGGTAACGCCGTTGCAGGTGTTGCCGCCGATGGTGCCGATGTTGCGGATCTGGGGGCCGCCCACCATGTCCACCGCCTCGCCCAGCACGTTGATATACTGCTGGATGATGGGGTCGCGGGTGATGTGGGAGAAGCTGGTCAGGCTGCCGATGCGGATGTTCTCGTCCGCGTCGATGGTCACGCCCCGCAGCTCGTCCAGGCCATAGATGGAGATCAGCTCCTTGCCGGCGCGCTTGCCCTCCCGCATCTGCACCAGCACGTCGCTGCCGCCGGCGATGATCTGCGCCTCAGGATGCTCCAGCCGCAGGGCCACGGCGTTTTCCACGCTGGCGGCCTCATACAGCGCTTTCATATCATACATAGCTTACTTGCCCTCCTTTTCATTCCAGCTGTCCTGAATAAGCCCCGCCTTGGAGAACTCGGCAAACAGCACGTGGGGCGTGATGGGTGTGCAGTCGATGGCCACGCCGGTGGCGTTGAGAATGGCGTTGCGGATGGCCGGTGCGCCGGAGCAGGCCGGCGGCTCGCCCAGCGCCTTCGTGCCGAAGGGGGAGGTGGGCTCGGGGTTCTCGATAAACTGGGCCTCCAGATGGGGGTGATCCATAAATGTGGACAGCTTGTAGTCCAGCAGGTTATTGTTCAGGGGCTTGCCGGTCTTTTCATCGAACAGCAGCTGCTCGCTCATGCCGTAGCCGATGGCCATGGACATACCGCCGTGGACCTGGGCCTCCGCCAAAGCAGGGTTGATCAGGCTGCCGCAGTCGTGGACGTTGATGATCTGGTTCAGCGTGACCTTGCACAGGGGAATGTCCACCGTCACGTCGGCAAAGGTGCAGCCGAAGGAATAGGCGTTATTGCGGATGGTGTAGGTGGACTCGGCGGTGATATGCTCGCTGTCGGCGGCGTTGTACTGGGCGGTCATGGCCAGCTCCTTCAGGCTCATGAGCACCGCGCCGTCCTGCCTGCGGATGATATTGCCGTCCACGATGTCCATGTTGTCCACGGCCTGGCGGGTCAGCTTGGTGGCGTAGGCCAAAATCTTCTGCCGCAGCAGCGTGGCGGTCTGACGGATGGAGAAGCCGGCCACGTAGGTCTGACGGCTGGCGTAAGCGCCCAGCCCGGTGGGGGTGATGTCGGTGTCCTGACAGGAGACGACGTGGACGTCCTTGTAGCTCTTCAGGCCCACGGCCTCGGCGGTCATCTGAGAATAGGCGGTGTCCGCGCCCTGCCCGATCTCCGTCTCGCCGCACTGCATGGTCACCGTGCCGTCCAGGTTCAGCAGCATACGGTTGCTGGACGTCTCCAGGGAGATGGGATAGACGGCGGTGTTGTACCAGAACGCCGCCACGCCGATGCCGCGGCGGACATCGCCGGTGTCCTGGGCGTACTCCTTGACCTTACGGTCGTAGTCGATGTACTGCTTGCCCTTTTCCATGCACTCCCGGAAGGAGTCGTAGTAGTTGGTGTTGCCGGAGAAGCCGTCATGGAAGCCCTTGGGCATGATGTACTTCATGCGGTACTCAAGAGGGTCCATGTGTACGGCCCGGGCACATTCGTCGATGTTGGCATCGTCGGCAAAGGAGGCCTGGGGCATACCGTAGCCCCGCATCGCGCCGGCGGAGGGCTTGTTGGTGAACACGGTATAGGCATCCAGCTCCATGTTGTCGCAGGGATAGATCTGGGGGAACGAGCCCATGGCCTTGGCCACGATGGAGTGACCGTGGGAGGCGTAAGAGCCCTGGTTGGAGAAGCACTCCACCTTGCGGGCGGCCATAGAGCCGTCCGGACGCAGCCAGGTGACGATATGGAATCGGATGGCGTGACGCACGCGGTTGGACACGAACGTCTCCTCTCGGGAGCAGTCCACCCGGACGCAGCGCCCGCCCACCTGGGTGGTACACCAGGCGCACAGCGGCTCGTACAGCGCGTCCTGCTTGTTGCCGAAGCCGCCGCCGATGTAGGGCTTGATGATCTGAATATCCGCCCAGGGACGGCCCAGAGCCTGTCCCACCACGCGGCGGATGATATGGGGGATCTGGGTGGAGGACACCACCACGATGCGGCCGTTCTCCTCATAGGCGAAGCAGCCGTGGTTTTCGATGTGGCAGTGCTGCACGGTGGGCGTGTCGTACCAGCCCTCGACCTTGATGAGGCCCGGCTCCTGAATGGCGGCCTGATAGTCGCCCTTCTTCATGTCGGTGTGCTTGAGGATGTTGTTGGGGTAATTCTCGTGAAGCTGGGGCGCACCGTCCTCCATGGCCTTCTGCACGTCCAGCACGAAGGGCAGCTCGTCATACTCCACCTTCAGCGCCCGAACGCCCTGCATGGCGGACACCTCGTCCTCGGCGATGACCACCGCCACATCGTCGCCGTAATACCGCACATGACGGTTCAGCAGATGGCGGTCAGCCACGTCCTGGTGGCCGGGGTCCATGGACCAGGGATGGCCCGCCGTGGGGAAGCAGTGCTCCGGCACGTCGAAGCAGGTCAGCACCTTGACCACGCCGGGGATGGCCTCCGCCGCCGACTTGTCGATGGACTTGACGAAGCCGTGGGCGATGGTCGAATGCCTGATGCGGGCGTACAGCGCCCCCGCCGGCATACGGTCCTCGTAATATTTCGTCCGCCCGGTGGCCTTGTCAAAGGCGTCCACGCGGATCTCGCTCTTTCCCACCTTGCTCATATGAGGATGCCTCCTGTCGGTAATGTTTGGAATACGTTTCGATAATACCTATTATTAGCTGGCATTATAGCATATCCCGGCAAAATTGTATAGTCGTATCGTGATTTTATTTTGCGAATAACGACCATTTGCCGATTGACGGGGCATACTGAAGCTGATAGACTACAAGGGAAAGGACGGTGGCTGTATGGAGGAGCTGCGCATCGGGTGCGTCGTCATGGCGGCAGGCTGCGGCAGCCGCTTCGGGCGGAACAAGCTGGAGGCGGTGGTAGACGGTAAAACGCTGCTGCGGCGGGCGCTGGAGGCCGTGCCGAAGCAGTCGTTCTGCCGCGTGGCGGTGGTGACGCAGTATGATGAGGCCGCCGCGCTGGCAGAGAAATTCGGTTTCGACGTGATTCGGAATGACCGTCCGGAGGACGGACTGAGCCGCACAGTGCATCTGGGCACGGAGGCGCTGGCGGACTGCGACGCCATTTTGTACCAGGTGGCAGACCAGCCCCTTTTGCGGCAGGAGACCGTTGCCCGGGAGGTATCGTTTTTCCGGCAGCACCCGGAACATATCGTAGGACTGGGCCACAATGGCGTGCGGGGCAATCCCTGCATCTTCCCCAAGCGGTTCTTCCGGGAGCTGACGGCCCTGACCGGCGATGCCGGCGGCAGCGCCGTCATACGGCAATACCCCAGCGCGCTGCTGCTGTATGAGGTCCCTGCAGCGGAGCTCCACGATGTGGACACGGTGGAAGCGCTGGCGGCGGTCAGTGTAACACAGCAAGTATAAAAAAGCACCCCCACGGGGTGCTTTTTTATACTTACTTTTTCGGCGCGTAGGGCGTGTTTTTCAGCGGCAGGTTGAATTCCCGCTCGCCGGTGAGCTGATAGTACGCCTCCGCGATGGCGGGCGCGGTGGGAATGGACGTGATCTCGCCGATGCCGATGGCGCCGCCGGCCACGTTCAGCCCCGGCTTTTCCACCACGATGGCCCGGATCTCCGGGGGAATCTGATTGGCGCGAAATAGACCCAGCATACCGTACTTGGCGGTGGGCTTGCAGTTCTCGTCGATGGGGTATTTCTCCGTCAGGGCGTAGCCCATGGACATGACCACGCCGCCCTCGATCTGTCCCTCGATGCTCAGGGGGTTCACGGCCTTGCCCACGTCGTGGGCGGCCACCATCTTCTTGATGCGGCCCGTCTCCTTGTCCAGGATACACATCTGGGTGGCATAGCCGTAGGCCACGTGGCTCACCGGGTTGGGCACGTCCGCGCCCAGGGGATCGGTCTTGGCCAGATACTCGCCGTAGAACTCCCGACCCTTCAGATCGGCCAGCGTATTGCCCTTGTCCAGCTCCGCCTTCAGCTTTTCACAGGCCCGGCGGGTGGCCTCGCCGGTGACCAGCGTCTGACGGCTGCCGGAGGTGTCGCCGGAGTCCGGCGCGATCCAGGTGTTGCTGCGCTCGTACACGATGTCGTCCCGGTGCAGCCCGGTGTTGGTCACCACCACCTGCACCAGCACCGTGCCCAGACCCTGACCGATGCAGCTTGCGCCGGAGTAGATGTGTACCTTTCCGTCGTCCTCCACGATGAGCTTGCAGCGTCCCCAGTCCGGCAGGCCCACGCCCACACCGGCGTTCTTCATGGCGCAGGCAAGACCCACCGGGTCGCCGTTTCGCACCGCCTCGTCATAGGCGGGCTTGATGGCCTCCAGCGTCTCCACCAGGCCGGTGGAGTCGTCCACGATCTGCCCGTTGGGCAGCACACCGCCGGGGCGGATGGCGTTGCGGTAGCGGATCTCCCAGGGGGAGATGCCCACCAGCTCTGCCATCTGGTTCAGCAGCGTCTCCGTGCAGAAGCAGGTCTGGGTCACGCCGAAGCCGCGGAACGCGCCTGCCGGCGGATTGTTGGTGTAATAAGCATGGCCCTCGATCTCGAAGTTCTCGTAGGCATACGGCCCCGCCGCATGGGTGCAGGCGCGCTCCAGCACCGGGCCGCCCAGGGAGGCGAACGCACCGGTGTCGGACACCACGCTGGCCTTCACGCCCTGGATGATGCCGTTTTCGTCGCAGCCCATAGTGAACTCCATGTCCATGCTGTGGCGCTTGGGATGGACGAGAATGGACTCCTGCCGGCTGAGCTTGAATTTGACGGGCCGCCGGGTCAGGTAGCACAGCAGCGCCGCGTGGTGCTGCACGGACATATCCTCCTTGCCGCCGAAGCCGCCGCCCACCAGCATATTCTGCACCTGGCAGTGCTCGTAGTCCACGCCCAGCATGGACGCGCACTCGTGCATGGTGGTGTGGGCGCTCTGATCCGTTGTCAGCAGCTTCACACCGCCGTTGTCCAGCGGCAGCGCCACACAGCACTCCGGCTCGAGGAAGGCATGCTCCGTCCACGGGGTAGAGAAATGCTCCGTCAGCACATATTTGGAGTTTTTGATGGCTGTCTCCGCGTCGCCCCGGGAGACGTGCTTGTAGGCCTGCACGTTGCTCTCGTCGCCCTCAAACACCAGCGGTGCGCCGGGCGCGGCGGCCTCCGCGGGGTTATGGACGGCGGGCAGCACCTCGTACTCCACCTTCACCAGCTTTTTGGCGGCCTCCACCGTCTCCTGGTCCACGGCGCAGACCAGCGCCACGCTGTCGCCCAAATAGTGGGTGATCTCGCCCACACCGATGAGGGTGGGCTGGTCCTTCTTGATATGGCCCACATTGACCTTGCCGGGGATGTCCTTCTGTGTGGCCACACAGACCACGCCGGGCAGCGCCTCGGCCTCGCTGGTGTCGATGGACAGCACCCGCGCCCGGGCGTACTGGCTGCGCACCGCGCCGCCGTAGCACATACCGTCCACGTACACATCGTCGGGGTACTGACCGCAGCCCTGTACCTTCTCCTCCACATCCAGCCGGTGGACGCGGCTGCCCACCTGCCAGTCGTCGGCGGACGATTGGGGCAGCTTGCCCTCCCGGAAGATCTTTGCCGCCAGCAGAATGCCGTCGATGATCTTCACGTAGCCGGTGCAGCGGCAGATGTTGTTGCGGATGGCGAAGGCAGCCTCCTCACGGGTGGGGTCGGGGTTCACGTCCAACAGGCCCTTGGCGGAGATGACCATGCCCGGGATGCAGAAGCCACACTGCACCGCGCCCGCCTCGCCGAAGGCGAAGGTGTAGACCTGCTTTTCCCAGTCGGTCAGGCCCTCCACGGTGAGGATGGTCTTGCCCTCCAGCTTGTCCGTCTGAGGGATGCAGGCCTTGGTGGGCTTGCCGTCGATGAGCACGTGGCACGTGCCGCAGGCGCCCTCGCTGCACCCGTCCTTCACAGAGGTCAGGCGCAGCTCGTCCCGTAGGAAACGGATGAGCTTCTGGTTCTTTTCTACGGTAACGGCAGCGCCGTTCACGGTAAATGTGGCCATAGTTGTTCTCTCCTTTGTGCGTTCTGCACAGTTTTTCATGGTAATGATACCATACTGGCGGCAGGAAAACAAGACGGGAATACAGGGCGGTGGTCTTTACCGTGATAGTAGTTGGAGAATAGCGGAAAAGGGCATGGTTGAAGGAATAAGAAAAATATGCTAAGATTTTTCAAAAGCACCGCGACGGAACGGCGGAAAACCGTACTATATAGGTGAAGGAGGCCTTCACAATAAACGGCAAGGGAGTGATTTCTTTGGAGGATACGGCGCTCATCGACCTGTACTGGCAGCGCGACGAAACGGCTATTGAGGCCACCGCCGCAAAATACGGCGGGCTGTGCGGCAGCATCGCCCGCAACATTCTGAAAGCCCCGGAGGACTGCGAGGAGTGTCTGAACGACACCTATTTCGCCGTCTGGAACGCCATTCCCGAGCAAAGACCCGGCCGGTTTTCCGTGTTCGTCAGCCGCATTACCCGGAATCTGGCACTGAAAAAGTGGGAGTATCTGTCCGCCGCCAAGCGAAACCCCGCTGCGGTCATCTCGCTGGAGGAGTTGGGTGACTGCGTTTCCGGGACGGACAGCGTGGAGGACGAGGCGGAGAACAGGCGTATCGAGCGGATCATTGATGCGTTTCTCCGGGAGCAGAGCCGGGAAAAGCGGGACGTTTTCATCCGGCGCTATTGGTATTTTGACTCTATCGGGGCGATCTGCGAGGCCACCGGCTTCAGCGAAAGCAAGGTGAAATCCATCCTGCTGGCCACGCGGCGCAAGCTCCGGGACTATCTGGAAAGCGAAGGGGTGGAGATATGAATAAGGAGCAGCTTTCCCAGCGGATCGGCAATATGGATGACCGGCTGGTGGTGCAGGCGGAACACGTGCCCAGCTACGGGCGGCAGCGGCGGAGCAGCCTGCGGAGGAAAATAGCGGGCATCGCCGCCGTCATTGTGCTGATGGCGTGCAGCGGTGCGGTAGGTGCGTTGGCGTTCAGCCGGGAGACGGTCAGGGAAGTTCCCGCGCAGCAGGAGACGGTGGAGCTGACGGGCATCGGCGTGACGGTGCTGTTGCCCGACAGCTGGGCAGGACAATATGAGGTGGTGCAGGATTCCTTCCTTCCCTATAACTCCGCCATGTGGGAATTCTGCGCAAAGTCTGTCTATGAGGACGAGACCTTCTACCGCGGGAGCTTATTCACCGTGTTCCAGTACGCGGACTACTCCATGTCGGCGGAGGAATTCGCCCAGAGCGGGCTGGCGGGCATCGGCCGGTATCTGTTTGCCACGGAGGACGCCACCTATGCCGTGATGTACGCGGGGGA
>ENA-UEOI01000932-UEOI01000932.1-human-gut-metagenome-genome-assembly--contig:-NODE-932-length-28017-cov-3.781424_pt1 | contig 28017 bp, 26 predicted proteins | sample MGYA00242883_ERZ507882 | MGnify/ENA primary metagenome ERZ507882 (study PRJEB26167, sample SAMN06115502) | human gut metagenome | host: Homo sapiens | place: China:Chongqing | collected 2015-07-29...
GCCACATACTGGCTGCTGCCCCGAAAAGTCTCATTCATGGGTCATGTCTCCTTGTCTTGGGTGATTGCGTCAGGCCATGCCTGCGCATTAAATAAGTATTGTACCGGAAGTACCCTGCAAATGCAACCTTAGATCCCACAGTCTCTGTCCCCATGCCCCAAAGAAAACGAACAGCCCGGAGGGAACGGCTTTCCCTCCGGGCTACTTTTGGTTTTTCCTTAAAGTCCCTGGGCGATCATGGCTTCCGAGATCTTCTTGAAGGCGGCGATGTCGCTGCCTGCGATCAGGTCATAGCCCAGATCGTACTCGGCCGCCGCGGCCGCGGACAGGTCGTAGATGTTGTTCATGATGCTGCGCAGCCGGTCGTCCACTTCCTTGCGGGACCAGCTGTAACGCACGCTGTTTTGCACCATCTCCAGGGCGGAGACCACCACGCCGCCGGAGCCGGAGGCCTTGGAACCCGCCGTCAGGACCCGGGGGCTCAGACGCAGCAGCTTCAGTGCCTCCGCGGTGGCGGGCATGTTGGCCGCCTCCACGTAATAGCGCACGTTGTTGGCCACGATCATCACCGCGTCCTCCACATCCAGCTCGTTCTGAGTGGCGCAGGGTACCACGACGTCCACCGGCACCTCCCAGGGCTTCTTGCCCGGATAGAACTCCACACCGAAGCGGTCGGCGTAGGCCTCTACCCGGTCCTCACCGGCAGCACGCATGGAGAGCATATAGTCGAACTTCTCCTGGGTGGTGACGCCGTCGGGATCATAGACATAGCCGTCAGGACCGGAGAGGGTCACCACCTTGCCGCCCAGCTCCGCGCTCTTGCGGCAGACGCCCCAAGACATGTTGCCGAAGCCGGAGACGGCCAGGCGCTTGCCCTCCAGGGTCTCTCCCTGCTGCTCCATCATCCGGGCCAGGAAATACACGGTACCGAAGCCGGCGGCCTCCTGGCGGATCTTGCTGCCGCCGTAGGTCAGACCCTTGCCGGTCAGGGCGCTGCTCTCAGAGCGGCCCGTCAGGCGCTTATACTCGCCGAAGAGATAGCCGATCTCCCGGGCACCCACGCCGATGTCGCCGGCGGGAATGTCCGTGTCGGAACCGATGTGACGATACAGGGCCGTCATGAAGCTCTGGCAGAAGCGCATGATCTCCCGGTTGCTCTTGCCCCGGGGGTCAAAGTCCGCACCGCCGGCGGCGCCGCCGATGGGCAGGCCAGTCAGGGCATTTTTATAGGTCTGCTCAAAACCCAGGAACTTCACCACGGAGGGGTTCACCGTGGGGTGGAACCGCAATCCGCCCTTGTAGGGGCCGATGGCGCTGTTGAACTGCGCCCGGTAGCCGTGGTTCGTGTGGGCCATGCCCTGGTCGTCCACCCAGGGCACGGTGAAGGAGAGCATCCGCTCCGGCTCCACCATCCGGGTCAGAAGATCCAGCCGCTCGAAGCGGGGATCATCTGTAACGGCCGGCTGAATCATCTCCAGCCAGGCCTGCACCGCCTGCAGATACTCAGGCTGATTGGCGTACCGCTGCTCCAGGGCAGCAGACACGCTGGCAGCATACTCGCTCATTCCGCTGCCCTCCTCACACCAAGCCGTAGGCCAGCATGGAGTCGGCCACCTTCAGGAAGCCTGCGATGTTGGCGCCGGCCACCAGGTCGCCGGGCTTGCCGTACTCCGCGGCGGCGTTGGAGGCATTGTGGTACAGGTTGGTCATGATGGACTTGAGGTGCTCATCCACCTCTTCAAAGGTCCAGTAGAAGCGCATGGAGTTCTGGCTCATCTCCAGAGCGGAGGTAGCCACGCCGCCGGCGTTGGCCGCCTTGGCGGGGGCAAACAGCAGCCCGGCGCCCTGCAGGGCCGCCACTGCCTCCGGCGTGCAGGGCATGTTGGCGCCCTCGGCCACGGCGAAGCAGCCGTGCTCCACCAGGGCCTTGGCCCCCTCCAGGGGCAGCTCGTTCTGGGTGGCGCAGGGGAGGGCGATGCCGCAGGGTACCGTCCAGATGCCCTGGCAGCCCTCGAAATACTTGGCAGTGGGTACATAGTCCAGATAGGTCTTGATGCGGGCGCGCTTGACCTCCTTGATCTCCTGGATCACCTTGTAGTCAATGCCGTTTTCGTCTACAATATAGCCGTTGGAATCGCTCATGGCGATGACCTTGCCGCCCAGCTCGGTGGCCTTCTGGTTGGCGTAGATGGCCACGTTGCCGGAGCCGGAGATCACCACGCTCTGGCCCTGGAAGGACTTTCCGGCGGCCTTGAGCATCTCGTCGGCGAAGTAGCACAGGCCGTAGCCGGTGGCCTCGGTGCGGGCCAGGGAGCCGCCGTAGCTCAGGCCCTTGCCGGTGAGCACGCCGTTGAATTCGTTGCGGATGCGCTTGTACTGGCCGAACAGGTAGCCAATCTCGCGGGCTCCCACGCCGATATCACCGGCGGGCACATCGGTGTCGGGGCCGATGTGGCGCTGCAGCTCGGTCATAAAGGACTGGCAGAAGCGCATAACCTCGTTGTCGCTCTTGCCCTTGGGGTCAAAGTCCGCGCCGCCCTTGCCGCCGCCCATGGGCAGGCCGGTCAGGGAGTTCTTGAACACCTGCTCGAAGCCCAGGAATTTGATGATGGACAGGTTGACGGAGGGGTGGAACCGCAGGCCGCCCTTGGAGGGGCCGATGGCGGTGGAGAACTGCACCCGGTAGCCCCGGTTGACCTGCACCCGGCCGTGGTCGTCCACCCAGGAGATGCGGAACAGCAGGCTGCGCTCCGGCTCCACAATCCGGTCGATGACGCCGGACTTGGCCAGCCGCTGGTTCTGCTCCACCACGGGCTGGAGGGACTCCAGCACCTCGCCGACGGCCTGAAGGAACTCCGGCTCGTGGGCATTCTTTTTGCAGACATCTTCATAGACACCCTGGAGATACGAATTGGTAAAGGTAAATGCCATATTGCCAAACCCCTTTGCGTGGCGCCTGCCCGGCAGGCGGCCGAATTTGAGCGATGAACGCGGGGGAGACGCCCCGCGCTTCCACGATGGAGCTATTATAATCTGTTTTCTCTGGAAATGCAAGAGAAAAAAATAAAATTGCAAAAATGACGGAAAAGCCACCGGAAAATCGGGCTGTTCTGCAAAAAATGAATTGAGTGATGCAAGATGCCGGGAAGGGTGTAACCTTTTTCCGGCTGAGACGTTGTATAGACAGAAAGGGGGGAGCGGAGTGGAGCCGCGCACGCTGGAGGAGCTGTACCGGCGCTATGCCGGAGAGCTGTATCTCTACGCCTATTCCCTGTGCCAGAACGAGGCCCAGGCCCAGGATCTGACCGCGGAGGCCTTCTGCCGCGCCCTGCTGGCCCTGGACGGGGCGGACGCCGGGTGGCGGAGCTGGCTGTATAAGGTATGCCGCAACCTGTGGCTGGATCAGGTGCGGCGCAGCCGCCGCCTGGCCCCGGAGCCGCCCGGCCCAGAGCTGGCGGCGGAGGGAGACGTGCTGGAGGAGTTGCTCCAGGAGGAGCGGCGCCGGGCCGTCTACCGGGCGGTGCAGGCCCTCTCCCCGGTGGATCGGGAGATCGTCACCCTCCACTACTACGGAGGGCTCTCCCTGAAGGAGGCGGGGGAGGCCATGGGACTCACCCCCGGAGCGGCCCGCACCCTGCTGTGCCGGGCGCGGAAGAAGCTGAAGAGCAGATTGGAGGGACAGATATGACATTTCGGGAACTGCTGGACAAATACCGGGCCGGGCAGGCCAGCGAGGAGGAGCGGGCCATGGTGGAGGCCGAGCTGGAGAAGAGCGAGGCCATTGCCGACTACCTGGCCGAGCAAGTGGAGGACGCGCTGGGGGCGGCGGAGACGCAGGCCCCCGCCGGAGAGGTACGGCATATTCAGAAGAAGGTAAACCGCCGCCTGCGGCGGACGGCGGTGTGGGCGGCCTGCATCGTGCTGGCCGTCCTGCTGGGGGTGCGCTTCGTGGTCAGCCCCCTGGTGTCGTCCCTGTACTATCAGCCAAACGCCTACACGGTGGGCGGAATGGAAGATCGCGCGCCGGACTCTCTTGTGGAGGAGAACGGCGTGGAGGTGATCAGCATCGGAGACCTGCCGCCGGAGGAAGCGGAGCGCTATCTGCGCGTGGAGAGTCAGGACGTGGCGGTGGATCTTACTGCCCTTTACAGCCTGATCGCCCCGGGGACGACGGTGACAGCCGCCTCGGCGCAGCCGGAGGGGTTCGGGCGCTACACCCTCACGGTGGAGACGGAGGCGTGGCTCACCGGGGAGACGAGCCAGCGGAGCGGCGAGCTGGGCCCCCATGCAGATGGATTCTTGGCGCACTCCAGTCCGGGGCGGAGTATTCTGGAGATTATGGAGTCGGCGGAGAGCGGGCGCGTCAGTGATAAACTGGAATTCAGCCGCCACACCCCGGACTACCTGCGCGAGCTGCCCGGCACCTCCTATGTGGCGGCGTGGGTGCATTTTCCGGAGCATCTGAACCCCGTAAAGCTGTACTGGCTGGAGGAGCAGCAGGAGTACAGCGGCATCCGCTTTCTGTGGGCGGGCGTCCGTACGGGGGAGGAGAGCATGCTGGGATTCCCCATGCTGGATGCGCGGGGCAGCGGCTTCAGTCCCGACTGGGAGGACTATCCCATGTTTAACTGGGCCCAGGCCAGTCTGGAGCGGGCCGTGGGCGTGGCCTATGAACAGCGGTTCCGTAGCCTGTTGGCCTATGTGAACGACCGGACTCAGGCAATAGAGGCCCTGCTGGGGGGCGAGGTCTGGGCGGACTACTATCAGAGCTATTTCGCGGAGGCCGCCGCCTATGTGGAGGCCAACGGCGTGGAGGTGACCGGCGCGCTGGTGTACGCCGAGGCTGACGATCTGCTCCGCCTGTGGGAGAACGGGGACGTGGACAAAATCGCCATCGACACCGTACTGCCCTCCAAGTACTCTGCCGGCGGGACATTCGGCTGGGGTTGAGAAAATCCGCTTTGACGAACCGGCGGGTTTGTATTATAATAAAATCAGGATAGGAGGTGTCCTTATGAAGCACGTTGTCATCACCATCGGCCGGGAGTACGGTTCCGGCGGGCGGCTCATCGCCAAGCAGCTGTCGGAGGAGCTGGGTATCACCTTCTACGACAAGGAGCTCATCACGGCGGTGGCCAGGAAGACCGGATTCTCGGAGAATTTCATCCGGGATTCCGAGCATCAACGTCCCACCAACAGCTTCCTGTACGACCTCTACACCGCGGTACAGACTCCGTCGGTGCCCGACCAGGTGTTCATTGCCCAGGCCAAGGTCATCAAGGAGGCCGCGTCCAGGGAGTCCTGCGTCATCGTGGGCCGGTGCGCCGACTACATTCTGCGGGACGACCCCAGGCGGCTGAGCGTCTTTGTGCACGCTCCGCTGGACGAGCGGGTGCGCCGGGCCCGAGAGGAGTACGGCGTCCAGGAGCCCAACCTGGAGGCCTATGTGCTCCGCCAGGACAGGGCCCGCGCCTCCTACTACAACTACTTTGCCACCGGGAAATGGGGCCAGAGCCGGGAATATGACCTGTGCGTCAGCAGTCATATGGGCATTGCCGCGGCGGTGGCCACCATCAAGGCCGCGGCGCTGGCCGTGGCGGGCGGGACCGGAGCGTAAGCTGCGGGGACAGCCCACCGGCCCGGACCGTCCGCGCCGGAGCAGACAATTCGTTTGACAAGAATTTGACAAGAAGCTGAGAGGCCCCGGAATCCCAAGTGATTCCGGGGCCTCTTTTCCGTATGGCGTTCAGTTGAGCACAATGGCGTGAACCGCCTCAATGAGCGCCACCGCCGCGCTCCGATCCACCAGACACAGCGGTTTGCCATCCAACGTGGCTAGGCAGTTCTCCCCGTCAAAGCGGTAGAGGGCGATCTGGACGGAGGGGGAGCCCTCCCCCTCCAGATGGAGGGTCAGGGTGATCTCCTCCTTGCCCGTGGGGGCCTCATCGGTGAAGGACACGGCGGTCAGGGCCTGGAGGGCGCTCTGGAAATCGGTGCTCTCCAGCGTCTCGCCCTGATAGGCGAAGGCGGGCCCGTCCGCGCCGTCCGCCGCGGTGAGGGTGCAGGTCTCGCCCTCCAGGGTCACGTCCACCTGGCTGATATCCTCCAGCGCGGCGGGCAGCACCTCCTGGTGCCGGAGATCGTCATAGGAGGCGGCCATCAGCGCCCCGTACTCCGCGCCGGTGATCTGATAGAGCAGCTTGGACTGGCCCACCCGGGCGTAGGCGGTGATCTCCTCCTCGCTCTCCCCGGCGGCGGGGGCCTCCGCCGCCCGCTCGTCCGGATCGCGGCTGACGTTCAGCGTGAAGGTGCCGGAGGCCCCGTCCTCTCCGTCGTAGGCGACCTCGATGATCAGCTCGGGGCTGTCCAGGCCGCAGGACTGGAGATCGTCGTCGTTGGCGCTGTAGGTCACGCAGTCCGTCAGCGACAGGGACTGGATGGCCTGGAGATAGTCCTCCACCCGGTCGGGATCCAGCGGGACTTGCGCCCCGTCCTGCTCGGTGAAGTACACATCGTCCTCCCGGTAGGTGTTGCCGCCGTCCTCCTGGTAGGAGACGGCGTAGTTCTCCGCGCCGGAGAAGCGCAGCTCCGACACCTGGCCGAAGGCGGGGATGTCGTCCTGGTCGATCAGCTCGTCCAGGGTCACGTCAAATTCGTCCAGGGGGTCGTGGGCCGCCAGGTACACGTTTCCGTCCCCGATGGAGACATACCGCTGGGCGTCCATCTTGCTGTAGTCCCCCAGCTGGATCGTCCAGCTCTCCCCGCCGGCGGTGATGCGGATGGTGCACACCGGGTTATCCAGGCCGTACTGCCCCAGATCGTCCACATCTTCGATGATGAAGGCGGCGCCGAAGGCCGCGAAGGGCTCCAGAAGTAGATCCATCTGCTCGGCGTCCACCGGGAAGGTCGCGTCGTCGTCGTAGCTCCAGGCTCCGTCCCGGTGGAAGGACAGGGTCTGCCCGTCGTAGTCCCAGGAGAGGCTCTCCACCTCGTCGGCGGAGATGGAGAGGATGGTCTCCCCGCTGGTCTGGATCTGCTCCTTTTGGGCCTTGTACCGGCTGAGGGCAAAGGTGGCGATACAGGCCGCCAGAAGCACCGCCAGCACCACATAGAGCCGCTTATACCGCTTCATTCTGCATCCTCCTTCTCTTAACGACCACGGCGATGCCGACGCCCAGGTAGGCCAGGGGTACGATGCCGATCATGAGCACCTTCAGCAGGGAGGAGGTGGACGCGCTGATGGTCAGGTAGTTGTAGTTCAGAGACTTGCTGCGGATGGCCATGGCCTCGCTCTCCCCCACCAGGGAGGACAGGGCGTTCATCCCCAGGTTCACGTTGACCCCCGACGAAAGGGCGTTATACTTGTCGTCCAGGAAGGCGGAGGAGGAGAACCACACCATCTGGCCGCTGCCCGCCTCCACGGAGACCGCCAGGGTGAAGGGGCCGTCCAGATCTCCCTCCTCCTTGTCGTAGGTGTCCAGCTCGTAGCCGGCCAGCTTGCTGTAGGAGGCGTCCGAGGTGGTGAGCAGGGGGGTGACTGTGGCGCCGTTGGTGTCCTCCCCCACGGTGAGGCCCAGAGAGAGGGGCAGGATGGGGAAGTAGCGCTCGTCGATCAGGGAGTCGGTGATGGCGCTGGAGGCCAGGTCAGGCAGGAGGGCGAAGGGCGCCTGGAAGGCGTAGTGCTCCCGGTCGGACTCGATCACAATCCCCTCGTTGGCCGTCACGCCGTACTTGGACAGGAGGCTGTAGAGGTTGTCCAGGGAGGCGCCATCCACCGGGCCGGCCATGACCAGCAGCTTGCCGCCGCCGGTCACATAGTCGGCGAGCATATCCCGCTCCTCCCCGGAGATGTCGCTGGTGGGGGCGTAGATGAGGAGGCAGGCGGCGTCCTCAGGAATGGCGTCCACGGTCAGCAGGGAGAGGTCGTGCAGCTCCATGTTCGCCTTCTCCAGCTGATCCTGGAAGGTGGAGGGCAGCTCGCTCTCGCCGTGGCCCTCCAGCCGGTAGAGCTGGGGCTGCTCGGCGTTGACCACATAATCGATGGCCGAGGTGATGGCGCCCTCGCCGTCAAAGGAGGTGTTGTAGGAGTAGGTGTACATGTCCGGCTCGGACAGATAGATGTCGTCGTAGGAAATAAACCGGCTGCGCTCCCCGCACTCCACCACCAGGCTGTTGTTCTTCACCGCCTCGTCGGTGTACTGCTCGGCGAAGGTGGGGTAGACGTCGGGGTTTTTCTTGACCACGGTAATGTGGTCGGACAGGCTCTCGTATTTGCCCAGGAGGTTTTCGATCACCGCGTCCTCCTCGCCGGACTGCACGATCCAGTAGATGGTCACGTCCTGCTCCAGCGCGTTGACCACCACCTTGGTGTTGCTGGTGACGGAGTAGAGCTTGGAGGCGCTGATGTCGTACTGGGTCAGGCTGGTGGGCAGGGCGCTCACCAGAAGATTGAGGACGATGAGCAGCGCCAGCACCGCCGCCGTCAGCATCAGAGAGTAGGTTCCGCCCTGAAAGGCCTGGCGGCTGTGCCCCGCCGGGCCGGAGGGTGTTGCATTCGGCCGCTTCTTCATCAGTTGTACCTCCTTTTCTCCAAAGACTGCACCGAGAGGAACAGGAAGAGGGCGGCCACCGTCAGGTAGTAGAACACGGCCGTCAGGTCGAACACGCCGTTGACAAAGGTGTAAAACCGCTCAAAGAGGGAGAGGGCGGACATGACCGAGGGCAGCAGGCCCTCGAAGGCGGTGCTGTCCACGAAGTACAGGGCCGCCACCGCGGCCAGCAGCACCAGACAGACGCCGTAGGCCAGGTTGCTGTTTCGGGTCAGATAGCGCACCACGGCACCCACCGCCAGAATGAGCACCAGCAGGGCGGCCAGCGCCCCCACCGGGGTGGAGGAGACGTACTCGGAGAGGCTGACACTGTAGTAGTTCAGGAGAATGACCGCGATACCCAGACCGGCGGCCAGCCCCTGGTTGTCGGTCAGCGAGGAGAGAAAGACCCCCACGGCGATCAGCGCCGCGCCCAGCAGGAAAAAGGCCAGAATGGAGCCGTAGGAGGTGAGCAGATAGACGTCGCCGAACTGGGCGAAGATCAGCGGATAGACCGCGATGATGGCCAGGGGGATCAGGTACAGCACCAGCAGGGCCAGATATTTCCCGGCGATGATCTGCACGGTGGTGATGGGCAGGGAGTAGAGCAGCTGGTCGGTCTTCTGCCTGCGCTCCTCGGCCAGCACACGCATGGTCAGCACCGGCACGATGACCACAAAGACCAGGCTGGCGAAGCTGAGGACATACTCGAAGTTGCTGACCGCAGCCTGGAGGTTGTAGAGCATGGCGCCGATGCCGATGAAGGCCAGCAGAAACGCGCCGAACACATAGGCGGTCAGGGAGTGAAAATAGCTTCTCAGCTCATGCTTGAATACAGCGGTCATGCCTGCTCCTCCTCTCCCTCCGCGGCGGCCGGGGCCTCCGCGCTCTGTTCCGTCAGCTCGATGAAGATATCCTCCAGATTGGCCTTCTTCAGCGCCATCTCCAGCAGGGGAACCCCCGCCCCGGCAAAGGCGAAGAAGAGGGCGCGGGAGACGTCGTGGAGGCTTGCCTCCCGTCCGGTTTTGAGGCGCGCGGTGACGAGACCGTCCTCCTCCGCCATGATGGACCGGCCGGTGATGGCGCCGATGCCGTCCAGAAGGGCGCGCACCTGCTCCTCCGTCCCCTCGGCGGTCAGGGTGATCTCGTTGGGGGTGAGCAGGCGGCTCTCCAGCTCGTCGGGCGCGCCGAAGGCCGCCAGCTTCCCGTGGGCGATCATGAGGATCTGATCGCAGATGGTCTGCACCTCGGACAGGATGTGGGAGCTGAACAGAACCGTATGGGTCTGGCCCAACTGCCGGATGAGCTCCCGGATCTCAATGATCTGGAGGGGGTCCAGCCCCACCGTGGGCTCATCCAGAATGATGACTCTGGGGCTGCCCAGCAGCGCCTGGGCAATGCCTACCCGCTGGCGGTAGCCCTTGGAGAGCGCGGAGATGCAGCGGTGGCGCACGCCGGTGAGCCTGGTCTGTTCCACCACCTCCGCAATCTGGCGTTCCAGCGCCCCGCCCCGCAGCCCCTTGGCCTCGCCCACGAACCGCAGGTATTCCACCGGGGTTTCGTTCAGATAGAGGGGCGGCTGCTCCGGCAGGTAGCCGATGAGCCGCTTGGCCGCGCCGGGCTCCTCGAAAATGTCGTGCCCGTCGATGCGCACACGCCCGCTTGTGGCGGACAGGCATCCGGTTATGATGTTCATGGTGGTGGACTTTCCCGCGCCGTTTGGCCCCAGAAAGCCGTATACATGCCCCTCCTCGATTTCAAAGGAGAGATCGTCCACCGCCAGGAAATCTCCATAACACTTTGTCAGGTGTTCCACTGTGATCATGGTTGACCTCCTCGATTCCATTTGAGTGCATGGCACCTGAGGTCATTATAAAGAGGAATGCTGAAACGACGCTGAAAGCCCGGTTCCCCGGAGGACAAAAAGGGGGTGCGGCCCAGCGGGGCCGCACCCTCAGGCTGTCCATAAACCCTCCTGCTAAAGCGTTCGGAGGGAAGGATAGTGTGAAAGGGAGCTGTCAAGGTTCCATGGAGGTGAATTGGCCGTAGGCCAAGAGAGACCGGCCTGGGCCGTTCGCGTTGGATCAAGCGACATTTTGAAACGTTTTCAGAGTTTCAAAATGTCACCCCAGCAGGGCCGCACCCTCGCGCGGTCGTTCGGAGCGCCGCTCCGGTCAGTCATTGGGGAAAGCGGCGCGGTAGACGGCCTCCTGCTCCGGCAGGTGGGTGACATATCCCACCGGGATCCGGTTTCCGGTGGCCTCGATGATCCTCCGCGCGCCGTCCGGGCCGAAGGCGCCGCACAGCTCGATGCAGCCGACGCCCTGCTCCAGCAACTCCCGCGCGGCCGCACAGGCGTCCTCCAGGGTGGAGACGCCGCGCATCTGCGCCGCTCCGCCGTGTATGGCCGCCCGGTCGGTCTCCGGGCAAAAGTCCCCCAGGATCAAAAATGCAAATTTCATACACATGCCTCCTGTATCTCTGATTTCATTCTCTGATTTCCAGACGCGCTTACTCCGGCGCCGCTACTCCTGCCGGCAGGGCAGCTCCACCCGGAAGCGGTTAAAGCCTCCGGCACACGTTACGTCAATGGTTCCGTGGTGCTGGGCCACAATGCCCTCGGCAATGGACAGCCCCAGGCCGAAGCTGCCATTCCGGCTCCGGGCCGGATCAGCGCGGTAAAAGCGCTGGAAGATCTGACGGCGGGCCTCCGGCGGGATCGGTTCCCCCTGGTTGGCCACCGTCAGCGCACAGTGATTCCGCCCCCTCCGGTGGAGAGCTACCTGGGTCTCGCCGCCGGGGCTGGAGTACTTTTGGGCGTTGTCCAGCAGAATCTCCAGCACCCGCCGCAGCGCTTCCTCATCGCCGCTGACGGTGATCCCCTCGTCCACCTGGGAGATCAGGGTGAGGCCCTGCTCAAAGAACAGCGGCTCAAAGGGCAGGAGGCTCCGGGCGGTCAGACCGCTGAGATCCACCGGCCGGAGCACAAGGTGGGATTCGGCGCTGTCCGTGCGGGCCAGCTCCAGCATCTGCTCGATCAGGGCGCGCATCTGCCGGGACATGGTGAGGATGCTGCTGGAAAAAGTGCTCCGCCTGGCCTCGTCCGCCTCGTCCTGGAGCAGCTCCGCGTTGGTCATGATGACGGTCAGCGGGGTTTTCAACTCGTGGGAGGCGGCCGCGACGAACTGCCGCTGCTGCTGCCAGGCCCGCTCCACCGGGCGCACCGCCCACTTGGAGAGCAAAACGCTGACCCATAGGAAGGCCAGGAAGCTCAGGCCGCCGATCAGGAGGCAGGTTCTGCGCAGTCCGTCCAGCGTGGCCCGCTCACTGGAGATGTCCGCGAACACCAGGAAGCGGCTCATGGGTGCGTCGGAGCGGTAATAGCGCAGGTTATACTCCTCCAGCACCCCCAGGCGGCGGGGGGAGGCCGCAGCGGCCTGGGCCAGGCCGCCCAGAAAGGCGTCGTCGGACAGGTCGTAGTAGCCACCGCTGGCGTCCAGCAGCTCGCCGTGGGGGCCGAGCTGCAGCGTGAAGAAGGGCAGGCGCACGTCCTCCCCCAGCTCGCCCGGAGCGTCCATTTGAAAGGGCTGGCTGGCGATGCGCTCCATCATACGGATGCTCTCGGTCTCCAGATTGGCGCTGGTGAAGTAGAACACCAGGCCCAGTATGGCGCTGAGCAGGATGGTGGCGATGCCCATGTTGATGACAATGAACTTCAGGCGCAGCCGCTTAATCATCGCCGCTCACCTCCAGGTGGTAGCCCAGCCGGCGGATGGACTCGATGCGGATGTTGGAGCCGATGCTGGCGAGCTTTTTCCGCAGAAAGCAGACGTAGACCTCCACATGGTTTTCCACCGCGTCGGAGTCGTACCCCCATACCCGCTCCAGCAGGGCCGCCTTGGACAAATTGCGCTCGCCCGCCTGGAGGAGCAGCCGCATGATGTCGAACTCCCTGGCGGACAGCCGGATGCTGTCTGCCCCGCAGGAGAGGGCGGCGGTGGACAGATCCAGAGATGTATTGCCCAGGGTGAGCTGATTGACCTGGGCGCCCTGCCGGCGCAGCAGGGCGTTGACGCAGGCCAGCAGCTCCCGGGTGTCAAAAGGCTTGGTGAGGTAGTAGTCGGCCCCCGCGTTCAGACCGGTGATGCGGTCCTCCAGGCCGGAGCGGGCGGTGAGCATCAGAATGGGGGTGCCCAGATGCCTGGCGCGTACCTGCCGGGCCACGGTGTAGCCGTCCAGGCCGGGCATCATCACGTCCAGAATCAGCAGGTCGTAGACGCCCAGCTCCGCGTATTCCGCCCCGGTCTCCCCGTCATAGACGGCCTCCGCCTCAAAGCCCTTCCGCCGCAGCACCTCGGCGATGGAGTCGGCCAGTAGCTGTTCGTCCTCTATAATCAAAATTTTCAACGCTGTCCCTCCTGCGTTTGTCCCACGTGTCTTTTTGATCATAATACAGAACGAAGCTGAAAGGAAGCTGAAAACCAGCGGATCTTTCGCGGCGTCCCCTGCCTGATGGCTGATAGAGATGGGAGGAGATATTCTTAGAAAAATGGAGCCGGATACCGATGGTACGGCATCCGGCTCCACTATTGAAGCAGTCCGAATCATTCTATCCGTTAGCGGACTCTGATTTATGAAAAATTTTGGCCGTTTCCTGCCCGCGGAGCACCCGCAGGCCGCCCAGGGCCAGGGAGCGCATCTCGTCCTCGCCGGGGTAGACCACCACGGGGGCCAGGAAGGAGACCCGCTTCTCAATCTCGCTGGTGACATACTGGGAGTAAGCGATGCCGCCGGTGAGGAGGATGGCGTCCACCTTGCCGCACACGTTGGGGGCGCACTTGGCGATGTTCTTGGCGATGTTGAGGATCATGGCGTCGTAGACCAGCTTGGCGTGGGCGTCGCCGCTCTGGATCATCTGCTCCACCGCGCGGCTGTCGGTGGTGCCCAGGTGGGCCATCAGGCCGCCCTGGTTCTTCACCAGCTTCATCATGCCCTTGTAGTCGTACCGGCCGCTGAAGCACTCCTTGATCACGTCGAACATGGGCAGGCCGCCGGCCCGCTCAGGGGAGAAGGGACCCTCCTCGTCGTTGATGAAGTCCTCAATCTTCCCGTTGTGGTGCAGGTTGACGGAGATGCCGCCGCCCAAGTGGGCCACGATGACGGTGATGTCCTTGTAGTCCCTGCCGTTCTCCCGGGCGTAGCGCAGGGCCGCGGCGCGGGTGTTCAGGTTGTGGCCCATGCCCTTGCGGCGCATGGAGGGCAGGCCGGTGAGCTTGTTAATGGGCAGCAGCTCGTCCACCGTGACCCCATCGTAGATATAGGCGGGGATGCCAAGCTGGAGGCTGATGGAACGGGCGATCATCGCGCCCACGTTGGAGGCGTGCTCGTTCTGGGGCTTGTTCTTGAGCTGCCACACCATGTCGTCGTTGACCTCGTAGGCCCCCGCCTCGATGGGGGTCAGCAGGCCGCCCCGGGAGACGATGGCGGTGAGGGAGTCCAGTGGGACGCCGTGCCGCTTCAGGCAGTCCAGCACCAGCTCGCGGCGGAATTCATACTGGTCGGCCACGCAGTCGAAGGGGGCGAGCTCCTCGGCGGAGTGGGTGATGGACTCCACGAACAGGGGCTCCTCCCCGTCAAAGACAGCCAGCTTGGTGGACGTAGAGCCGGGGTTGAGAATCAAAAGTCGCTCCATTGGGGTTCCTCCTTACTGATTCCGGGCGGCCGCGGCGGAGATGACGATGGACAGGTACTTCTCCTCGGCGGAGGAGCCGCGGCTGGTCATGACGATGGGGCACCGGGCGCCCACGATGAAGCCGGCCATCTTGGCCTTGCAGGTGACGGTGAGCATCTTGCCCATGATGTTGCCGGCGTGGATGTTGGGGGCCACCAGCACGTCGCAGTCGCCGGCGCAGGGGCTTTCAAAGCCCTTGAAGGCGGCGATCTCGCGGCTGACGGCGCAGTCGTAGGAGATGGGGCCCTCCACCACGCAGCCGGTGAGCTCGCCCCGCTGGTTCATCTGCTTCAGGGCGTCGCCCTCCACGGTCTCGGGCATCTTGGGGTTGAGCTTCTCCACGCAGGCCAGCACGCCCACCTTGGGGCAGTCGTAGCCCATGGCCCGCAGGGCGCCCACGGTGTTCTCGATGATGGCCTTCTTCTGCTCCAGGGTGGGATAGGTCACCATGCCGCCGTCCACCGGCATCAGCAGCTTGTGATAGGTGGGGATTTCAAAGGCGGTGAAGTGGCTCATGACGCCGCCCTTGCCCAGGCCGGTCTCCTTATTCACCACGGCCTTGAGCAGCACGGAGGTGTCCAGCTTGCCCTTCATCAGGAAGTCGGCCTCACCCGCCCGCACCAGGGCCACCGCCTTGCGGGCGGCCTCCGCCAGATCGGGCTCGTCGTGGATGTCCTCCGCGGGGATGTGCTCGCCCAGCTCCGCCAGCACCTGGTCGATCACCGCCTTGTCGCCCACCAGGATGGGGGTCACAATCCCCTCGGCCCGGGCGCGCAGGACGGCCTCGATGGTGTGGGCGTCGCCCGCCGCGGCCACGGCCATGCGGGCGCGGCTGGGCTGGCCCTTCACGTGGGCGATCAGCTCGTCAAAATTGTGAAATACCATGCCGAATTCCTCCTTACTGCTTCTGGGCGCGGCCCAGCTCCAGGCCCTTCTCAAAGGCCTGCTTGTTGAGGGGCAGGAGCTTGGGCTTGGAGGAGAGCTTGTGCTCGATGGTCTGCCAGACGATGGCGGGGTCGATGACCTCGGTGTAGCCCACGTAGACGCCCAGCATGATGACGTTGAGCACCTTGGCGTTGCCCATCTCCAGGGCCAGCTCGGTGACGGGGGCCTTGACCAGCTTCACGTCGTCCCGGCCGATGTCGTCGGAGACGATGGAGCTGTTGATGAACAGGGTGCCGCCGCTCTTGAGGGTGCCGATGAACTTCTTGAGGGAGGGGCCGTTCATGACGATGAGATCGTCCATCACGTCGCCCAGAGGGGCGCCGATGGCCTCGTCGGAGATGACCACGAAGCAGTTGGCGGTGCCGCCGCGCTGCTCGGCGCCGTAGGAGGGGAAGAAGGTGACGTTCTTGTCGGTGGAATTACAGGTGGCGTCCGCCAGGAACTTGCCCAGGGTCATGACGCCCTGGCCGCCGAAGCCGGCCACGCAGAGATTGGTTTCCATGTTCGCTCTCCTCCTTTAGCGGTCGCGGACGACGCCCAGCGGGAACTCGGGCAGCATCTTCTCTTCGATGTACTCCAGGGACTTCATGGGATCCAGGCCCCAGTTGGTGGGGCAGCTGGTGACGATCTCCACCATGGAGAAGCCCTTGCCGTCCAGCTGGTTCTGGAAGGCCTTGTGAATGGCCTGCTTGGTCTTGTTGACGTTGGCGGGGGTGTTGCAGCTGGTGCGCACCAGGTAGGCGGGCGCGGTGAGCTGGTTGAGAATCTCACACATGTGCATGGGATAGCCGTGCTCCTTGGGATCGCGGCCGTGGGGGGCGGTGGAGGCCTTCATGCCCACCAGGGTGGTGGGGGCCATCTGGCCGCCGGTCATGCCGTAGATGCCGTTGTTGATGAAGATGACGGTGATGTTCTCCCCGCGGTTGGCGGCGGAAATAGACTCGGCCAGGCCGATGGAGGCGAAGTCGCCGTCGCCCTGGTAGGTGAAGACCAGGCTGTCCGGATTGGAGCGCTTCATGCCGGTGGCTACGGCGCAGGCGCGGCCGTGGGGCGCGGTGGTGTTGTCGTAGGCGATATAGTCCATGTGCAGGCCGCAGCAGCCGATGCCCAGGACGCAGGCGGCGCGGTCCACCAGATCCATCTCCTCCAGCACCTCACCGATGAGCTTGATGACGGTGGAGTGCATACAGCCGGGGCAGAAGCCGGAGACCTTGTCCTCCTGGATGGTTTTTGTTCTTCCGTAGATCTTTTCCATCTTACTTGCCCTCCATGATCTTCTTGACCGCGGCAAGGACCTTGTCGCGGCTCATGATGTTGCCGCCGGAGCACAGGCACGTCTCGATGAGGCAGCGGTCCTTCACAGCCACCGCCACGTCGTCCACGAACTGGGCGGGGATGGACATCTCCACGTCCAGCACCGCCTTCACCTTGCTGTAGTCAATGTGGTCGTAGGCGGCGTAGGGGAAGGGGTGGACGGTGATGGGGCGGATCAGGCCGGCCTTGACGCCCTGGGCGCGGAGCAGCTCCACCGCGGACTTGCAGATGCGGGCGGAGATGCCGTAGGCGGTGAGCACCACCTCGGCATCCTCCAGCCGGTACTCCTCCACCTGCACATCCTTCTTCCAGGACTCGTACAGGGCGGCGGCATCCTCGTTGGCCTTCTGCATGTCGCTGGTCAGCCAGTGGCCCGGCTGGATCCAGGCGCGGTGGGCGTAGTCCAGCTTGTGGCCCACGCAGGCCCAGCCCTGCTTGGACGCCTTGAGGGCGGCCACCTCCTCCTCGCTCTTCATCCCGGGCAGCACCACCGGCTCCATCATGGTGCCGATGACGCCGTCGGCCAGGATGAGCACCGGGTTGCGGTCCCGGTCGGCGTAGTCAAAGGCGGCGTAGGTCATGTCCACCGCCTCCTGGACGGTGGAGGGGGCGAAGACCATCATCTGGAAGCCGCCGTTGCCGCTGGCCCTGGTGGCCTGGAAGTAGTCCATCTGGGCGGGCTGGATGGAGCCGACGCCCGGGCCGCCCCGGGAGATGTTGGCGTACACCATGGGGATGCGGGCGGCGGCGCAGTAGGAGATGCCCTCGCTCTTCAGGGCGATTCCGGGGGAGGAGGAGGAGGTCATGGCCCGCACGCCGGCGGAGGCGGCGCCGTACACCATGTTCACCGAGGCCACCTCCGACTCGCCCTGGACGAACACGCCGCCCACCTCGGGCATGCGACGGGAAAAATACTCGGGAATCTCGTTCTGCGGGGTGATGGGATAGCCGGCAAAGAACCGGCAGCCCGCCCGCACGGCCGCCTCGGCGATGGCCTCGCAGCCCTTCATAAATACGCGTGACATATTGCCTTCCTCCCCTTACTTGTAGATCTCGATGGCCCCGTCCGGGCACATGCGGCCGCAGATGGCGCAGCCGATGCAGTCCTCCGGGCGCACGGGCACCACGTACTCATAGCCCTTGGAGTTGACGCTTGTGCCGATCTCCAGCACCTGCTTGGGGCAGAACTTCACGCAGTAGCCGCAGCTCTTGCAGCGCTCCGCCACAATTTCCACTTTTGCCATACTGACATCTCCTTCTTGCATATTGCATCTTGCAAACTGTTGAATAGGGGGCTTACGGTGCGTCCGGCTCCGGCCCGGCCGCCCAGGGATAGGTCAGCCACAGGCGGATGGGGAGCACCGGGCAGGGCAGCCCCTCCGGCAGGGCGGCGCACAGCTCCCGGCGGACGCACAGGTAATCCACCGGCTTGTAGGGGCTCACCAGCTCCCAGAGCCTCCGGGCGCCCTCCGCCACGTCGGCGGGGGTGGTCTCCGGCCCAAGGTTGGGGTTGCCCACCAGCCGCAGCCGGGCCAGCTCCACATGGGAGACTCCCAGGGTCTCCCCCAGCACCTGGTCAATGTGCTCCAGAGTGGCCGACCAGGGGCGGAAGGGGTTGATCACGTAATACACCGTGGTGCCGTCCCGGTTGAGCAGGGGGGCATATCCCCCAATGGAGCGGGCGCCGATGTAGTCGCCCCCCACGTCCAGCACGGCGCAGCAGTGCGGATCGTTCAGCCGCTGCCGCACGCCGCCGGTCAGGGTGGGGGCATCCATGAACTGGGCTTCGTAGTGGACCTCCACCCCCAGCGCCTCCAGGGCCTCGCGCCGGTCTCTGGAGCGGAAGAGGGGCTTGGTCATGTCCAGGTCAAAGAAGTGGACGGGCTTGCCGCCCAGTTCCGCCAATGCCTGGGCGAAATTAAGGGCAATCTCGCTTTTGCCGCTGCCCGCCTCGCCCAGGAAAACAACATTGCTGCTGGAAGTCATATCCAGTAGACTGGATACTGAGGCTTGCTGTGCCATGGATACCTCCCATAATCAAACAAGATATAATTTGTATCTTGCAAGATTTATGAGTTAAGAATACCACACTTTTTTTAAATTGCAAGGGGGGTGGACCAGGTTTGGAAAAAGTGTCAAAATTGAGTGCATTGATTTGGGAAAAACGCTGGCCGGGCTTGTCTTTTAAAGCGGACGCTGTTATAATATCTTGCAAGAAATGAAATGGAAGGAGACGAAACCATGGCGGCGATCAAAAAGCGCTCCCTGGTGGATCAGGTGTATGAAATGCTGCGCGGCGATATCATCACGCTGCGGCGTCCCTTGGGCAGCAAGTTGAATGTCAATGAGCTTCAAGATGAGCTGGGCGTGAGCTGCACCCCCATTCGGGAAGCGGTAAACAGGCTCCAGCAGGAGGGACTGGTGGTCTACGAGAACAACGTGGGCGCCCACATCCTGGACTTGGACCAGCACGACATCACAGAGATTGAACAGCTGGCCATGACCCTCCACTGTGCGGCCATCCGCCTGGCCATGGCGCATGGCGACCGGGCCGCAATCGTGACAGGGCTGGAAAAGGACCTGGAGGAGTACCGGCGGGCGAGGAATGTGCAGAGCGAGGTTATGGCGGTTAACCGTTTTGTGGGGACCTTTTACGCGCACTGCGGCAATCGCCGGCTGGATGCGAATATGATCTCCATACAGGGCCAGCAGTTGCTGCTGCGGTATATCTATGCCGACTGCCTTACCGAGCGCGGCAGCCACGTGGAGGACTTTGAAGGCATGCTGGAGGCGGCCCGGAGGGGGGATGCCGAGGAGGTCTGCGTCTGTCTGCAACGGAACACCGACCGGTGTATTCCGGTTCTGATGGAGTATGTCCTGAAGGAGAAAGCGGCCCGGTAACACGCCGCAGAAAATGGAGGCCAGAGTAAGCAGCGCCGCCGATCCCAACGGATCGGCGGCGCTGCTGCTTGCGCTGTATTCAACAGATGGACCGGAATACGTCCAGCAGGTGGGGCAGGGCGGGATTCTGGTTGTCCTCGTTCCACATCAGGCGGACGTTGGCAAAGGGAACCCCCAGCAGGGGGATAAAAGCCACCTTGCCCTGGCAGAGACAGGCCATATCATCGCTGAGGGTAGAGATTCCAATACCGCAGGAAACCAAGGTGAGCAGAACCGGCACATGAGTGGCCTCCGCCACCACATGGGGGGCGAAGCCTGCATCAGCCACAAACGGCTCGTCCTTCACCTCTTCCATCCGTATGCTGCCACGAGAGGCCAGCGGGTGGTCCAAAGCGGTGATGATGCACTGGTGGTTTTTGTGCAGCAGGATGGAGGGGGACTCCTGCCCGGAGGGCATTGGCATATAGTTCAGGATGGCGTCCACCTCTCCCCGCTCCAGCGCGGACAGCAAGCTGGAGTGGCTATAGCCACGGATAAGCAGCGAGACATGGGGATAGGCCGTGCGAAAGCGCTGATAGAGTGTGGGCAGCTTTGGTTCGAAGGTGTCCCGCATGATGCCCAGGGTTAGGGAACCGCGATAGCCCTCCTGGGCCAGCCGGGCGGCCACCACGCTGCCCCGGTATTCGTCCAGAATTTTCGGACATTTTTTGAAAAACACTGTGCCGGCCGGGGTGAGGGCTACGCTGCGGGAGTTGCGGTAGAAAAGCTGAAGGTCCAGCTCTTTTTCCAATGCGGAAATCAGCCGGCTCAGAGCCGGCTGGGCCATGAACAGGTCGTCTGCCGCCTGGGTAAAATTGAGACGCTGTGCCAGCACCATGAAACACTCCAGTTGATTTAGAGTCACTGGGAATCCCTCCACACGTTCGATAAGTTGGGGATATCAGTATATCAAAATTCGTGCGGCTTGTCACGACCTGTTTGCTATGCAAAAGCATAGCAAAGTTGGCCATGTGCCGCTTACAGCGGCACGGCCATGAGATTATCGCACATGGGCCGGGACGGCCCACATGCGCAAAGACTTCATGCGTCTAAGCCTTTGCATAGTTTCGTAGTGCGCCCTGTGCGCACGGAGTTTTATGCAGTTAGGAGATAGTAGCCATATGGTAACTGTGCATCAATTCATGGTTAGCCACAGAGAGACACCTTTATTTTTGTGCAAAACAAACAATACTGAACCTGTTAAATTCCTCTATATGGAAGATTGGAGTCGAATTGCAGTAATCTAATCGAAAGCTGCATTTCAGCCATACAAAACCGGCATTTTACACAAAGGCAAAGAACGGGTAATATGCAGGGGAAACGAAGGCAAACTAAACTTTTTGCTTTTCAGAAGGAGGAAGTACAGATGAAAATTTTGGGTATTTCCGGCGGTATGCGCAACGGCAGCAACGACGGTATGTGCATCGAGGCCCTGATGGGGGCCAAGGAGATGGGCGCCGAGGTAGAGTTCATCCAGCTGCAGAACCTGCACATCGAGCACTGCACCGGCTGCACCGCCTGCGTGCAGAGCGTGCTGGGCGGCCGCGGCGGCAAGTGCGTGCTGAAGGACGACTTTGACTGGCTGCTGGACAAGATGCTGGACGCCGACGGCATTGTCTTCTCCACCCCCATCTTTGAGAAGGGCGCCACCGGCCTCTTCCACACGATTACCGACCGCTTTGGCCCCCGCATGGACCGCGGCAACAACATCATCGGCACCAAGATCGCCGAGGAGACCGGCGGCACCGCCCCCGATCCCCGCATCCTGAAGGACAAGGTCATCTCCTTCATGTCCGTGGGCGGCTCCGACTGGGTGACGCGCACCCAGTGCGACGCCGGCATGCTGGCCCTGACCCCCATGTGGAAGGTCATTGACAACGAGGTGTTCCCCTGGGCGCTGTCCATCCTGGTGGAGGACGAGCGGGTGGCCCGCGCCCACCAGATCGGCCGCAACATCGCCGAGGCCGCCAAGAACATCGAGCACGCCCAGTACCAGGGCGACGCCGGCGTGTGCCCCCACTGCCACAGCCGCAACTTCCACCTGCAGGACGGCAAGGCCATCTGCTGCCTGTGCGGCCTGGAGGGCGAGATCCACAACGAGAGCGGCAAGTACTCCTTCACCTTCCCCGCCGAGCAGCTGGAGCACGCCCACGACACCCTGTCCGGCAAGTTCATCCACGGCAACGACATCAAGGAGAACACCGGCAAGAAGATTGCCAACATGCAGACCGAGAAGTACAAGGCCCGCCAGGCCGCGTACCGCGCCTTTATCACCGCCACCGTGCCCGAGAAGGGCTGAGAAGGAGGGTTCGGGATGTCCGTGGAATTTCGTCCCATGCGCAGCGTCATCTATGTGGACGTCTGCAGAGAGGAGTACCGCCACCGCCTTCAGCACTGGCTGTACGGCCACCATATTCAGGATTCCATCTCTAACTTCGGCCCCTATGTGACCAAGTACGCCTTCTACAACGCCCTGCCCGTGCCCCCGGAGGGGGAGCGCTTCGGCACCCGGCGGATGCAAATGACCGAGCACTACTGGCTGGTCAACGAGATGGAGCCTGAGATGCGCAACAAGGCCATTGCCGAGTATATGCCCATGGACGTGCTGCGCTGGCAGGGCTGCGTGCCCGACACCGACGAGACCCCCCACGAGAACCTGGACGGCGACGTGGGCCGCTCCATCGGCGGCGACAACGGCTGCCCGCCCTTCGTCTTCGCCCATGTGCCCATCTCCTGGGAGGAGGACTTCAAGGGCAAGGGCCGCATGGTGTGCGACGGCCCCAACTACCGCTGGCAGTTCGTCATCCAGTACCCCGACGGCGTCAGCGAGGAGGAGGGCGAGCGCTGGTTCCATGAGGAGATCGTCCCCTACTTCCAGGCCCGGCCGGAGGTCAACCGCTTCCTGTCCAGCCGGATCTACCACGACGTGGTGGGCTGCACCTTCCACCGCCTGGTGGAGCTGTGGTTCGACGGCCCCGAGGAGTGGTATCAGGCGGCGGTGGAGGGCGCCAAGGCCCTGCCCAAGCCCGTCTGGGCGCAGCAGGAGCGCTTCCCCTTCCTGAAATCCAACTTCAACATTGTGGGCATGTTCCTCACCGACATCCCCACCAGCGACAACCTGACCCAGTTCCGCGGCTACATCACCATGCGTTAAGCGCCTTCCGCCCCGGGCGGAGCGACGCGCCGGCCTCCCGCCGGGGGGCCGGAAACACAAAAGGATGGAGGGATTCCCCATGTTCCGCAAGGATCAATTCGGTATTGTCTTCAACACCATTTTCTCGCTTATGTTCGCCATCTTTCTGCCCCTTTACATCGACGGCAGCAACATGTTCCGGGAGGCGGGCGCCATCCTCTGGGGGCCGCTGGTTCAGCAGCTCACCAAGGACTTCATCCCCGGCTTCGCCGTGGCCTTCGCCATCGGCACCTACATTGATCTCAAGGCCATGGGCGACGGCTTCGCCCGGCTGTGCGGGGTCAAGAATGAAAACGGCCTGCTGTTCCACATTTTGCGGGTGGCCTCCATTACGTTCGTCATGGCCGTGCTGATGAGCCTCGTCATGATGTTCCTGGCCGTGGGCTACACCATGCCGGCGGGCGCCTTCTTCATGGCCTATCTGATGAGCTTCCCCCTGACCTACGTGGTGGCCCTGGTGGTGGCGTTCATCACCTTCGCCTTCGGTATGCCGCTGACCATCGCCCTGTGCCGGAAGCCCCCCAAGATGCCGGCCCATCCCTAATCAAACAGCGATCTGGGCGCACCAGCTTCGGGTGCGCCTGGATCCATTTCCAAGGAGGTACGTTATGTCAGTTCCCTTTTACGCCAAAAGCCCGGAGAACCAGGGCTATATCAAGAACATGGAGGTCGTGGGCTTCTGCGATCTGAACGGCGTCAACGCCTTCCAGATGGCCCTCCATAAGACCGACGACGGGCGCTATTACATGTACTGCGGCTCCTTCCGCGGCCCCGGCTGGAACGTGGTGGACGTGACCGACCCCACCCAGCCCAAGGTGGTCAACTGGCTGGAGGCCTGCGATCCCAAGGAGTACCCCGCCACCAACACCCCCAAGATTCAGGTGGCCGACGGCCTGATGATCGGCGCCACCGGCGGCGGCGTCTCCTTCCTCCACGGCTGCAAGCCCGGCGACAAGAGCCTGGGCAGCCTGCAGATCTTCGACATCAAGACCGATCCCGTCCACCCCAAGCTGCTGGGCAAGTGGGAGACCGGCGTGGAGAACGGCATGGGCGTGCACCGCTTCTTCTACAACGGCGGGCGCTACGTCCACCTGTCTGCCGACTGCCCGGGCTACACCGGCAACATCTACCGCATCCTGGACATCATCGACCCCACCCACCCGGTGGAGGTGGGCCGCTGGTGGGTGCCCTGCCAGTTCACCGACGGCCTGAAGGAGGGCGAGTACCCCGTGGACGGCCCCCAGCACTGGGAGTTCATGGACTGGCCCCAGCTCCACGGGCCTCCGTTCGTGGTGGGCAACCTGGCCTATCTGTCCTACTACTGCGAGGGCCTCATCATTCTGGACATCTCCGACATCACCCGGCCCAAGAAGATCGGCCAGCTCCAGTTGAAGGGCCCCTTCTCCGGCAAGTTCGCCGGCGCCCGCACCCACACCTGCCTGCCCCTGCCCGGCCGCAGCTTCCTGGTGGCCACCAACGAGGGCGAGCGCTTCCCCTTCTACAACAAGGAGATTCTCACCACCGGCCCCCGCAAGGGCGCCCAGCCCATGAACAACCTGCACATGATCGACATCTCCGATCCCACCGATCCCCAACTGGTGGCCGAGTTCCCCTACCCCGAGGTGCCCGAGAACTATCCCTGGCCCAACTTCAACACCGCCGGAATGGACGGCGCCCAGGGCCCCTTCGGCCCCCACAACATCCACGAGCCCATGAGCAACAAGCTCTGGCTGGACCAGAACCCCAACCGGGTCTACTGCTGCTACTTCCACGCGGGCATGCGGGTGTATGACGTGTCCGACCCCTACTACATCAAGGAGCTGGCCTATTTCATCCCCCCCAACCCGGAAAGGCTGCTCTTCGACATCCCGGTGCCCGGCCCCATGCTGGCCACCACCGAGGACTGCGTGGTGGACGACCGCGGCTACATCTACATGGATACCTGGCACGACGGCATGTACATCCTGCGCATGAAGGAAGACAACAAGAACTAAACCACAAAAAAGCCCTCCGCCGAACGGCGGAGGACTTTTTTGCCGGCCTGAGAAGGCTCAGGGGTGCTTGATGCTGAAGTTGAGCGCCAGGGCGGCCACGGCGAGCACCAGCAGCAGCACCAGCGGGGCGGCGTAGCCCCCGGTTTGGGTGAGCAGGACGCTGGCGGCGGTGGCAACGAAGGAGGCGCCGGTCAGGTTGAAGTTCATGACGGAGAAGTTGAGGGAGAAGTACTTGGCGCCGTAGAAGGAGGAGGTAAAGGCGGAGGAGATGGTGGGGCAGGCGCCGTAGGAGATGCCGGTGATGCACAGGCCGGCCACGCACAGGGGGACGGAGTGGACGGCCACGGACAGCAGCGTGACCAGGGCGGCCAGGATGGCGGCGCCGTTGGCCAGCAGCATGGTGCGGCGGCGGCCCAGGGTGTCGAAGAGGGCTCCGGTGAGGATGCGGCCCAGGCCGTTGCACACGGCGAGCACGCCCACCAGGGTGGTGGACAGGGCGGCGCTGGCCCCCACGGAGAGGGAGAGATCCTTTGCAAAGGAGATAACGGTGTTGCCCATGGCGGCCAGGAAGATGATGCACAGGAAGGCACGCCAGAAGGTGAAGCGGCGGAGCATCTGGCCGGTGGTGTAGTCGGCGGCCTCAAAGTCCTCCTGTACCCGGTTGGCGGCGGCCTTGGGCTGGGGCAGGACGGTGCCGGGGGCGGGGAGGCGGATAAGAAGGGCGGCCGCGACCAGCACAATTCCGATGGCGACGCCCAGGCAGAGAAAGGCCGCCCGCCAGCCCACGGCGGGATTCTGGATGAGGGCGTCGGCCAGGGAGCCGAGCACGAGGGAGGAGGCGCCAAAGCCCATCAGCAGCGCGCCGGAGCAGGTGCCCTTTTTGTCGGGGAACCAGGCCTGCACGGTGGAGAGCAACACATTATAGGCAAAGCCGATGCCGGTGGCGGTGATGACGCCGTAGCTGAGGTAGAGCATGGGCAGGCTGCTGCCGTCCAGCCGGGCGGTCAGTACAAAGCCGATGCACGCCAAAGCGCCGCCCAGGGCGATGGTCAGGCGGGTACCCAGCCGCCTGGCCAGCAGACCGCCGCCCACTCCGCCCAGACAGAAAAAGCACATGGTGAGAGTAAAATTCATGGTCAGTTGGGAGGCGTTCCAGCCGAATGCGTCGGCCAGCGGTGCTTTCAGTATGGACCAACTGTAAAGGATACCCGCGAAGAGCATGGAAAGGATGCCTATGGTCAAATAAAACCACCGAATTGTGGGGGCCTTGGTGTTGCAGGGCATAATATGTCGCACCTCAAATCTTGTATTTTATATTTTGCATTATATATAAAATTTTAAAAATTGTCAATCGGCGGCTGGGAATTTTACAGGAGGGAGCGGCCGGCCCGGAGGCCGATGCCGGGAAAGGCTGCGGAGGTACGGAGCGTTACCCGTATTGAAAAACAGCGGGCTATAGAGGACGGGTTAAGTATGTCACATCTGTAACAATTCTGTAAAAAATCTTTTGAATCATGTAAAAAGGTGGTCGCCCTTTTCGGAGGGATAGAGTATAATAAGGGCACACGCTCAGGGAGGGGAGGACAAAATCGTCTGGACCAAACTGGGCTATTTTTCTGAAAGGAAGGTAGATTACAATGAAGAAGTCCAAGAAGCTCCTTGCACTGCTCCTGTGCCTGGCGATGGTCTTCGGCCTGGCCGCCTGCGGCAACAGCAACAAGCCCGCCAACAGCCAGACCCCTGCGCCTGGCACTAACACCGAGACCCCCGCGCCCGAGACCGAGACCCCCGGCGAGACCGAGGCCGATCCCGACGCCATCGAGGACAGCATGACCTCCGCCGACAGCAAGTATCAGGTGGCCTTCGTCACCGACGTAGGCCAGTTGAAGGACAAGTCCTTTAACCAGGGCACCTTTGACGGCGTGAAGCTGTACGCCGCCGCCAACGGTCTGAGCTACAAGTACTACCAGCCCGCCAACGGCAGCGAGGCCACCGACGATGACCGCTATGACGCCATGAAGGCCGCCGTCGAGGGCGGCGCTGACGTGGTGGTGTGCGCCGGTTACCTGCAGGAGGCCGCGCTGAAGAAGGCCGCCATCGAGTATCCCGAGACCCCCTTCGTCTTCATCGACGGCTATCCCCTGACCGATGACGCCGGCAACACCCTGTCCAACGTAGCCGGCATCGCCTTTAAGGAGGAGCAGGCCGGCTACTTGGCCGGTTACGCCGCCGTCATGGACGGCTTTACCAAGCTGGGCTTCTCCGGCGGCGGCGGCGGCACCAATCCCGCCTGCTGCCGGTTCGGTTACGGCTATGTCCAGGGCGCCAACGCTGCGGCGCTTGAGAAGGGCGTCACCGTGGACATGAACTACTCCTGGCAGTACGGCTCCAACTTCTCCGCCTCCACTGATCTGCAGACCATGATCAACGGCTGGTATGTGAACGGCACCGAGATCGTCTTCGCCTGCGGCGGCTCCATGTTCCAGTCTATCGTGGCCGCCGCCTCCGCCAATGACGGCTATGTTATCGGCGTAGACGTGGACCAGTCCGGCGAGTCCGAGTACGTCGTCACCTCCGCCATGAAGGGCCTGGCTGACGCCGTGCAGTGGGCCGTGGCCAAGGTCTATGACGGTACATTCGACACCATCGGCGGCCAGCAGACCTCCCTGGGCGTCGCCGACAACGCCGTGCAGCTGCCCACCGGCGCGGATTCCTGGCGCTTCGAGACCTTCACAGTGGAGAAGTACGAGTCCCTGTACCAGCAGATGGTGGACGGCACCCTGGTGGTGGACGACGACTACACTGTGATGGACAACGCCGAGACCGCTACCAACTGGAGCAACGTGAATGTGAATATCATCTGATTCACACAATCACCTCAGAAAGAGGGAGAGGGCTTTGTGCCCTCTCCCTTTTCTTGTGACAGAAAAGGGACAAATTTCTTGTGTTTTCCATGGGGGTATTATATAATAAAACTATACTGTATAGAGGAGGCGGGATGAGGACTATGGAAGCGGAAAACGTCATTGAAATGCTTCACATTACCAAGGAATTCCCCGGTATCATCGCCAACGACGATATCACACTCCAACTCCGAAGAGGGGAAATCCACGCCCTCCTGGGGGAGAACGGCGCAGGCAAATCCACCCTGATGAGCGTGCTGTTCGGTCTGTATCAGCCGGAGGCGGGCGAAATCAAGAAAAACGGTAAGGTGGTGAAGATCAACAATCCCAACGACGCCACCGCGCTGGGCATCGGCATGGTGCACCAGCACTTCCAACTGGTGGATGTGTTCACTGTGCTGGACAATAT